>Ga0255097_1000245_pt1 | contig 26840 bp, 22 predicted proteins | sample Colum_Atlam_RepB_2_FD_188436 | JGI IMG/M metagenome (GOLD analysis project Ga0255097, IMG submission 188436) | Freshwater microbial communities from Columbia River, Oregon, United States - Colum_Atlam_RepB_8d | ecosystem: Environmental > Aquatic > Freshwater > River | place: USA: Oregon...
CCGTGCAGCGAAGTCAAGGGACCGCCCATTCAGGAGATGCCATGGCCAGAGTCACCCGAACACGGGGTTCGAACCGGCCGGGGCAAGCATGGGGTACCGACCCGCGTTCCGAATCACTTTGTGGCCGCCGTTCTTCGAAGTTCTGAAAGGTTTTTCGGTGGCTGGGCGAATCCATGGGAAAATGAATCCGCTCCATGATCATCCCGGAACTGTTGTCTTGCCTGCCATTCTGGTGCCTCCGCCAACGCCGTCTGTGCCTCCCAAGTCGGTCGTGGTGCGTTCGGTCAGCCTCCATGCGATTCCTTCGTCCGATCGACCTCGTGAACGGCTCATTCAAAATGGGCCCGAGAACTTACAAATATCGGAACTGATCGGGCTGCTGTTGCGGACCGGAGTTCCCGGTGCCAACGCCGTGGCCATCGGGGAATCGCTCCATCGCCACTTCGGCAGCCTCGCCACCTTGAACCGCGCCTCGCATGGTGAACTCGCCCGGTTTCGAGGAGTGGGGCCTGGGAAGGCCGCGATCCTCATGGCGGCCCTGGAGCTGGGGCGTCGGGTGTCCCGCGAATCGATCAATACCGCGCCCCTCCTCGATACCCCGTCGCGCATCGCCGCCTTGTTGGCCGATACGGCTGCAGGGTGGAGTGCCGAGCGGATGGTGGTGCTCCTGCTCAACACTCGATGCCGGCTCATTCGTATGGAAACAGTGACCGAGGGCCTCATTGATCAGGTGCTGGTGCACCCCAGAGAGGTTTTTCGTCCGGCCATCGCTGCGGGAGCCCACTCCATTGTTCTGGTCCATAATCATCCCAGCGGAGATCCGAGCCCGTCGGAGGCCGACATCCGCATCACCCGTGAAATTCTCAAGGCTGGGGTTTTGTTGCGCATCGACGTGCTGGATCACGTCATTCTCGGCCGGCCTTCCGATGTCTGGATCAAGGGATACAGTTCATTGCGTGAACTGGGGCATTTCCGGCCGATTTGACCGGTCCCGAATGGGTTCAAGCCCGCTGGTTGCGGCGAATCAATCGAACATCTTTGCCCAGGGTGTCGGTGAGCAGCCGGCCGAAATCCCGGCCTTCGAAGACCACCTTTTCCGGCATTTTGCCTTTTGCCTTTTTGGCGGGAGCCTCCGCAACCTCGGAGCCATGCGCGTTCTCACCGGCATTCAGCCGAGCGGCGCCCTGCACCTGGGCAATTATTTCGGGGCCATGCTCCCGGCCATCGGCCTACAGGAACAGGGCGAGGCTTACTATTTCATCGCTGACTATCATTCCATGACGTCTTTGACCGACGCGGCGAAGCGTCGGCAATACACGCTAGACGTGGCGCTGGATTGGTTGGCGGCCGGGCTCAATCCCGATCGTTGCGTGTTCTGGAAACAGTCCGACACGCCGGAGCACACCGAACTGGCCTGGCTCCTGAGCACGGTGACCCCCATGGGTTTGCTCGAGCGCTGCCACAGCTACAAGGACAAGGTGGCCAAGCTCGCCGACGGCGACGTGGGTGCGGTCAATCACGGACTCTTCGCCTACCCGGTGCTGATGGCCGCCGACATTCTCCTGTACGACACCCAAGTGGTGCCGGTGGGCAAAGACCAGAAGCAGCACCTCGAAGTCACTCGCGACATCGCCATCAAGTTCAACCACATCTACGGCGACACCTTCGTGATCCCGGAACCCCGCATCCAGGAAACAGTCGCCGTGGTGCCGGGCACCGATGGCCAGAAGATGAGCAAGAGCTACGGCAACACTCTGGAGCTCAGTGGCGACGAGAAGTCGCTGCGCAAGCGGGTCATGTCCATCCAGATGGACAGCCGTTCTCCCGCCGATCCCAAGCCGGACGCCGACAAGAACATCGCCATCCAGCTCCTCCGCCTGGTCGCTCCGCCGGAGGTGGCCGCCGATTGGGAAAACCGCCTGCGGGCCGGTGGCGTGGGCTACGGGGATCTCAAGAAAGGCCTCTTCGAGGAGTACTGGAAGCACTTTGCTGCTTTCCGCGAGCGCCGGGCCGAACTGGCGTCGCGGCCCGATGACGTCCGGGAAATCCTCAGAGCTGGCGCGGTGAAGGCCCGGGCCAAGGCCCAGAAGACCCTCGCCCGAGCCAAGCAGGCCTGCGGTTTGGATTGAGTCAGTGCCGGCCCCATTGGGTGAACCTTGTTTCAAAATCGACCGTTCGGCCGGTTTACATTCCGGGCGGTCCTTTCCATTCTTGGGCCACGGCATGAGCTTTTACGACCGACTGAAGTGGACCGCGGACGGACTGATCCCGGCCATCATCCAGGAGCAGTCCACCGGGCGCGTTTTGATGATGGCCTGGATGAACCGGGCCTCGCTCGAGAAGACCATCGAGACCCGACGCACCTTTTTCTGGAGCCGTTCGCGCCAGAAGTTCTGGATGAAGGGCGAGTCCAGCGGACATGTGCAGGTGGTCAAGGACATCGCCTTCGACTGCGATGGCGACACCTTGCTCATCCAAGTGGAGCAAACCGGAGCCGCCTGCCATGAGGGTTACCAATCCTGCTTCTTCCGAAGCATCGAAGGCGATGGAGCCGACTGGAAGGTGACCGAGCCCCAGCTCCAGACCCCGGACGCCATCTACGGCAAGCAGTGACCTGGCCCGTCCCCGAGGTCGTCTCGCCCGGATCGGCACCTTGGTGCCTGTTCGCGGCGATGGCGTTGCTGGGACGCGCGGCCGACCTGGTCTCCACCTACATCGCCACACCCCATTTGGCGCTCGAGGGCAATCCGCTGGCGCGTCGGCTGGGTTGGCGTTGGGGGATTCCAATCAATTTGGCGGCCTCCTTGGGGATCGGCTGTTTTCCAAGCCTGGCCATTGCCGTGACCACCACCAGTGCCTTGGTCGCCGCTCGAAACTTCCAGAATGCGTGGATCATGCGCTCGATGGGAGAGTGGCAGTACCGGATGTGGATGGCCGAGCGGCTTGATCAAACACCCCGGCCCTTGCCGGTCGTTTGTTTCATGGCTGAAGCGTTGCTCACGCTCCTGCCTGGCCTGGCCTTGCTGGTTTTTGCGGAGTCGGGTGGAGTGGCCCAGTCGGTGGGCATGGGGATCACGGCCTATGCCGCAGCCGTGGCCTTGTTCACGCTGATGGCCTTGTGGCGGCGCTGAGGGAGGTCGACGTTGGATCGATGTCGATGGAGTCCGGTGGAATTCAAACTCAACCCACCTCGGAGCCGAGTTCGACATTCCAATAGGCGACATCGAGGAAATGACGCCAACTGTCGTGCATGGAGGCCCCGAAGCTGACCTGCACGAAGGGTCGCCACTTGGGTCGCTTGGGCTTGCGCACGAGACGCATGTGAGCCTCGGCCGGAGTGCGGTTGGCCTTGCGCGTGTTGCAGGGAATGCAGGAGCAGACGATGTTTTCCCAAGTCGTGGGCCCACCCCGATCTCTCGGAACCACGTGGTCGAGGTTCAAATCGCGCCGATCAAAGACCTTGCCGCAGTACTGGCAGGTGTTCTGGTCCCGCTCAAACAGGTTGTGCCGGGTGAATTTGACTTCCTTCTTGGGAAAACGGTCGAAACCCATGAGCAAGATGACTCGGGGCACCCGGATTCGGAAAGAGACCGTGCTAACGGAGCCATCGGCTTCGGGGTCGGCTGCGGACAAATCGCGCCACTGCTGGAAGTTCAGCGTCCGGTAATCACCGTCGCCATCACCGAACACCACCTGTGCATTCCCTTCGAAGAGAAGCGTCAGCGCCCGACGTACTGAGCAGACGTTGACCGCCTGCCACAGCCGGTTGAGGACAAGAACCTGATCGCACAGGACGTTGCTCATCGGACGGTTTGGAATAACCGTCTTCCCTACTAGCCGCCCCCTATGACGCTGTCAACGCGCCCCGGTGAATAATCGGTGAACATCTGTTAGTCCGCGGACCCTGATGACTGCCTGCCCAACCATCGGGCGAGTCGGCAGGCACTGGCAAGTAGGGGTGGAAGCTCAAAACGAGAATCTGATCCGGCGGGTTTTCTGCCGATGTGTCGGAACGGGATTTTCCCCGTACTTGTCCCCCCGGATCATTTCCGTATGGTAGGCCCCTTTCGATGCACGAGCCTGCCATCACCCCGGAATTGGTCGCGAAGCACAACCTCACGCCCGAGGAGTACCAGAAGATCCTAGGGATCCTTGGACGCGCTCCCTCGTACACCGAGTTGGGCATCTTTTCGGTGATGTGGTCGGAGCACTGCTCCTACAAGAATACGCGACCGGTGCTGAAGACCTTCCCGACGAAGGGCGAGAAGATTCTCGTCGGGGCGGGCGAGGAGAATGCCGGCATCATCGATGTGGGTGACGGCGTGGCCATTGCCTTCAAGATCGAGTCGCACAACCACCCGAGCGCCGTGGAACCGTTCCAAGGCGCGGCGACCGGTGTCGGCGGCATCATCCGCGACATCTTCACCATGGGTGCCCGGCCGGTGGCGGCGCTCAATTCCCTCCGCTTCGGGGAGCTCTCCAATCCGGAGGTCCGCCGTCTGTTCACAGGCGTGGTGGGAGGCATCGCCCATTACGGCAACTGCTTTGGCATTCCGACGGTCGCGGGCGAGGTGTATTTCGACAAGAGCTACGAGGGCAACCCGCTGGTCAACGCTTTCGCCTTGGGCGTCTTGCGTCACGACCAAATCACCCGGGGCGCTGCCCACGGCATTGGCAACCCGGTGTTCTATGTCGGGCCGGCGACGGGTCGTGACGGTCTGGCCGGTGCGGCCTTCGCTTCGCAGGACCTCACTGAAGAATCCGCCGAGCAGCAGCGCGGTGCGGTCCAGGTGGGCGATCCGTTCATGGAGAAGCTCGTCTGCGAGGCCTGCCTGGAGTTGCTGGCCACCGGATGTGTCGCCGGCATGCAGGACATGGGTGCGGCGGGCCTGACCTGCTCGACGTGCGAGACGGCTGCCCGCGCCGGAACGGGCATTGAGATCGAGTTGGACAAGGTCCCGCAGCGGGCTCCGAACATGACCAGCTACGAGATCATGCTCTCCGAGTCCCAGGAGCGGATGCTCATTGTTGTCCACAAGGGGCGTGAGGCCGAGGTGAAGGCGGTCTTCGACAAGTGGGACCTCCCGTGGGCCGAAATCGGCGTGGTGACCGACACCGGCCGCATGGTCGTCCGTCATGGTGGCCAAGTGGTCGTGGATCTGCCGGCCAAGCCCCTGGCAGACGAAGCCCCGGTCTATCAGCGCGAGGCCCGTGAGGCGGCCTATATGGCGGGAGTCCGGGCTTTCCGCCTCGATGGCATCGCCGACAGCCGCAACCCGGTGGGCGACCTGAAGAGCCTTCTTTCCAATCACACCATCGCCTCCAAGAACTGGGTCTATGGCCAGTACGACCACATGGTACGGGATGGTTCGGTGGTTTGTCCGGGCAGCGATGCGGCCGTGATCCGCATCAAGGCCGACAGCCTCCCGATCACCCAGGCCGAGTACGCCGCGGCCAAGTCGGGTGCTACCGATGGGTTCGAGCCGTCGGCCCCGTTGGCGGACAAATACGTGGCCTTCACCGTGGATTGCAATGGTGGCTACGTGTACCTCGATCCCTATGAGGGCGGTAAGGCCGCCGTCACCGAGGCTTGCCGCAATTTGGCCTGTTCCGGGGCCGTGCCGGTGGGTTCGACCGACAACCTCAACTTCGGCAATCCCCACAACCCGGAAATCTTCTGGCAGCTCAAGGAGTCAGTTCGCGGTCTGGCCGACGGTTGCCGGGCCTTCAGCGCTCCGGTCACCGGGGGCAATGTGTCCCTCTACAACCAGCGCGGCGCTCTGGGTTCCATCGATCCGACGCCCACGGTGGCGGTGGTAGGAATCATTGATAAGCCCGAGCACATCACCACCCAGTGGTTCAAGGAAGCGGGCGATGCTATTCTGCTCCTCGGCGCGCCGGTGGATCTGGCCGACCCGCTGCAGGGTCTCGGCGGTAGTGCGTATCTCAAGAGCGTGCACGCTCAGAAGAACGGCCTGCCTCCGCGCGTCGATTTACAAGTGGCTCAAACCTTGCATACCACCTTGCTGGGTCTGATCCGCGAGGGCGTGGTGAAGAGCGCGCACGACTGCAGCGAAGGCGGCTTGGCTGTGACCCTCGCCGAATCTTGCTTCAGTCAACAAGTGGCCCGTGAAAGTCACCGGTTCCTCGGGGCCAGCTTGGACCTCAGTGTCTGTGCCGAAGGAGCCCGCTTGGATGCCCTGCTCTTTGGTGAAACCCAGAACCGCGTGGTCATTTCCGTGGCGGCCATCGATGCCGGCCGTGTGCTCAAGCAGGCCCGAGCCATGGGCGTTCCCGTGGTGCAAATCGGCACCGTTGGCGGTGAAGCGCTGACCTTGAAAACCCCTGCTGGCGAGTTCTCGGCACCGGTGGCCGAGCTCCACGACGGCTGGTGGAATGCCATCGCCCGAGCCATGGCCTGATCCAATATTCGCGCAAAAGCCCCCGGAATCCCTGCTTTTCACCCTGACCCGCTCCAGAGCACGCTCTCAGACCAGAATCCCATGAGTTCCACCATCACCGCTGCACCTGCTTGGCCCGGAGTCATCCGACGTTACGCCCGCTTCCTGCCGGTGACCGCGGAGACCCCGGTCGTCACCTTGCTCGAGGGGAACACCCCGTTGATTCCGGTGCCCAATTTCGTGGCAGCCATCGGGGGGAACTTTGACCTCCGCCTCAAGTACGAGGCCATGAACCCAACCTGTTCCTTCAAGGATCGCGGCATGACCATGGCCATCACCAAGGCCAAGGAGCGGGGCGCCAAGATCGTCGTCTGCGCCAGCACCGGGAACACCTCGGCCAGTGCCGCCGCCTACGCTGCGCGGGCTGGTCTCAAGTGCGTGGTGCTGCTGCCCCAGGGCAAGATCGCCCACGGCAAGATGTCGCAGGCGCTGCTCTACGGGGCCACCACGGTGAGCATTGATGGCAACTTCGATGATGCGTTGAACATCGTCCGCCAACTCGGTGAAACCGGTCTGGTCGAAGTGGTCAACTCGGTGAACCCGGTGCGCATCGAAGGTCAGAAGACGGCGGCTTTCGAAATTTGCGATGCCTTGGGTGACGCGCCCGACTTTCATTTCTTGCCGGTGGGCAATGCCGGCAACATCACGGCCTACTGGCGTGGGTTCCGCGAGTATGCTGAAGCAGGACTCTCGGATACGTTGCCGCGCATGATGGGTTGGCAGGCTGCGGGAGCCGCGCCATTGGTGTTGGGACATCCGGTGGCCCATCCCGAAACCGTGGCCACGGCCATCCGCATCGGCAACCCGGCCAGCTGGCAGGGCGCGATGGACGCCGCCCGTGAGTCCTCAGGATCCATCCGCTCGGTCACCGACGAGGAGATTCTGCATGCCTACAAGCTTCTGGCTCGCACCGAGGGTGTGATGGTCGAGCCGGCCTGCGCCGCGCCGCTGGCGGGTTTGATCAAGGCGGTTCGCGGTGGCGAGATACCAGAAGGGTCGCTCGTGACGGCTACCATGACCGGACACGGTTTGAAGGATCCGGACACCGCCATCCAAGTGGCTGGTTTCCAACCCATTTTGTCCAAGGCCACCAAGGACGCTGTGATGGCGGCCGTGGGTCTGGCCTGAGCCGGAATCGTTCTGGCCACGCCGTTCCGGTTGGGTGCCCGGAGCCTGAGCCGAAGTGTTGACCCCGGTCGGTTGTTGGACCTGAGTTCAGCCAGATAAACCCCTCTGAAAAAGAGTGGGAACCCGCAGTGCCCGTGGGCTAGGTTCTACGGCGCATCTCAACCCAAACCGATGCCTGCCGAATGCCCATACTCTGCTGCCGTCGAGTCCTTTGACGAGACACTGCTGGCCCAAGGCATGGGCGCGGAGATCTACGGCCGACTGCGGGATCACCTTTCCCAAAACGAACCCCCGGAACTGGAGCGTCTCTGCGACCGTAGTCAGCGTCTGATGCGGGACCTTGGAGTCACCTTCGCTCTCTACAACGAAGACGATGCCGCCGACTGGATCCTCCCCTACGACTTGTTTCCGCGGGTCATTGATCCAGAAACGTGGAAGTTCCTCTCGAGCGGAGTGATCCAACGCGTTGGGGTGTGGAATGAATTTTTTCGCGACATCTACGATTCCCAGGAGGCCCTGAAGAATGGAGTGGTGCCCTTCGAGTTGGTCTACGATGACCCCGGTTACCAACGCAACGCGGTGGGCCTGTCCGTTCCCGACGACACCTTCGTGCATGTCGCCGCCTTCGACCTGGCCCGCGATGCCCGCGGACGCTGGGTGGTCATCGAGGATTACGTCGGCAATGTCACGGGCGTGACCTACGGCCTTCAGGCGCGGGCGGTGCTGACTCAGGCCGCCCCGGAACTCCTCGAAACAGCCCCGGTTTGCCCCGTCCAAGGCTATCCCACCGAACTTCTGGAGCATTTGCGGGGTTTTGCCCGGGGCATCCAAGAACCCCGGATCGTTCTGCTTTCGCCGGGTTCCTACAACAGCGCCCACTACGAGCATTCGTGGCTGGCTCGACAAATGGGCATTCCGCTGGTGCGGGGCGGCGACCTCATCGTCCTCAACTCGCGCTGCTACCTGAAGACCATTGGTGGCATCGAGCCCATTGACGTCATCTACCGCCGGCTCGACGACGCCTTCATCGACCCGGTGGCCTTCCGTTCCGACAGCACCCTGGGCGTCCCGGGCCTGATGACATGTGTGCGCAAGGGCACGGTCACCATTGCCAACGCCATCGGCACCGGCCTGGGCGACAACCGGGCGATCGGAGCGCTGCTGCCCCGTTTGGCCAAGTTCTACAACCGAGGCCCGCTGACGTTGCCCGGTGTGGAGCGACGGTTGTGCTTCGACCCTGACCAGCGGGCGATGATCGAGTCGGATCCGGAGTCGTGGGTGATCCAGCATGTCAGCGAGCGGTCCAACCGTCTGGTCTGGCATCCCGGCCGAATGGAGGGCGAGGAGCGTTCACGGTTGTTGCGCGACTTGCGCCGTCATCCAGAACGCTACGTGGCCGAGCCCATCCTGCCACTCACCCAGCTTCCGACGGCCTCGGCCAATCTGGACCGGCGTCACGCCGGGCTTCGCCTCTTCGTCTTCGGCGGAAAGAACCCCCGGGTTTTTCCATTGGCCCTCACCCGTCATGCAACCGAGCCCAATTCACGGACCATCTCCAGCGGACTGGGCGGTGGGATTCGTGACACCTGGATTCTGCGCGGCGACGAAACCTCTCCATCTCCGTCTCCCTCGCGCCCGGTGTTTCTGACGGCCCCCTTCCAGCGCCGACTGCGTCTGGGCAGCCGCATCGCCGACAGTCTCTACTGGATGGGCCGCTACAAAGCCCGCGCTGAGCAGGCCACGCGGATGCTGTTGGTGCTGCGCCGTCTGCAAATCGAGACGGCTGGCCGCGAGACCGCAGATCGCTGGGCGCCCATCTGGGCGGCATTGGCCCGCGCCACCGGTCATTCCTCCGAGCACGTGGCCTTGGAATCCGAGGGCTTGGACGATCCCTCTTACCGTCTTCTGCTGGCTATCGACAATTCGGCCAGTGTCGCGCGATGCATCGCCAGTCTTCATGACAACTCTCGGGGAGTCCGCGAGACGATCCCGCCCGAGGTCTGGAGCGCAGTCCACCGCCTGCATCAACTGTGCGAGCAGGCCCAGGAGGCGATGGATCCTTCAGACCTCGCCCGACTGTCGGACCTCATGCAGTCGTTGCTGGATGCGGTGGATCAACTGGATGGCGCGGCCGGCAAGAACATGCTCCATGACGACGCGTGGCATTTCTGGCGCTTGGGCCAGAACGTCGAGAGGGCTCTGTCCACCACCCGAATCACCCGTGAGGTCTTGGTCAAACACGGCCGTGCCGCCACCGAGCATGCCGCCGATCTCGACCTCGATGCCTTGCTGCGCATCCTTTCCTGCCAGTACGCCTACCGAAGTCTTTATCAGGCCCGTCCCACCGCGCCCAACGTGGTCGCACTCATCCTTCAAGATCCGGCCCTGCCGCGTTCCGTTCTGGCCTGCCTGGAGGACATTCGCGCCAGTCTGGCCACAGTCAGTGGATCGAGCCGGCATGCGGCCTCGGCGTCGCCGCAGCGCTCCGTCGCCAAGTTGGCCAATGCGGTGGAATTCGCCGATTTGGGCGCGCTGTTCACTGCGGCCGAAGTTCCGGTCGGTTCGGCCGCCAACAAGATAGCCAAACCCCCGGGCCCGTCCGGACTGCTCCCACTGGGACCCTGGCTCGACGAACTCGGCGATCGCCTCTCCGAGTTGTCGGTCGAGATCAGTGACCATCACCTGCACCATCAGGCCTTCAACATCCTCCGCTGAATCGCGATGCGTTTTCACATCGAGCACACCACCGAATACGACTATCCGGATCCGGCCTCGGAGAGCTTCAGTGAACTGCGGTTGCGTCCCCGCGATTCACTGCGCCAGAAGGTGAGCCGTCACCAGACGCTCATCGAACCCGGAGTTTTGGTGGAATCGCACATCGACTACTTCGGCAACTACGTCGAGACCATTTCCATCCCTTACCGACATCAGCGTCTGGTGATCTCGTCGGCTTGCGAGGTGGAGACCAAGCCCTTCAACGACGCTTTGGCGGCGCTCGACCTCACCATCGCCGAGGCCCGACAGATGTATCAGGAGCGGCGCCGTGAACTGCATGATTTTCTCAGGCCGTCCCAATATGTGCGCCTGGTGGATCCGGTTCGTGAGATGGCCTCGGAACTTCTCCCGGAGGCTGCGCCTTTTGCCGAGTCGCTGCTGCGGCTCAACGACCATCTTCATCGGACCTTGCGCTACCGTCCCGGGGCCACCGATGCGGGCACGACTGTCGAACAGTTCCTCCAGCGGCGCGAGGGGGTCTGCCAAGATTTCGCCCACCTGATGATCGCCATTTGTCGCGCTGCCGGACTGCCGGCGCGGTACGTGAGCGGCTACATCGAGACTGACGCGCCGCTGGGTGATGACGGCAGGCCCTCCAAGGCGCTTATCGGGGCCGTGGCCACCCACGCCTGGATCGAGGTGTTCACACCGACGGGGTATTGGGTGGGCCTGGATCCCACCAACAATATGCTGGATGGCGAACGCCACGTTCAAATCGGCATCGGGCGCGACTACGCCGATGTCCCGCCGCTCAAAGGCGTGTTCAAAGGGGGCTTGGCCCAGAGTTTGTCCGTCCAAGTGCGGATGACCCGGGAAGAGTAGGCAATCGGCGTTCTGGATGATTCACTGCGGCCGTCGCTTCGATCGTTTTTGCCCGGATCCGCCATGCCCCAACCGCTGCCCATCTCCGTTTACTTTGTTTCGGGTGCCGAAGCCCATCGCATCGGAGCCGCGCTCGACAGCGTGCAGGGCTGGGCCGCGGAAATCGTGGTGATTCTTCAGCAAGATGTGTCCGACGGCACCGAGGAGTTGGCCTGCTCGCGCGGGGCTCGGGTCATTCGGGAGCCCTGGAAGGGATTCGTGGGGCAGAAGGCTTCCGGTCTCGAAAAGACGATCTGCGACTGGACCCTCAACCTCGATGCCGATGAAGTCGTCACCCCGGAATTGAAGGAAGAAATCGCCCGGGCTATCGCCGAGGCCGAGCCAGAGATCGGTGCGTTCAGTTTTCCGCGCTGCACGTGGTTTCTGGGTCGCTGGATTCGTCACGGCGACTGGTATCCCGATCGGGTGATCCGTCTGGCGCGTCGCGACCGCGCCCACTGGGGGGGCGAGGAACCGCATGCCCAACTGCAGGTCACGGGGTGCATCGGTCGTTTGCGTTCGGACTTGCGACACTACAGCAATGAGAGCATCGACCGCCAGGTGACCAAGATTCCGCCGTACAGCACGGCCTTCGTGCAGGCGTCGCTGCGCTCGGGTCGTCAGGCCACCTGGGTTGACCTGCTGTTTCGTCCGGCTTGGCGTTTCTTGCGGGGCTACGTTTTCAAGGGTGGGTTCCTGGATGGCCTGCCCGGTTATTACATCGCCTGGGCCAATGCCTTCACCGTGGCCACCCGCTACACCAAGTTGCGTGCGGCGGACCAAGGTCTCGAGTCGGTGCCCGACCCGGTAGCCAGAACCCCACGTTAGGCGCAACGGGCATCGAGCCCAGATAGCCATTCGGGTGGGCGTTGGACGGGTCTTGAATCGGACGGGTGCGACGATCGACTTGGGTCGATCAAAAGCTCTCGACGGGGTCGGGAGCGCTGTCTATCTAGTCACCACTGTGAAGGATTCCCAAATCTCCTCCACTTCCGGCCTCGCCGGACAAAACCCATGAAAACCATCGCCTTTCCAGTCCTTGGGCTTTTGTGCTGCAGTTGCTGTATTGGAGCGGAATCTCAGGCCAAGACTCCGCCCGGATCTAGGCACTCGGAAGATCCGCTTTCTTCCCGAAGCGACGCTGGGAAGACCTCACAGGTGGAACCCCTGTCCATCCCGTTGCGACTGAACATGGGAGCCGAAGAGATCCTCCAGAAATTTGGGAAACCCAAGAGCGACAACCGTTTCTTCGGCGGTGGTCTCACCTATCCCGAGTTTCGAGTGATGTTCAATGCCCAAGGCACGGAGATTTGGAACGTGACCTTGGAGAAGCCCACCCGGCTGGCCTGCGGGATCGGTCCTGGCGATCCGATGGATAAGGTCCGCGAGCGTTTTCCCGGGGGACGCATGGTTTACGGTAGTTATGAAGCAGAGAGCGGTCTGTATGCACTGAGCTTCACCAGTGCGGACGGCCGGGTTTCAACCCTCACGATCCGACCCGCGGGTGAGCGGTTTCCGGATGCCGACTCTCGGAAGAAACCCGATGCCTCGAAACCCGCCGCCACGTCGAAATCGTTGGCAGGCCAATGGCTTGACCCCAAGAATGGGCAGTCCCTCGAGCTCTTTGCCAACGGCACGTACCGCACCGGAGTCGGGGGATCGGGACGCTTCACCGTCGAGGGCGACGACCGCCTGGTGTTCACAGGCCCCTTGAGCGCTTGGGATCGAGGGCACGCCACCCTGACCCAACCCGATGTCTTGGAGTTCTATTGGACCAACGCCGAGGGTTTCAAAAACTACTTCGCCTTCGTGCGGGCCGCCGATAAGTCGGTGAAGTAGGTGTGTCTTGAACGGTACCGGCCTCTCCGTATTCCGCGGTGGCGACGCCTCGAGACCACGGGGCCTTGAAATCAGCGTGTTGTTTCAATGCGTCGAGTGATCACCAGCAGTTGCTCGCTGAAGAGCATCGCCGGGTCGGAGAGCCAGCGATTGAGGGACTTCTCGGTTTGTTTGAGCACCGGATTCCGGCGGGCGTCTTTATCGACGGTCAGTCGGCAGGCCAGCCACACCAAGGGCCAGAGGGGCGAGAGCAGCACCGACTTGAACTTCAACTGGGTCAGCCCGAGGCCCAGGATCTCGAAACCTTCCCAGCCGAGGACGGCGTGGATGAGCGAAAAATCGACCGGCCCGATATGGAAGGCGTAGCGGTCGCCGGCCTTTTGATCCCAGCCCACGCGCCGGCGGATGAGCTTGTGCTTGCCGGTCAAAAAAAACTGCAACCGCGAGTGCAAGCGCTGCACGTTCGGCGTGCTGAACACGAAGAAGCCGCCGCTGCGGACGACCCGTGACACCTCGGCGACGACATGGAAATGCGAATCGAGATGCTCGAGCACTTCGGTCATGAGCACGACGTCGAAGGAGCCGTCCTCGAAGGGCAGTCGTTGTTGTAGGTCCACACCGGTGGTGATCGGAATGGCGTCCAGACGGCCGCGATTTTCGATGATGTAGTCGTCGGCGCGGAAGTGGGTTCCGTGGACGCGGCACCCGTCGGCCGCCAGGCGCGACAGCACCTCGCCCTCGCCACAGCTCAGGTCCAGGATCGAAAGGTTGGGGTACCCTTTCAGGCGGCGGACTTCCCGGACCACGGCGTCGACGATGAAGGCTTGCGGCATCGGCCTTCATCAAGCCGTTTGAAACCCGGTCGCGGCAACCCCGAAAACCTCGGGTCCTCCGACTTGGGTGCCTCTCGTCGGGAGGTGCAATGGCCGGTTGTCTCTCGTTTGCCGAGTTGCCCTCGTCCGGGCAAGCTGGCCCTCATGACCGTTCCAAGGATGGGCCATGCAGGCCTCAGGAGACTGGGGAGGCTGGCTCTGTTCTCAACCGTTGTGATCGCGGTGGGGCTTGTGGCCGGGTGTCGTCACTCCGTGCCCCCGGAGGCGATGCCCGACTGGCAGCGCTGGCAAGCGCAACGCATCGAGTCGGTGGCCGGCACCAACGGGTGGGCCAGCTTGGTTGGTCTCCATTGGTTGCCCGAGGGCCCCTCGACCAGCGGTGCCCGCGCCGATCAACAGCACCGATTCCCGGCGGGCCGGGCTCCGGAGGTGGTGGGTGTGTGGCACCGAAATGGGGCGGAGGTTCGCCTGGAACCGGCCCCTGGGGTGGTCGTGTTCAAGAACGGCCAACCCTTCGCAGGCGGTCCGCTGGTCACCGACGCCCACGGGGGCAAGCCCGATGGGATCTCGGTGGGTGGTTTGCGCATCACGGTGATCGACCGGGGTGGCCGACTGGGCCTGAGGGTGAAGGACAGTTTGGCCCCGACCCGCAGGGGTTTCACCGGTCTGCGCCGCTTCAACTGGTCTCCCCACTGGGTTCTTCCGGCCACCTTGGAGCCCGCGGCCCCGGGCGCCATGTTGACCATGGACACCGTGATCGGGAGTCGGGAATCCATGCCCTTGGCCGGGACATTGATCTTCGAGATCGCCGGCAAGACCCATCGCCTGCAGGCCGCATGGGACACCGAGACCAACGATCTCTTCGTGTTGTTCCGGGACACGACCAACGGCCACCAGACCTATGGCGCGGGGCGCTTTCTCCATGCGCCAAAACCCGATGCCGCCGGCCGGACCCGCTTGGATTTCAATCGGGCCTACAACCCGCCCTGCGCCCTCACTTCGTTTGCCACCTGTCCGCGGACACCGGCGGAAAACCGGCTTCCGGTCCCGGTTCTGGCGGGAGAGCGCCAGTACCGAGGAGGCCTGGATCCCCATCGGGCAACACCCTGAGACAGCAAGAACGTCACAAGACTGTCACAATTTCGGCGTAGTTTTGTAACCTAAGAACACAAACGTCGACAAGCGTTCGGTTTATTCCGGACCCGATCACGACGATCATGCGCCGTTCTATATCGCCCCAAGTCCTTCTCGCTGTCGCCTTAGCAGTGGTGTGTCCCGCCGTTACCACCCAGGCCGCCAGTCCGGCCCTGATGAAGCTGCTCAAGGTCCTCAAGGACCGGGGAACCCTTTCGCCCCAGGAGTACGAGGACCTCGTGGTCGCCGCCCAGGCCGAATCAGCCCCGATTGTCGCGACTCCGGCCGCGGTCCTTGCTCCGAGTGGGGCGGCCCAGCCCCCTCCGGCTGCTTCAAAGGTGGCCCCGATTGCAGAAACCGCGTCGGCTTCGACAACGTCTGCGCCCTCCGTCAAGGCCGCCCCGGGGGCGGACAAACCCGCCGACAAGCCCAAGGCACTGAAGTGGTACGATCAGATCAACCTCCGGGGCTACACCCAATTGCGGTATCACTCGGTTCTGGATCGGGATGGCGCGGAACTGAACGTCCCCAACGACCGGTCCATCTCCGAGAACAACACCTTTTTCATCCGCCGGGGCCGCATCATCCTCAGCGGCGATGTTTCCGAACACCTCGGGATCTACATCCAGCCGGATATGAATGCATCCCCTGGCAGTGGGGATTTTTCAGTCCAATTGAGGGATATGTACGGGGATGTCTACCTCGACAAGGCCAAGGAATACCGCATCCGTTTTGGCCAGTCGAAGGTGCCCTTCGGATGGTCCAATATGCAATCCTCGGCCAATCGCGCGGCCTTTGAGCGTCCCGATGCACTCAACTCGGCCGTGGAAGGTGAGCGCGACATCGGCGCGTTTTTCTATTGGGCGCCGGATGAGATCCGCAAACGCTATGCCGAACTCATCAAGCTGGGTCTCAAGGGCTCCGGCGACTACGGTCTGGTGGGCTTCGGCGGCTACTCGGGCCAAGGGCTGAACCGGCTGGATCTCAACAACACCCCCCACGTGGTGGCCAAGGTCAGCTACCCGTTCCAACTGGCTAGCGGCCAATTCTTCGAGGCGGGCGTCCAAGCCTATTCGGGCAAATTCGTCACCAGCACCCAGGCCATCACGGTGGCCGGGAAAACCGTCACCCCCTCGGCTCGTCTCGGTGGGATTGCCGACGAGCGGGTGGGTCTCAGTGCCATCTGGTATCCGCAGCCTTTCGGCATCGAGGCCGAGTGGAACGTGGGTCGCGGACCGGAACTGTCGTCGGATCGCCGCACCATCGGTGCCGACGCGTTGCACGGCGGCTACGTCCAGTTTGCCTACAAGGACCAGAACAAGCTGGGCAACTGGTTCCCCTTCGCCCGTTGGCACTACTACTCCGGTGGCCGTAAATTTGCGGTCAATGCTCCCAATACATTGGTCAACGAACTGGATTTCGGCATCGAATGGTCGCCGTGGAATCCGGTGGAATTCACCATCCAGTTCACCCGCACCTTCGATCGCACCAACACCCGGACGGCCCCCTACAACGATACCATCTCCGCGGATCGCATCAGCTTCCAAGCCCAAATCAATTACTGAGAAGCCGGTTCGCATCGGACTGTCACCGCATAGCCACTGGACCGTAGCATCGTCGAAACCAAAAAACTCTTTCATCATACCATGTTTTCTCTTCAACGACTTGTCGGCGGCGGCGATGTCTTCTTCGACTTGCTGGAGCGCAGCGCGGCCGAGGCTCAGGAAAGTGTGCACCTCTTGGCCAAGACCCTCGCCAGTCCGGGAGCGGCCGCCTTGGATTCGTCGGTGCTGGTCCGTCGCAAGGAGGAGCGGATCACCGAGGAGTTGCAGGAGCGCCTCATCACCACCTTCGTCACGCCCCTCGAGCGGGAAGACATCGATGCCCTCGCCACGGCCCTCAACAAGATCCCGCGCACCCTGGAGCGCTTCACCGAGCGATTCCTGATCTGCCCGCCGCGAGTCCAGCAGGCCAGTTTCTCCCGCCAAACCGAGCTGCTCCAGAGCTCCATGGACACCCTGTTGACCATGGTTCGGGATTTGCGCAACGCACCCGACCTCACGCGCATGAAGGAGCGCAATGACAAGCTCCAGTACCTCGAGGGCGAGGCCGACAAGCACATGATCGAACTGCTCCAGGGACTCTACAAGGCCAACCACGATCCGGTGACTGTGGTCGCATTGAAGGACCTGTATGACCTGCTGGAGAAGGTCATCGACCGTTGCCGCGACGCTGGCAATGTCATCGTGCAGATCGTTCTCAAGAACTCCTGAACGCTCTAGCCCGTGACCTTGCTCCTGACGGTGATCGTCGTCGCCTTGGTGTTTGAATACATCAACGGATTCCACGACACGGCTAATTCCATCGCGACGGTGGTTTCCACCAAGGTGCTGACGCCCCGCCTGGCCATCCTGTTGGCGGCCTTCACCAACCTGATCGGTGCTCTATACGGTACCGCGGTGGCCAAGACCATCAGCTCTGGGTTGCTGGACTCGAAGCTCATCCCGTCGGAGATCGCCACCCAGATGCTCATCTGCGCACTGACCGGAGCCATTGTTTGGAATCTGGTGACTTGGTGGTTCGGCCTGCCGTCCAGTTCCAGCCATGCGCTCATCGGCGGATTGATCGGTGCCGGATTCGCCGCCTCTGGAGACCGTTTGGCTGTGGTCATCTTCTCCAAGGTCAAGGAGGGGGTGCCCTGGTACAAGTATGACGGACTTCTCTACAAGGTGGTCATCCCGATGTTCTTGTCACCGGTCATGGGTTTTCTGGTCGGGTTGTTCCTGATGACCCTGCTGTATCTCCTGCTCCGGAACTGGACCCCTCGGTGGGTGACGCGTGTCTTCGGCAAGGCCCAGTTGGCCAGCGCGGCCTACATGGGTTTCAGCCACGGCAGCAATGATGCGCAGAAGACCATGGGCATCATCGCCCTGGCACTGGTGGGAGCCGAGAAGGCCGGAACCTTGCACGAAATCCCGCAGTGGCTCGAGTTCCTCCGCCATCCGATGATCATTGATGCCTCCGGCAAGGAAGCCATCGCCACCTGGATCAAGATCGTGTGTGCGCTGACCATGGCCTTCGGCACGGCGGCTGGCGGTTGGAAGATCATCAAGACCATGGGACACAAAATGGTAAAGTTGCAGCCGGTGCACGGTTTTGCAGCGGAGACCACGGCGGCGACAGTCTTGAGCGTGGCGGCCTACTTCGGCATGCCGGTCAGTACGACTCATGCCATCACCACCAGCATCATGGGTGTGGGTTGTGCGAAGCGTTTCAGTGCCCTCAACTTCAGCGTCGTGGAACGGATCCTCTGGGCCTGGGTCTTGACGTTGCCCGTTGCTGCCGGGATCGCCTACGGCCTGATGCGCACCGTTCGCTGACGGGGCACGTGCTGCACTGGCATCACCCCTGGGGTGCCGGTGCCCGCGCCTCGGATAATGTCACCATGTTTTCCTTGCTCCACGCCCGGGGTTGCCAGCCTGATGGAGTCGGCTAACGCATGTCCGAGACCATCAAGCAGGATGTCATCGTCGGGGTCGATCTGGGGGGGACCAAAATCCTTGCCGGCATCTTCACCCCTCAGCTCAAGCAGCTCCAGACCGTCAAGCTGAGCACCAAGGCCTCGCGCGGCTTCGACTCGGTGGTGGAGCGTGTGGCACGGTGTGTCCGGGATGCGGTGGACGAGGCCGATCTTTCGCTCAAGCAGGTGCGCGGGGTCGGGATCGGAGCCCCGGGGGCCATCAATCCGGATTCCGGTGAGGTGATCTTTGCGCCGAACCTCCAGTGGAAGAACGCACCGCTGCAAAAGGCTCTGGAAAAACATCTCGGAGTTCCGGTGTTCGTCGAGAACGACTGCAACGCCTGCACGTTGGGCATCCATGAAGTCGAGCTGATGGGCAAATCCCGCAGCCTGCTGGGCATCTTCCTCGGCACCGGCATCGGGGGAGGCCTCATCCTCGATGGCCAACTCTATTCGGGGTTCAATCGCACCGCGGGCGAGGTGGGGCACATGGTCATCCAGGTCGGTGGGCCGAAGTGCGGCTGTGGCAACAATGGATGCTTTGAGGCTTTGGCCAGCCGGACCTCCATTTTCCGCGAACTGGCACGCCGCGCGAAGGAAGGCGAGAAGACCCAACTCACGGAATTCCTGAAAGACGGGGAGAGCATCACCGATCTCAAGAGCGGTGATTTACGCAAGGCCCTGCGCAAGGGCGACAAGCTGACGGCGAAGGTCTTGCAAGAGGCGGCCAAACACACCGGCATCGCGGTGGCCAATTTGGTGAACATCCTCAGTCCGCAGACGGTGGTTCTCGGCGGTGGCGTGATGGATGCCCTCGAAGACGATTTGATGCCGACCATTCTGGAGACCGCCCGCGATTACGCCATGCCGGGAACTCTCAAGGATGTGGAAATCCTCGCGAGCAAGCTGGGTGATGACGCCGGTATCACTGGCGCTGCGGTGCTGGTCCGTCAGCGTTTGAAGCTGGCGGATTAATCCGTCGGGGAATCCACGGATTCCTCGGATCTCGGCTCGGTTTCGTCCGCCTTATCATCCATTGCATCGCTGGTCACACGGCCTGCGGTAGGGCTACCGGTATGGCCGGTGGGTCCGATCATCACCACGAACTCGCCCTTGCGCGGTCGCCGTGCCCATTCGGCGGCCAATTCTGCCGGCGTGCCTCGCAGCCATTCCTCGAATTTCTTGGTGAGTTCCCGGGCGAGGACCACCGGGCGCCCGGGCAGGATGAGCTGCAATTCGCTCAGCAGGCGTTCCACTCGGAACGGCGATTCATAAAGCACCAGGGTTCCGGGAATCGCGCCCAGCTCGCCCAGACGGCGGGCCCGCTGCCCGGACTTGTGGGGCAGGAATCCGGCAAAGTGGAATGACTCGGTGGGCAACCCGCTGGCGGTCAGACCGACCACCAGAGCGCAGGCTCCGGGGATGGATTCCACCCGAAGCCCGGCGGCCAGCACCTGGGCCACTACGCGTTCGCCGGGATCACTGATGCCCGGAGCACCGGCGTCGGTGACCAAGGCCACGATCTCTCCCATGCGCAGCCGGTCCAGGATTTCCGCGCCGCGCCGCGCCTCATTGAAGCGGAAGTAGCTGACCATGGGTTTGCGGAGGCCGAAGTGGGTGAGCAATTGGCCGGTGCGGCGAGTGTCTTCGGCAGCGACCACCGTGCAATCCCGCAGCACCCGCAGGGCCCGCAGAGTGATGTCTTCCAGGTTCCCGATGGGTGTGGCCACCAGATACAGCGTTCCGGGTACCAATGGGGCGACCGATGCGCTGGTCGCAGGTAGGGCCGCGGGTAGGGCTGAAACCGGGCCCGAAGAGGGTGGCGCACTGTCCATGGATTGGGAGCCTAGGGTTTTCCCGAGAAAATGACGATGCATTCGCAGGACTCATCGGTAGCGCCTGTTTGCAGATCCCAATTGCAGCACCCGATGGGTCTCGCCATGTGCCTCGCCGCTTGGGCCAGCCTCGCAGGCGACGGAGCCTCCGGGGTGTGTCTCGAAGCAAAATGGGCCTCGCTTGCGCTGATCCGTTGCAGGCGCGGGAGCATCGACTAGCATTCGTTCATGCCGAGTTTCGACATCGTCTCGAAGGTCAATTCGATGGAGCTGGAGAACGCCATCCATCAGGCCCAGAAGGAATTGCTGACACGCTTTGATTTCAAAGGATCCGGGGCCGAGATCGTCCTCGAGAAGACCGAGATCAAGTTGCGCGCTCCGGATGCCTTCAAGATGACGGCACTGGTGGAAATCGTGATGCTCAAGCTGGCCAAAAGGGGCATCTCACCCAAGAACATCGATACGGGCGAGGCCGAGCTATCGCCACTGGGCCACGCCCGGCAGTCTATCAAGATCAAGCAAGGCATCGACAGTGCGGCCGCCAAGGAGATCAGCACCTTTGTCCGTGGGTTGGCGGTCAAGGTGACGGCCTCCATTCAAGGCGATGAACTGCGCGTGGCGGGCAAGAATCGGGACGACCTTCAGGCCGTGATCGCCGCTTGCCGATCACACGATTTCCCGGTGGCGCTGAATTTTGTGAACTTCCGCGACTGACCGACCGGTTCCAATCCCCTAAACTCTCCCAATCGTCATGGCCACCTTATCGCCCGAGCAGCAAGTCATCGCCCGCCAGTGGATCGCCGATGGCATGAAGCTGTCCGACTTCCAGCGCCGGCTGGAAACCGACTTCACCGTCAAGCTGACCTACATGGAGGTGCGCTTCCTGATCGATGATCTGAAGGTGGTCCCGAAGGATCCGGAGCCGCCCAAGGCTCCGCCTGCCCCCCCGGCTCCGGCGGTGTCTCCTGAAGCGCAGACGCCTCCGGATGGCACGATCGAACCCGATGAAGTGGTTCCGCCGGAAGGCGGGATCGGCGGTGGCGATGTGCAGGTGACGGTCGATGCGGTGACTCGTCCCAATGCCATGGTCAGCGGCCGGGTTCGGTTCTCCGACGGCAAGGGTGCGGCGTGGCTCATTGACAACTACGGCCGACCCGGCCTGGTGGCCGATGAGAAGGGTTATCGTCCCTCGCAGCCCGACATGATGGCCTTCCAGGCCGGTCTGGAGCGCGAACTGGCCAAGCTCGGGTACTGAATCCTCCGTGAGCGATCCTGCCGCTGCCGCTACCGCCGTCGCCCCGACGGCTTCTGGGGGGGCGACCGTCTTGATGCTGCGCAATCGTCAGAAAGATGGCCCGCTCCAGGTGCGGAGCCTTCGGCGGCTCACCCTCGACCTTCTCGAGGCCATGGGTTTGGAAGCGGAGTTGGGATTTCATTTTGTTTCCCCGAGAGAAATGGCCCGAGTGAACTGGCGATTTCTCCAGCACGAGGGTTCCACCGATGTCATCACCTTCGACTACGGTTCCACGGCCGAGCGCTTGCACGGCGAGTGTTTCATTTCGGTGGCCGATGCCGTGGCTCAAGCGGAGGCCTTCGGGACGATGTGGACCGATGAGGTGGTCCGCTATGTCATTCACGGGATTCTCCATTTGCGCGGATACGATGACTTGGAGCCGCCATTGCGGCGCACGATGAAGCGCGAAGAAAACCGCTGGGTCCGCTGGGCGGCCCGTCGCGGATATGCGGTGTCGGCACCGGAAGCTACAAAATGCGGCCCGTCCCGACGCCGGGTGACGAGCCGATGACTGCCGAGCGTTCTGAAGGCCTCGTCATCCGACTGCGGCCCTTGGGCGACACCAGCTTGATCGTCCACTGGTTGACCCCCGAGCACGGTCGTCTGGCCACCGTGGCCAAGGGGGCCCGCGGCCCGAAGTCGCCGTTGCGCGGCAAGCTCGACTGGTGTTTCGAGGCTGAGTTTTCGTTTCGCCGCAATCCCAAGGGAGATTTGCATTCCCTGAGCGAAGTGGTGGTCCGGAACACCCATGTTTCCCTGCGTCGTGAGGTCAGCTCGCTGGAGTTGATTGCCCATGCGGTAGCCACGATCGAGCAGGTGACGGAAACCGAAACACCCCAGCCCGAGGTGCATCGGCTCTTCCTCGAATTTTTGGCGTTCTTGGAAATCCAGGGACCAATGGCCCGGGCGCAGTTCGCATGGGATTTGCGGTTTCTGGCCATCCAGGGTCTCGAGCCCGATCCGGAAGGGTTGACCCCGGAAGCGGGGGCTCTGATGGAGATTTTATTGACGTCCAACTGGAGTGAATTGGCAGCACTGGAAGCCTCACAAGACGCCATCCGAAGTCTTCGACAGTACCTGCATGGATTTTGGATCCATCAGTTCGGCCGTTCTCCGGGCAACCGCAATGCCCGCGCTTGAAGGCCGTTGGAAATCCGGAGTCGCCGCGAGGACGGGGGGTATCGAACGAAAAGAAAACCCGGAGGGCGGTGGAACGACCTCCGGGCCAGTAATCTTCAGAAGCATCGGTTCAAGCCTGTTTGCCAGAACCGTTCGGGGATGGGGGCGGGACAGTTGCCGGAACCATGATGGCTCCGACGGCGGGGAGTGAACTCGAGCCTGCTTGCGCGGGTTTTGTGATCACCATTTCCACTCCCTTTGATCTAGCTTAAGCCTTGCCAAGTTGTTTTAGACGCCGCGCAACCCGGAAAACTTCCAACCGATGCCGAGATTTTATCGCGCTGGCTTTTTTTGGTCACAAAGCCGGCGTACCGGTCCGGAGCCCCTTGCGTGCGCATACGGTCGGTCCTGGAGTGAACCTCCCCATTTTCAGACAGGCTTAGCGGATCCGGCTCGCCGGGGTGCTTGTTGCCGAAGCGATTGGTTCGCATAGTGGGGACCGCGATGCCCGCCGACTTCGCCCATCTCCACCTGCACACCGAGTTCTCCCTGCTCGACGCCGCCTGCCGTCTCGATCGGTTGATGGCCCGGGCCAAGGAATTGGACTTTCCCGCCGTGGCCATGACCGACCACGGCAACATGTTCGGGGCCATCGAGTTTTACACGGCGGCCAAGAAAGCCGGCATCAAACCCATCCTCGGTTGTGAGGTGTACATCGCTCCCGGATCGCGACTGGAGAAGAAGCAGGGCTCCGGCGGCATGCGTGATGTCTATCACCACCTGGTGCTGCTGGCCCGCGACGAGATTGGTTACAAGAACTTGGTCAAGCTGGTGACCTCGGCCCATCTGGAGGGCTATTATTACAAGCCCCGCATCGACAAGGAAATCCTGGCCGCTCACGGCCAAGGCTTGATCGGCTTGAGCGGGTGTCTGGCCAGCGAGATCCCAGAGGCGATTCTCAAGGACGATCTCAAGCGCGCGCGGAACACGATCGATTTCTTCAAGCAGACCTTTGGGCCCGGGAACTTCTATCTGGAGCTCCAGAACCATGGCATCCCGGAACAGGCCAAGGTCAACCGCCAGCTCATCCCTTGGGCCCAGGAGTTCGGGCTCAAGTGCGTGGCCACCAACGACGTTCACTATGTCCAGAAGGACCACTCGCGGGCGCACGACTGCCTCATTTGCATCGGCACCCAGGCGCAGTTGAGCGACGCCAAGCGGATGCGCTATCAGCAGGAGCAGTTCTTCCTGCGGTCGGCGCAGGAGATGAAGAACCTCTTCGCCGAGGTGCCCGAAGCGGTGCTCAACACGGTCGAGGTGGCCGAGAAGTGCAATCTGGAGATACGCTACGGCAAGGGTGCCGAGCATTATCCGATGTTCCAGCCACCCGAGACGTGGACCCGCGAGGGATACTTGCGCAAGCTGCTGTGCGACGGACTCCGACTGCGTTATTCCATTCAGGCCCATGTCGAGGGATCCACCATCGTGGTGGAGGCGGTGACCCATCCGGAGCGGTTGGTGTTTCTTTTCCCGCCGAAACCCGCCGCGCCGACCTCGGCGACCGTGCTGGATGCGAGCGGATCCAATGCGGCCGGTGCTCCAGCGACATCGGCCTCCCCAGAGCCTTCTGCGGCCCCGGCTCCCATTGAACCAGCCCAAGTCGACGCGGCCGTCCGCAAGATCCTCGACCGACTGGACTTGGAGCTCGGTGTCATCGAGAAGACCGGCTACGTCTCGTACTTCCTGATCGTGGGCGATTTTGTCCGCTGGGGGCGCGACAACGGCATCGCTTGCGTGGCGCGCGGATCGGCCGCCGGCTCCATGGTCACCTATTTGCTCGAGATCGCGAACGTCGACCCGTTGCGCTACGGGCTGCTCTTCGAGCGTTTCCTCAATCCCGAGCGTGTCAGCCCGCCCGATATCGACATCGACTTCGCCGACGATCGACGGGCCGAGGTGATTCGCTACGTCCGCGACAAGTACGGCCGCGACGCCGTCGCCCAGATCATCACCTTTGGCACCATGGGTGCGAAGTCGGTGATCCGTGACGTGGGTCGGGTCATGGGCTTGGCGGTGTCCGAGGCCGACCGCCTGGCCAAGATGATCACCGATGTGAAGTGGGGCCTGAAGGACGCGCTCCAGAAGAGTGCCGAGTTCAAGCAGGCCTACGACGAAGAGGAGGTCACCCGCGAACTCATTGAGACGGCCCTGCTGCTGGAAGACCAGACCCGGAGCGTCGGCGTTCATGCGGCCGGCGTGGTCATCGGAGCCCAGCCCTTGGTGAATTTGCTGCCGCTCAAGCAGGACGACGACGGCGGCATCGTCACCCAGTATGCGATGGGTCCGGTCGGTGATCTGGGCCTGCTGAAGATGGACTTCCTGGGTCTCAAGACCCTGACGGTCATCCGCAATACCGCGGAGATGGTGGGGAAATCCACCGGCGTCCAACTCGACCTCGACAACCTGCCGCTCGACGACTCCAAGACCTACGACCTGCTCAACAACGCCCAGACCCTCGGCGTGTTCCAGTTGGAATCCGGGGGCATGCGCGACTTGTGCAAGAAGTTCAAGATCGCCTCGGTCGAGCACATCACCGCGCTCATCTCGCTCTACCGGCCGGGTCCCATGGACCTGATTCCGGACTTCATCAAGCGACGCCATGGCGAGCAGGAGATCATCTACCCGCATGCCCTGCTGGAGCCCATCGCCAGCGAGACCTATGGCATTCTGATTTATCAGGAGCAGGTCATGCAGGCGACGCAGATCCTGGCCGGCTACACCCTCGGCGGCGCCGACCTGCTGCGCCGGGCCATGGGAAAGAAGAAGCTCGAGGAGATGGTGAAGCAGCGCGAAACCTTCGTGAAGGGATGCGCGGACACCAATGGCATCCCGGCCCCCAAGGCCAACGAGGTCTTCGACTTGCTCGAGAAATTCGCGGGCTACGGTTTCAACAAGTCGCACGCGGCGGCCTACGCTGTGGTGGCCTATCAAACGGCCTGGCTGAAGGCGAACTACCCGGTGGAGTTCCTCAGCGCCATGATGACCAACGATCAGGGCGATACTGCCAAGCTCAGTCAGTACATCGCCGAGGCCAAGACCCTGGGCATCGAAACCCTGGGCCCTGATGTCAATGCGTCGGGTTTGCACTTTGCGCCGGCGGCGGCCACCAAGGGTCGGCGAGTCATCCGCTTCGGGTTGGCGGCCATCAAGGGTGTGGGTGAGGCCGCCGTCGAAGCGCTGCTGGCGGCCCGTTCGCTCGGGGATCCGTTCTCGAGCTTGGAAGACTTGTGCGGCCGGGTGGATACCAAGGCCATTAACCGCAAGGCCCTCGAAGCCCTCATCCGGGCTGGAGCGTGTGATTCCATCGGACCCAACCGGGCCACCGTGTTCCATCAAATCGAGGGAGCGATGGCCCGCGCCAGTGCCAACGCGTCCGACAAATCCCGGGGTCAGGTCTCCTTTTTCGACACCTTTGAGGCCGCTCCGGCGGCCCGTCAGCGGGTGGAGAAGCCGGTGGTGCAGGAAGACTGGCCGGTGGCCCAGAAACTGGCGGACGAAAAGGAACTGGTGGGTTTCTACGTCAGCGGCCATCCGCTGGGGCCGTATGAGAAGCTCTTGTCCCGGCACACCACCCACACCATCGAGGCCTTGGCGACCTTGGCCAACCGCTCCATGACCCGCATCGGTGGACTGGTTTCTGCCGTCCAGAAAGGGGCTTCGAAAAAAACGGGCAAGCCCTATGCGATGGTCACGCTGGAAGACATGACCGGCACCGTCACCGCCCTGGCCATGAACGAATCCTACGACCGCTATGTCGATTTGTTCGTGGTCAATCAGGCGTTGTTGGTCACCGCCGAGGTGAGCACGGGTGAGGAACGGCCCAAGCTGTTCCCACAAGAAATCCTGCCCCTCGATGCAGCGCCCAAAAAATTCACCAAGCGTGTTCAACTGCGCCTCCGGTCCGACCAACTGGGTGACACGCGGTTGGCCGATTTGAAGGCACTGATTGAAGCCCATTCGGGTTCGGTGCTGATGTACCTG
>Ga0255097_1000246_pt1 | contig 26711 bp, 25 predicted proteins | sample Colum_Atlam_RepB_2_FD_188436 | JGI IMG/M metagenome (GOLD analysis project Ga0255097, IMG submission 188436) | Freshwater microbial communities from Columbia River, Oregon, United States - Colum_Atlam_RepB_8d | ecosystem: Environmental > Aquatic > Freshwater > River | place: USA: Oregon...
TCACCAGACTGCGCAGTTCAGAGCGCGCCAAGAGTGTCGCGTTGGCCATGTGCGGAAACCTCATCAGGGTAGGGTTGACTATGAAACAGACTGATCCGCACCCAGCGGTCTGACCGCGGATCAAAGCGGCTGGCCCCAAAGAACGCCAGCTTGCAGCGCAAAAGGTCGATGGGCAGCATCTGCGCGTCCAAAAGATTGTCGCGGATTTCGGCATAGGGCAGCCCGGCCAGCATCAGGATGCGGCGCACGGTATGGCGGTGCTGCGGATGGGCCAGCAGAAAGGCCGCGAGCGTTCCGCCACCGGACCAACCCGACAGTGCAGCCGACAGATCGGCCACCGCGCGGGCGATGCCCAGCGGGTGTTCACGCTCTTGTCCGGCCTCGTCATGGCGCTGGCCAAGGCGGGGTTCCAGTTTCTCTGCCGAGACGTACCAAAAGCGCGCTGTCTGATCCGGGTCGGCAAAGTCAAACCGCTGGATCCAGCAGTAATTGCGGGCGATCAGGCCGCGCAGATGATCCAGCGACAGGCTGCCGTCGATGGGGAAGCCCGTGCTTTCATCGGCATGCAGATGGGCTGACAAATCATCGACCAACGCGCCGTGCGGCTCGAGCATCAGCGCCAGCAAGATTTCCTGCCCCTCCTCGGACAGATTGTCTTCGCCCCACCGCCACAGCGTATCCCACGGCAGCAGACCTCGACTGTCCCAGTGCGCCAGATGTGCCGCCAGCCGGTCAAGATCGACAGAAAGCTGCGCCAGTTTCTCAATCTGCACCGGATGCTCACTGTGCCATGCGCGTGCGTTTTCGGTGGCGGCGGCCAGGGCCTCGTGAAATCCGGCAAGGCTCGCGGCGTCGGCCATTGGCAGCGCCCGCACCCGCGCCAAAGCGGTTTCACGCGCCTGCATCCACGCGTGCAACAGACGCGGATGGCGGACCAGAAAGGGCGCCATCCCAAGACCCGTGGAATTGCCAACCCCCAGCTGGCGACGCAGATCGCGATCCAAGGCCACCGCCTGCGCCCCGCCCCGCACCTTTGCAAGATGCTCTGCCAGATCGACGGTGAAGGCGCGCGTCAGCCAGACCGAAAGCATCTCGGCCTGAAACGGCGCCAACAATTCTGGCCGACCGGCGATTTCGTCGCGATCCGCCGCGCCAAACTTGCCTGCCCCATAGACCGCCGTTGTGCGCATCAGATAGCCAACGGCGTCCATCTCGGCCAGATCGGGTTGCTGCCCCGCCGCCAGCCGCTCCACCACATGCGAAAACAACCGGACCGAGCGGTTGGCCCGGCTGAGCGCCAGTTCTTTCACACTGATGCGGCCCGCCTCTTGCAACGGCACATTGGCCGCCAGCCGATCAAGATCAGCCTCAGTCGGCTCGCCATCGACCAGCGCAAAGGTGGCATCCCAAGCGGTGGCGATGACACGGTCGCTGCGCATCGCGTCGGGCAGGTCATGGGCAAAGGCCACAAGGCAATAGGTGCTGTTCGGGCCACGCGCCCGATAGACGGCGCGGCCAACGCCCTTGGCATCCACCTGCCAAAGCGGGCGGTCAAAGCACCACCCCTCGGCTTGCACCCGGCGCAGCAGAACGCGCAGAAAGGACAGCCGCATCGGATGGGCGGAGCCCATGCGCGACAGGCGCATCACCAGATCAGGATCGCGGGGGGCGACGGCCGCAGCGGGACGGGGATGCAGCGCGCTGGTCATTCTGCCGCCCTTTGCACATGGCCCGCCGGTTCAGCGGCGGCGAAGGACTGGGCAAAGAACCGCGCCCAATTGCCACCCATCAGCGCGGCAATCTCAGAGGCGGAAAAGCCGACCTCGGCCAATCCCTTGGAGATATTTCCGAAATCACGGTTGTCACGGAACCAGCCCGGCATGGCCGGAAAGCCCGGCGCGTCCTTGCTGCCCTCGCCATAGTCGATGCGTTTGGTCCAGCGCCCTGTACGCATCCACGTCACCACACTGTCGGGCTGATCTTGGCACAGATCGCTGCCGATCCCCAGAAAATGGCTCCCAAACCGTTCGGCCGTGCGGGCGATCATGGTGCAGAACTCATGCAAGTCGCAGGCGCTGCCGCCCTTCAGATGATGGGGATAAAGCGAAAAACCCAGCATGCCGCCGGTTTCTGCCAAGGCTGCAAGGATCGCATCGGGCTTGTTGCGCCGGGCGGGATGCCAAAGGGCCGGGTTGGCATGGGTGATGGCAATCGGGCGGCTGGAATGTTCCACCGCCTGCAGGGTGGAGCGGTCAGACGAATGGCTCATGTCCACCACCATGCCGACGCGGTTCATCTCGGCCACCACCTCGCGGCCCATTCGGGTCAGGCCGGGATCTTCTGCCTCGTAACAGCCGGTCGCAAGCAGGGATTGGTTGTTGTAGCTCAGTTGCATGAAGCGCAAGCCAAGTCGGTACAGGATTTCCACCAACCCGATGTCATCCTCGATGCAGGACGGGTTTTGCGCCCCGAAAAAGATGGCGGTGCGCCCCGTCGCACGGGCGCGGGCCAGATCATCGGCGGTAAAGCCTTGAAAAATCAGCTCTGGATAGGTTTCAAACCAGCGGTTCCACGCCTCGAGCCGGGTCACCGTCTCGCGAAAGTTCTCGTGATAGGTCAGCGTCACATGCACCGCATCAACGCCGCCCTTCCGCAACTGCCGGAAAATCTCTTCCGACCAGTTGGAATATTGCAGCCCGTCGATCAGATAGGTCATTCCGGTTCTCCCGCTGCCATATAGCTGGTCTTGACCGTGGTGAAAAACTCCGCCGCATACCGCCCCTGCTCGCGCGGACCAAAGGAAGACTGGCCGCGCCCGCCAAAGGGCACATGGTAATCGGTGCCCGCCGTCGGCAGGTTCACCATGACACAGCCCGCGCGCATATGGCTGCGGAAATGCGCGGCCCGCGCCAAAGAGCGGGTCATGATCCCGGCCGTCAGGCCAAAGGGGCTGTCATTGGCCAAGGCCAGAGCCTCGGCATAGCTGTCAGCGGGTTGGATGCAGGTGATCGGCGCGAACATCTCATGGCGGTTCATCGCCATGTCATTGCGGGTATCGGCAAAAAGGGCGGGCGCCATGAAATGCCCGTTGGTTGGCCGCTCCAGCGGCTGACCGCCCGTCAGCAGCGTGGCCCCCTCGGCCTGACCGCGTGCAACCCATGCCAGATTGGCGTCCAGTTGGCCCGCACTGACCACCGGGCCGATCTGTGTGCCCTCCTCCAAAGCATGGCCCACCCGCAACGCCTGCGTCGCCTTGACCAGCTTTTCGGTGAAGGCGTCCAGCACTTTGCGATGTACAATCAGCCGCGAGGCGGCGGTGCATTTTTGCCCCGTGCCGCCAAAGGCCGCATTGCAGGCATGGGCCACGGCAAGGTCAAGATCGCAATCATCCATGATGAGCATTGGGTTTTTCGACCCCATCTCCATCTGCAATTTCGCCCGGTTCGCCAAGACCCGCGCGGCAATCCCCTGCCCCACCTCGACAGAGCCGGTGAAGCTGACGGCGGCCACATCGGGATGACCCACCAACCGATCACCGACCGCACCGCCCGGCCCCATCACCATGTTGAAAGTGCCTGCCGGCAAACCCGCCCGCGCGATGATCTCGGTCAGCGCCACCGCCGAGGCAAGCGTCAGATTGGCCGGCTTCCACACCACGGCGTTGCCGTAGGCCAGAGCCGGGGCAATCTTCCACGCAGGCGTGGCGACCGGGAAATTCCATGGGGTGACAATGGCCACCACACCAACCGCTTCGCGCCGCACCTCGATCTCAACGCCGGGGCGGACACTTTCGGCCTGATCGCCCTGACAGCGCAGCGCCTCGGCGGCAAACCATGTGAAAAACTGCCCGGCGCGATACACCTCGCCCTTGCCCTCTGCGAGGGGCTTCCCCTCTTCGCGCGACAAAAGCGCACCGATTTCGGCAGCCCGCGCCATCAATTCGGTGCCGATCTGCATCAAAGCGTCATGGCGCCGCTGGATGCCCGCCGCGGCCCACAACGGTTGCGCCGCGTGGGCGGCCGCGACCGCCTGATCGACAGCTGCCACATCGCCTTGGGCAAAATGACCGATCACATCCGCCAGATCCGATGGGTTCAGATTGGCAAGCTCGGTCACCCCCGCCTGCCAGTGCCCAGCAATGAAGTTTCGTGTCTCAAGGCTCATGTCAGCTTCCTTTTTCGGCAGTCTTGCGCGGGCAGGCATTTAAATCAAACGAGAACAAATGATCTGAATTTCAATTTGGCTTAATCTGCAACCGGGCCGCCAGATCGGCGTCAACCGTCACCCCCACCCTTTCGCTCTGCGCCCGCGCCGCGCGCCGCCGCGCACCGGGCAACCGCGCGCCCGGTTGCTGGTCTATCGCTGCGGCAAGGGCCGTAATGCGGTCAACAAAACCCGGCGCAAAAGCGGTGGGGTCCAGCGCAATAAAGCATTGCCCCGTCGCGGGCGGGCCACCAATCGGGCCGGAAAACGGGCTCGCCTCGCGGCTTGGGACCGCCCCGGCAAGAGCCGAGGCCAGAACCTCAACAATCAGCCCCATACCAAAGCCCTTGGCCCCGCCCGCAGGCAGCATCGAGCCTTGCAGCGCCATAGCCGGATCACGCGTGGGCTGGCCCGCCGCGTCCAAAGCCCACCCATCCGGGATCGCCTCTCCCTTGCGGGCCCGCAAGATCACTTCGGATTTTGCAACCACACTGGCGGATTGATCCAGCACAAAACCAGCCCCGCCCCGCCCATCCGGCACGGCCAATGCCACCGGGTTGGTGCCGATCACCGGCACCTGCCCCCCAATCGGCGCAATCGACGCCGGGGCATGGGTGAAGCACAAGCCAACCAACCCCGCCTCGGCGATCCGCTCCGCATGATGCCCAAGGATGCCGCAATTGTAAGACCGGCTCAGCGTCAGTGCAGCGATGCCACACTGACGCGCGGCCGCAATTAAAGGGGGCAAGCCAAGATCAATCGCCGGATGGGCAAAGCCATGCGCTGCATCGACCAGCACCGCCCCGGCCCTCGGTTGGCTCAACCGCGGCTGCGCGCGCCCATCGACCTTGCCGCAGGTCAGATGCTCGGCGTAAACGGGCAGATACATCAACCCGTGCGAGCGCACCCCATGGCGTTCCGCAGCCCGGATCGAGCGCGCCACGGGTCCGGCTTGCCCCGGATCAGCCCCGCTGTCGCACAACCTCCGCAGGGCCAACGCCTCGACCTCATCAAGACTCAAACAGATCGACATGCCCGGCTCCCTTGCGTTTTGCCCGCAGAGTCGCGATTGTCAGCTTCAAATCAACTCAGTATTTCTGTTACTGAATTCAGCGGAATTGAACCCATGCTACGTCTCGAAGCCCTGCGCGCCTTTGTCGAAGTCGCCGATCACGGCAATATCAAAGAGGCTGCCGAACGGCTGTTCCGGACCCCTTCGGCGCTTTCGATGACCTTAAAACAGATCGAAGACCGCCTTGGATGCGCGCTTTTTGAATCGGACCGCAAATCCAACCTGACCGATATGGGGCGCTTTCTGTACGATCAGGCGGCGGTGCTGCTGCGCGATTACGATCGGGCGATGGAGCGGATCGACGCGCAGGCCAAGGCGCGCAGCGGGCGACTGCGTATCGCCTCGGTGCCCTCGGTCGCGACCCGGATTTTGCCGGGTTTCCTGCAAGCCTTCATCGCCTCGCGCCCCGATCTGGAGATCGACCTTGTTGACACCGACAGCCGCGATGTGCGGCTTTTGGTGGAAACCGGCGAGGTGGATTTGGGCATTGCGGGCCTGCCTGCCGATCTGCCGGGACTGGCCTGTCAGCCGGTGTTTCGTGATCCCTTCCGGCTGGTCTGCCGCAAGGATAGCCCGCTCTTGGCCAAAACCGGCGCGCTGGATTGGCCCGACCTGCACGGCGTGCCGCTGCTCCTGAATGAGGCAGCTCGCGGCATTGAATCCCATCACTTTCAAGAGCTTGCGCGTGACGCGCGGGTTTCGGCGCGCAATGTCGCCTCGCTTGTGGCGATGGTGCAGGCGGGCTTGGGTGTCACCTTGCTGCCCGCCTTGGCGACCGTGGCCCTGCCCGAAGATCTGACCGCCCGCCCCTTGGCCGATCCGGCCTGCCTGCGTACCGTCAGCCTGTATTGGCGGCTTGGCAAGGTGCCGGGGCCGATCCTCGCACGTTTTCGCGCCGAATTCGCCGTCGCCGCCCAGATCGAAGCTCGGGCGCTGGGGTTGGACCCGATCAGCTAACGTGTCCGGTTCCCTTTGCCCCAAAGCGGACACCCGCCAAGCGCCTCAGCTCCAGTCCAGTACGACCTTGCCCGACAGTCCCGACCGCATGGTTTCAAACCCTGTCACAAAGTCATCCGCCTTGAAGCGATGGGTGATGACACGCCGCACATCCAGACCATTTTCCAGCATGGCGATCATCTTGTACCAGGTTTCAAAGATTTCCCGGCCGTAGACGCCCTTGATGGTGATGGCCTTAAAGACGATGCGGCTCCAATCAACCGGTGATTTGCCCGGCGGGATGCCCAGCATGGCGATCCGCCCCCCCATCACCAGATTGTCGACCATCTGATCCAATGCCTGCTGATTGCCCGACATCTCCATGCCCACATCAAAGCCCTGAGACATCTTCAAGCTGGGATAGACCGAACGCAGATCGGTTTCGGCCACATTCACCGGGGTCACATCGGCCACCTGTGCGGCCAACTCCAACCGCGCCGGGTTCACATCGGTAATCACCACATGGCGCGCGCCCACATGCCGGGCCACGGCGGCGGCCATGATACCGATCGGACCTGCACCCGTGATCAGCACATCTTCCCCCACCAGATCAAAGGACAGCGCGGTGTGCACCGCATTGCCCAAGGGGTCCAGAATGGCGCCGATCTCATCATCAATCGTGTCGGGCAAAGGCACGACGTTAAAGGCCGGAAGCCGCAGGTATTCGGCAAAGGCCCCCTGTTCATTGACGCCGATCCCTCGCGTTGCCGGGTCAAGGTGGAACTTGCCCGCGCGGGATTGGCGCGACAGCTTGCCAATCAAATGCCCCTCGCCCGAGCAGCGCTGCCCGATCTCCAACCCCTCAACCAAAGCACCCTTGGCCACGATCTCGCCGGCAAATTCATGGCCCGTCACCAGACCGACCGGCACGGTGCGCGCCGCCCATTCATCCCAGTTCCAGATGTGAATATCGGTGCCGCAGATGCCGGTCTTTTTTACCTTGATAAGAACATCCTCGGGCCCGATCTCTGGCACCGCGCGGTCTACCGCCCAAAGCCCCACTTCGGGTTTCACTTTCGCCAAGGCTTTCATCACAAGACCCCCGTTTCCCGGCCCGCCGCGTGGAAGGCCTCCAGCGCAAAATCCAGATCGTCCAAGCTCAGTTTCGCATTCATCTGCGTGCGGATACGGGCGCGTCCATGCGGCACAACCGGATAGAAAAACGCCGACACCATGACACCGCGCGCGTCCAGGGCGCGGGCAAAGGCTTGCGCCTTTGGCGCGTCGCCGATCATCACCGGAATGATCGGATGCTCTCCCGGCAACAGGGTAAAGCCCGCGGCCGTCAGCCCCGCCCGCCAATGCGCGGCATTGCGAAACAGCGCCGCGCGCAGATCATCCGCCGCCTCGACAATATCCAAAGCCGCCAGCGCCGCCCCCACCACGGCAGGCGGCAAGGCGTTCGAGAACAGATAGGGCCGCGCCCGTTGGCGCAAAAGGTCAATCACGGCTTGCGGACCCGCGATATAGCCGCCCAAGGCCCCACCCAGCGCCTTGCCCAGCGTGCCGGTCAGAATGTCCACCGTCACCCCCGCATGGGCCGGGGTGCCCCGCCCCTGCGGCCCCATGAAGCCCGTGGCGTGGCAATCATCCACCATGGTCAAACAATCGTAAGCCTTTGCAATGCGGTCAATTTCCTGCAGGTTGGCCAGATAGCCATCCATCGAAAAGACGCCATCCGTCGCAATCATCACAAACCGCGCGCCCGCATCGCGCGCCGCTTTCACCTGAGTCTCAAGATCGGCCATATCGCCATTCTGGAACCGATAGCGCCGCGCCTTGCACAGCCTTATGCCGTCAATGATCGAGGCATGGTTCAGGCTGTCCGACACAATCGCGTCTTCCTCACCCAAAAGCGGCTCAAACAGCCCGCCATTGGCGTCGAAACAGGCGGCAAACAGGATGGCATCCTCCATCCCCAAAAAGCCCGCGATGCGTGTCTCAAGCTGACGGTGCAGATCTTGCGTGCCGCAGATGAACCGGACCGAGGCCATGCCATAGCCATGGCTTTGCATCGCGGCCGTGGCTGCTGCGATCAGACGCGGATCATCGGCCAGCCCGAGGTAATTGTTGGCGCAAAGGTTCAGCATCTTGCGACCGCCTATCGTGACCCGCGCGCTCTGCGGGCCTTCGATCAACCGTTCGCGCTTCATCAACCCATCGGTGTCGATCTGCGCAAGGGTGGCGGTCAGGTGGTCGAGAAAGCGATTATCTGTCATAGCGGAAATCCTCCAACTTAACGGATGATGCACCTGCGGCTTTCACATGTCAATATAGCGGAAATTTTCCGCCAAAACGGAAGACACCTTCAACCTGACTCAAATATAGGTGGGGAAAGACCCCGGTGATCTCAACTGTCTTGCACGATCAGAATGGCGCGCGCCGCACCAGCCTCGGCCCAGATCGCATGATCGCGGTCGGCGGGGTAGCGCGCGGTATCGCCGGGGCCAAGCAGGCTTTCCTCGTCGCCCGAACGCACTCGAAGCGCGCCTTCCACCACCGTCAGATGCTCGCGGCAGCCGGGGCTATGCGGCTCACTCTCCAACGCCCCGCCGGGACCGAAGGTCAGATCATAGACCTCATGCTCACCCACCGCCTCGGCCGGCGACAGGATGCGGATCGACACCGCGCGCCCGCGCCCCAAGATCACCGGGGCGCTGGCCGCGCGCATCACCACGATGCCCGGTTCAGGCTTGCCTTCCAGCAGCCCGGCAAAATCCACCTGCAGCGCTTGAGTCAGGTTCCACAGCGTCGCCACCGTGGGTGAAGATTCGCCGCGCTCGATCTGGCTGACCATGCTGCGCGACACACCCGACAGTTTCGCCACCGCATCCAACGATAGCCCACGCGCCTTGCGCGCATCGCGCAAGGATGCAGCCAGCCGGTCGTGAATGTCGGAACGCGGGTTCATCGCTGCACCCTGCCCAAGCTGCCCCCCTGCCGTCAACCGCAACCTGCGGTTTTCGTCAACTTCACGAGCGCCCTCAGGTGCCGCAGAAGGTCACATAGGTCCCGAACCCGTCCGGCGCGGGCTGGGCAAACCCTTCACGTCCCTGCGCCCCGTCGAAGGGACGTTGCACCTCGGCCAGAAGCGCGTCGAACGGCGCCATATCACCGGCCGTTGCCGCCTGCAGGGCCGCCTCGACCAGATGGTTGCGCGGGATCACGGCCGGATTGACGCGGCACATCGCCACCAGATCAGGGCCTGCCGCCCGCCAGCGCGCCTGCCAGTCGGCAAACTCGGGTGCAACCGCCCGCCCCTCGCTCAACGCGCGGAAAAATCCGGTCCAGTCCTGCCCCGGCAAAAGCGCCATCAGATCATCGGTCAGCGCCGCATCGGGCGCCGCAAGGCCAAGCTTTGCCGCCATCACGGACAGAAACGCCTCTCGATAGATCCCAGCAATCGCCGACAGCCGCGCATTGGCCAGCGTCACGGCCTGCGCTTCATCGGCATCGAAAAACGGCAACAAACACTCCGCCAGCCGCGCCAGATTCCAGCCCAAGATCAAGGGCTGGTTGCCGTAGGCATAGCGCCCCTGCCGGTCGATCGACGAAAACACGGTGCCCGGCGCATAGCCGTCCATAAAGGCACAGGGGCCATAGTCGATGGTTTCGCCCGACAGAGCCACGTTGTCGGTGTTCATCACACCATGAACAAAGCCCACGCCCATCCACTGCGCGATCAACCGGGCCTGCGTCCGCGTCACGGCATCAAAAAGACCCAAGGCATCGCCGGGGGCAAGATGCGGATAATGCCGTGCGATGGTGTAATCCAAAAGCGCGGCCAACTTGGTATCCTCGCCCCGCGCCGCCAAAAACTGAAAGCTGCCGATGCGAATATGGCTGGCCGCCACCCGCGCCAACACTGCGCCGGGCAGGGCCTGACCATCGCGCCAGACGGCCTCCCCCGTCGCGACCACGGCAAGAGCGCGCGTGGTCGGAATGCCCATTGCCGCCATCGCCTCGGAAATCAGATATTCGCGCAGCATCGGCCCGACCGCCGCCTTGCCATCGCCGCCCCGCGAAAACGGCGTCCGGCCCGAGCCTTTGAGCTGAATGTCAAAGCGCCGCCCATCCGGGTCCAACACTTCCCCCAGCAAATGCGCCCGACCATCGCCCAATTGCGCCGAAAACCCGCCAAACTGATGCCCGGCATAGGCCAGCGCCACCGGCTCGGCCCCAGGCGGCAACGCCGCGCCCGAAAACCACGCGGCGGCTTCGGTCTTTACCTGCGGGTCAAGACCCAGATCTGCGGCTAGACCTGCGTTCCATGCCAAAAGCCGGGGCTGCGGCGCAGGGTCAGGATCCTGCCGCAGAAAGGTTCCCGGCAGATCGCGCATCCACGAATTGTCAAACCGGATCATGCCCGCCCCCATCTCTTTCCCCTTCCATATGGGGTCAAAGCGGTGCGGGGCAAGCGGGGCTATTCAGCCGCCAGCCCGATAATGCCCTGCCCCCAATCGGCACCCCAGCCGCTGTCTTGGCCGCGCTCTCGGGTGATGACCGCAAAACCAAGGTCGGGAAACCAGATCTGGCGGCGCGTCATCAGCAATGTTCCAGCCGCACCGGCGATCTCTTCGGCGGGTTCGCCGCCGATGATAAAGCCGCTGTCGGCGCCCAGTCGGAATTCGGTCTCAAGCGGCCGGATGCGATAAGCGCAACCCGAAATCGTCACCGTTTCCTGCGGCAAAAACCGCACTTCAGCGGCAAGACGGCCTTTGATCGTGGGCTGCGGCCCAATCGACGGGCCGTCCTGATCGCGGGTGACCCGGACCGTGCCTGCCCAATCCGTGCCGGGGTTCGCCAAGCGGCCATAGGCATATTCGGTCGTCAGGGTGCCGCCATCATTGCCACCAACCAACACCTCGCCCTCTGGCGGCGGCGGGGCGGTTTCATGTTCGGTGCGGTGGTCGCGGATCACATGCAGCCCGCGCGCCAAAAGCAGCTCGGCCGTGAAACTGCCCGAAGGCACCGGCACCACGGCCTGCACATCGCGCCCCTTCGCGCGGTAGCTTTGGGTTGACCCCTGACGAACGCTGACCGTGATCCCGGTTTTCAGGGCAGCGGCGGTCAGGCAGGGCTGTTCGGCAACAGCCGGTCCAGCCAGCACGATCAGGCAAGACAAGAATCGCAAGCATTGGGGTTTGGGGGGCATGGCGGCTCCGACAAGGCAGCCACAGGACCAAATGGCCGCAGAACAGGTGCTGAAACGCATCAAAGCAAGAAGATGGTCGGGGCGAGAGGATTCGAACCCCCGGCCTACGGTACCCAAAACCGTCGCGCTACCAGACTGCGCTACGCCCCGACGTGCGCTTCCTAACCCGGCGCGCGGCAAATGAAAAGCGCCTCGTCGCACCTTTCATCGATAGCGCCCGGCATCAGCCTTGGCCTCCGGCGGGAGTATTTCAAAAGGCGCAAGACCAGCGGCGCAAGGCGTCAAGGATTTGCGCCTTTGGAAATACTCACCTTGACGACGCCGGCAACGGCGCGGACGGCCCATCTTAGGGTGCGTCACAGGCCCAAGCTGCGCCGTTTTGCGCGATGGCGGGGTGACGCAGCATCGCGCCGGGCACAATGCCCATCGGGCGAGCAAGGCCGCCATTGATCTCGAGCACAAAGGACACGCCTTCGCCGCCGTCGATCACCGCCTCGCTCAGCGGTTCGGCCCTGTCTTGGACAAAGGTCACAAGCCCGGTTGCGTCGGCAAAGATGATGTCCAACGACAGGGGGGTGTTCTTCATCCAGAAGGTGGCATGTTTCGGGGCCGGGAAGATAAACAGCATCCCCGACGCCATCGGCATCTGATCACGGAACATCAAGCCGCGGGCGCGTTCATCGGGATCATCGGCCAGATCAACAGAAAAGCGCTGGACCGCCCCAAACAGCGTGCGCAGCTCCACCTGATCGGGTGTGCAATCAGCGCCTGCCGCCCCGGTCAGGGCGGCCAGCGCCAAAAGGGTCAGGCCCGCAGTGCGGAGTCCCACGACAGCACCTGCACAGCCATCCGGCCGCGCTTGCCCTCTACGATGCGCAGGCCGACGGCCTCGCCCGCTTGCAGATCGGCAAAGCCGGAATGGCGCAGAACCTCGACGTGAATGAACACATCTTCGGACCGGCCAAACACATTGCCAAAGCCAAAGCCCTTGCCCTTGTCGAACCATTTAACCCGCGCCGGTTCAATCGGCAGCCCGGCAAGATCTGCCAGATTTTCCTGTACGGATTCGTCGTCCAGCGGGAACGGTACGCCGACCGGCGGCTCGATCTTCAAAATCTCGACGGCTTGAATCCCACGCTGCGTGCGTTGCACGCGCACGGTGATGCCGGCGCCATCCGCGATGGAGCTTTGGCCGAAATTCCTCAGGATGTTTGCATGCAGCAGAATGTCCGACGGCTCGTCATCCACAACGATGAAGCCAAACCCCTTTGCCGGATCAAACCATTTCACGCGCCCAAGCACGACGTGCGAGGCGTCTTCTTCTTCTGTCATTTCAGAGCCGTTTCCCCAGATAAAGCCCACACTTACTCATGCGGCTAAAGGACCCTGACTTGCAAGCCAATTCAATCTATCTTTTAGATCATGCAGAAGGCGACAAACCACTCGCGAAGCGCGAAAATCAGGGGTTCAACCGCTGAACCTGCCACCCGTCATCTTGCGAAGCGCGAGTCCAACGGAACCGGTCATGCAGCCGGAACGCGCCATCGGCCCAGAATTCGATTTCGACCGGACGGATGCGAAAACCACCCCAGAAAGGCGGGCGTTTCGGCATCGGACCTTGGGTCACGGTGACCTTTGCCACCTCGGCCATCAGCGCCCCGCGCGACGCAAGCGGCTGGGACTGGTGGCTTGCCCAAGCGCCCAAACGCGATTGCAAGGACCGTGAGGTGTAATAGGCATCGGCCTGCGGGCCTTCTTCGCGGCTGACGATCCCGCGCACCCGGATCTGACGGCGCAACGATTTCCAATGCATGACGAAAGCGGCCTTGCCGGCTGCGTCAATCTCTTGCCCCTTGGCGCTGGTGTAATTGGTGTAGAATACAAAGGCACCACCGCCTTCGCCCGCCCCCTCGATTTCCTTCAGCAAGACCATGCGCACATTCGGCATGCCGGTTGCATCCACCGTCGATAGCGCGATCGCGTTGGGATCATTTGGCTCGCTGGCCTCGGCCTCGGTCAGCCAGCTTTGGGCGATGGCAAAAGGATCGTCGCCTGCGAAAATTCCGGTTCTGTCGCTCATGGTCTTCCTTCCCTTGCGTCAGCCACCCACTCTTGCGAGAGGCTGGGCTTTGGCCTATTCGTCTCATTCACAATCAAGGGTGGATGAGGGCAACCGAATGTCAATGGGCGTAAACGCAGGACTAATGGCGGGCAAGCGCGGCCTTATCATGGGGCTGGCGAATGACAAATCCATCGCATGGGGCATTGCCCAGCAGTTGGCCGCCCATGGCGCCGAGATTGCGTTTTCGTATCAGGGCGAGGCGCTGAAAAAGCGCGTGGAGCCTTTGGCAGCCTCGATCGGGATGAACACCTTTGTCGAATGTGATGTGACGGATGAGGCGTCGATGGACGCGCTTTTCGCCGAACTGGCCGCGAAATGGGGCAAGATCGACTTTCTGGTGCATGCCATCGGCTTTTCCGACAAGAACGAATTGCGCGGCCGTTACGTGGACACCTCGCGTCAGAACTTCTTGATGACGATGGATATTTCGGTCTACAGCTTTACCGCTGTGTGCCAACGCGCCGCGGCCATGATGAACGAAGGCGGCAGCCTTTTGACGCTGACCTATTACGGCGCTGAAAAGGTCATGCCGCATTACAACGTCATGGGCGTGGCCAAGGCCGGGCTTGAGGCTTCGGTCAAGTATCTGGCTGAAGATCTGGGCAAGGACGGCATCCGCGTGAACGCCATCTCGGCAGGTCCGATCAAGACGCTGGCCGCGAGCGGCATTGGTGATTTCCGCTACATCATGAAATGGAACGAGCTGAACTCGCCGCTGCGCCGCAATGTGACGCAGGATGAGGTCGGCAAATCCGCGCTGTACCTGCTGTCGGATCTGGGTTCTGGCACCACGGGCGAAAACCTGCATGTGGACGCGGGCTATCATGTCGTCGGCATGAAGGCCGTGGATGCGCCCGATATTGATGTGGTGACAGGCCGCAAGGAATGACCTGGGCGGCGTTCTTCGCCGCTTGGGCGGTGCATTTCGTCGCCGCCGCCTCGCCGGGGCCTGCGGTCTTTGTGACCGCGCGCACGGGCGTCACCCGCGGGTTCCGCACAGCCTGCTGGCTTGGTGTGGGGGTCGCGTTCGGCGCCTGTTTCTGGGCCATGGCCGCCTATCTGGGCCTGTCGGTGCTGTTCAAGGCTTTGCCCTCGGTGTTTCTTGCCTTCAAGATTGCGGGCGGGCTGTTCCTGTGCTGGATCGCCTTTCAGATGTGGCGGCATGCCGATCAGCCGATCGACAGCGCCGCCGAAGGTGCGCGCAGCGACGGGGCCTTGGCTGCCGTCTGGCTGGGGATGACCACGCAATTTGCCAATCCAAAGGCGGCGGTGTTCTTTGGCGCTGTCTTTGTCGGCCTGGTGCCGCCGCATACGGCGCCGTTGTGGCTGGCCGCGCTGATGCTTGTCATCTTTGGCAATGAGCTGTTTTGCAATGTCATCGTGGCGCGGATTTTCTCGACCGAGGTTTCGCAGCGCGGTTATGCACGTTACAAAGCCCGGATTGACCGCATCTTTGGCGGCGTCATCGGGGTATTGGGCCTGAAGATCGCCACAACCTAAGGGCAAAGACTAGCGAAGGGGAACAGAATGACCGACCGTCTGCCGCATGAAAAAGGGTTCCATGTCAGCTGGGACCAGATCCACCGGGATGCCCGCGCGTTGGCCTGGCGGCTGGATGGCAAGGGCCCGGGCGAAGCTGGGGCTTGGAAAGCCGTTGTTGGCATCACCCGCGGTGGTCTTGTGCCCGCGATGATCGTCTCCCGCGAGTTGGACATCCGCGTCGTCGACACGATTTCCGTCATGTCCTATCACGCAGGCGGCGGTGCGGCCGATCAGCGGCAAACCGCAAAAGTCACCAAAAGCCCGCAGACCGATCTGATGGGCGATGGCACCGGTATTTTGATCGTCGATGATCTGGTGGACAGCGGCAAGACGCTGGAACTGGTGCGCAGCCTTTATCCCAAGGCACATTTCGCCACGGTCTATGCCAAGCCTTCGGGCAAACCGATGGTGGACAGCTATATCACCGAAGTGAGCCAAGACACCTGGATCTTCTTCCCTTGGGATATGGCGTTGCAATACGTCCAGCCCTTCCGCGGCAAGGACTGACACATCCTCGGGCGCCTTCGGCTTCTCGTCGGGGGCGTTCGCGAAACGCGGCGCAACCGACGACCAGCAAGGACGTAGCATGACCCATCCCCTGAACCCCGCCATGGCCGCCACCTTTGCCCCCCCGGTGATGGAGGCGCGGCGTTGGTTGCAGGGCGTTACCTTCCCGCCAGAGCGTCCGCTGATCAACGTCAGCCAAGCCGCCCCGGTCGATAGCCCGCCCGAAGGTTTGCGCCGGGCGTTGGCCGATGCCGCGTTGAACAACCCCGACGCCCATCTTTACGGCCCGGTTCTGGGCCTGCCCGCGCTCCGCGCCGAGATTGCCAGCCAGTGGTCGGCCGCCTATGGCGGTCAGATCGCCCCAGAACAGGTGGCCATCACCCAAGGCTGCAATCAGGCCTTCTGCGCGGTGATGTCCACGCTTGCTGGTGCCGGCGATGAGGTGATCTTGCCGACACCGTGGTATTTCAACCACAAGATGTGGCTGGGCATGCAAGGCGTCAAAACCGTGCCGTTGCCCGCAGGCGAAGGGCTGATTCCCGTCGCAGAGGACGCGGCAAAGCTTATCACCGACCGCACCCGCGCCATTGTGCTCGTCAGCCCCAATAACCCCGGCGGCAGCGAATACCCCGCCGCGACGCTGACGGCGTTCCACGCCCTTGCCCGCGCGCATGGGCTGGCGTTGATCGTCGATGAAACCTATCGCGACTTTGACAGCCGCACGGGGCGGCCGCATGATCTGTTCACCGACCCGGATTGGGCGCGCGACTTCATCCATCTTTATTCGTTTTCAAAGACCTACCGCCTGACCGGACATCGGGTGGGTGCCGTGGTTGCCGGCGTTGACCGGCTGGCAGAAATCGAGAAGTTTCTCGATACCGTCGCCATCTGCCCCAGCCAACTTGGCCAGATCGGCGCGCTATGGGGCATGCAGAACCTGGCCCAATGGGTCGCCGGCGAACGCGCCGAAATTCTGGCGCGCCGCGCGGCGATGGTGGGCGGCTTTTCTGCCCTGCCGGACTGGAAGCTGTTGGGCTGTGGCGCCTATTTTGCCTATGTCGAACACCCCTTCCCCATCGCTTCGGATGCGTTGTGCAAACGGCTGGTGGCCGAGGCGGGTCTGCTGATGCTGCCCGGAACCATGTTCCAGCCCGAAGGGTCCGAGGCCGGAAAGCGCCAGATCCGCATTGCCTTTGCCAATGTGGATGCCGCGGGCATTAACGAAATGTTCAAGCGTCTGGCCGCTTGGCGGGCCTGAGGCCCATCTTGCCCCCTCTGGCCTGAGCGCATAGACAGGCCAGCAGCAACGCCCCAACAGGGAAACCCTGCCGATGTCCAAAGCTCCGCACCACACCGACGACGAAGCCCCCCGCAAGAAGAAACGCGGCGCGGGTGTCATGGCTTGGGTTCTCATGGCCATGCTGATTGGCGGGCTTGGCGGCTTTGGGGTCGAGAATTTTGGTGGTGGAACCAAGAGCGTCGGCACGGTCGGCGATACGGAAATATCTGCCAATGACTATGCCCGCGAAGTGCAAAATCAGGTTCGCGCCCTATCGCAGCAATTCGGCACGGCGGTGTCAATGGCCGACGCCCGCGCCATGGGCATCGACCGGCAGGCGCTGGCCGGGCTGGTGAACCGCGCGGCGCTTGACAATGAGGCGGCCAAGATCGGCCTGTCGGTGGGCGATGCCGCAGTTGCGGCCGAACTGGGCAAGATCGCCGCCTTCCGCGGATTGGACGGCAGCTTTGACCGCAACGCCTATGGCGACACGCTGAAGCAGAACAACACCAATGAGGCCGACTTTGAAACCGGGATCCGCCGCGATGTGGCGCGCTCTTTGTTGACGGGTGCGGTGAGCGGCGGCGTGGTCGCCCCGGCCGCTCTGGCCGACACGGTTTTTGCTTGGGCCGGTGAAAAGCGTGGGCTGACAATGCTGGTTCTGGACGAAGCCGCGCTCGACGCCTCCCTGCCCGCCCCGACCGAGGCCGAGGTGAAGGCACATTACGACGCCAATATCGACGCCTACACCCGCCCCGAGGCCAAACGCATTCAATACGCAGCCCTTCTGCCCACAACACTGGGCGCCACGATGGAGGTGCCCGAGGCAGAGGTGCAAGCCGCCTATGACGCCCGCCGCGACGAATTTGTCATTCCCGAAAAGCGCTTGGTCGAACGGCTGGCCTTCGCCGATGACGCCGCAGCCGCCGAGGCCAAGGCACGACTGGACAAGGGCACCAGCTTTGAAGATCTGGTCAAGGAGCGCGGTCTCACGCTCGATGATGTCGATATGGGCGATGTGACCAAGGCCGAACTGGCCGAGGCGGGTGACGCCGTTTTTGCACAGCAAACCCCCGGCGTGATCGGCCCGCTGCCTTCGTCGCTGGGCCCGGCGCTTTACCGGATGAATGCGGTGATGGCAGCCCAGGAAACCACCTATGACGAGGCCAAGCCCGAGCTGCTGAAAACCCTGCAAACGGCCGCAGCCGCCAAGGCGATTGCCGAAAAGGTGGAAGCCATTGACGATCTTCTGGCAGGCGGCGCTACGCTGGAAGAGCTGTCCAAGGAATTTGGTATGGAGCTTGGCACCACCGACTATGCCGCCGGTGCCGCCGACAATGATGCGATTGCCAGCTATGCGGCCTTCCGCAAAGCCGCAGACGCGATCAAGGAAGGCGATTTCGCCGAGGCCACCTTGCTCGACGATGGCGGTTTGGTGGCGATGCAAATGCTGGAAACGGTTCCCCCCACCCCGGTGGCGCTGGACAAGATCACCGACCGCGTGACCGAAGAAACCCGTGCCGCCGCTTTGGCCAAGGCCCTCGCGGCCAAGGCAACCGCCGTGAAGGCCGCCGTTGATGCCGGGGCCACGCTGGAAAGCCAAGGGGCCGTGACCGCGGTTGAGCCGAAAGACCGGCAAGCCACGCTGGATGGCGCGCCGCCCGCCGTGCTGGCAGCCGCCTTTGAAATGGCGCAAGGCGAGGTGCGGCTGGTCGAGGACAGCGGCTTTGTGGCGCTGGTGCGCCTTGACAGCCTCGTTCCCGCCGATGCCACCAGCGAAGATGGCAAGGCCCTGCGTGACGCGATTGTCGAGAATGCCGAAGGCGACATTGCCTCGGACCTGTCCGTGCTGTTTACCGGGGCCGTGTCGCAACAGGCCGGTATCACGCTGGATCAGCCGATGATCGAGGCCGTCAATACCCAGCTGGGGAACTGAGCCCCCATGCGTCTGGAACCCTCATACGAAGCCTTTGAACAGGCCTGGAACCAAGGCCGCAATCAGGTGGTCTATGCCCGTCTGGCCGCCGATCTGGACACCCCCGTCAGCCTGATGCTGAAACTGGCCGAGGCGCGGCCAGATACCTTCATGCTGGAATCGGTGACCGGGGGCGAAGTGCGCGGGCGCTACTCCATCGTGGGGATGAAACCCGATCTGATCTGGGAATGCCGGGGCGAGCAAAGCCGCATCAACCGCGAGGCGCGGTTTGACAAGGCCGCCTTTACCGATCTGCCGGGCCATCCCTTGGACACGCTGCGCGCCCTGCTGGCCGAATGTCGGATTGACCTGCCCGAAGACATGCCTGCCGTGTCGGCGGGGCTGTTTGGCTATCTTGGCTATGACATGATCCGGCTGGTGGAACACCTGCCCGATGTGAACCCCGATCCCTTGGGCCTGCCGGATGCAGTCTTGATGCGCCCCTCGGTCGTGGCGGTGCTGGATGGGGTCAAGGGCGAGGTGACACTGGTTGCTCCGGCTTGGACCGGACAGGGCCTGTCGGCCCGTGCCGCCTATGCCCAAGCGGCCGAGCGGGTGATGGACAGCTTGCGCGATCTTGACCGCAGCCCCGCCGCGCCCCGCGAATTGGGCCGGGGCGATCTGGAAGAGACGGCCGCGGTCGGCGAGATGCAGTCGAACTTCAGCCACGCGGGCTATCTCGCCGCCGTCGAGAAGGCCAAGGACTATATCCGCGCCGGCGATATCTTTCAGGTGGTGCCGTCGCAGCGCTGGAGCCAACGCTTCGAACTGCCGCCCTTCGCACTGTACCGCAGCTTGCGCCGGACGAACCCCTCGCCCTTCATGTTCTTCTTCAACTTCGGCGGTTTTCAGGTGGTGGGGGCATCCCCGGAAATCCTTGTCCGCCTGCGCGAGGGCGAGGTGACCGTGCGCCCCATTGCAGGCACCCGCAAACGCGGCGCCACGCCTGAAGAGGACAAGGCGCTGGAGGCCGATCTTTTGGCCGATCAGAAAGAACTGGCCGAACATCTGATGCTCTTGGATCTTGGCCGCAATGATGTGGGCCGCGTGGCAAAGGTCGGCACGGTGCGCCCGACCGAAAAATTCATCATCGAACGCTATAGCCATGTGATGCATATCGTCTCGAACGTGGTTGGTGAGATTGCCGACGGGCAAGACGCGCTGTCTGCCCTTCTTGCAGGCCTGCCCGCCGGCACGGTTTCGGGCGCGCCCAAGGTCCGCGCGATGGAGATCATCGACGAATTGGAACCTGAAAAGCGCGGCGTCTATGGCGGCGGCGTCGGTTATTTCGCCTGCAATGGCGAGATGGACTTCTGCATCGCGCTGCGCACGGCCGTTTTGAAGGACGAGACGCTGTATATTCAGGCTGGCGGCGGCGTGGTCTATGACAGCGACCCCGAGGCGGAATATATGGAAACCGTCAACAAATCCCGCGCGCTGCGTCGGGCGGCGGAAGACGCGGGCCTGTTCACCCGGCGCGGCAACGGCTGACGCGGCCCCGTGCCGACGGCCAAGGCAGCCGCTTTGTTCTGATCCGGGTTTACCTGCTGTAACCTTGGGGGCTGCGCGCCCCCAAACCCTGCGGAGTATTTTCACAGGCGCAAATCCCCAAAGACCGCTCTTTATCTTGCGCCTTTTGAAATACTCTCGGGGGGAAGCGGCTTTGCCTGCAAAGGCGCTTGGGGGGCGAAGCGCCCCCACCTTCGTTTCCCAAGCAGGGCTTTTATTGGTCCTGCATCAAGGCCGAGATCGGGGCCAAGACCACCGATGCCGCGCGCCCTTCGACGGTCCATTCCATCAACGCGGTGATGGTATCGGCCCGGGTGGAGCCGATCACCACCACCTGACCTTCTTGCGCCGCTTTGAAGGCCGCCCGGTCCAGATAGCGGCGGATCAGCGGGGCCTCTTCGCCTTCGTCATCAAGGCTGCGATAGATGGTGACCGTTGGCAAACCCTCGCGGCGCGCCACCTGATCCGCGGCATTCAGCCCGCGGTCAAAGGTCACAAGCCCTCGGCCCTGATCGGCCAACAGCGTCACCACCTCGGCCGACAGCTTGCCATCGTCTTGGAAGGCCGCCTTGGGGGTATCCATCAGCGCCACGCTTTCCCCAAGCGTGGCCGCCATTCCGGCAAAGCTTTGCTCCAGATCGCCCGGCGTCGCCCCATCTGGGATACCGGTCGCGAGCATCACGACTTCTTGCCCGGCCTTGCGGTAGATCGCCGCCGCCTCTGCGGCGCCATCGGCCAAGGGATCCAGCACAAAGGTCACCGGGAAGGGCAGCGCGGCCAGTGCCTCCCGCGGAACCTCGGGCGCGCCATTGTCATGCAAAAGCACGGCAAAAAGCGGCTTGGCTTGCGGGTTATCAAAGGCTTGCGCATAGCGGCGGAGCGGCGGCAGGTCGACTGCGGGAGCCGTCTCGGGTGCCAAGGCCGGGGCATCCTCGGCCAGGTCTGGCGCCGCGCCACCTTCGACCGGGGTCTCGATCGCGGGCAGGCGCCCGGTCGTCACACCATCAACAGTGTTTTCGGTCCGCTCGGCATCCGGAACAATGAGGCGCGGGGTCAGCGCCGTTTCACTGGGGGTGGCGGGCGGCGTTTCTTCGGTGGGTTCAGGCGCGACCTCTGCGGTCGCCTCTGGTGCCGGATCAACCGTAGCGACAGGCGCTTCAGCGGCGGGCGCGGTAGCGGCCGGTTGGGTTTCGGGCACCACCGTCTCGGCGACGGCGGCGCTCTCAGCCGCGGCGGGCGGGGCTGTTTCGATGTCAGGCAAGCGGCCGGGGGTAGACGGCAGGCTCAGGTCCGGCACCACCAAGGCAGGCGGCGGCGCGTCATTGTTGGTCAGGGGCTTCAACAGCGGTTCATCGGTTTCGACGGGCGGCTTTGCCAAAGCAGCGGGATCGGCAATTTCCGGTTGCGCATCTGACGGCTGAACCGCGGGGGCTGCGGCATCCTCAGGGATCGTCGTGGGCTGCGTCTCGGCGATCTGGGGCTGCTCGGCCACAGCCAAGTCTGCCTTGGGCTTCGCCTTGATCGGGGCGATCTGGCTGGCGACCACCAACCCTCCGGCCGCGACAACGCCGCCCAGAACCACCCCCGTCACAAAATTCCGCACCACGCTTTGCCTCCACACGTCTTGGCTTTGGGCCTTGACGCCCCTTGCCCGCTCTGACCATCTATAGCCCGACTGCGCGCCCCCTTTATCCCCTTTCCGCCAAGGCCAAGCAAGATGCTGCTTTTGATCGACAACTATGACAGCTTTACCTACAACCTCGTGCATTATTTGGGCGAGTTGGGGGCCGATGTGAAGGTCGTGCGCAATGACGCCATGAGCGTTCAGGACGCGTTGGCGCTGCGGCCTGAGTTGATCGTGCTGTCCCCCGGCCCCTGCGACCCGGCGCAGGCTGGCATCTGCATTCCTTTGACCAAGGCCGCCGCCGCCGCCGATGTGCCGCTTTTGGGGGTCTGCCTTGGCCATCAAACCATTGGCGAGGCCTTTGGTGGCGACGTGATCCGCTGCCATGAAATCGTGCATGGCAAGATGGGTGCGATGCATCACGACGGCAAAGGCATGTTCCGCGGCTTGCCCTCACCCTTTCTGGCCACCCGCTATCATTCGCTGGTTGTGGACCGCAACACCCTGCCCGACTGCCTTGAGGTGACGGCATGGTTGGAGGATGGCACCATCATGGGCCTACGCCATAAGGAAAAACTGATCGAGGGCGTGCAGTTCCACCCCGAAAGCATTGCTTCGGAACATGGCCATCAGCTTTTGAAAAACTTCCTTGATGCGGCAAAGGCGCATGTTGCGGCATGAGTGATGTTCTCAAACCCCTGATCGGCATTGCCGCCACCCGCCCCCTGACCCGCGCCGAGGCTGAGGCCGCGTTCACCGCGCTTTTTGAAGGTGCGGCGACGCCAGCGCAAATGGGCGGCTTTTTGATGGCGCTGCGCGTGCGCGGCGAGACGGTGGATGAATATGCCGCCGCCGCATCCGTGATGCGCGCCAAATGCAATCCGGTCCGCGCCCCGAAAGGGGCGATCGACATCGTCGGCACTGGCGGCGATGGCAAGGGCACGCTGAACATTTCCACCGCCACCGCCTTTGTGGTCGCGGGCGCGGGTGTGCCGGTCGCAAAGCACGGCAACCGCAACCTCAGTTCCAAATCGGGTGCAGCCGATGCGCTGACCGAGATGGGCCTCAATGTCATGGTCGGCCCCGAGGTGGTGGAGCGCTGCTTGGCCGAGGCCGGGATCGGCTTCATGATGGCGCCGATGCACCACCCCGCCACCCGCCACGTCGCACCCGTGCGAATGGAGCTTGGCACCCGCACCATCTTTAACATCCTTGGCCCCCTGACCAACCCGGCCGGTGTGAAACGTCAGTTGACCGGGGCGTTTTCCGCCGCCCTCATCCGCCCTATGGCCGAAACCCTGCGCGCGCTTGGGTCGGAAAAGGCGTGGCTGGTGCATGGCGGCGATGGCTCGGATGAACTGTCGATCGTGGCAGCTTCGCCAGTCTGCGAGTTGAACGCAGATGAGATCCGCGAATTCATGGTGCATCCCGAAGACGCAGGGCTTCCCGCCTACCCGTTCGAGGCGATCCAAGGCGGCACGCCTGCCGAAAACGCTGTCGCCTTCCGCGCGCTTTTGGATGGCGCCAAGGGCGGCTTCCGCGATGCGGTCCTTCTCAATGCCGCCGCCGCGCTGGTGGTGGCAGATCGCGCGCAGACCTTGAAAGAGGGCGTTGAAATCGCAAGGGAAAGTCTGGATTCTGGCAAGGCCAAGGCCAAAATCGAGGCCCTGGCCCGCCTGACCCATGCCTGAGATTCCGGCCCCGCCCACAAGCTGGGCCACCCTACCCTTCTTCCAATCTGACTGGCCCGCGCTATCCGCTCGGCTGGCCCAAGCTCCGGCATGGCAACCCGCCGACCCGTTCCGCGCCCTGCGCCTGACGCCGCGCGCACAAACCCGCGTGATCATTCTGGGCCAAGACCCCTACCCCACGCCGGGCCGCGCCACCGGCCTTGCGTTTTCCTTTCCCCCAGGAGAGCGTCCCAAACATTCGCTGAAAAATATCCTCACCGAACTGAGCAGCGATACCGGTCAATCCCGCGCCGATGGGGATCTGACCGCTTGGGCCACCCAAGGCGTCCTTTTGCTGAACACCGTGCTCACCGTGCCCGAGAACGCCGCACATGGCCACAAGGGCTGGGGCTGGGAGCCGCTCATCAGTCAAATCCTGAGCGCCCTTGCCAGCGACGGGCCAAAAGCCTTCCTCCTCTGGGGCGCGCCTGCACAAAGCCTCTGCGCCAATCTGCCGCGCGACGGTCACCTCTTTCTCAGCAGCCCGCATCCCTCGCCGCTCTCGGCCCATCGGGGCTTTTTCGGCTCTCGTCCGTTCAGCGCCATCAATCGCTGGCTCACGGCTCAAGGTCAAAACCCCATCGACTGGACCGCCTGAGCGCTTCCCTTCGCCAAGCCCACAGGCTAAATCCATGCTGGACCCGGCCTTCAATGTGGCCCAAATATCCAACGGGGGTCCGGGGGGTGTGCCCCACCCGGGTCGCCAGCCATAAGGAACCCGCCATGTCCACCATCCTCGACCGCATCAAGACCTACAAGCTAGAGGAAGTCGCCGCCCGCAAGGCGCTGCGCCCGCTGGCCGATGTGGAAGCGGCTGCCAAATCCGCCCCGGCCCCCCGCGGCTTTGCCCGCGCGCTGGCGGACGCCGCCGCGCAAGGCTATGGGCTGATCGCCGAAATCAAAAAGGCCAGCCCGTCAAAGGGTCTGATCCGCGCTGATTTCAACCCGCCGGAATTGGCACGCGCCTACGAAGCGGGTGGTGCCACCTGCCTTTCGGTGCTGACCGACACCCCCTCGTTCCAAGGCGAAGACAGTTTCCTGACGGCCGCGCATGACGCCGTGTCGCTGCCCTGCCTGCGCAAAGACTTTCTTTACGACACCTATCAGGTGACCGAGGCCCGCGCCCTTTCGGCCGACTGCATCCTTATCATCATGGCCTCGGTCAGCGATGCCCAAGCGGCTGAGTTGGAAGAAGCCGCCTTTGCCCTTGGCATGGATGTGCTGATCGAAGTGCATGATCGCGCCGAACTGGACCGCGCAGCGCAGTTGAAATCTCCGCTGATCGGCATCAACAACCGCAACCTGCATACCTTCGAAGTCACGCTACAAACCACGCGCGATCTGGCCCGCCATGTGCCGGAAGACCGGCTGATCGTCTCGGAATCCGGGCTTTTCACCCCGGCTGACCTTGCCGATGTCGCCGCCTATGGCGCACGCTGCTTCCTGATTGGCGAGGCTTTGATGCGTCAGGCCGATGTCACGGCGGCCACCAAAGCCATCCTGTCGCGTCCGCTCGTCTCGGAGGGCGGCGCATGAGCGGCCTGACGCATTTCGACGCGCAGGGTCAGGCGCATATGGTCGATGTGTCGGACAAGCCGGTGACCGCCCGTGTTGCTGTGGCACGCGGCCATGTGGTGATGTCTGCCGCAACGCTGGATCTCATCACCTCGGGCACGGCGAAAAAGGGCGATGTCTTGGGCATCGCGCGGCTTGCAGGCATCATGGGGGCCAAAAAGACGGCGGATCTCATTCCGCTCTGCCATCCGCTGCCGATCACCAAGGTCGCGCTTGATCTGATCCCCGACGCCAGCCTGCCCGGCATCGTGGTAGAAGCCACCGTGAAAACCGGCGGCCAGACCGGGGTCGAGATGGAGGCGCTGACCGCCGTCTCGGTGGCCTGCCTGACCATCTATGACATGGTCAAAGCGGTCGAAAAATCCATGCGGATCGAGGGCATCCGGCTGATCCTGAAAGACGGCGGCAAGTCCGGCCGGTTCGAGGTCTCCGAATGATCACGGTCGAAGAGGCGCTGGCCCGCTGTTTTGCCCTGCTTTCCCCGCTGCCCGCCGAAACCGTTCCGCTGCGGCAGGCCAGTGGCCGGGTGCTTTTGGCCCCCGCAGTCGCCCGGCTGACCCAGCCGCCTTTTGATGCCAGTGCCATGGATGGCTACGCGCTTGGCCGCGCCGGTGCAGCCGGCGGGCGCTATCGCGTGATTGGCGAGGCCGGCGCCGGGCACGGGTTCGCAGGCCAGCTTGCCCCTGATGAGGCCATCCGCATCTTCACCGGCGCCCCCTTGCCACAAGGCGCGGATACCATCGCGATTCAAGAAGATGTCACGGCCTCTGGCACCGAGATCACAGTGACAACCGCCACCCGCCCCGGCGACAATATCCGCAAACGCGGGCAGGACTTTGCCCAAGGTGACAGCCTCTCTGCCCCCCGGCGGCTTCGCGCCAATGATCTGGCGCTGCTTGCCTCAATGAATATTCCGCAAGTGGCCGTCGCCCGCCGCCCCGTGGTCGCCATCATCGCGACAGGCGACGAATTGGTCATGCCCGGCGAAGAGCCCGGTCCGGACCAGATCGTCGCCTCCAACCTCTTTGCGCTAGAGGCGTTGGCCCGTGCCGAAGGGGCCGAGGTGCGGCTGTTGCCGATCGCGCGCGACAGCGAAGACGAATTGCGGCAGGTGTTTGAACTGGCCCGCGGTGCGGATCTGATCGTCACCATTGGCGGCGCCTCGGTGGGCGATCATGATCTGGTCGGCAAGGTGGCCGCCGATCTGGGGTTGGAGCGGGCGTTTTGGAAAATCGCCATGCGGCCGGGCAAACCGCTGATGGCGGGGCGTCTGGGCGATGCGGTCATGCTGGGCCTGCCCGGCAACCCGGTCTCGGCCATCGTCTGCGGCCATCTATTCCTGTTGCCGATGCTGCGCGCGATGCAGGGGCTGCCGGGCGCACCTGCCCCCACCGCCCGCGCTGTGCTGGCCGAAGATGTCAG
>Ga0255097_1000255_pt1 | contig 25992 bp, 21 predicted proteins | sample Colum_Atlam_RepB_2_FD_188436 | JGI IMG/M metagenome (GOLD analysis project Ga0255097, IMG submission 188436) | Freshwater microbial communities from Columbia River, Oregon, United States - Colum_Atlam_RepB_8d | ecosystem: Environmental > Aquatic > Freshwater > River | place: USA: Oregon...
CCTCTACAACTCGGCCCTGGATCTGCGGTCGCGGGCGGCGAAAATCACGGACCTGTCCGGCTTCATAGATGCCATCGCGATTGGGGATTTCGACAGCCTTTTGGATAGCCTTCTCGATGGCAATGTCACCATGGGTGACAAGATGGCCGCCGAATACATGGAGGACACGCTGACCAATGCCGGCCTCTCATCCGAAACGCTGGCAAGTCTCTCCTCCTCCGAAAACCCACAGGACAAGCGGATCGCCCAGACGGCGGCGGCCAGTGCCACGGCCATGGGCGTCGCGCAGCTCTCCTATGAAGAAGCGGCGCAAAGCCTTGAGCGGATTGACGGGCTGGTGGGCGAGATTGCGAGCCAGGACACGCTGAAGGAAAGCATCGACCTCAACACCCGGATGGCGGCCGAGACCAATTACATGCTGGGCCAGATGTGGCGTCTGAACGCCGCGACCGGCCTTGCTACCGGGCAAACGGGCGTCAACTGGGCGGCCGAACAGGCCAAGGAAAAGAGCTTCTTTGACTATTCGGGAGCGAACTGATGCGGCACGACGTTATATTGCCGGCCGCCATTGCCATCGCTTTCTCCCTCCCGGGTGTCGCAGTGGCGGAAGCCTTGGCGACCGTCAGCGATCTTGATCTGGTGGATCAAACCCGAGAAGCGGTTGGGGCGCAGGATGCCGATCTTGTACTTGAATTTCTGACCGAAATGCAGCGGCGGGGAACAGGGATTTTCGCGGAGACCGAAAGGGCGGTTTGCGAAGAAGTCATCGCATTGCCTGACGGGATCACCGACTGGAAATTCCATGCGGTTGCTCGACAGGCCTATATCCGATCCGCCATGTCACGGCGCTTGGAGGACGGGTCCTGTGGCTGCCTCTTTGCCGATTTCAGCTTCGATGCCTTTGTTCAGGAGAGCTTGGGGAAGCCTGCCGCCGATTTGATGAACGCTGATCGAGAGGCGCTTGCAAAGGTGCGCGATCAAAACCGACGGGAAACAGAGGCGCGTTACCGAGATCTCGAACAGAGCTGTCGGGCTAAGTGATTCATGGCAATCATCGTTGACATTTTGACCCAGGTAGACGCGGCAGCAACGGCCGTTGGTGCGACAGCCTTTGACGCGGTTGCGGCAGAAATTGTGCCAGTTTTCCGCATCGGGTCGGTGTTGGTGGTGGCTTTGGTCGGCGTCAACCTTATGGCGCAAGCCGTGCCGATGACCCTCCGAAACGGCCTTGGCCTTATGGTCCGCATTGCCGTTGCCTCAACCTTTCTGTCGTCGTGGACCAATTTCAACGCAGTCTATGGCGTCCTGACCAATGCCCCGAGCGAAATCGGCGCAGTGGTCATGAACGCCTTCGGCGACGGGACTGGCAATCTCTACGAAGGGCTCGACGCCCTGTATCTCAAGGCCCTCGATGTCGGTCAGGCGATTAGCCAGAACGGCAGCTACATCACTGGAGCCCTGGCAGGTCTGTTGATGTTCCTCGTCGCGGCCTTGATGGCGACCGTTTCCATCATCGTGATCTCAGCTGCCAAGATCATGATCGGAGTGCTGGTGATCTTTGCACCAGTTGCCATTGCATGCACACTTTTCAAAGTCTCAGCACCGCTCTTCGACCGGTGGGTCAACTTGGCTCTTGGGTTTGCGATCTACCCGATGCTCACCTCGGGAATGGCAGCCTTCACGATCTACATCGCCGAGGATCTGACCCCTGCGTCTTTGACCTCGGTCGAAACGATCGGCGATGTGCTGAGTTTCGTCGTAGTGACGATGCTTGGCACCGGCCTCATGGCCATGGTCCCGACCATCGCCCAATCACTGGCGCAAACTGCAACCGGCCTCGGCGGAGTCGCGAGTTCCACCTTCCGCACGGCGGACAGCGCCAAAGGCTATGGCCGATCCGGCATTGCCGCCGTGATCGGGGCTGGTCGTGGTGCCGCGGGGCTGGATGCCGGTGGGCGACGGCCATCGGACGCGCGCATGAATGGCAATACCGCAGGTCAGATCGGGCGATCGGCTGTGCAAACCGCGATGCGTCTCGCCAGCCGCACCCCCAACAAGAGTTGAGCCCCAAGATGCCTAAGTACGGAGGAACGCCGATGGAGGCGCATGGATTTGACGTCGATCTCATTCTTGAGCCGCGCCTCTCGGCCCGGCGTGCCTGGGTTGTTGCCGGTGGGGCAGGGGCTCTCAGCTTGGTACTTGGCACCGCACTCGTGCTGGTCCTGCCGCTGAAGGAGACGCAAGTGTTCACTGTGCTGGTGGATCGACAGACCGGTGACGCCGAAAAGGTCATGACTGTCTCCCCGACCGGTATCGAGGATCAGGAAGCGCTGAAGCAAAGCCTACTGGTTGCCTATGTCTCCGACCGTGAAGGGTATTTCCTCGCGGGCATTCAGGCGCGGCTTGAGAGTGTGCAGCGGCGCTCAACAGCCAATGCCGAAGAAAGCTTGCGGCTGCTTTGGTCCAAGGGCGGTGGCAATACGGCTTATCCGCCCGATGTTTATGGCGCAGGTGCGGAAGTCTCTGTGACGGTGCGCCGGATCACCTTCTTGGCGCCGAACGTGGCCCAGGTCCGCTTCCTGAAAACCCTGCGCAAAACCAAGCAAGAACCGGTGACCCAGCCCTTCGTGGCAACGGTCGAGTTTTCCTTCGCGCCCAAGACCGAACGCTCCCTCGCCCATGTCTGGGAAAACCCGCTCGGCTTCACCGTCTCCTCTTACCGCGTCGATGCCGAAACCCTGGAGTCCAACCCATGACCCGCACGTCTTTCCTGCTTCCCGGGCTTTTGGCATCCAGTCTCGCCTTTGCCCTGCCCGTGTTTGCCGAGGTGGCCCCCGCCTCGATGGGGGCCGACGCCCGGGTGCGGTCGGTGCTTTACAGCCCGGTCGATGTGATCCGCCTCGACACCCAGCTCCGGGTGAACACCGCCATCGAGTTGGGGGCAGGGGAGCGGATCGACTCCGTGCTCTTGGGCGACAGCGAGGCCTTTGAGGTCGAAGTTCTGTCGAACCGCACCACGGTGTCGATCAAACCGGTGATCGGCGGTGCCGAGACCAATATGACGATCTACACCGGGCGGCGCACGATCACGCTGGCGATCAGTGAAGGCCGTTCGCAGAACCCGACCTTCCGGCTGGTGCTGCGCTATCCCGAGACGGGAGGGGGCAAGGCCACGAAGCCCACCGTCGCTTCCGGCTCGCGGGATATCGGTTATGCCTGGTCGGGTGACGAGATGCTGAAACCTGTCCACATCTGGAATGACGGGCAGGCAACCTATTTCGCCTTCGCGCCGGGTCTGAGGCCATCGATCTTCGGGGTGGATGGCACCGGACGCGAGGTCACACTCAACTCTGGCACCCGGGGCAGCATCGTGCGCGTGCCGGGTTTGCGCGACGAATATTCGATCCGGATCGGCGCGGAAGTGCTCTGCATCGAGCATGCGGAGGGTGGGATCACGACTGATCCGGCTCTTCTTGCCAAACTTCAGGGCTGGGAGTTCTGACATGACCGATCCGCTGAAAACCGCTGCACCAGCGAACCCCGAGACCGAATACAAGGTCGAGCGGCCCAAGCCGAAGATGACCCGCCCGCAAAAGATCGGCATGGGCGCGCTGCTGGCCGGGGCGAGCATTGCTGCGATTTGGACAATCTGGCCCGCTACCCCGGCCATCCCGGAGGTCGAAACCTCGGCGGTCGAGGAGTTCCAGGATCAGGAGGGAGGCTCGCCCTTCGGGTCCATCGAATCCGCACCGAAGGCAGATGGCGGCGATGGCTTTGCCAATATCGAGGGCGAACTTGCTGCTCAGCGGGAAACGCTGGAGAGCCGCAACGCTGCCCTGAAAGGGGAGGTCGAACGGCTGCAGAAGGAGCTAGCTGATCTCGCCACCCGTGCAGATTTCGAAAAGGATGCCACGGCCAAGGAACTGGCCCTCGCCTTGGAAAAAGCCCAAGCCCAGAACCTCGCGCTGATCGAAGACATGCGCGGGCAGTTTGATCGCGAGATTGCCGCTCTGAAGGCTGAGGCCGACAGCGCGAGTGCGGTGGATGCCAAACGAGAAACCGAACTTGCTGCGAAACGCGCCGAGCGGGAAGAGCAGCTTGCTGCCCGGATCGCCTCGCCCTCTGTCGTTTATGATGGCGGCGACAAGTCCGGGGCAGGGGACGCGGGGATGGGTATGCCCGACGATGCAACCTCGGGCTCGCGCGATGCGGCGGGCCGTGACTTCGTGCAGTCGGGCCGGGAGGCGACTGAGGTTGAAGCAAGCCAGGTCATCGCCAATCCTTCGAACACTGTGCTGCAGGGTACGATGATTGAAGCCACGCTTGAGAACGCGGTGGATTCGAGCCTCCCCGGGCAGATCACAGCTATCGTCACGCGGCCAGTCTGGTCCTTCGATCAGGCGCAGATCCTTGTGCCTGCTGGTTCGCGGCTCTTTGGCGAGTATTCGTCCGAAGTCGCCATCGGTCAGGGCCGCATCCTTGTGGCCTGGACGCGGCTGGTGACGCCGGACGGCCAATCGGTGCAGATGGAAGCCTTCGGGGGTGATGCCCAAGGCCGGTCCGGCATCACCGGCAAGGTCAACAGCCGCTTTGGTACTCGTTTCGGCTCCGCCGCGCTGATCTCGCTTCTGGGAGCCGCACCGGCAGTCGCTGCCGCGAAATACACGACCGAAATCTCCTCCGACACCGCCGAAAACATCGGTCAGGATCTGAGCTCAGCCATGGGCTCTGCCGTCGAGGCTTACACGAGCCTGCCGCCGATCATCACGGTCGCTCCCGGTGCCGCGATCACGGTCATGGTCGACCGTGATCTGGAATTCTGGTGAGGACGCTCCAATGATGAACGGGCAGCCTTCGTTCCTGGAAGCATATCTTTCCTCCCTCGCGCCGATCCTGCAGCGCGAGGATCTGGTCGAGATTGCCCTCAATCCTGACGGCAAGGTCTGGATCGAACGCAAAGGTGGCAGCCACATGGAACTCGTCCCGGATATTCAAATCGAGCAGGCGCTGTCGGTGAACCTCGGGCAGGCCATCGCCTCATCCGTGGGTGTGCAGTTTTCTGAAAAGAAGCCGACGGTATCGGGGAAGATCACCTGGGGAGCCATGGCGATCCGGGCGCAGGTTGTGGCACCACCCATCGTCGAAGGCGGTATGGCGATTACCCTGCGACCGTTCAAAGTTGCGGCCGACGCGCCGCTCAAGCCAACCCTGCTTCATGGATCGCTGATCGATCTGGATCATCGCAAACGCGAGTTGGGAAAGGAAGTCTTGGCACTGGCAGAAGCGGGTGATGTCGAAGCCGCGATGCAGCTTTGCGTGCGGAAGAGGCTGAATGTACTGATTTCTGGGGGAACTTCGACGGGCAAGACGACCTTTGCGCGGTCGCTGTTGGCGATGGTCGATCCAGCTGAGCGGTTGGTGACCATCGAGGACGCCTATGAGCTCTTCCCGATGCAGGCGAATGTAGTGGCATTGAAGGCGGACCGGAACTCACAAGGGGAGCGGACACCGGCGCGCCTCCTTGAGGCTTCGCTGCGTATGCGGCCGGATCGGATCATCTTAGGTGAATTGCGTGGGGAAGAAAGTCGGACCTTTCTTGAGGCGATCAACACAGGGCATGGTGGGTCGTTCACGACGATCCATGCCGATACGGCGCGTAAGGCGATCGATCGGTTGGCGATTATGGTGATGGCGGCAGGGCTCGGGATGGGGTTTGAAGAGGTAAAGCGGTATTGCGAGGGGTCCGTGGATGTGGTCCTGCAACTAGAACGGCGGGGTGGTGTGAGAGGAGTAGTCGAAGTTTGGTTACCTTTCGCTAATTAAATCTAAACGACGTGTATCGGCAGTGTACTCGGCAAAATGGGAATTCGTTCTGTCGACTTCGAGGCCAGGAAAAAGGTTGGAGAGCAAACCTACGGAAGAGCAGCATGGTTGCAGCGGCACGGTGGAACCGACTCACGACGCGGGTATGGTCAAACAGATCAGAAGTGCTTCTCGAATGTTGTCGGTGATCGGAATCTTGCTAAAGGATGTTGCATCCAGAAAGACCGACGTCGAACGACAGTCAAAGCACGTAGTCTGTCCTTGACGACCGAAAACCTGCAAGCCAACTGAACTTGCCCCGACCTTTTGGACCCGAACTTCGCAAACAAGTTGCAAACCCGCCTTAACCGGGGAAATGAAATCAAAGGTCAGATGAACAAATGGGATAGCGATCTTTTCTTCCGTCAGAAGATATAGCCAGCCGCATCCATCCAAGAGTTCGTCCCAGAACGCCTCGATAGCTTCGATGGCGAAATTGGTGATCCGGCCAGTGAACGCGATTCCAAGCAAGTCGCAGTCACCAAAGAATATTCTGCGTGGGAAAAGGAAGGCTTCTTGCGCCATCTTACTTCAACTTCTCCAAGAAAACTGAACTCGACCCAGTGCCGGGCAATTGAAGATGACATGTGTTCCAAATTCTGACTGAACTTGGGTCTTCCCGTCTCATAGTGTGCACTCATGGCACATTCGCGAACAGTGCAACCGGCCACACGTTGAGGCTGAGCTGCCAGCTTTCATGTATCGTTCTGATACTGGGCAGGAGTCGTGCCGACTATCTTTCGGAAAGTTCTGCAAAAGTGGCTTTGATCCGAGAAACCGCAATCCAAGGCCACGACCTTGTGGGCCGTCTTGCCTTGCCGCAGCATCTCTTGCGCTTTTGCAACCCTTTTGCGGATGACATAGGCATAGGGGGCCAGCCCAAATTCGGCCTTGAACTGGCGTGAGAAGTGAAAGGCGCTGAGGCCGGTTGTCTCGGCTAGATCGTCCAGACTGATATCCTCGGCCAGTCGGCTTTCGATCAGGTCGTTGATCCGACTAAGTTGCATCGGACTGAAGGCAGAGCCCCTGTCCCCGGTTATTGTAATCTTGGCGTAGTGACGCAGAACATGTACGGCCAATTGGCTGCGCAGAGTGTCGATCATAAGCCTTTGCCCGATGCCGCCGCATTTCAACTCGGTCTCCAGCATCTGGAAACATGCCAGGATCAGAGGATCTTCGGCAGCGATCTGGTCGTCGATCTCGACAGACTGCGGGTCGCGGCCAAAGACGGTTTGTGCCGTACTCTCTAGGCTGTCATGGGCTAGGTAAATATGGCGGACCTTGATCGGCTCGGCCTATGCCCAGGTCGATTGCTCAGCCCGGGTCAAAAGCGAGATCTTGCCGCTGCCGACCTTGCCGCTTTGCCACGGACCGCCACTGTTGCGGCGCATCGTGGTGGGCGCGCCGTCATAGGCAACGATCATGTAATCGCGCATCAGCGGGATGGCGACCTCTTGCCGGTCATAGTGGTAGCCCTTGAGCGTGATGCCCTTCCAGTCATGCCGTGAGGAGTCCAGCGTCATTTCGCCCGGAATCCAGTCGGGTATCTTGTCGGGTGCCACGAGCGTCTGTTGCATGCCTTTCTCCCTGTATCGCAATCCGTGTGGGTTGTAGTGGGGTCAATTCGGTTGTTCTTCCAGAACGATGCCCTTGCCGGTCAGGGTATCTATCTGGTCGTTTGAATACCCGGCCTCTTGCAGCAGGGCTCGGCTGTGTTGGGCAAAGCGGGGCGGGGCCAGGCGAACGGCGCCTGGCGTGCGCGAGAACAGCGCCGGAATGCCGGTACCCTGGTAGTTGCCTGTGGTCACGACCATGCCGCGATGCGCCGTATGGGGATGGGCCAGAGCTTCGTTGACGTTGCGAACCACCCCGGCAGGCACGCCGGCCTTCAGCAACCGGGGCTCTAGCACCTGTGCGTCGTGCTCGGCTAGCTTCGCGGTCAGAATGGCGGTGATCTCGGCCCGGTGGGCCAAACGGGCGGCGTTGTCGGCAAAGCGGGGATCGGTGGGGATATCGGGCAGGTCCAGCACCTCGCACAGCTTGGCGAACTGGCCGTTGTTGCCGACGGCAAGATAGAGCTTGCCGGTGCGGGTCTCAAACATGTCATACGGCACGATGTTGGGATGCCCGTTGCCCGTGGCCACTGGTACCTTGCCCGACATCAGCGCATTGGCCGCCTGCGGATGCATGACGCTGAGGGCGCAGTCATAAAGCGGCACTTCGATCGCCTGCCCAAGGCCGGAGCGAAAACGCTCGATGATCGCCGCCAGCACGGCGTTGCAGGCGATCAGCCCAGTGCTGATATCGACCACCGGTGTGCCCAGCCGGGTCGGACCCGCGCCGGGCGTGCCGTTAATGCTCATCAGCCCGGTCATGGCCTGAACCACGGCGTCATACCCGGGAAAGCCGCCCAAGGGGCCATCGGCACCAAAGCCGGTGACATGAGCTAGGATCAGCCTTGGAAAGCGGTCTTTCAATACAGCCTCATAGCCCAGACCCCATTTTTCCAAAGCGCCAGCCTTGAAGTTGTGAACCAACACATCGGCCGTTTCCAGCAGGCGCAAGATGATCGCCTGCCCCTCGGGCTTGCCGATGTCTATGGCGATGGACCGCTTGTTCCGGTTCGCCCCCGAGAAATAGGCGCTGAGCCCGGCGTTGAAGGGCGGACCCCAGCCACGGGTCTCATCGCCTTGCGGCGGTTCGACCTTGATGATCTCGGCCCCATGATCGGCGAGCATCTGCGTGCAGTAAGGGCCGCCAAGAACGCGGCTGAGGTCCAGGACGCGGATACCGTCCAGAGCGCCCATCACAGGACCTCCAGATACAGGGCTTCGACTTCGGGGGCGGTCATGTCGCGGGGATTGGTGGCCAGAAGGCGGCTGATGCCGGTGACGACTTGTTGCGCCATGTCGGGAATGGCCGCTTTGGTGACGCCCATATCCGACAGGCGGGTTTTCAAGCCGCTGGTTTTCAGCATCTGCTCCATCTCGGAAATCAGTGCCAAAGCCGCAGCGCCATCGGAATTGAAGTGCCGCGCTGGCAGCAGCAACCGCGACAGGCGGGCATATTCGGCCTCGGCGGCGGGCAGGTTAAACCGCAGGACCGGGCCCGCGACCAGCGCATTGGCATGGCCATGCGGTACGTGAAAGCCGGTGCCCAAAGGATAGGACAGCGCATGGATGGCACCCACGCTGGCGTTGATGAAAGCCATGCCCGCCAGCGTCGCGCCCAACAACATCGCCTCGCGGGCGGCGAGGTTGGACGGCGTCTCCAGCACCAAGGGCAGGTTCTGGCCCAAAAGGACCAGCGCCTTGTCGGCCAGGGCGTCTGAGATCGGGTTCTTCCGCGTCCGGCTGGTCGCGGCCTCGATCGCATGGACCATGGCGTCCAAGGCCGTTGCCGCCGTGATGGCGCGGGGCATGCCCAGGGTCAGCCTGGCATCCAAGAGTGCCACATCCGGCAGAAGCTGCGCGGCATAGACCGCCTTCTTCTCATGGCTGTCCGAGGTCAGGACCGAGACCCATGTGACCTCCGACCCGGTGCCCGCCGTGGTCGGCACCTGGATCAACGGCAGGCGTTTGCCCGTCACACGATCGACACCGATCATCTCGGCCACCGGTTGCCCGCTGGCTGCGGCGGCTGCCACGACCTTGGCGGTATCGAGCGAGCTGCCACCCCCCAGACCTACGATGCCGTCGGCACGGAAGGCACGCGCCGCTTCGACCGCAAGACCCACCACCGCAACGGGGGGATCGGCCTCGACCTTGTCAAAGACCTCGGCGGCCAGTCCCGCGGAGGCGAGGGCGTCCAAGGCCTCGGTGGCAAAACCGCAGGCGACGATTCCGGGATCAGAGATCACCAGAACGCGGGTCGCACCAAGGCCTTGCATCAGGGTGCCCAATTGCGACAACCCGCCCGATTGGCAGACGATCTTCGGAGTGGATAGGAAGTTGAAATCCATGGCTTTCCTCACGCCGCGTCGCGGATCATGTTGCGGGCAATCACAAGTTGCTGGATCTGCGTCGTGCCCTCATAGATGCGGAACAGGCGCACATCGCGGTAGAACCGCTCGACGGCATAATCCGCCATATATCCCGCCCCACCATGAATTTGCACCGCACGGTCGGCCACCCGTCCCACCATTTCCGAGGCATACATCTTGCAGCACGCCGCCTCGGTCGAGACGTTCTGCCCGGCATCCTTGCGCCGCGCTGTTTCTTCGATCATGCAACGGGCCGCAAAGGCCTCGGCCTTGCTGTCGGCCAGCATCGCCTGGATCAGCTGCTTTTCCGCGATGGGTTCGCCGAATTGCTTGCGGTCCATCGCAAAGGCTAGGGCATCGCGGATCAACCGCTCTGCTGCCCCGGTGCAAACCGCCGAGATATGCAGACGGCCGCGGTCCAAGACCTTCATCGCGGTCTTGAAGCCTTGATTTTCCCGCGCGGCGCCGCCGATGATATTGGCCGCCGGAACCCGCACGTTTTCAAAGATCACGTCGCAGGTGTGCGAGCCCTTTTGCCCCATCTTGCGATCGGTTGCTCCCAGCGTCAGCCCCGGCGTCCCCGCCTCGACGATAAAGGCGCTGACCCCGGCAGAGCCTTTGACGTCGGCATTCGTGCGGGCAAAGACCGTGAAGACATCGGCACGGGGCGCGTTGGTGATATAGCGCTTGGTGCCGTTCAGAATGTAATCGTCGCCATCCCGTCGCGCCGTGGTGCGCAGGGACCCCGCATCCGACCCGGCATCCGGCTCGGTCAGTGCAAAGGAGGCGATCATCTCACCCGAAGCCAACGCAGGCAGATAACGCGCCTTCTGCTCGGCCGTGCCGTCTATGATGATGCCCTGAGAGCCGATGCCGTTGTTGGTGCCAACCAAGGACCGGAACACCGGAGAGGTCTGTCCCAGGATGAAAGCTGCCTGCACCTCTTCGGCCATCGACAGACCAAGGCCGCCATATTCCTCGGGGATGGCCATGCCGAACAGGCCCATCTCGCGGATTTCCTGCACAAGGGCCGGCGGGATGGCGTCGTCATCGGCCACGCGGGCCTCGTTCGGGATCAGGCGATCTTTAACGAAGCGGTCAAGCGCTTCGAGGAACTGGGCGAGGGTCTCGGGATCAAGGGCCATGGTCTTCGCTTTCAGGGGGCAATCGCCGCGAGGCGGCGGACAAGGTCAGTCAGGCGCGGCGCCAAGTCGTTCTCGACATGGTCGCGCGTCAGGGTTTGGGCGGAACCGCCACAGTTGAAGGCCACCATGGGCGAACCGTCGCGAGGCTTGAATGGCACGGCAACTGCAGCGACATCCGGGCGCCATTCGGCGATGGACGTGCAAAAACCTCGGGCGTGATAGCTTTCCACCGCGCCCTCGATGCCGCGTTGCACCACCGGCCAGTTGGCGCCCTCGTCCTGCCGGATGTCCTCCATGGCGGCGGCGCGGGCGTCGTCGTCCATGGCGGCGAGATAGGCCCGGCCCATGGCCGTCGTGGCCAGTTTGATATGCGCGCCGACCTCGATGTTCAGTGCCACTGCATTGGTGCCCCGGCACCGATCCAGATAGACCATCGACAGGCGGTCGCGACCCGCCATCGCCACGGGCAAAGTCGTCGCCTCGGCCACCGCCTGCATCAGGGGATTGGCCAGCTGCCGCAGCGGCATTCCGGCCAGGCAGGAGAAGCCAAGAGAGAGCACAGGCGGGGCCAGTTGATAGCGCGCCGTGTCGGGGTTGTAGGACAGATATTCCAGCTTTTGCAGCGTGTAAGTCAGCCGCGAAACGGTAGATTTCGACATCCCTGTCCGTTCGGCAAAGTCGCGGTTGCCCAGCGAATCGCCTTCACGCCCAAAGGCCCGAAGCAGTTCCAGCCCGCGCGCTAGGGCGGTCACGAAGTCGCGGTCCTGCCCGTCATCCTCGTCGCGTTCCTTCCTTGGCCGCATCCGCACCTCCCCTGTCGCATCTTGAAACCGAATAAAGCGCAAGCTAAGGTCGGCGTCAATAGTGCGGAATATTATTCCGCAGAGCGGAATAAAGGTGCCGCCTACCTTGCTCCGCTGGCACAAGGGAATCGCGGATGGCGCGGATAATCAGGGGAATAAAGCTATGAATGATATGACCTATCCAGTGATCCGGCATCTGATCGGGCCGGAATGGAGCGCGCCCGAGGGTGAGGCTGACCGCGCAGTCACCAACCCTGCAACCGGACTTCAGATCGGGCGTATTCCCCAGGCGACGGCGCAGGATCTGGATCTTGCGGTGCGCTCTGCCGAATCAGCCTTCACGCTGTGGCGGTACCGTTCCCCGATGGATCGCAGCGCCATCCTGCGCCGCTTTGCCAATCTTCTGCGGGAGAACGACGACCGGATCGCCCGCTGGATCACGCTGGACGAGGGTAAGCCTCTTGGCGAAGCGCTATCCGAAGTGCACGCCTCGGCCGACCATGTCGATTGGCATGCCGAAGAAGGGCGGCGGATTTACGGACGAATCGTCCCCGCGCGCAACCCATCGGTGCAGCAACTGGTGGTGCGCGAGCCGGTCGGCGTCTGCCTTGCCATCACGCCGTGGAACTTCCCCCTGAGCCAGGCCGTCCGCAAGGTGGCCGCCGCTTTGGCCTCGGGCTGCACCATGATCCTGAAGGGTCCGGCAGAGGCGCCTTCGGCCTGCCTAGCCATCGCGCGCTTCCTGCAAGAAGCAGGGTTGCCCGAGGGTTGTCTGAACTTGGTTTGGGGCAATTCGGCCTTCATATCGGAAACGCTTATCGCAAGGCCGGAAGTACGCAAGATCACCTTCACCGGGTCGGTCGAGGTGGGCAAGCATCTGGGCGCGCTGGCCGGACGTCACATGAAGCGGGCGACGATGGAACTGGGCGGGCATGCCCCAGTGCTGGTCTTTGACGACGCAGATGCCGAGGCTGCAGCCCGGGCGCTGGCCATCAACAAGTTGCGCAATGCGGGGCAGGTCTGCATTGCGCCGACGCGGTTCTTTGTGCAGGCCGGGGTGCATGACCGTTTTCTTGACGCCTTGGTTTCGGCGTTTGAGGCCGTTAAAGTTGGCGACGGGCTGGAGGACGGCACCCAGATGGGGCCGCTCTGCCATCCCGGCCGCGTGATGGCGATGGAAAAGCTGGTCGCCGATGCACGCGAGGGTGGCGCTCAGGTGCTAACCGGCGGCCACCGTATTGGCAACGCGGGTAGCTTCTATGCTCCAACCGTGGTCGACACGCCCGACGACAAGATCGCCCTGATGCGGGAAGAGCCATTCGGCCCGGTCGCCGTTGTTTCTCCCTTCCGGGACGTCGAGGATGGTCTGGCGCGGGCGAATGGCTTGCCCTTCGGTCTGGCCTCTTATGTCTTCACCAACAGTCTGGAGCGGGCGGATCGGGTCGCGGCAGGCTTGCAGGCGGGCATGGTCAGCATCAACCACTTTGGGTTGGCGCTGCCGGAGACGCCTTTCGGCGGGCAGCGCGACAGCGGTTATGGCAGTGAGGGCGGGACCGAGACCTTTGATGGGTATCTCTCCACCAAGTTCATCTCCCGCAATTCCGCGCCAGTGAAGTGAGGGCGCCATGTCCGTTGATCTGACCTTTAGGGACGGCGCCGCGATCCTGACGCTGAACAATCCGCCGCTGAACCTGATCAGTGCCGAAGTTCGCGCGGGGTTGTTGCGCGCCATGGATGACGCAGTGGCCCAAGGCGCCAAACGGCTTGTCATCACCGGCGCGGGCGCAGTCTTCGTCGCCGGGGCCGATGCGAAGGAGTTTGGCCTGCCGCCGGTGGCGCCGCATCTGAACGATGTGCTGGCGGCACTGGCGGCCTTGCCGATCCCGACCATCGCAGCCATCAACGGCGCCGCGCTTGGGGGCGGGCTGGAGATCGGGCTGGCCTGCCGTCATCGCATCGCGGCGCCTGCGGCGCAGCTTGGTCTGCCCGAGGTGAGTTTGGGCCTGATCCCGGGTGCGGGTGGCACGCAGCGCTTGCCGCGTCTGGTGGGGATCAGGGCCGCGCTTCAGATGATCGTGGAAGGCAAGGCGATGCCCGCCCCCAAGGCGCAGGCGATCGGGCTGGTGGACCTTGTGGCCGACGATCCGCTTGCAGAGGCGCTGACCTTCGAGGCGACGGCAGGTGTCGCTGACCTGCGTCCGGCTCCGCTTGCCGACACCGCGGCAATCGAGGCAATGCAAGTCCAGATCAAGCGCCGCTATGCGGGCCAGATTGCCCCGGCAGTGGCGGTTGATCTGGTGGGCTCAAGTGCCACCCTGCCGCTGGCCGAGGGGCTTGCACAGGAAAGAGCAGCGTTTCTGGCCCTGCGTGCCTCGCCCCAGGCGGCGGCGCTGAGGCATGTTTTCTTTGCCGAACGGGCCGCCGCGAACCGGGGGCGGGACTATCCCAACCCCCTTCACCCGATGACCACGGCCATCGTGGTGGGCGGCGGGAACATGGGCGCTTCGATTGCTTATGCGCTGGCGGTCGCAGGCCTTGATGTGACCGTGGTCGAGCGAGAAGCGGCGGCAGCAAGGCGGGCCGAGTCGAACCTGAACAAGCTGGTCGAACAGGGTATCAGCCGGGGCAGTTTGTCGGCCTCCGAAGGGCTGGCAGTCCAGTTACGGTTGCGGGGTGTTGTGGGCTACGCCGGGCTGCCGCCTGCCGATCTTGCGATTGAGGCGGCATTTGAAGATCTGGGTGTCAAACAGGGAATCTTTGCCGAACTGGAGGCCGCCCTGCCCGCCGAGACCATTCTTGCCACCAACACCTCTTATCTGGATGTGAACCTTCTGGCGTCTGGCCTGAAAGACCCGTCGCGCTGTCTTGGCCTGCATTTCTTCAGCCCGGCCCATATCATGAAGCTGTTGGAGATTGTCAAAGGCGATGCGACCGCGCCACAGGCCCTTGGCGCGGCCTTCGCCTTGGCACGACGGCTGGGGAAAATACCTGTCGTTTCAGGTGTTTGCGATGGGTTTATCGGTAATCGCATCCTGATGCGCTACCGGAAAGAGGCCAACCGGCTTTTGGTCGAAGGCGCCTTCCCTGATCAGGTGGATGCGGCAATGCGCGGCTTTGGCATGGCCATGGGGCCCTTTGAGGCGCAGGATATGTCCGGTCTGGACATTGCCTACGCCAATATCAAGCGACAGGGCGGCGCGGGCGTTCCGCTGGTTGAACGGCTGGTCGAGGATCACCAGCGCCTTGGCCGCAAATCGGCGGCGGGGTGGTATGATTACGACGCCGGGGGACGGCCTGCCGGATCTGCCGTGGTGGCGGACGTGATCCGCGCCACATCGGACAGACTGCACCTGAAGCGGCAGAGCTTCACGGCAGAGGCGATTGTGGAGCGCATCATCATGGCCATGATCGCCGAGTCCTGCGCCATTCTGGACGAGGGCATAGCCGGGCGGCCACAAGACATCGACCTGGTGATGATCCATGGCTATGGCTTCCCGCGGTGGCGTGGCGGGCTGATGCACTACGCAGATGGCCTGAGCGATCTGCCGGATCGCTATGCGTCGCTGGCGGAGACCAACCCACAAAGCTGGTCCGTGCCGCCGTTACTGCGCAGTCTTGCCGGCAGGGGCCAAAAGCTGGCCAGCCTGAACTGACACAGCAAGATCCGACCATAGATCAAGCAAGGTCGTGCAATACAGCGACCGCTTCCACCTCTTAGCCTCCTTGAACCTTGGGCTGCCGCCCTAACCCGTCTGCCGATCAAAGGCGGGATGCAGCAGCCCAACACGCCACTCATGAGGAGGATGACATGGCCATAAGCATTGAAGCAGATACCCTGCGCGCACTTTACCAAAGCTGGACAGACCAGATGGTTGCCAACCCCGGCCTGACCATCGCCAACCTGCGCAGCATGTTCGACGAATGGCACCAGCCCGCGCTGGAACCGGAGAACGTCACCTACAAAAGCGACATCATCGGCGGAGTTGAGGCGATCTGGGCTTTGCCGGTCGGCGCGGACAGCAGGAAGGTCATCGTCTATACCCACGGCGGCGGCTTTGCCGTGGGCTCGGCTGACAGCCATCGCAAGATGGCCGGGCATCTGGCCAAGGCCTTGGGCGTGACCTCGGTCATTCTGCATTACCGCCGTGCGCCCGAACATCCCTTCCCGGCGCAGATCGAGGATGCCGTGGCGGCCTACAAGGCGCTTTTGGGCAAGGGCTATCTGGCGGGCAACATCCTGACGGCAGGCGACAGCGCGGGCGGCAATCTGGCCATCGCCACGGTGCTGCAGCTGCGCGACCTTGGACTGCCCCTGCCGGGCGCGGTCATTGCATATTCGCCTTGGCTGGATATGGCGATGCGCGGTGCCACGCTGACGACCAATGCTGCCACCGACGCCTTGGTTGGCAAGCCGATTCTTGAGGCGATGGCGGGCATGTTCCTGGGCGGGACCGACGCGCTCAACCCGCTGGCCAACCCGTTGGAAAACGACTTCGCGGGCTTCCCGCCGCTGTATATCAACTGTGGCGGGGCCGAGACTCTGCAAAGCGACTCGGAAACGCTTTACGCCAAGGCCAAGGCCGCAGGGGTCAAGACCGCGCTGTCGGTCGTGCCGGGCATGCAGCATGTCTTTCCGGCCCTTTCGGGCCGCGCACCCGAGGCGGCTGAAGAACTGGTCCGCATCGCAGCCTGGTATCGCGCGCTTTAACCCAAAGGCCCCGGGGCACCTGGGGCCATCCATCACACAATCCGGCCCCGCCCCGTGTCTCACGGGAACAAGGGGTCATGCTCTGGGAGGATGCACATGACCAAATCTGAAACGACCAAGACCAAGGGCGCAGATTATGACGCCGTCGTCGTCGGCGCGGGCTTTGGCGGGCTTTATTCCGTCTACAAGCTGCGCGACGAGCAGGGGCTGAATGTTCTGGGCTTTGACAGCGCGGGCGACGTGGGCGGCACCTGGTATTGGAACCGCTATCCGGGCGCGGTGTCGGACACCGAAAGCTATGTCTACCGCTATTCCTTCAGCGGCGAGCTCTTGCAAAAGGGCCGTTGGAAGACCCGCTATCTGACGCAGCCGGAAATCCTGGACTATATGAACGAAGTGGCCGACCACTACGACCTGCGCCGCAGCTATCAGTTTGGCACCAAGGTCACCGCGACGCATTTCGATGATGCCGCAGGTCTGTGGAAGGTCACGACCGACAAGGGCCAGACCGTCACCGCAAAATACCTGATCACCGGGCTGGGGCTTTTGTCGGCGGTCAACAAGCCGAACTTCAAGGGCATTGACAGCTTCAAGGGCCAGATCATGCACACGGGGGCCTGGGCTCAGGATGCCAACCTTGAAGGCAAGCGCGTCGGTGTTATCGGCACCGGGTCAACCGGGGTTCAGGTGATCATCGCCACCGCACCCATCGCCAAACACCTGACTGTTTTCCAACGTTCGGCCCAATATGTCGTGCCGATCGGCAACACCCCGCAAAGCGCCGAGGTGATCGCGGAGCAGAAGGCCAACTACGACGATATCTGGAAACAGGTGAAATCTTCGGTCGTGGCCTTTGGCTTCGAGGAAAGCACGATCCCGGCCGAAACCGCTTCGGAAGAGGTGCGCAATGCGGTGTTCGAGGCGGCATGGCAGCGCGGCGGCGGGTTCTATTTCATGTTCGGCACCTTCTGCGACATCGCTACCAGCCAGATCGCCAATGATGCGGCCGCGAACTTCATCAAGAAGAAGATTACGGAAATCGTCAAAGATCCGGTCCTCGCCAAGACCCTGACGCCGAAGGACATCTACGCCAAGCGGCCGCTCTGCGCCAACAACTACTACGGCGTCTACAACCGCGACAACGTGACCCTGGCCGATGTGAAGGCCGACCCGATCGCCGAATTCACCCCGACAGGCATCCGACTGCAAAGCGGGGCCGAACATGAGTTGGACGTGGTGATCTTTGCTACGGGCTTTGACGCGGTGGACGGCAACTACACCCGCATCGACATGCGTGGTCGCAGAGGCGTGACGATGCGCGAAAAGTGGAAGGACGGGCCCCTGGGCTATCTTGGGATGATGGAGACTGATTTCCCCAACTTCTTCATGATCCTTGGCCCGAACGGCCCCTTCACCAACCTGCCGCCCTCAATCGAAACGCAAGTTGAATGGATCGCCGAGACCATCGAGATGATGGAGGCCAAGGGCCGCGCCAGTATCGAGCCGACCGAGGCCGCAAGGGATGAATGGGTGGGCCTGTGCCGCACCATCGCCGACATGACGCTGTTCCCCAAGGCAGAGTCTTGGATTTTCGGCGCCAACAGCCCCGGCAAGAAGAACGTCGTGATGTTCTACATGGCCGGCCTTGGCAATTACCGCAACGCCATCGGGGCGGTGAAGGACGGCGGCTATCAGACCATGGTCTTCGACCGCGCCAACGCGCTGGCCTGAGGACAGGCGTCAGGGCCGGGGGCAAGTCCTCCGGCCCGGTTATTTGCAGAAAAACCATGGAAACAAGGGAGAGAGTCTATGGGACGTGTAACGGGTAAAGTGGCGCTGGTCACGGGCGGCGCCATGGGAATGGGCAAGTCGCATTCCGAACTTCTGGCGCGCGAGGGCGCGCATGTCTTCGTCACCGACCGCGATACGGCGGCGGGCGAAGCCGTGGCCAAGGGCATCGTGGCCGCCGGTGGCAAGGCTGATTTCATCAAGCATGACGTGGCCAGCGAAGCCGACTGGAACAATGCCGTCGCCACCGTTCGGGCGAAAGCAGGGCGTCTAGACATTTTGGTGAACAACGCGGGCGTGCTGATCCTGAAACCACTGCACGAAACCACGCCGGAAGAGTTCGACCTGACGATGAACGTCAACGTCAAGGGCGTTTACCTGGGCATTCGGGCTGCGGTGCCGCTGATGAAAGAATCGGGCAAGGCCTCGATCATCAACATCTCGTCCATCTATGGCATCGTAGGTGCCGCGATGGCAGGGGCCTATATCGGGTCCAAGGGCGCCGTGCGGATGCTGACCAAATCCTGTGCGGTCGATCTGGCGGACACGGGGATCAGGGTCAACTCGATCCATCCCGGCGTGATTGACACGCCGATGACCAAGGATCTGCTGCATACGGATCCAGCGATCCGCCAGGCAATCCTGGGCTGCACGCTGCTGAAGCGCCCCAGCAAGCCTGAAGAAGTCTCGAACGCCGTGCTGTTCCTTGCCTCGGACGAAGCCTCCTTCGTTCATGGCGCCGAGATTGTCGTGGACGGCGGCTACACCGCAAACTGATGTCCAAGCATGCCTTGTCCGTCCGGTCGCGCCGGACGGGCAAGGGACTTGAAAGGGAATACCTCGCATGAAAGTCCTTGTGCCTGTGAAGCGCGTGATCGACTACAACGTGAAGGTTCGCGTAAAGTCGGATGGGTCAGGCGTCGATCTGGCGAATGTGAAGATGTCAATGAACCCGTTCGACGAGATCGCCGTTGAAGAGGCGATTCGTTTGAAAGAAAAGGGCATCGCCACCGAAGTCATCGTCGTCTCCATCGGGGTGAAACAAGCGCAGGAAACGCTGCGTACAGCTCTGGCGATGGGTGCCGACCGCGCGATCCTGATCGAGGCCACCGACAACGTCCAAACCGATATAGAACCGCTCTCCGTCGCCAAACTGTTGGCCGGCGTGGTGCAGGAAGAAGGCCCCGGCCTTGTCCTTTGTGGCAAGCAGGCCATCGACAACGACATGAACGCTACCGGCCAGATGCTATCCGCCCTGCTGGGCTGGTCGCAGGCGACCTTTGTCTCCGAACTTGCCATCGAAGGCGACACTGTGAGGGTAAACCGCGAAGTGGACGGCGGCCTTCAAACCATCGTCGTCAAGATGCCCGCCATCGTGACCGTCGATCTGCGCTTGAACGAACCGCGCTATGCTTCGCTGCCCAATATCATGAAGGCCAAGGCCAAGCCGCTCGCAACCAGGACCCCCGCTGACTTTGGGGTGAACATCGCACCGCGTCTGTCGGTTGTGAAAACCTCGGAACCGGCAAGTCGGAAGGCGGGAGTGAAGGTGAGTTCGGTCGACGAACTCGTCGCAAAGCTCAAGGACGAAGCGGGGGTGATCTGAAATGGCCGTTCTTCTTCTGGCTGACGTGAATGATGGCGTGCTCGCCACCGATGCTGTGGCAAAGGTCCTCTCCGGTGTCAAAGTCTTGGGCGACGTCCATATCCTCGTCGCAGGCAGCTCCGCCGCTGCCGCGAATGAGGCTGCCAAGCTTGACGGTGTGTCCAAGGTGCTCCATGCCGACGCAGCGGTCTACGACCACGGTATGGCCGAGGCGACGGCCTCCCTGATCGTATCGCTCGCGGGCGGCTACAGCCATATCGCCGCCGCCGCGACCGCCTTCTCCAAGAACGTCCTGCCCCGCGCCGCAGCACTTTTGGACGTCATGGTGATTTCCGATGTGACCGCTGTTGTCGCAGTCGACACATTCGAACGACCGATTTACGCAGGGAACGCTATTCAGACGGTGAAATCCTCGGATGGCAAGATAGTTCTGACCGTTCGCACAGCATCCTTCAATGCGGCTGCCTCCTCGGGCAGCGCCACCATTGAAAAGGTCGGTGTCGCCACAGACGGGTCGCTCTCAAAATGGCTGGAAGACATGGTCGATGCCTCAGACCGCCCGGAACTCACCTCTGCAGGAATCGTCGTCTCGGGTGGCCGTGGTGTAGGGAGCCAACAGAACTTCGCCCTAATTGAAAAACTAGCTGACAAGCTGGGTGCTGCGGTTGGCGCCTCTCGCGCTGCCGTTGACGCAGGCTACGCCCCGAACGACTGGCAGGTCGGCCAGACCGGTAAAGTTGTCGCTCCCACGCTCTATGTCGCCATTGGCATCTCTGGTGCGATCCAGCATTTGGCCGGCATGAAGGATTCTAAGGTCATCGTTGCGATCAACAAGGACGAAGAGGCCCCGATTTTCCAAGTTGCGGATTACCGCCTCGTGGCAGACCTTTTCACCGCCGTGCCAAGCTTGATTGATAAACTTTGATCCAACCGTCTGCGGAGTTCAGCTCATGACCGACGTCTTCCTTTGCGACTACATCCGCACGCCGATTGGACGATACGGCGGTGCTTTGTCTTCAGTCCGTGCTGATGATCTGGGGGCGATTCCATTGCGTGCTCTCATGTCGCGCAATGCAAACGTCGATTGGGCGGCGGTGGATGACGTGGTCTTTGGTTGCGCCAATCAGGCGGGCGAGGACAACCGCAACGTGGCACGGATGTCTCTACTTTTGGCGGGATTGCCAGTGAGCGTCACGGGTACAACGATCAATCGGCTGTGTGGATCGGGCATGGATGCGGTGCTGACAGCAGCGCGTCAGATCGCCGCTGGCGAGGCCGCGCTGGTCATTGCTGGTGGGGTGGAAAGCATGAGCCGCGCGCCCCTGGTGATGCCCAAGGCCGACAGCGCCTTTTCGCGGGCGGCGGAGATTCACGACACCACCATTGGCTGGCGGCTGATCAACCCGGCGATGCATGCTGCCTACGGGACAGACTCGATGCCGCAGACTGGGCAGAACGTTGCCGATGATTATGGCATCAGCCGCGAGGCGCAGGACGGCATGGCGCTGGCCTCTCAGGCAAAGGCGGCGGCTGCGCAAGCCAACGGGCGACTTGCGGTCGAAATCACCCCTGTGACAATCCCGCAGCGCAAGGGCCCGGCGCTGGTGGTAGACCGTGACGAACATCCGCGCTCTACCACCACCGAGGCACTGGCAAAGCTGAAACCACTATTTGCGAACGGATCGGTCACGGCGGGGAATGCGTCTGGGGTCAACGATGGTGCCGCCGCTCTGATCTTGGCGAGCGCTGATGCCGCTCGTTCCCATGGTTTGACACCCATCGCCCGCATTCTTGGCGGCGCGACGGCAGGGGTGCCGCCGCGCATCATGGGCATCGGTCCCGCGCCGGCCAGTCAGAAATTGATGGCGCGGCTGGGTCTTACACAGGCCGATTTCGACGTTATAGAACTGAACGAAGCTTTTGCTGCGCAAGGCTTGGCCACGCTGCGCCAGATCGGCATCGCTGATGACGACCCACGCGTAAACCGCAACGGGGGCGCCATCGCACTGGGCCATCCTCTTGGCATGTCAGGGGCGCGGATCACCGGTACAGCAGCAATTGAGCTGAGCACCACCGGACGCCGTCGTTCGCTGTCAACCATGTGCATCGGCGTCGGCCAAGGCATCGCCATCGCGCTAGAACGACCTTGACCTGAGCCGAAGATGCCTAAGTCGCGGTAACCCGCCCGAGCAAGCGGCAGTTAGACGACCTTTGCCAATAGGCGGAGGATACGTGTTGCTCCAAGCTGTCTGTCGCCGAATTGGCTGTCGACGGCTCACCAAGACGAGTTGCGCTCATTCTTCGGTCATGAACGTTGCCCGCCCGATGAACTGTGGGGGTGGAAAATCACCATGACATTCACACGCATCGATGTGTTGCGTTGGAGCGACAGTTTTTCGGAAGGTGTCCATACAAAGGAAACGGCTCCCCAGGGTCCGCTATGGGCCGAACACGTCACCGACACTCGTCCTTTGGCCCAGATTTTGCTGCTTGCGACAGTTTGGCGAAAGCTGCGCTTGCTTTCCCCAAGGAGTCGCCGAGATCCCCGTTTGGGATGAGGCTTCTCATCATCGCCACATCTGGTGTGCCCACGGTCGGCCTAAGGAAGTTCCGATCATGCAGGACCACGCCTTTCCTTGCTCGATCAATCGGCCCAAAATGCCGATCCTCATAGTACCGCACATGCCTTGCCCGGATCGGGTACTGCCCCTCAGGCAACACCAACACCTCATCCAACGGAAACCGTAGCAATTCATTGGCCGAGATCAGCGGCCGTTCTTCAGACCGCCGACTGACATTAGCGCTGTCTTCGAGCGCCCTGATGCGCGACTGGCTCTCTGTCACTGCGGTGACGGTTGACCGCCCCAGCGCATTGGACAACACGTCGGCCGTCCGATCATCCTGCGGCGTCATGTATATCTGCACCCCGGCACCGCCCTGCAAGGAACGCCGTCCCGTCTCACCATAGATGTCGTCCAGCCCCGGAATCGTCTGGGAGATGATGAAGAACCGCCCCCCGAAACTGCGGATGGTCTTGATCGAGGACAGCACCAGCGGCTGCCGTCCGAGCTGGTCGAACTCATCCATCAAGAACATCACCGCGTGCGGCTCGTCCGGCCCGGGCTCTTTGCGCTGTAGCGAAGCAATGGCATCTGCGAAGAGAAGGCGCACCAGCGGGGCGAGGGTTTTCAGGTGCTCAGGCTGGACGACAATATAGAGGCTCTGCGGCTTGGCTCTAAAGGTCGAGAAGTCAAAATCGCTGGCGGATGTCACGCGGTCGACGGCCGGGTCATTCCACAGTTCAAGGCCAGAACCTTGGATGACCGAGACATACGCGCCGAGCGTCTTTTCCGGAACGTCAGCCATTTCCAGGAATGTGCGCGAGACGATCGGGATCTGCGTGTCCTCGGCGATAGTCGTGTAGGTCTTCTTCTTGTCGCCGCCACCGGCCATGATCTCGCCTGCATAGCCAAGGGTTGGGCGGCGCTTTTCGATGGCATAGAGGCAAGACGCGATGAACAGGCGCTTGCCAGCGTTGAAGAAGCTCTGCGCACTTTCGCCTTCCGGGATGAGAAAGAGGTCGGCCATCGAGTTCAGCGCCGTGTATTGGCGCTCTGCTGAGGGCAGGGCGGCGATGCGGGCGAGGGGGTTGAAGCGGTGAGAGCCGCGCTCTTCGTCGAAGGGTGAGAAATACCAGATCGCGTTTTTCAGCCCGTGCTGACGGTGGATCGATGTCTTGGCGAAGTTCTCTCCTTTGACGTCGAGGATGATACCGGACCCGGTGAAGTGCAGAAGGTTCGGGATGACGAAACCCACGCCTTTGCCGCGGCCTGTGGGCGCGATCATCATCGCATGGGGGAAGCGGTCAGGCGGCGCCATGACGAAGGGGGCGTCGGATTTCGGGGAGCCTAGCTTGCCAAAGATGAAACCGTTCTGGTCGAGGCTGCCGATCATCTTGTTGCGCTTCAACTCGCGCCTGGTCTGGAAATGCGCGTCGTCATACTGGTTGAGCCGCCCGCGATGGACGCCGGCCAAACCGACCAAAGTGAGGGCGATGGTCACAGCACCGGTGATGATCAACGCGCCCTGCAAAGTGGCGGGCCGGGCTTCGAGGTCTGCCCAAGGATAGCGGAAGAACCAAAGGCCCAAGGGGCTGAGCGTATCGAGGCTCTCGCGAAGGGCAACGATCACATAAATCGTGGCCAGCATGCCGCCGATGTAGAGGCCCGTCACCAGACCCAAGGCAACAGCGAGCGGATACCGCCAGGCGGTTTCAAGGTTCGAAAGCATGGCTGAGTGTCCTTTAGAGTTCGTGGGCTTGATCGCGCTCGAGTCTGCTCTCGCGCTGACCGAGATCCGCCGCTCTTGACTGGCTGCGCGCCAGATCGGCCCAATGCCCGACGGTGCCGGTCTGGCCGAGGTCACTCTCGTTCTTCAGCTCGTGGGCCACTGCAGCCCTGAGTGCGGGATCGCGAACCTGTTCGGCCAGAGGTGCAAGATCACCGGATCGCACGCGATCCAGATCCTCGGGGCGCAAGCTTTCTTGCATCCGGTCCACGATCGCCTCGAGTGCCGGAACTTCGGATAGGCGAAGATGCCGATCGGCGGAAAGCATCTGCTCGCGCGCGACGGCCTCGGTCAACTCCGGCGCGAGATTGAAGGTGGCGAGTTCTGCTCGCACCTCCTGGCCGATAGCGCGCTCCGTTTCCATCCAGAATACCTTTTGCATTGTGTTCGGCTGGTCGGCGATCCAACTCGCCCGCTGGCCTTCGCTGCGTTCGGCCAAACTGAAGCGGGCGACCATTTCTTCGACGGATGTACCTGCGGTCCGAAGTTCGTCTTCTCGGATTGAGAACAGGGCAGTAAGCCGTTCGCCGATCTCGCCCCGAACATGCGAGAGAGTGGCGCGCAGACCCTCATCGAGCGTGATACCTTCGGTCATGCCCTGATCCAGGCGCGACAGAGAGGCGAGGGTCGGGTTGTGATAAGGATCGTCGCTGCGCTCGGCGGCGCGGGCATGTGCAGCCAGAAGCAGATTGTCCGGGGCCAGCTTCAAAGAGGCACGCGCCTGATCGGCAAAGCTGCGTTCCAACTCGACCCGTTCGGCCGAGGGATCCATCGCCCGGATCGCCTGCCAAGCCTCAGTGGCGGAGGCGATCATCTCGGCTCGTGCCGCTTCGATACGGGCCGCGGCGTCGCCCTCTGCGTGTAGGGTGGCATCGGGCATCTGAGGAACTCCTTGTCTTAAGGCGGAAGCGGACGCGCCAAGTGCCGAGGCAAGGCGGGCCAGGAAAGAGGTGGCCGTGGGATCAGCGCCGGAAGCGGAGGCGAGGCCCGCGATTTGGCCCAACTCGTCATAGTCGCGGGCAAAGCCCTGCAAGGCATCGAGCCTGCGCGCACGCTCGCCATCCGACATCGGCGACGGGGCAGGCTGTGCGGTTTTGCCGGAGGCATGGGCTGCCCGAACTGCCGTTTCACGCGGGGCGTTCTCGATCAGCCCGCGGGACAGCCGCGTCGAGGCGACAATGTTCAGTCCGTGCTCCTGAGAAATCTCAGCATGAAGCTCGCGCATCACGTCGAAGTTGAGCGCCGCATGTCGACAGATTGACATGAACCGGCCCTGTTCGATGCCATGCTTGTCCACCACGAAATGCGCGTGAAGATGATCGGTGTCCTTGTGGAGCGCCGCGACATAGCGCCAAACATCCCCGAACTCACCAGAGCCAAAGACGGCCTGCCCCCAGTCGCGCGCAACGGCTTCAGCCCGATCGGTGTCCACACCGCGCGGAAAGCTCAGGATGATGTGGTCAGTATGGCCGCGCTTCGGCGCGCCGTTCCAGGTCGACGACCACGTCTGGGCAATCCGGCCCGTGCGTTCGGGATCGAAGTCGCGATCATAACCTGCAAGATTGCACCATGTGCTCTGCACGCCCTCTTCCCGGGCGACATAGTCCAAAAGCCGCTTCAACTCCTGCGGTGTGCCGGTGCTTCCACCTACGATGCGCTTGACGACGGACTGCCAGCTGCGCGGGGCTGCCGCATTGCGCAGAAGGGCCCGTGACCGCCGTTCCTTTGGCGAACCAAGGCGTCCCTCGGCC
>Ga0255097_1000257_pt1 | contig 25524 bp, 22 predicted proteins | sample Colum_Atlam_RepB_2_FD_188436 | JGI IMG/M metagenome (GOLD analysis project Ga0255097, IMG submission 188436) | Freshwater microbial communities from Columbia River, Oregon, United States - Colum_Atlam_RepB_8d | ecosystem: Environmental > Aquatic > Freshwater > River | place: USA: Oregon...
GCTATCCACCCCGGCCCCGCCATCCAGCCAGTCATCGCCCGCGCCGCCGCCAATCGTGTCATTGCCCTCCAAGCCGAACAGTTGGTTGGCCCCGCCGTTCCCGGTCAGCCGGTTTGCCGCAACGGTGCCGGTGCCATCAAGATTGTTGGCCCCGAGCAGGACGAGGTTTTCGAAATTCGGATCCAGCGTGGTGGTAAATACCGTGCGCAGCGTGTCGATGCCTGCGGCCGCATCTTCCACAGCCTGATCGCCCAGCGCGTCGATCACAAAGGTATCGTTGCCAATTCCGCCGATCATCAGATCATTGCCCGTGCCACCGTCCAGCATATCGTGGCCCGCGCCGCCGGTCAGCGTATCGTTGCCCGCCAGCCCGTAAAGCGCATTTGCCCCGGTGTTTCCGGTCAACACATTGTCCACCGCGTTGCCGGTGCCCGCCACCGATCCGGTGCCCGTCAAGCTAAGGTTTTCGAAAGTGTCGGCAAGGATATGGGCAAGGGCCGTCATGACCGTATCGGTGCCGCCCTCCGCCGTTTCGACGATCACATCGGTCGCGACATCGATGACAAAGGTATCATTGCCTGCCCCACCGATCAGGGTGTCATTGCCAAGACCCCCGTCCAGCGTGTCGTCGCCGTCATTGCCTGTCAGAACATCACTGCCGCTGCCGCCGCTGACAAGGTTGTTTCCGGTATTCCCGGTCATCAAGTTGTTCTTGGCATTGCCGGTTGCAGCGAGATGGGCGGTGCCGATCAGCTCGATGTTTTCTACGTTGGTGCCCAGCGTATGGCTGACCAGGGCATAGACCCGATCGGTCCCGCCGGTTGCAACCTCGACAATCGAGTCGCTGGCCGAGTCGATGAAGTAGGTGTCATCGCCCACGCCGCCATCCAGCGTGTCATTGCCGCTGCCGCCCTCCAGCACATCGTTGCCAAGGCCGCCGTAAAGCTTGTCGTTCAGCGCCCCGCCGTAAAGCCCGTTGTCGCCAGTATTGCCCGTCAGGATATTGGCTGCCGCATTGCCCGTCGCCGCAAAGGCTCCGGTGCCCAAAAGGGTCAGGTGTTCGAAATTCTCGGCCAACGTATAGCTTTGGGCGATCTGCACCGTGTCATTGCCCGCCGCGGCCGCCTCCACCACACTTTCGGTGATGGCATCCAGCACATAGGTGTCGTTGCCTGCGCCGCCTGCCAGACTGTCGGTGCCGCTGCCACCGATCAAGGTGTCATCGCCGCCGCCGCCATAAAGGCTGTCATCGCCCAGCCCGCCATCCAAAAGGTTCTTGCCGGTGCCGCCTGTCAGCACGTTGTCCAACGCGTTGCCGGTGCCGTTCACCGCCGCCGACGAGGTGATCGTCAGGTTTTCAACGCCCGTGCCAAGGGTGTGGCTGGCGGTTGCCTCCACCAGATCGACGCCCGTGGCCCCAAGCGTGGATTCGTCGGACACATCGTTGATCGTGTTGACGCGGTAAACGTCATTGCCCGCGCCACCCTGCATGAGGTCATCGCCAAGGCCGCCGTCCAGCGTGTCATTGCCCAACCCACCGATCAGCGTGTCCTGATTTGCGCCGCCTGACAAAAGGTTGTTGGCGCTGTTGCCTTCGATCCGGTTGTTTTCGCCATTGCCGGTGCCGTTCAGCGCCGCGCCTGACAGCACCAGATTTTCCACATATTGTTCAAGCGTATAGGCCGTGAGGCTGCTGAAAACAGTGTCGATACCCTGCTCGAACCGTTCGATCACCTCATCGTCTGCGCTGTCGACGTAATAGAGGTCATTGCCCAGCGCGCCATACATCGTGTCATCGCCGATGCCGCCGTCCAGCGTGTCATCCCCACCTGCGAGGGTGTCGCCCAGCGCTTGGCCGCGCAGCAGGTCGTTGCCGCCGCCCCCGCTCAGGCTGTTGTTGCCGCGGTTTCCGGTCAGGGTATTGTCCAGCCCGTTGCCGGTGGCGGTCAGGTTGGCTGTGCCCGACAGTTCGATGTTTTCAATGAAGTTCGAGGTAACCGGCGTGTACAGCGTATAGTTGATCGACGAGACCACCGTGTCTTCATCGCCTTCGCCGGTATATTCCATCACCTGATCGCCGATGCTGTCGACGATGTAGACATCGCTGTGCTTGCCGCCATACATCACATCGGCACCGGTGCCGCCATCCAGCGTGTCCAGCCCGTTGTAGCCATAGAGCGTATCGACGCCGTCCAACCCGTAAAGCCGGTTCTCGCCGCCCCAATTCGCGGTGCTTTCATTGCCTTGGAGGATATTGTTCAGGGCATTGCCGGTGCCGTCGATATTGGTCGAATCGAGATTGGTTGCGAGACGCAGGTTTTCGATGTTGGCGGCAAGGGTATGGCTGATCGAGGCGATGACCAGATCGGTGCCGCTTGCCGCGGCTTCGATGATCAGATCACCGATGTCATCGAAGTAATAGGTATCATCGCCAAGACCGCCCAGCATCGAGTCGATCCCGAGGCCCCCGTCCAGCACGTCGTTGAAGGTGCCACCATCCAGCGTGTCATTCCCGGCAGCACCATAAAGCACATCGTTTTCGGTGCCGCCCACGAGCACGTCATTGTCGCCACCGCCGTCCAGCGTGTCGTTGCCCGCACCGCCATCCAGCGTATCGGCCTCGGTTCCGCCAAACAGGCTGTCGTGATCGGCCCCGCCCAAAAGTGAGTCGCGCCCGGCGTCGCCATAGATCACATCGTTGCCAGCCAGACCGCTTAGCGTGTCATTGCCCGCGTCGCCCGCGAACAGGTCAGCGCCAGTGCCGCCGATAAGGGAGTCATTGCCCGTGGTGCCCGTGTAATCCGTCATACCAATTCTCCACCGATCCTGCTTGGCGCTTGGGGCCGATCACAGATGTTGAAGAACAAGGTTAATTGCTGAACCGGGTCGGACTGTGGCCCGCGCGCCGTCAAACAAGGGGGAGCCGCGGCAACACTGTGGCGGCTGACGCTGATCTGGAAACATTTGCCGGGGCAAGCGCGGTTCAACTGCCGTTGAAAAACAATCTTGGGGCAGGGGCGAATTGATTCGCTTTGTCACAATGCCATGTGAACTGCTGAATAACCATAAGCGTGCTCACCCTGCTGATTCTGGGCGAGATTTTCCGAATAAAACCGTTTAATTTCAAAGCCTTGAGTTTGCTTTTTTCAACCCTGCAGCATATGCGTGCTCGCTCAAACCATAAGCGTGCTCACCCCAGGGATTACATGGCGCTGAAATGCAAAAGGCCCGCCGAAGCGGGCCTTTAAGGCACTGGCAGAAAATGATTTTTTATTCGTCGTCGTCGAGCAGGAGCTTGAGAAGTTGGGCTTCGGAGAAGGCTTCGCGATAATCATCCACGCTGAACGGCGAAAACCCCAAACTCAGGCCGCTCTTCTGGGCGAAAGCTTTCTCGAAGTAAGAAATGCTGATGTCCTTGCGGTCGTCCATCCTGCAAAGAGCCAAAGCTTCGATGACGAGTTCGATGACCAAGCCCCAACGATTGGCACAAGCAAAGGCCAGCCGTTCATAGAAATCCTTCGTGGCCAGCGGCCCGAAGTTCACATCGCCCTTGTCCCCATACGCGAAACACAGGTTGTTCATCTCTTCCAAATCATCTTGGCCGCCGATCTTTTCGAAGTGCACGGGAAAGAGCAGTTCCTTCAACTGAACGTAAGGGTTCACGAAGGTCGCCAAGTCCGGCACGCCTGACAGGATCAACACAAACGGCCAACGCTTGTGTTTGCAGAGGGATTTGAAACCATCAAGCACCTTGGCGTTGGTCGTCTTGCCGGTTTCCGTGAACATATGTTGGCATTCATCAAAGTGAATTCCGATGACGCCCTGCAACCGAGCCTGTTTCTCGACCTCGTTCCAGATGTAGCTCTGCGTCCGCTGAGCACGCATTGGCGTCCCCAGGGCTTCGAGCACTTCGATCCCGAGATCTTTCCAACTGAGCATGCCGGACAGAGTACATTCGACAAATCGGGCGGGCATCCCGCCCGGCAGATTGATGCCCTCGGCGTTGAACTTTTCGATAACGGAGTTGACCTCCTTGCTTTTGCCTGACCTCGACTCCCCTGTCACCATCAGGCCGCGGGCCTCGAAAGGTTTCCCGATATCGAGCTTTGTGAAGTAATCTGTGACGACGTGTTCCATCTGTCGGTCCAGCTGCTCCCGACGCGGAAACCGGTAGTATGCCTTGAGGAAAGGCTTCAGGATGTCGCGCTTCTTGTCGTTCAGATAACTCATTCCAGCCTCTTCAGGTTTGCGGGGCGGCCAAAGATTTCCTTTGGAGGCTCGGCGGGCGGTGACGGTTTCTTGGGTTTCTTGGCCGAAGTGGACTTCGTTCCGGCTTGCTTCTCCGCTTTGGGCGGGACGGTTTCGGAAGCCTCGTCGGGCATCACTTCTGCGTTCATGGCGTGCGGCGGGATGGGCGCCGGATCGACAACCTTGCCTTCGATGATGCCATTGCCGTCGGTAAAGTCGAAAATCTTGCCGTCGGGGCGTGCCGCAGTAATTTGCCCAGCCCTTGCTGCGCCCTCTACACCTTTCGACGCTATGATGCGGGCCCCTTGAAAGACCTGCCGCGCTTTCGCCTTGATTTCTGCGCGGGTCTGGTAGCTGCGAGCCAAGTTCTTTTCGACGCCGATACTGTCCAAGAGTTCCCGACGTTCGCGCCGGACCTTGGCCAGCCGGTCTTCATGAATTTCTGTCGCGGCAGGGTCCTCCTTGCGGTAGGCGCGGACCAGATGCAGCACTTCGTTGACCGTCATGTCAGCGAAGACGGAACTCTGGAGTTGCACGCGGATCGGAGCCGTGGTCCGGGGCAGCACAACGGTGGCCTCATTCAAATTGTCCGGGTCCACATAAACCGAGACCTGACGCTGCCGGTAACGGTCATAGCCCTGGGTATCTTCGATCGCCTGCTGCAGTTCGGGCGAGTTGAACCAGATGCCCGAGAAGACGCGCACGCCCTCGGAGGTCGGGATAACCTTTTCTTCCCAGCAAAGGTGGATACGACGCAGGTCTGGATCCATCGGTTCAAAGATTTCTCGTGTCTTGTAGACCTCCTCATAAACTTCTGCCGGACGCCGGCCCCACATGCCGAACCCGTGATGCCGCATCGATGGAAGCTCGTCGATGTAGAAGCAGGTCAGGAGCTGGTAGAGGATATCGATGTCCAAAACCCCGCTTTTGTTAGCGTCATAGCCCGGCAGATCACCGGGGCGGCGACCGGTGTAGCCATGCAAGAGCTTCAGCAGCACGGACTCCAGTGTCCCGAAATGACGTTCGATGAACGGCTTGTCGGTCGGCGAATAGACCCTGACGTCCACGGAAACACCACCAGCTCCCAGGACGGCGGATTTGACGGCGGCATTGCGAAGGCCCGGGCCGTTATCCGTCTTGACCATCCCGAGGCCAACGGCGTCCGCGACCAAACCCGAGCAGCCGTATCGGAGCTTCTCCTTGGATTTGTCCCGCGTTGCCATCCGCAGCAGGGCCAAGGTGGCTTCCGCGCGGGGCTCGTCGCTGATCACCCAGGCAAGCGGCATCCGCGTCGCGACATCCAGCATCACGAGCAAGGTAAGACGGGTCTTGATAATCTTGTCCGCGTCTTCCAAGGCCCGCTTTTCCGGATCGCCGAGCTTTTCCCACAGACCGCAAACCTTGGCCGTCACCACCAGCGACAGGTGGACCTCATCTATTTCGGTCAGTTCACCGATCATCAGGGCGCGGAGATCCGTGCTGCCCCGCCCGAGCTTGGATTTGGCCGCACGTTCGCCCTTGTCCCTGATTTCGGCCTCTGTGGTGGAAAACAATCCCTTTTGATGACGTGACAGGGTTGTCTGCGACGGTGTCTGCAGCTGCGGCAGGTCGTTTGCCTGCCGCTTCTTGTTCACCGCGTTGAGCTCGGCGGTGAGATGGTTATGGATGTTGGCGATCGAGTATTCTTTTGCTTCACGTGCAAAATGTTCGATCGCTTCCGTCATCATGTCGCGAATGAGCCAGGTAATCCGGCGGCGGCGATTTCCTTTCAGATGATCCAGAGGGATCAGCGCGGCAATGGGATCAGCCGCAGCCTCAGAAATGGATTTGGGAACGCATCCCAGATATGCATTGTAATATTCGTTCAGTTTGCGGCCTTTGGGCAGCTGCCAAATCAGCCTGTTTCCCCCAGACGCCACATGGACATAAATCTTCTTTCCAAAATAAGTACTTGCCAGTTCTGCGATGTTTTCACGCAACTCAAGGTCGTTCAGTTTCCGTTGCGACAGTTCATAGTCCGGGTCGTTCTTTTCTTGACGGATCGCGTTGTGGATTTCGGCGATCGCTGCGCAAATAGCCAATTTAAATGCGCCGTTCTCTTGCTGCTTGGTCGGTAGGGCTTCGACCGCTTGGTAAGTCCCCAGCCGCAGCTGCGCCTTGGCCGAGGTGACAGACATCGGTTTCTTGAGGCTCAGACCGGGCTGCTTGAGGAGCCGCGCCAGCATAACGTAGGGAAGAAACTCTACCCGACCCGACGCTTGGTCTGCCGCCTCATAGCCGTGATCGGTCTTGCGATTGACGACCACTGTCCGGGCGTTAACCGTAAGCTCAGTCCCAGGGGAGAGGTCATATCGCGGCGCAATGTTCATCAGGCAACCCACACGCGGGAATGTTCCCAGATGACGTTGTCCCAGTCAGCTTGCAGTTTCTTCTGGGCGATCAAGCGATAGCAGGCCTTGAAGGCCCGGGCTTGTGACACGCTGACAAGCGGGAACAGGTCGCGCATGAACCACAGCGTCCGGCACCTATGTGCCGCTTCAAGAACCTGCTCATCGGCTTCGGGATCGCGATGTTCCGAAATCTTCCACATTCGGAACAGGTTTTCCCGGCGCTGGCGGGTGTAGGTGTCGGCATCGACAACGATCATGTCGTCGGCGATCTTCTGCTTCAGAGTGGCCGCGCTGATCTGGTCGATATGGCGCCACGCCTTCTCTTTCTTGAGGCTGGCACGATAGCGAACGAAAACGAGGCGCCGATGGCCATTGCGAAGCGTGATCAGGAAGTCGTGCGTGTAGGGCACATCCCGCTTTTCTTCCTCGCTGTAATAGGAAACGACGCAAGGTTGAAACCTGATGTCGTAGGTTTCCGTCTCAAGAAGCCCTTCCAGCCCGACGGCGAATTCGGCAGCGCTTTCGGTGATCCCAATTTTTGGATTCCACTGGTTCGCTTCGGTTCGATAGGTAAACCAGATATGATGTGAGACAGCGCTCCGGGACCCGGGATTGCGCTTTCCGTCAAAAGGCAGCATCCCGAAGATGCCCGGCAGAACGATTTTGGACGCCTTGGGCAGTTTCGGTGGGCTGTGGTTCCAACTGTCGTGGTCGATGTAGTGTTCAGACATGACTCGATCGTTCTCGGCCAACTGCCGAGCTTCGTGGATTGCGTGATGATTGGTCGGGAAGGATGTTGCGCGTCTGCCTGGGTCAGGCTGATCGCATAAGGTGATCAGTTGGCGATGTCGGCCTCCAACGGGTTGGGGCGCGTCGCGGGGCAGGGTGCGGGGGGGCGGTTCATGGGAGAAACTCCGGTTCGATCATTCGGTGCGCACATGCCAGACGGCAGGGGCTGAGTCAAATTTCTATTCAAAATCAGTACGTTGCGAAAAAGTGTCAGTCTGAAGTTTTTCCCATACTGGGCGCGACGTTGCCCGATTGCTGTGTTGCAACATGCCCGATCCTTATTGCTGATTGTTCGCCCGCAGACATCGCGCGCTGAATTGCGTCCTGAAGCAGAGTATATTTCGGAGCGACCGTGCCGCACATCCGCGAGGCCAGTCGAGCCTGTGGATTGTGCTTCGGTTAAATCAGCGGGGGTCTGACGCCTGGGAAGACCTTCGCTTTGGCCCAGTGGAAATGTTGCGGCGTCCATGGCTGGATGGTCGGAGGGAGGTCTGGGTCCCTCGTACAAACGGCACGCCGCAAGTGCCCGGACCCATTCACGCTGATATCGTGAGAGACAATGCGCCTGACACGCAGTGCCGCCTCCGTATGGACGCCAAGACGGGTGCCGAGGGCATCAATCGTGATTTCCCCGTACATGTAGCGTTGCGCGTTCCACTGGATGACGGCCTCGGTCGCGAAGAGCCACATCTGCACGGATAGTCGGGTCCGATGAAGCTGCGTCCCGGATGTCGGAGAGAATTGCTTCCGGCACTGACGGCATTGGAAAAGGTCCCTTTTCGGCAGCATATTGACAGAGTGGTCACCACATGCCGGACAACAAACTCCATCGGGCCAGCGGATGGCAATAAAACGATCCCGGCAGGAGATTTCGTCAGGAAAGGCTGTTCTGACGCCACCTTCCGGCAGCTGCAAATACATCATCATGTTCTGCAGACGTGCCAGTAAATCGGGATGCAATGCATCCTGCCGGGCGGTAGGGTCGAGACTGTTGGTCATTCTGATTGCGCGCACCTTCGCCTTGGCTGGCAGCTTGGCGCATCATGGGCTGCGAATTTTGACGAAGGGAAGGGGTGAACGGGAAGAATTCCGGATTGCCTATGGGGATCAAACTCGGCCTGCGATTTTTCTTCCATTTGGTGCCTGGTAACGGGGCCTTCGAGCTAGCTGAGGGAAGCGATCTACCGATTGCTCCATGCGAAAAAGTCTCCAGATTCTGCGCGTTTTCCCGCGGCCTGCATTCCGATGCGCGCACGCTGCCCCATGCTGACTTGTGTCCTGCGGGTCGGTCATGCAGGGTTTTCGCCAACCGTATCGAGATCAGAAAAACCATGTCGAAAAAGACCCTGAACGCGGAAAACTTGGAAAAACTCGGGGCGGAACGGCTTGCCGCCCTGGTCATGGATCTTGTTCAGGGCAGTGCGGCACTTCAACGGCGGGCGCGGATGGAACTCAGTGCCGCGCAGGGGCCGAAAGAGATTGCTGCCGATCTGCGAAAGCGTTTCGCATCGCTGCGCCGGTCCACGAGCTACATCGACTGGCGCAAGCAGAAGGCCTTTGTCAAAGACCTGACCGGTCTGGTTTCCATGGTTGAGACCGGCGTCGCCCCGCAGGACGCGGACGAGGCCTTTGATCTGCTGTGGTCTTTCCTGCAGCTGGCGCCGTCGATCCATGCCCGCACCGATGACAGCAACGGTGCGGTGGGCGATGTGCTGCGCAGCGCGGTGGCGCTTCTCGCCACGATTTCTCCTAGGTTGACCGTCAAGCCAACGCTTCTGGCCGGGCGTATCCTCGATGCCGTGGCCGACGCGGGCTATGGCGAGTTTGACGGGGTCATTCCGGCCATGGCCGAGGCGCTGGGGGCGGAGGGGCTTGCACACCTCAAACAGATCACCGAGGCATGGGCCTCGGCTGCCCCGACGCCGCAGGAAATTGCGCAGTTTCGCCAGTTCGGGCTATCGACCTCACCCCTGGATCGTGCACGCCGTCAAAGGCAAAGCACCGCCTCGATCATCCTTGCCGACATCGCCGATTTGCAAGGCGATGTGGATGCCTATATGGCGCGATATTCTACCGAGCAGTTGACCTATGGCACCATTGCCCCCGACGTGGCGCGCCGCCTGATCGACGCGGGTCGGCTGGACGAAGCCCTTATCCTCATCCAGCGCGCCCGCGCCGCCGAAGAGGGAAAATCCTTCCGCGCATCCCGTTACGAACTGGATGAGGTCTATGAGGATTGCCTGCAAAAGATGGGCAAGCTTGATGATCTGAAGGCTCATCTGTGGGCCACCTTCCAGGAAACACTCTACGCTGGCAGCTTGCGAAAATACCTTAAAATGCTGCCGGATTTCGATGACATGGAGGCTGAGGAGCAGGCGCTTTCCCATGCCGAAACCCACCCCCACCTCGGCACCGCGATCCATTTCCTGCTCGCATGGCCTGATCTGCGCCGCCTTGCAAAGATGGTGATAGCCCGTGCGGAAAATCTGGACGGCAATTCCTACGAAACCCTGACAGCCGCCGCCGATGCGCTTGAATCCGACCACCCGCTCGCCGCAACCTTGCTGCGCCGCGCCATGATCACGGACACGCTCGACGGAAGCAAAACCAAACGCTACCGCCACGCCGCACGTCACCTGTCGGAATGCCAGTCCTGCGCTACCGTGGTGGGGGAGTTCGGCAGGTTCGCAAACCACGGCCAGTTCCATGCGGCTTTGAAGCAGAAGCATGGGCGCAAGTATGGCTTCTGGGAACTGGTGGAAGGGTGAAGTCGGCCCTTACCTGCCGTTCGGCCCGGCTCATCAGGCGACGGTAAAGCAGTCATTTGTACGACGCGCAGCGGCGATCGCAGCAATGCCGCGAAACCTTCTTTTTGGGCTGTTCGCAATCATCCATGTGACGCGCAAGTCTAGAAATAATGTCCTCCACGCCAAGTCAGAATATCTTGAAGAATTGGCTCGGGCGTTGCCAGAACACAAATTTCCAGTGCCGTCCAGTTTGGCCTATTCTTTTCGCAACAGACCCGCGATGGCGGTGGCAATATCGGCCGCCATGTCGATCTTGTTGGTCCCGTGCGTAACGGTATTTGTTGTCACGATCCGACCTGCAGCGGCAGTCAGAAGCGCGTGGCTTTCCGCGGAGAAAATCGCGTGAACGGCAAGGCAGACGGGCGGCGGGTGGCCGAGTTCGGTCACATGGCGCGCGGCCGCGATCATGGTGCGCGCAGAAGATATGATGTCATCGACCAGCACTGGCGTCCGGCCTCTCAGCCGGTCCGGGTCGGGCAAGGAAATCCGCACATCAAAGTCGCCGAGACGCTCTTTTTCCAGCACCTGCCAAGGAGCGCCGGCCAGTTTCGCGACTTGAGCCACCCATTGCTGACTTTCGACATCCGGCCCGATCAGAACCGGATTGGGCACGTCGCGGGAAATCCAGTCCGCAAGGCGTGGGGCGGCGGCAACCACCCGGCTTGCAAGGGTATACACCTCGCCCAATGAAGCATAGCGGTGGAGGTGGGGATCAACCGTGATCAGCCAGTCGAAGCTTGCCGATAGAATACGCCCAATGCTTGTGGAGGTGATGGCTTCGCCGGAATGAAAGCGACTGTCCTGCCGGAGATAGCAAAGATAGGGCGCAACCAACCCGACGCAGCGCGCGCCCAGAGAACGGGCGGTATCCGCAGCGAAGATCAAGGGGGCCAGCTTCGCGTCGGGGCGGTCAAGCGTGCAAACCAGTATGACCTCACTGTCCATCGGGTCGGTTAAAAGGCGCAGATAGGTTTCACCGTCTGGGAAGGTGCGGGTTTCGAGATGACCGGTCTCGGCAGCGAGGTGTCCGGCCAGCACTCCTGCGAAAGCTTCGTTGCCGGGAAGCGCATAGATCAGAGGGATCATTGGACTGGTTCCTTCGCTTTGAGCAAGATTGGCGCGGCAACCGTGTTCGCATAAGCCAAGGCGTAATCAAGTTCAGCTGGCGTCTCAGCATGGACTTCGAACAGTGGCTGACCCGCCGTCACCCGGTCGCCCTGCCTGACCAGAAGCTTGATCCCGGCGGATTTCTGGGCGGGCGCTCCGGCAAGTTTCGCTACCTTGGCCAGTGCGCGGTTGTCCACCGACGTAATCCACCCGGCAGCGGGGGCCAGCCAAGGCCGTCGCTGGGCCGCGACTGCAGGCTGGCGCATGCCGCCCTGCGCTTCGCAGATGCGCTGGAACTTGGCCCAGGCCTGACCGTTGCGCAGGGTCGCAAGCGCCAGCGCTTCGCCAGCGCCTGGCACGCAATGATTGACAAGTTCCAGCACGGTTCCAGCCAGCGTGCAGGCGCGGGCTTGCAGGTCTGCCGGTAAGTCGGGGTCTTGCCGCAGCACCGCCAGCACGTCGCGCGCCTCTAGCGCAGGGCCAACTCCGCTGCCGACCGGCTGGCTGCCATCCGAGATCAGGGCCCGAGCGGTAATGCCAAATGTCTTGGCAACCGCGATCAACCGAGCCGCCAAGGCCTCTGCTGCGGCCAAGCTTCGCAGTTTGGCGGTTGGGCCGACTGGCAGATCCAAGACGAGATGGCTTGCACCGGCGGCGACCTTTTTGGAAAGGACCGAGGCGACCAATTGCCCCTCGGAATCCAGATCCAGCACCCGCTCGACCCTGATCAAGAGATCATCCGCCGGGCTGAGGTTGACGGCGCCACCCCAGACAACGCAGCCGCCCTCCTGCTCCACCACACGGCGGATGGCGCGCAGGTCGAGGTCGACCGGTGCCAGCGTCTCCATCGTGTCGGCAGTACCTGCGGGCGAGGTGATCGCGCGCGATGATGTCTTGGGTATGGTAAGGCCAAGCGCCGCAACAATGGCCACCACGATTGGCGTCGTGCGGTTGCCGGGAAGGCCGCCAATGCAATGCTTGTCGACAATCGGCCCGACGCCCCAGTCAAGTTGCTGCCCTGCGTTGATCATCACGCGGGTCAGCGCGGTAGTCTCGGTCTCGTCCATAGGAAAGGCGGAACCGGCGGTCAGGAAAGCTGCCGTTTCAATCACCGAATAGCGACCGCTTGCAACATCCGCGATAATCCCGGCGTATTGGGCTTCGTCCAGCCGTTTGCCGAAGATGCGCGCCCGGACGTCGCTGAAGGATTGGGGTGGCGGCGGATGCGAGACCGCGATCCGCGCGCCTTTAACGATACCAAGCTTGTGCCAGGCCAGTTCGGACAGTCCCGCCTCGCCCTGGTCGAGCAAGTCCGACGTCACCTGATAAAGCGTCGCCACGACGTTGTTGCCGCCCGCACTGAGTAGCACCCGAGCGCGAGCGCCAAGACCTTCGGCACGGCAGACGTGGCAATCTTCGCGCATGAAGACCACGGCCTCATCTGCCGTTACAATTCCCATTCGGCGCGCCTTGAGACCGTGGTTCGAATTACCTTCACTCATGTCGGTGCCACCCGTTCTATGGGCTGCGGCATGTGGGACGCCCAGCCGGGTTCTATCCTGATCCGCGACCCCAACGCTGCTGAAGCCACAAGGTCGCCATGGGCGATGAATGTCACGGCCGGGCGGCGGCTAAAGCCAACGAGCCAGCGCAGAAACTTGTCGGCATCGGCAGACAGCATCGGCAGGTTGACGGTGCCAGCGGTGCCGAAGAAGCTGAAGGAAAGGGGCATCTGCAAATCCTTACGGTTCCGGGAAAACATTCGACCTGAGGCGAGGGGCGCAGCAGCGTCCCCACAGGTTCAACCCAAAGTCACGGTTCTAAGTAGGCGATCCCGTTCGGGCCGTCGCCAACCTGGTAGGTCGCAGAGACCTTCAGTGTGGCGATATCGATTTCAGATACGGTGTCATCGTCGACATTGGTGACAAAGACCGACCGGCCATCGTCGCTGATGTCCACGCCGTGCGCTGCCGTGCCGGTTTCGATGGACGCGACGACCGTTCCTTTGGCCACCTCGATCACCGAGACGCGGTTGTCCGGCTTATCCTTGCTGCCTTGATCAGCCACAAAGACATAGCGGCCATCGGTACTGGCATGAAGCTGGATCGGCCCGCGTCCGACCGGGATGCGCGCCATCACCTTGCGTTCGGCAAGGTCGATGACCACCACCGCATTCTCGTCCCGCAGCGAGACAAAAGCGCGGCTACCGTCGGGCAGGAACCCGACTTGCACCGGGGTCTTGCCGACAGGAATGCGCGCGACCTCGGTCCGAGAAGCCACGTCGATCAGCGAGACGCTGCCATCCTCGACATTGGCAACCAGGAGCAGGCTCTGATCGGGGCTAAACCGCATGCCGTGCGGATAGGTGCCGGTCGGGATTCGCGCCACCATCTGACCGGCCTGCAGGTCAATCACCCCGACCGTGTTTTCGCCTGCATTGGTGACGAAGGCGATGCTGCCATCGGCCAATGCCACCACATGCGCCGGATGCTCGCCAACTTCGATCAGGGCGCGGGGTGGCTTGGCAAGGTCAAGCGGGTCCAGAACCGCCAGCAGCCCGGCCTCGGAATGACCCTCCATTCCGGCCATGTCCTGACCGGCCATGCCATGATCCGCCATCGGTCCGACGACCAGCAAGGGCTGGCCCTTGCCCATGACGTCGACATTGTGCGGCACGATCGGCAGAGGCACGGTCTCTACCTGACCCGAAGACAGGTCGATCCGGCTTAGCGAATTGGCGGCCTCATTGGCGGTGAAGACATAGCCAGATTCTTCGGCGAGGGCCGCCGATGTGCTGAAAAGCATGCCTACAAGAGCCGTGCCGGCAAGTGTGCAACGATGCAAGAAGCGTTTCATTTTGATATCCTTGGTCTGACCGCGCTGGTGTCCAGCAGGGGCGGCGAATTGTCATTGTACGCAGACCCGCCGGGTCTGCGTACAATGCGGGGAGACACCCGCACCCTGCATTTTAGGGTGCGGGTGTCGCCGTGCCGGGCAGTTGCTGAGCGGGCATCATCTCCTGCATCGGCATCATGCCCGAAACATGCGGGAAAAGCGCATCCAGCGTGGCGCGCTGCTCCTCGGACAGCGCGTCGGCCAGAGGCTTCAGCGCCGCGTTGACCGCCCGCAGCCCGTCAAGTCGGGTCTCCAGCGCATGTTGTTGATCGAGCAATTGGCCGACCACCACGCTGCTGGTATCGTGCCCATGATCGGCCGGTGCGGCCTGCGCCATCCCGGCTGCGTTCTGACGCAGCGCATCGGCGAGGGATGCCCAAAGCGGCTCTTGCGCCTTGGTGATGGCAAGTTCTGCATGCAGGAAAGCGATACGGCCTTCGACATGGCGCGTCGGATCCCCCATCTCCTGCATCATCCGCATCAAATCCGGCATCATCGCCATCATCCCCGTTCCCATTTCCGGCGCTTGGGAGGCAGCGGGAGCGGTTTCTTCTGCAGGTTTGGGATGGTGGGCCTCTTCGGCCCAAAGGCTTGCTGGAAGGGCGAGGGCAACAGTCGACAGGGCGAGCAAAGATTTCATCTGCATTTTCAGGCTCCAGTCATTATGAGGCGGTTGTAGGTGACGGCCATGACAAAGGCCGTAAGCCAGCCTGCGGAAAAGCTGACGGCGATCGCTGTTGCCCCTGCGCGGACCGAATTCACCGGGGCTGCGGTGAACAGGCCCAACCAACTGTGCGCCAACTGGACTTGCGGCAACAGGAGAACGGCAAGCCAGCACAGCAGCGTTAGAACGGCCAGAGAGATGGCCAACGAAAGGCCGAAGGCGGCAGGTTTAAGGGGTGCCATCTCAATCCTCCTTCGCGGGGGTTTTCGGGCCATCCGTGGGCCTTGGTGATTTATGGTGATGTCCATGATGCCCCCCGTGCATGAAGAGATGCATCAACGGGCAAGCGAGGACGAGCAGCAGCGGCGCCATCGCGGCCAAATGGGTGCCATGCCAGACGACCAGATAAACCGCGCCCGCCGTGACAAGGCCAAGCAAGAAAAGCCCCTTCGGATTGGTGAAACAGCGGAACATCTCAGACCCTCCTGTCGCGGCGCGGGCTGTTGCAAATGCGCTGGAAATGGGTGGCAGCAAGCGCTGAATTCTTCCCCGGACAATTGTGCAGAGTTGCTCGGAACATGATGTTCCATGGAAAACCTCCAGATCATGACTCGGTGGGTCGGCCCCTTTTGCGGGCCGTCAGTCCGTCCGATCAAATCTGTCGTGGAGGTTGCTGTGCAGGTCGAATGCTGCGGCCGGCCCAAAGCGGCACGAAACCGGGCAAAAGCGATGCCGCGCTGGTTTTGGTCGGCAAGATGGACTCAGGCCCGCTCGGCAAAACAGTGCAGATCAGGCAGTTTCCAACAAGACAGCAGCTATCACCGAGGCATCCGGCGTCGTGATCTGCACATGCCGTGTGGCCGACCGCTACCACAGTTTGAACGAGAAGATGGTCTTGCGCGGCCTCGGCCTGCGGCACAAATCCTGAGATGCCTGCAAACACAGGCGACAGCAAGATCAGCATGAACAGCGTCCGCAGGGCTACCAAAGCAGGCCTCCTTCTCACCGATCATTCTGCCGGATACGCCGCAAGCAGCCTTGATCAGGATCAAGCCAAAAGCAAACGCAGATCACAAACCGGTGACCTCAATTTGGTTTTTGATCACCCCGACGATGATCCCCTGGCAGACGCGCAACGATCCAGAAGACCAGCAGCGGCACGACAAGCCATTGCAACAGCGGGCTAAGACCGGTTCCAATGCCGGGAAGCCTCGGCATGACGTCGCGGTAGGCCCATGCTTGCCGAACCTCGACATTCCACCATTCGGAAAACACCGTATAGGTCAGCGCCAAGGCAATGGTGATGACAGCGACGGAAACGAAACGATCCTTGGGCCAGTTCCGCGCGCAAAGGATGACGCGCGCGCCAATCACGCTGACAGTGGCGATCAGCATGTCTCCGGCCGTGCAATGCAATATGGCATAAGAGATCTCCGGGATGCTGCCCGTCAGCCACAGCGTGTAGAGCGGCATCTGCGCGATTTCCCAGATCAGGTTCAGCACACCACTCGCAATCACATAGCGCAACAGGGCCTGCCACGCTGTTACGGCAGTCGGAAGAAGCTGATCGGGCATGGCTCCTTGGCTTTCAGAGGAGTTCAATCTGTGCCAGACTTTATCCGAGAGTTTCCAAATCCTGAACCAGGAACATATGCGCCATCTGATCGTGACCCTTTGCCTTTGGGGGCTTCCCACTGACGCCTCGGGCGAAAACGGGGCCGAACTTTACGCCCGGCATTGCGCGGCCTGCCATGGAACCAATCTGGAAGGTCAGCCCGAGTGGCGCAGCCCGAAGTCGGATGGCAGCTATCCCGCGCCGCCGCACGACGCCGAAGGCCATACCTGGCACCATGATGATGCCATGCTGACCGATTATGTGACCCGCGGCGGGCAGGCAGTTTTGGACGAGATGGGGGTGTCGTTCCGCTCTGGCATGCCTGCCTTTGGCGAGACTTTGACTGCCGATGAGATCACTGCGGTCTTCGATTTCATCAAATCGACATGGCCGGAGCGCATCCGGCAGGCGCGGGAGCAGCGATTGGCCCCCGCGCCGTAGCCATTTAGTCAACCGCTGCACGCCAGCGCGCACCGCCATCATCTGAAAGGACCAGCGTGCCGTCGCCAGACAAGGCCATCAGGCGCAGCGGGTCCGCCTGCGTGACAGCAAGGTAAAGCAGATAGCCCCCCGGCAGCTCGGCTGTGACCAAAGTGACAGCGCCTGTGGCCTCATCCACCTCGATCAACCCTCGCCCCAGTTGCGCGGCCCTCAGTTTGCCATCAGCCCCCATGTCGATGGTGCTGACCGGCGCTGCGGCCGGCAAAAGGGATTGCCATGTGGCCCCGGCATCGGCACTTACGAAAAGCCCGCCTTCGGTTGCGGCGAAGATACGGTTCGGATCACGGGCAGAGGTGGCCACATCAATCAGCTTTTCAGGCGCTGTGCCGGTAATGGCCCAAGTCACCCCGGAATCCGTGCTGCGCTGCACAGCGCCGTCATGGCTAATGCCGTAGATCACCGCGGCATCGGCGCGGCTGACCTCCATATTGTGAAAATCCACCGGACCGCCGATGCCTTCTGACACTGGCAGCCAGCTTGCCCCGCCGTCCTCGGTGCGGATCACCCCCAGATTGCCACCACCTGCCGGATGACCGCTGGCAAAGGCCTTTTCCGCCGCGCCCGGCACCTGAGAAAAGCCCATGAAGTCATCACGGCTGCTGCCCATCAGTCGGGCAGTTTGTGCTGACAGATCGATTTTGAAAATGCCGTGATGGGTGGCAAGCGTTGCGCTGTCCGGCCCAGATGGTCCGGCAGCAACGCCATGAATGTGGGTGTCGGACATAAGCTCTGCCAACGGCAGGGGGTCTTGCGCCTGCGCCGCCATGGGCAGCGCAAAGGCTGCAACAGCAAGTATGCGGATCATATCGGTTTTCCCTTGGTGCGATATGGGGCCGGCGGCGACGCCAGCCCCTTTTGATCTCAGGCAGAGACCGCAAATTCCGTCATCATGCCGGTCGCTAGATGCGGCATGTGGTGGCAATGCAGCATCCAGCGCGCGGCCTCGCCGGCGTCCAGCGCCACGCTGACCATGCTCATCGGTGGCACATGCATCGTGTCGCGCAGGGCCCCGTTCACCGTCTGCCCGTTCAGCGCCACCACCTGAAACACATGGCCGTGCAGGTGCATCGGATGCGCCATCATCGACATATTGTGAAAGGTCAGGACCACCCGCTCACCAGATTTGGCCAAGATCGGGCGGTGTTTGCCCCAGGCCTGACCGTCGATGGTCCAGAGATAGGGCATCATGGAACCGCCCAGCATCAGATTGTCGCTGCGATCCACCGGGCGCCCCGTGAGAGGATCTGCAGCCCGCAACTGTGCCTCTTGCGCCAGATCGGCGGAAAAGGCCGGGTGCGCGGCGTCGCTTACCGGCGCGATCTTGTCGATCTTGGCCCCCTTGGTTGCCAGCACAAGTCCGGTCCGCTCGGGCGCCCCTTCGCGCAAGGCAAGGATCGGGAAAGCGCCTCCTTCAGCCGGAAGCATCACCTCGATGTCCAGCCGCTGCCCCATAGCAAGACCAAAGCGACTGCCGGGAACGGGCAGCACCGCGTTGCCATCCGTGGCGACCAACTGGCCGGGCAAGGCACCGGTATCAATCCAGAACACCGTCGCTGCTGCCCCGTTGATGATGCGCAAGAGCACCCGGGCGCCCTTGTCAACGATCACCACCTCTGGGTCGTCCAGCGTGCGATCATTGGCAAGATAAGCGTCGAAGGCGAAATCATTCAGGTCCATCGCCCCCATGGTCATGCCGCCCATCTGCATGGTGCCGTGATCCATGCCCGACATCGCCATATCCCCGCCTTCTGACCCGGCACCAGCCCCCATGCTGGCCATGTCATGCCCGGCCATCGAAGCGCCCGCTGTGATTTCAGCCAGCACCTCGGCGGCGGGCCGAAAGCTGAGATCATGCAGCAGGATTGTTACCTCTTGCCGGTCCTGCGCGGCATCCTCGGCGCTGCGCACGATCAACGGTGCGGCCAGCAAGTCCATCTCTTGCATTGGAATATGCGAATGCATCCAGTGGGTACCAGGGCGCGCCGCAAAATCGAAACGGCGTGTCTCGCCCGGCTGCAACGCGGGTTGCGGCATGTCCGGCACCCCGTCCTGTGCATTCGGCGCGTGCTGGCCGTGCCAGTGCAGGATGGTGTCCTCGGTCAGCTCATTGACCAGATCAAGGCGAAAGGCCTCGCCAGGCTCCAGTGTCACGCCGCTGCGGCCATTGGCATCAAGAATGCCCTTCACGGTGATGGCGCGCCCGCCGATATCAAGCGTGCGGGTGGTGGCGCGCAACTGGCGCAGCGGCGCGGCCATCGCGGGCAGCGGCAGGAAAAGCGGCAAGGCGGCAGCGGAACTTGCGGCCAGAAAGCCGCGGCGGGAAAGCAGTGTCATGTTAATTTGCTCCGAATGGGACGCGGTGTGCATCAGTCTGGGATTGGGTGCTCGCGGCACCCCGCGATCAGACCAGCGGTTTCGGAGGCCGCTCGGCCATGTCTGGCTGCAAAGAGCCGGGTTGCGTCTTATCCTCTGGGCGCAGAACGGCTATTTTTGAAAAGCTTATATTTTTCTCAGCAACGATTGGTTCGTCGATCCACGAAAGGCAACCCTGCATGCAGAGCATGCCGCTGGCGGGATGTCCTGCCACAGGACGATGGCCGGCCATGTGCATGTTTTGAACAGGCGCCGTGGGTGCGTGAGACATGCTGTGACCCGGCGCAGGATTCGGCGCGGCACATGCTGCGCCAGCCTGAACGCCCGCGATCAACAGCAGGCAAACCGCTGCAACCCGCGCCATGATGTTGACCCACCCGCTCATAAACCGGACGGCACTCCCGTGATGATAGACGCTCTAGCCTTAGGAAAATGGTTGTGCTGCAGCCTTGATGCAAGTCAAAGTCGAACGCAAACGACTGGCCCAAAGTGAATGTGAAGTTGGGGAAGGGTTTCATGCGGTTTTTTGCCAGCATAGGGCGACAAGCGGGTCTGGCGCTTTTGCGCTGGCTGCTTGTCTGCGCGATGCTGGCTGTGGTCTCGACGCAATCGCATCATGCCTTTGCTTCGGAAATTAACCACGAAACCAACATGTCAGCCTCGGTTGAGGCTGAGGCGGACGGTTCCCATCATCATTCCGATGGCGCGTGTCTAAGTGCGGGGCATTGCGCCCCGGTGTTTGTTGGCATTGCGCCAGCCTTCAGTCTTGCCGCGAAAACTTGGGGTCCTGCTGAGTTTATTTCTGCAGATGCGCTGCCTTCACATGGCCGCACGGTCGATCCCGGTCAGCACCCTCCGAAGACCGCTCAGCTGATCTGAACTTCCAATCGGCACGGCCGCTCGTCCAAAGGGGCGAGGTGCCAGCTTATCGTTCCCGACAGCTCGGGCACGTTCTTCCCAATCCGGATTTCCATCATGGCCCACAAAACCCACCATTCCGCAGGCAACACGGTTTACACCTGCCCAATGCATCCCGAGGTGCGACAGACCGCTCCGGGATCTTGCCCGAAATGCGGCATGACTCTGGTTCCCGAAGGGACCGCCGAACAGGGCAGCCACGGCCATGGCACCCATGCCCATGCCGGCCACCACCATACCGCGTCGCCGCAGCCCGCGCCGAAGGCCAGCTTCGATACGGTGCCAAAGGCGTGGGCCGGCCCGGTCTACACCTGTCCGATGCATCCCGAGGTGCGCCAGACCAAGCCGGGGTCTTGCCCGATCTGCGGCATGGGTCTGGAACGTGATGCAGCAAGCACGGGCGAGGATGCGCCAAACCCAGAACTGGTGGATTTCACCCGGCGGATGTGGGTCGGAATCGTGTTGACCCTGCCACTTCTGGTTCTGACCATGGGGCCGCTGGTCGGCCTTGGCTGGCTGCGCGAGATTTTTGGCGAACGCCCGACGATGTGGATCGAGTTGGTGCTGGGGACGCCCGTTGTTCTGTGGTGCGGCTGGCCTTTCCTTCATCGCGGCTGGGTGTCATTCGTCACTTGGAAGCTGAACATGTTCAGCCTGATCGCCATGGGCGTCCTTGCCGCATGGGGATTCAGCGTGGCAGGGGTGATCGCGCCGCAAATCTTCCCCGACGGTTTCCGCGATGTTCATGGCCATGTCGGCGTCTATTTCGAGGCGGCGGCAGTGATCGTTACCTTGGTCCTGCTCGGGCAGGTGATGGAATTGCAGGCCCGCGAAGGCACCGGACGGGCGATCCGCGCGCTTCTGGATATGGCCGCCAAGACCGCGCGGGTCATCCGGCCCGATGGCCGCGAAGACGAAGTGCCGCTGGAGGAAGTGCAGGTGGGCGATCTGATCCGCGTGCGACCGGGGGAGAAAGTTCCGGTTGATGGCGTCGTGACCGAGGGGCGTTCATCGGTCGACGAAAGCATGATTACCGGTGAACCTGTTCCGGTCGAAAAGGTGACGGATGACCCTGTGACAGGGGCCACAATCAATGGCACCGGATCGCTGGTCATCCGGGCAACCCGGGTGGGCGCCGATACGATGCTGGCCCAGATCGTCGAGATGGTGGCCAAGGCCCAAAGGTCGCGGGCACCGATCCAGAAATATGCTGATCACGTCTCAGGCCTCTTCGTGCCCGCGGTGATCGCGATTGCTGTGTTGTCTTTTGTCGGCTGGGCGGTCTGGGGGCCGGACCCCGCCCTGTCCTACGGCCTTGTCGCCGCCGTCGCAGTGCTGATCATCGCCTGCCCCTGCGCCCTGGGGCTGGCAACTCCGATGTCGATCATGACTGCCACGGGCAGGGGCGCGCAGGCAGGCGTTCTCATCAAAAACGCCGAGGCGCTGGAGCGGTTCGAAACGATAGACACGCTGATCGTAGACAAAACCGGCACCCTGACCGAAGGCAAACCCCGCCTGATCGCGGTGCTTCCCGAAGCGGGCCATGATGGGGCCGAAGTGTTGCGCCTTGCCGCCTCGCTGGAGCGCGGGTCGGAACATCCCCTTGCCGAAGCCATCGTGCGCGGGGCGGAGGACAAGGGCGTTGACCTTGCCCCCACCGCCGATTTCGAGGCGATCACCGGCAAGGGTGTTCGCGGCACTGTTGATGGCCACGCGGTGGCTCTTGGCAACCTCCGGTTAGTCACGGATATGGGCCTGAACGCGGCCGATCTGGTGGCGCGGGCGGACGAGCGCCGCGACCAAGGCGAAACCGTGATGTTCGTGGTCTTGGACGGGGCTATCGCTGGCATGGTGTCCGTCGCCGATCCGGTAAAGGAAACCACGCCCGCCGCGCTGAAGGCGCTGCATGACCTTGGCCTGCGGATCATCATGGCCACGGGCGACAACGAACGCACCGCCCGCGCCGTCGCCGCCCGCCTTGGCATTGATGAAATCCGGGCTGATGTGCTGCCGCAGGACAAGGCGCGCATTATCCACGAATTGCAGCAGGCGGGGCATCGGGTTGCCATGGCCGGAGATGGCGTCAACGATGCCCCAGCATTGGCGCAGGCTGATGTAGGCATCGCCATGGGCACCGGCGCCGATGTCGCCATCGAAAGCGCGGGCTTTACACTGGTGAAAGGCAATCTCGACGGGATTGTCCGTGCCAGGCGGTTGTCGCAGGCCACCATGCGCAATATCCGCCAGAACCTTTTCTTCGCGCTGATCTACAACGCGGCGGGGGTGCCAGTGGCAGCGGGGCTGCTTTACCCATTCACCGGAATGCTTATCAGCCCGATGTTTGCAGCCTTTGCCATGAGCGCCTCGTCGATCTCGGTCGTTCTGAACGCCTTGCGGCTGCGCACAGCGCGGATCTGAAGCACTCCATAACTCCAGACAAACCAAGGAGATGAAAGATGATGACTGGCTTTGGAATGGGGTTTGGTTGGCTATGGATGTTGGTGGTAGCGGTCCTGGTGGGGCTGATCATCGCCGCGCTGCTCAAGTACCTGCGTTCATGATATACCTTCTAACGCAATTGTGAAGTTCAACACCTGTCGGACAGTGCTGCCACAATTGACAGGACTTTGGGACTGCATCATTGGTCGAGACATGATGCGGTCCCTTATCCCCAACCTGCTGCAGGTTCTTTCCCTTGTCCTGGTCATTGCGACTGGTACTTCAGGGGTTGCCTTTGCAGATCATGGTGGATCGCATGGGGAGCACTGTATCGCTGTTGACGAGGTTTCGACTGAACATCAGCATTTAACTTCCGATACTGATACGGAGCATCCCGAAAACGGGGAAAAAGCCTGTGTGCAACACAGTTGCATCGCAGTTTTCAATTCACGCTTCATTGCGGATGGCTTGCTGTCTGTTGCCTTGGCTGAGAACAGTAATGGCCATCATTCTTTGACACCCTTCGTTAGGGTGGTGAATCTTTATCGCCCTCCCATCGCCTGATCCCCGCGCCCAGTGCGCGGATATGTCTGCCTGAAACCCTGACTATCTGTCGGGGATCAAGAAGCACATACAGGATCAGGAAACCCCATGCTTTTCAAAATATTGGCGGCCTTGTTGCCGCTTGCCTTGGGCGCATGTGCCCAAGCCATCGTCTTGCCAGAGGCGGTTGATGTCGCACCTGCGTTTTTGGCAACCGTCACCCCTTCGCCACTTCCGGCTGTGACTGTCGTCCACACCATACGCCCGGTTACCGAGCCGTCCAATTGGCAGGGTGTCAATGACTCGCAGGCACCAGGTAAGGAGGGGCAGGAATGAAGGTCCTTCGTACCACCTATCCTCGTGGGGCTTTTTTGGGGGTCAGCAGCGCTCTGGTTTTGGCGGCCTGTACACCTGCATCCGATCTCGAGCGGCTATCATCGCCTTCCGCAGGCTTCGAAAGTGTAGCGACAACTGCACGTACAGCGACCGGCGCTGAAGCCGTCTGGCTTCAATCTGCCGAAGACATTTCGGCCAATGCCAAGAAGGTCTCGGCACTGGTCTCCGGCAAAACGATATCTGCGGATACTGCCGTTCAGGTCGCGCTGCTGAACAATCGCGGCCTGCAGGCGGCCTATGCCGATCTTGGCCTGTCGGCTGCCGATGCATGGCAGGTGGCGCTTGCTCCTAATCCGTCGCTTCATCTGGGCGTGCTCGGCCTTGGCACCCAAAGCCTTGATGGCTTCCGTACTCTGGAAGGCGGTATCGCTGCAAATCTTCTGGCCCTGACCACGCAGAAAAGCCGCAACCGGATTGCAGATGTCAGGTTCCGAAAGGCGCAACTTGTGGCGGCAGACGAGACCCTGCGCGTGGCCACCGAAGCGCGCAAGGCATGGATCACGACCGTTGCGGCATTCGAGACGGCGAGCCTTGTCCGGCAGACCCAAGAGACTGCCGATGCCGCCTCTGAACTGGCAGCGGAACTGGGAAAGACCGGCTATCTGGGGCGTGATGACCAAGCCCGAGAACATGCCTTTGCCGCCGAACTGGCGGGTCAGCGGGCGCAGGCCGACCTTGCCGCCAAACTGGCCAAAGAGGATCTGACCCGCATCATGGGCCTCTTTGGTGTCGACCTGAACTATTTTGTGCCGGACGCCCTGCCTGGCCTGCCGAGGATTGCGGATCGCAAAGCCTTTGAGAGTGAAGCCTTGGCGGGCCGCGTTGACCTGGCGGCAGCAAAGCTCGAACTGGAGGCTGTGGCTCTGGACTACCGCTTGGGCGACCGGACACGCGTTGTGTCTGATATCGCCCTTGCGGCTGGCACTGAGATCGAACGAGAATTGGAGGATGGCGCGCGTCACAGTGCGCAGACCGACAGCCTTGACCTCGAAGTGGCTTTCGAGATTCCAATTTTTGACAGCGGCGCGGCCCGTCTGCGCAAGGGCGAAGTGGCCTACATGAAGGCTGCACATCAACTGGCGCAAAAGGCCGTCGACGTCAGGTCAGAGGCCCGGGCCGCGCATCTCGCCTGGACTGGCACCCACAAGATAGCCCGGCACTACCGGGACGTGGTTCTGCCGCTGCGCAAGACGATCGAGGAAGAAGCGCTCTTGTCCTACAACGGCATGATCACCAACACCTTTGAACTCTTGGCAGACACAAGGGCGCGGATGCAGTCGAACCTGCTCGAAGCTTCGGCTCGGCGGGACTTCTGGCTCGCGGATGCGAACATGACGGCCGTTCTTTACGGCGGTGGCGGTGCGACTGCGCCGTCCGGCGGTGGCGGCGCAACTGCCGCTGCCGAAGAACCAGCAGGTCATTGAGGAGACATCAGATGAACAGACGCCAACTTCTTGGCGCCGGTGCGACTCTGGTCGCCAGTGGCGCTTGGGCTCAGACCAGCAATATGGGTCTGCCGGAAGCTCCGATTGCAACGGATGCAAAGACCCAAAAACCGCTCGTCCCCCAGTCGGGGCCGGACTACAACCCTGTCGTCACGCTGAACGGCTGGACGCTTCCCTATCGGATGAACGGCAATATCAAAGAATTCCATCTGGTCGCCGAGCCGGTGGAGCGCGAGCTTGCCGAGGGCATGATCGCCTACCTCTGGGGCTATAACGGCCAGTCCATCGGCCCGACCATCGAGGCGGTTGAAGGCGACAGGGTGCGGATTTTCGTCACCAACAAGCTGCCCGAACATACCACGATCCACTGGCACGGCATGATCCTGCCCTCGGG
>Ga0255097_1000259_pt1 | contig 25463 bp, 25 predicted proteins | sample Colum_Atlam_RepB_2_FD_188436 | JGI IMG/M metagenome (GOLD analysis project Ga0255097, IMG submission 188436) | Freshwater microbial communities from Columbia River, Oregon, United States - Colum_Atlam_RepB_8d | ecosystem: Environmental > Aquatic > Freshwater > River | place: USA: Oregon...
GAGCAGCAACCCTGGCTTATGCCAGTGCGGACATTCCTCGGGCTAGTGCAGGGGTAAATCTGTTTGGTCACAGACCGGTAGATGCTTTGAAGTGCATCTCTGGCTTCGACGCTTGGTTCAAAGGGGGATTCTGGCACCTCCCGGCGTTCCGCCGGGACCGGGCCCTGGTCCTTCGGACTGGAGCCTGCTGAGGCAGTCTCCACCCATTCGGGCGACTGTCCCTGGCGCGAAGAGGGAGAGGGGTGCCGGGACGGGACAGGTCCGGCGGGTGAGAGAGAGCGCTGATCGGGCCTGACCCGTTCCCGCTCTCTTGAGGATTACCCTATGAACGACCTTTCCCCGGCGACCTTGGCGCAAGCTCCGGTCGCCCCGGCTTCTGCCATTCTGGCTGCGGCCGGCCTTTTGCTACCGTCGCTCGAACGCGGGCAGCGCGTCGACGCCGCCATGCTGCGCACAGCGATGGAAACTGCCTTTGGAGCTTCCGATGCCTCCGGCCTCTGGGACTGGAAGACGGCCTATGAGGCCTGCGAGGCCTCAACCGTCCTGTTCCTGCGGAAATACGGCCGCGCCATCTTTCGACAGTCCGACGTACCTTGGCCGCGACTTGCCGTCCTCTCGAAGATCACGGGCCTTCTGCCCCGTCACACGCGTCGATCCGAGGAAAGCCAAGCGCTGCAGCAATTTTCCACACCGGTTCCACTCGGGTTCGCGGCACTGACCGCAGCAGCTATCAAGCCCGATGATGTGGTGCTGGAGCCTTCAGCAGGCACCGGCCTCCTGGCGATCCTCGCCGAAATCTCCGGCGGCAGCCTGATCCTCAACGAGTTGGCCGATACCCGCGCCGATCTTCTCTCCTCCCTCTTCCCGGCCCTTTCTGTCACCCGTTTTGATGCGGCACAAATCCATGACCACTTAAGTGCCGGAGCCATCCCCTCGGTCGTCCTGATGAACCCGCCGTTTTCTGCGATGGCGAATGTCACCGGCAACGTTCAGGACGCCGCCTTCCGGCATATCGCCTCCGCTCTCTCGCGCCTTGCTCTCGGCGGGCGCTTGGTCACGATCACTGGCGCCGGCTTCGGCCCCGACATGCCTGTCTGGCGCGATGCCTTCGTCCGGTTGCAGGAACGGGGGCAGGTGGTGTTCTCGGCGGCGATCGACGGCTCGGTCTATGCGCGCCACGGCACGACGTTTCCGACAAGGCTGACGGTGATCAATAAGATCCCTGCCGAAGATCCCACGCGCTTCCCGGTCTCTCCTGGCATGGCACCCGACGTTGTGACCCTGCTCGGCTGGATTGCCGACCATGTGCCGCCGCGTCCAGCCGTCGAATTGCCGAAGCCGCCATCACCTACTTCGCCTGCGCGCTCAGTCCGCGGCTATCTCGCTCGGGCCAATGCTGCTCCCGCCATCCGCAAACCCGATGCATCCCCGGTGGCCGTCGAACTCGGCTATGAGACCATCGACGCCGTGCCGACCGACGCCGCCCGCCTGTCGGATGCGATTTACGAGGAATACGGCCTGCAATCGGTTCGGATTCCCGGTGCAGTGCCGCATCCGACCAAACTGGTGCAATCAGCGGCCATGGCCTCGGTCGCTCCGCCACGCCCGACCTATCGGCCCATGTTGCCCACCGACATCTGCCAACGGTTGTCCGATGCCCAGCTGGAGACGGTGATCTATACCGGCGAGGCCCATTCCGACCATCTCGCCGGAAGTTGGACTGTGGACGAGACCTTCGACACGGTCGGCGCTGCTGCTGAAGGTGTGGCTGGCTCGGTCCGCTTCCGCCGCGGCTTCATGCTTGGCGATGGCACCGGGGCTGGCAAGGGCCGACAGTCGGCCGGGATCATCCTCGACAACTGGCTACGCGGGCGTCGCAAGGCGGTCTGGATCTCGAAATCCGACAAGCTGATCGAAGACGCCCAGCGTGACTGGTCGGCCCTCGGACAGGAACGGCTTCTGGTCACGCCGCTTTCGCGCTTTGCCCAAGGCAGACCGATCACCCTGTCGGAAGGTATCCTCTTCACCACCTATGCCACGCTGCGCTCAGATGATCGCGGCGAGAAGGTCTCGCGCGTCCGCCAGATCGTGGACTGGCTCGGGCGCGATTTTGACGGGGTCATCATCTTCGATGAAAGCCACGCCATGCAGAATGCAGGCGGCGGCAAGGGCGAGCGTGGTGATGTTGAAGCCTCGCAGCAGGGCAGGGCGGGCCTGCGCCTGCAACACGCGCTGCCTGATGCAAGGGTGGTCTATGTCTCTGCAACCGGGGCGACGACGGTCCACAACCTTGCCTATGCGCAGCGACTCGGCCTCTGGGGCGGCGAGGATTTCCCCTTCGCAACACGCGCCGAATTCGTCGAGGCCATTGAGGCCGGTGGTGTCGCAGCCATGGAAGTGCTGGCCCGTGATCTCCGCGCTCTCGGCCTCTATACGGCGCGGTCACTTTCCTATGACGGAGTCGAATATGAGTTGGTCGAGCATCAGCTGACCGAGGAACAGCGCCGCATCTATGATGCCTACGCGGGTGCCTTCGCCGTCATCCACAACAACCTCGATGCGGCGATGGAGGCGGCGAACATCACTGGGTCGGACGGAACCTTGAACCGACAGGCCAAGTCCGCCGCGCGCTCGGCCTTTGAATCCACCAAGCAACGCTTCTTCGGTCATCTGCTAACTTCGATGAAGACCCCGACATTGATCCGGTCCGTCACCGCCGATCTGGCGGCAGGCCATGCCGCCGTGATCCAGATCGTCTCGACCGGCGAGGCGTTGATGGAGCGGCGCTTGGCAGAAATCCCGACAGAGGAATGGAACGACCTGACGGTGGACGTCACGCCCAGGGAATACGTCGGCTCGTACCTTCAGCATTCGTTCCCGGTGCAACTTTATGAGCCCTTCACCGATGGCGAGGGCAACCTGTCCTCGCGCCCGGTGTTCCGCGATGGTCAGCCGGTTGAATGCCGCGAGGCCGTGCGCCGGCGCGACGAGATGCTGGAACATCTCGGCTCGCTGCCCCCCGTTCCGGGGGCACTCGATCAGGTGATCCAGCATTTTGGGACGGAGGTGGTTGCGGAAGTGACGGGCCGGTCGCGCCGCATTATTCGCAAGGGCGAGGGCCCGGCGGCACGACTTGCCGTGGAAACCCGCGCGCCATCGGCCAACCTTGCCGAGACCTCTGCCTTCATGGATGACCAGAAGCGTGTGCTGATCTTTTCCGATGCCGGCGGCACCGGGCGCAGCTATCACGCCGAGCTTTCAGCGAAGAACCAGCGGCTCAGGGTCCACTACCTGCTCGAACCCGGCTGGAAAGCCGATGCCGCCATCCAGGGCCTTGGCCGCACCAACCGGACCAATCAAGCGCAGCCCCCGCTGTTCCGGCCAATCTCGACCGATGTGAAGGCGGAGAAACGCTTTCTCAGCACTATCGCCCGCCGCCTCGATACGCTCGGTGCCATTACGCGGGGGCAACGTCAGACGGGCGGGCAGGGGCTGTTCCGGCCCGAGGACAATCTCGAAAGCCTCTATGCCCGCGATGCGCTGCGCCAGCTTTACCTTCTGATCGTGCGCGGCAAGATCGAAGGCTGCTCGTTGCAGCGCTTCGAGGCGGCAACCGGTCTGAAGCTGATGGACACGAATGGTATCAAGGACGACCTGCCGCCAATCACCACCTTCCTTAACCGGCTCCTGGCTCTGACCATTGAGATGCAGGGGATCCTCTTCACGGCCTTCGAGCAACTCCTTGAGGCGCGGATCGACGGAGCGATCGCTTCGGGCACCTATGACCTCGGCTTGGAGACCCTGTGCGCCGAGAGCTTCCGCGTCACCGACCGCCAGGTGATCTACACCCATCCGACCACCGGCGCGGAAACCCGACTTCTCTCCATCACCGAACGCCGCCGCAACAAGCCGCGCTTGCTGGACGAAGCTCTCGCCGAACTTGACGACCCGCGTGCCGCCCTGATGATCAATACCCGCTCGGGCCGGGCGGCGGTGCAAGTGCCGACCACCAGCCTGATGCTGGACGATGGCGAGATCGAGCGGCGCGTGCGGCTGATCCGCCCCACGGAAAGTCAGAACATCGCCATCCGCCTGATGGGCGGTACGCAATGGGTCGAGACGGATCGCCCCGCCTTTGTTGTCGCGTGGAATGCCGAGGTGGCCGAGGTGCCGGAGTTCACTGACAGCACACTCCACGTCGTCTCGGGTCTTCTCCTGCCAGTCTGGAAACGCCTGCCCCAAGACGAAACCCGCGTCTATCGGCTGCAAACTGATGATGGTGAGCGGATCATCGGCCGCAGGGTCTCGCCCGCCTGGGCCGCCACGGCCACCGGGGCAGGGGTGCCGAGCCTTTCCGCCGACCAGGCCTACGCTGCGCTGATCGAGGGCAAGACGATCCTCGATCTGACCGAAGGCCTGCAACTCCGCCGCTCCCGCGTCATGGGGGTGAATCGGATCGAGCTGACCGGGTTCACCGAAGGCATGCGCGACCGGCTGCGGGCTTACGGTCTCTTCAGCGAGATCATCTCGTGGAAACTGCGGTTCTTTGTGCCGGTCGGGCCTGATGGTGCGGGAGTGCTTGCCAAGCTCTTCAACCTCTGGCCTATCTCGCGCATTTCTGAGCGTGAGGTTGCCTGATGTCGCGTATTGATGCCGCAGATTTGGCGCAGCGCCTTGGCCAACAGGCCGAGGCAGTCTGTCGAACCTATCTCTCCAACGGGCGCAGACAGGGCAACTACTGGCAGGTCGGCGATATCCGCAACACGGCAGGGCGCTCGATGTTCGTGCGCCTCACCGGCCCCGTTTCTGGCAAGGGTGCCGCTGGCAAATGGCAGGATCCAAGCGAAGGCAGCCACGGTGATCTCCTCGACGTGATCCGCGAAAGCCTTGGGCTCAGCGATTTCGCCGACGTGCTCGAGGAAGCCCGGCGCTTCCTCAGCCTGCCGCAACTGGAACCGATCCCAAACACCCCGACGCCGAAGCTCGCCCCTGCACCATCTGGTTCGTCCGAAGCGGCACGGCGGCTCCTCAGCATGTCCAGTCCGCTCAAAGGTTCGCTTGCTGCAACCTATTTACGGTCCCGTGGCATCACAGATCTCCGCGACACAAGCGCCCTGAAGTTCCACCCGAACTGCTACTATCGGGGACGGGGCGAGGATCAGACCGAGACCTGGCCCGCCATGATCGCTGCCGTCACCGACCTCACAGGCAAGGTCACCGGTGTGCACCGCACTTGGCTTGCGCGCGATGGCGGCTCAAAGGCGCCTGTCGACACACAGCGGAAGGCGATGGGGGATTTGCTCGGCCACGCGGTCCGGTTCGGGGTGGCCAAAGAGGTCATGGCAGCGGGGGAAGGCATCGAGACCGTGCTCTCCCTCCGACAGGCCCTGCCCAAAATGCCGATGGTTGCAGCGCTGTCGGCCGGACATCTCGCAGCCCTCCTCTTTCCGGCACATCTGCGCAGGCTCTATATCGTCCGCGACAACGATCCGGCCGGGGACGGTGCAAGGGATAGCCTGGTCGCCCGGGCCCACGAGGTCGGGATCGAGGCCATCACGCTCTCGCCCATGTTGGGGGATTTCAACGACGATCTTGTCATCCACAGTCTGGATGCACTTCGGGCGCATATCCGGGTGCAACTCGCGCCGGAGGACGTCAGCCGCTTCCTGACGCAGGATGATTTGACCCGTCGCAGCGGGTGATCCACGAGGTCCGACCTCATCACGGGCATACGAGGCTGCAGTACCATCAGCGGGACCGCGCCTCGGCCTTCTAGAGGGGCGAGCGGCCCACAAGCGGTCCGGTCAGGCAATGGCGGCGCCCGACTATTTTCCGCCGGCGGGGAAGACCCCGCCTTTGCATCGCGAGGCAAAATAGCCGGGCTTGGCCATCGAGGCCCTCGCAAAAGGCTCGGGCTGCCAGACCGGCCCGCTTGTCGGCTTTTCGTCGCCATGAAGGCCGCGACGGTCGCGGTCCAGACGATGGAGCATCCCATGTACGCTCATGACGAATTCGAACCCGATCACACCTCCTCGCCGACCGACACCATGATCCAGGACCTTCAGCTTTATGGCTACCGTCCCGCAGCGGGCGAGGCCGATCCCCGGGTCACGCCCGACGACCAAGTCATCCAGACCGCCGTCGCTGATATCTTCGACGCCCTGATTTCCACCATGGCCGACACCAGCCTCGATTTCGACCTCGACGAGATCCTCTGGTCGACCGTCAACACCTTCCACCGTGCCGCCGAGCGGATCGAGACCAAGCTCGACGATAACGAGCAAGCGCAGAAGCGCCTTCAGCGCGAACAGGACGGTTCCGAGGTGAAATCCGTCCAGCTTGAAACCCTGATCGACGTCGGACAGGGCCTGATCGACCGGCGTGAGAGCATGGAACTCTTCCGCGAAACCGCCGCCGACCTCTTCCTCAAGGCCACCGGCACGCACTGGTCACCGCGTTCGGGCTCGCGCACCAGCCATCGCCACCTGACCGCTGCGATGATCGACAGCCGCGACTTCATCGCCGCCAAGAAACGCGCAGAGACCGAGAGCCTGGTGCCTCCGGGACCCAAGGTTGCCTTCTCGGGCGGCGACACCACCGATCACCACTTGATCTGGGACCGTCTCGATCAGATCCACGCCAAGCACCCCGACATGGTGCTGTTGCATGGCGGATCACCCAAGGGCGCCGAGCGCATCGCGGCCACCTGGGCCTCTAACCGCAAGGTGCCGCAGGTCGCCTTCAAGCCGGACTGGACCAAACATGCCAAAGCCGCACCCTTCAAGCGCAACGACCAGATGCTGGACTGCATGCCGATCGGCGTAGTGGTCTTCCCGGGCACCGGCATCCAGGACAACCTGGCCGACAAAGCCCGCAAGATGGGCATCCCGGTCTATCGCATGGCAACGGGCAGCGCGTGAGCGCTGCCCCCAATCGTTCCAAAAGAAGACCGAACAGGATTGCCTACGCCTGACAGGAATGGCTTGTAGTTCTGGGTTGACGAGTTAGCATACACTACATGGTTGAAAGCATCATGGGCTGTTCTTGAGATGGCGAGGCCGAAGTCCCGACGCGAAACACGTTCCATCATTAACGAATAAGAGCCCATGGTATGCCAATTGATATTTCCGTTCTTTCACGCCTGATTGAACCAGAGAAGACCATACTAATTTTCGGGGCCGGAACCTCAATCCCATCTGGAGCCCCATCCGGGCGAAGCTTGAGGGATCAGTTGGGGCAACGCTTCAAGATCGATGGGTATGAGAGTTTCGAACTTGCGGATGTAGCTACACTTGCTGAAGCCAAGTATAGTCGCCGTGACCTTGTCGAATTCATACGCTCAAAAATTGCAAAGCTCCAGCCGACGGGTGGGTTGTTGAACCTCCCATTGTTTCCTTGGGCGGGAATATTCACTACAAACTATGACACCTTGATTGAAACGGCGTACTCAAAAGCAAAGCGGCCTCTTCAAACCTATTCGTGCAACCACGACTTTACAGCCGAGGCCGCTAGAGAAACGCAGAACCTATTTAAGTTTCACGGGACTATAGAAAAGGATGTGTGTGATGGGCATAACTCTCGCTTAATTATTACCGGATCAGATTATGACGAGCTAAGCAGTTATCGCGAGCTACTTTACTCTCGTCTTCGCGATCAGTTGTTTACGAAGTCAGCCATTATAGTCGGGCAGTCGCTTGCTGATCCTGACCTGCGGACCCTCGTTGACGAAGCGCAAAAGGTAAAAGCAAAGTCCGGCGCACCTGGGAAAATATACCTCTTTATCTTCGAAAGAAGCGATGCTCTAGCGACAATATTTGAAAAACGCGGGCTCACTGTGTGTTTCGGCGGGATTGATGATCTCTTGCATAAAATCGTGTGCGCGGCCCCGGCCGAGCAACTGGCATTTACGCTTGATGATCGCACTTTAAGTTGTGCTCCAACCTTGGCAGCATCCACGATTAGTGTCGATCTTGAGCTGCAGAATCAGTCTTCCAACCTACATCGGATGTTCAACGGCCGTGCAGCAACGTATGCCGATATAAAGGATGGCCTGACATTCGATCGGGAAGTTGCGCAAACACTAGAGTCTCAAATGTTTGGGATGCCCGACAGGCCATTTGCAATTCTTTTGGGAACAGCTGGTGTTGGAAAAACGACAGCGGCTAGAATGGCGTTGGTACAGCTCTCGGCTCGCGGAATGGAATGCTGGGAGCACAAGACCGACTATATATTTGACGCCGATGCATGGGTGAAGGTCGCGTCCGAGCTTACCAAGCGGAAGAGGACGGGGGTTCTGCTCATCGACGAAGCACATACCGCTATCCGTGACATAAATCGCTTGGTTGATGCGCTTTCGCAAGGCGAAGCCTCACTGAGGCTAATCTTGGTAAGCTCACGGCCACACTGGAATCCCAGGCTCAAGTCTGCAGAACTTTTTAAGCGAGGCATTATATCTGAACTTTCTCGCCTATCTTTGGTTGAGATGAATAATCTCTTGGACCTCCTTGAGGGCAAAGGCGAAGTAAGAGCTCTAGTTGAGCATGCATTTCTCGGTTTCAATCGTGCGCAGAGACTTGATCGGTTGCGCGAGCGCTGTGATGCGGACATGTTCGTTTGCATGAAGAACATATTCGGATTTCAAGCCATTGACACAATTATCTTGGAAGAATTTGCGTCACTACATGTTGATCTTCAGCACCTATATCGCCTTGTTGCGGGAATGCAGGCTATCGGTGTAAGGGTTCACCGGGAGCTAATACGGCGACTTACCGGGCTTCAGGCATCAGATGTCGCGCGTGCGCTCGATGATCTCGAAGGCATTATTGAGGAATATACTGTAAACGCCAGGGATGGTATTTACGCTTGGCGGGTGCGGCACCTACTGATTGCAAACATTATTGCCAAGTATAAGTTTTCCGATGTGTCAGAGCTGACTGATTTGTTCGATCAGGTGATCGGGGCAATCAACCCTGCTTACTCTTTTGAAGTGCAATCACTTTCAGATATGTGTGATCTAGAGCATGGCATCACGAGAATATCAGACAAGCGAACGCAGAATGTGCTTCTTCGGAAAATGATTTCTTCGGCGCCCAGTCTGCGTGTGCCTCGCCATCGCCTGATACATAATTTGATCGATCTCTGCCAGTTTGACACTGCAGAGAGTGAGATTCGCGTGTTCGAGAAGACATTCCAGATCGATGGGCCTGTCTTGCGATACAAGGTTCGATTGAAGTTGGGCATAGCGCGATATGCTGATGGGATTATGGACGAAGATCGAGCGGCGTTAGTGTCTGAGGCACTTACGCTGGCTCGGAGTTGTGTAGATCGGTTTCGCGACGACAAGAATATGTATCGCGTTTTGCTGGAGTCATCTGTTGACTACTATCGTTACACTGCGAAACTTGATCCCTACTTTGACGCAATGGCCCTTGCAGAGGCCGCACAGGCCAGACTCCTAGACCCAGAGCTTCGAGTGATCATCTCCCGATTTACGAGGACGGCTGAAGAGATGGGAGTTCCAGTTTTTGACTGACATGTAAGAGAGCAAGGAAGCGCCAAAAAACTAGAGGATGGCGTCATTGTATTACATAATCTTTATTATCGGTCTTTTCCTAAGACCATGAAATACCTTGTAAAAAGTGGCAAGAGTTCGTTGAATGTGCCAGGAAAAGAACACGACAAGTTTGAAATCATGACCTGCACGGAAACAAAGTCCGCGCAGGTCACGACGTCTGGCGCAAGAGTCGTCGGTTTGGGCCCGCGGTTTCAATCCGCCGCTTCGGCCCCGCCCTTGTCCTTGGCGATGTCGACAGACACCGGAGCAAAGCCGTCGGCCTTCAGCACGACCGAGATGGTCTTGGCCGCCTGGCTGGTGATGTAGATCGAGTTCGGGTTGGCGCGGAAATGCCCGGCCACCGTGCCATCATCAAAGTGGATGCGGGCCTCGCCTCCGGCCGGAACGGTAAAGCCGTCCAGCTTGCGGAACGTGCCTTCGACCTTGCCGGTGTCGGCGTCCTTCATGCTGTAATAGATCGAAAATCCCGTCAGATCCGTGCTGCCGGAATTGGTGACCAGCAGTTCCAGGTGATCGGTGGCGTCCTTCTTGGCGGCGTAGTCGTAGTTGTTTTCCACCAGCGCCTCCTTGATGGCGAAGGGAGCCGCCGCGCCGGTCATGTCGATCGGGTTGGCCATGAAGGCCGGTTCGGCATCGGCAAGGTCGTTCTGAGTGTCGCCATCGGTGTCGGCGACCGTCGGATCGGTGCCCAGCAGCACTTCGGCCGTATCAGGCACGCCGTCGCCGTCACTGTCGGTGGCGGTCTGCGAAAAGCCGGGATGGGCCAGCGTCAGGCCAAGGATCGAGGCCAGCGCAAGGGTGGAGATGTGTTTCTTCAGCGTCATTTTCAGAAGTCCTTCAGGATTCAGGCTTTGGAAAGCCGGTCGGGGTTGATGGGAAGGGCCAGCGCCAGCGCGCCAAGCCCGAGGGCGGTCAGAAAGATCCAGACCAGATTGCCCAGCATCTCGGTCAGGATGGCTCCGAGCGGCATTCCGGCATAAGTTGCCTTGATGCCCAGCACCGCAAAGGTGAACCGCTCGAAATGTTTGGTGACAGAGGCCTGCTCGATGCCGTCACGCAGGGTCTCGTAGGTGGCGAAGCCCTTCATGATCTGAACCTGATCGGGCTTTGCGATGTTCAACTGCTTGAACACACCGCCTGCCACCTGATTGTCGGGGTCCAGCGTGTCGCCGATCTGCGGTGCGATCAGCACCAGAAGAAGCCAGACGGCAAAGGCAACCAGAAGGGCATGGCTGGGCTGCTTCATGTGCAGCGTCAGAATGAAGCTGAACAGGAAGAAGCAGGCGGTATAGGTCAAGGCCACGCCCCAGACGATGGCGATGCGCAAGAGGTCGTCAGCCGTCAGGCCGATGCCAGACATCAGATGCAGCACCAGCGTCAGCCCGCCCAGCACCAGCGCAAGCCCCCCGGCCAAGAGGCCCACGCCCGCCAGCGCCTTGCCGGCCACGAACTGCCAGCGGCGTATCGGCCGGGTGAAGATCAGCGCCAGCGTCTGACGTCCGCGCTCGCTGGCTGCCGAGCGATAGCCCAGCAGGATGGCGATGGCCGCGCCGATGATCTCGATCTGCTCGATGGCCCCGCGCAGCAGTCGCAGGGGGTAGAATTCGGGCGCCTTGATCGCATCGGCGGATTTGCCGATGGCCAAGAGCGTGGCCTTCGCCGCCTCATAGGTCGCCACATCGCCGCGCAGGGCTATGGCGCCGGTCACCAGGGCCACCGTTGCGGCCAAGCCCAGGAAGGCCGTGACGATCAGGATGAAGCGGTCGCGCAGCGCATCGCGGATATCCTTGGCGGCGATGGTGCGCACCGGGCTTGGGGTCAGGACGGCGTCAGACATTGTAGTCTCCTTGCGCCATGGACAGGCGGGTCAGCGCGCGCCAGGCAAAGGTGGCGGCGAGCAACGTGGCGAGCATCAGATCGGCGAGAGGCGGAACGAACGCGGGCGATGCGATGCCCTGCGGCAGGTAATCCAGGAGACCAGCCGAGGCGAACTTGTAGGCATCGGCCAGCGAGAACGGCCCGAGGAACTGGGCTGCGGCATGAAAGAACGGCGTTTCGGGCAGCGGGGCCAGCGCCGAGATCGGGTTGATCGCCGCCGTGGGGTTCAGGTTGGCGGTCAGTTGCGGAAAGATGAAGGTCAGCGTCAGCCAAAGCGTGACCGGCACCAGGAGCCCCACGGTTTCCGACCGCGCCGCAGCCCCCGCCCCCAGCCCGACAAGGCCGAAGATCGCCATGTAAAGCGCCGAGACTCCGATGAAGCCCGCAAGCTGCGCCCATTGTGCGGCATTTGGAACCACGGCGGGTAGCAGCAGGAAGGTCGCGGCTGCGATGACGCCTGCGATCAGGGCCAGAAGCAGAATTAAGCCGCCAAGGGCTGCGATCTTGCCCTTGGCATAGGTGGCCCGGCTGAACGGCCTTGTGCCGATCAGCGGCAGAACCCCCGCCTTGCGGTCCAGTCCGACCAGACGGTTGCCGATCACGATGGCCGACAAGGCACCGATCAGTGCCACATAGACCGACATGTTCCGCATCAGCGACAAGGGCGAGATATCCAGCACCGGGTTCGAAGGCACCGGTTGGCCAGATTTTTGCAGGAAGGCGGCGGCGTCGATATAGATGCGGTCCACCGTCGCAGTGGCCTGCCAGCCAAGCCAGGCCGAAATCAGCACAAGCGTCACGAACAGGGCGGCCAAAAGCGCCACAGTCTTTTCGCGCAACACAAACCGCGCGGATTGGCTGGCGATCAGCCAGGTCGCAGAGGGTGCCAACTCCATCACGCCACCTCGGACAGGCGACCGACCGGGGTCAGCGACAGGTAAAGCTCTTCCAGCGCGGTGTCGTCGCCATAGCGGGCGGTCACGGCCTCGATCCGGTCGTGAAAGACCAGCTTGCCGTGGCTTAGGACCGCGATGCTGGTGCAGGTCTTGGCGATTTCGGAAATCAGATGGGTGTTCATGAAGATCGTCATGCCGAATTCGGCGTTCAGCCGCAGGATCAGATCGCGCAGCATCTTGATGCCCATCGGATCAAGGCCCGAGGTTGGCTCGTCCAGAAACAGGACCGAGGGGCGGTGCAGGATCGCCTGCGCCAGCCCCACGCGCTGCCGCATCCCTTTCGAGAAGCCGCCCACGCGCTTGTCGGCCAGATAGGTGCAATCCAAAAGCTCAAGCACCTCGCGCACCCGGGCCTGCGGGGCTTCGACTCCGGACAGGCGGGCGAAGAAGATCAAGTTCTCGGTCGCGGTCAGCGTGTCGTAAAGCCGCACGTTTTCCGGCACATAGCCGATAGCGCGGCGGACGGCCAAAGCATCGGTGCAGATGTCATGTCCCGCAACCAGCGCCGTGCCCGAGGTCGGACTGGCCAGCGTGGTCAGCATCTGGATCGTCGTGGTCTTGCCCGCGCCATTGTGGCCGAGAAAGCCGAAGATTTCGCCTTTGGGGATATCCATCGACAGGTCATCGACGGCGGTGAAGCCATCGAACACCTGGCACAGGCGTCTCAAGGACAGGATGGGGTCGGGCATTCGGGGTCTCCTTCGGGGGCGTTGACGTGTCTCTGCCGCTGGTCTGACCTTGACGGTGGGCAGCGGCCTTGCCTGTGACTTACAGTTTTGTAAGGCGGCAATTTTCTTCGCCGCCGTCATGCAAAAGGCGATGCCTGCTGGCACCGCCTTCCACCGTCAAAGTGCGATCGGGTCAGTTGTTGGCGTTTTCGCCATCCTGTTCGCCGTCGGTTTCCCCCTCTTGGCCGCCTTCGCTGTTCTGGCTGTCATTGGACGCCAGCGTGACATTCATCACCTTGCCGTCGGCCGGGTTGATTGCGACGGTCTTTTCGGTTCCGTCGGCCAAAATCACGTCGGCCATGATCAGATCCGGTGCGCCATTCTCGCCAGTCTGATATTCGATGGCGGCCACCTTGCCGCCCGCCGCCGTCTCGGCCGTGGCAATCGCTTGGGAAAGGCTGGTGGGCGATGCGAGGAAGGCTTGCGCTTCGGCCATCGGGTTCTCGGCGCCACCGGTCTCGGCCAAAGCCGCTGTGCCACCGAAAGCCGTTAGCGCCAGAAGGGCCACGACAAAGGAATTCGAGCGTTTCATGGTCAGTCTCCGTTTCATCAGGCCCGCGGGATGCGCGCCGATGCAATGGAAATGGGGAGACACCCTTACAGGCGACTTGCGCCCGTCTTACAAACCCGTGGCGCGGGGTGATGTCGGCAGATCTCCGCCGCGCCACAGCAGCAACATCAAGGCGAGGGCGCTGAAGCCCGCCCCCGTCAAAAAAGTGGCGGGTGCGCCGTATACGTCCCAGAAAAGGCCCGCCACCAGACTGGCTGTCAGCAAAGCCCCGCCGCTGAGCAGGTTGAACATGCCGTAAGCCGTGCCGCGCAGATCGGCGGGCGCGGTATCGGCGACCATTACAGCCAAAAGCCCCTGTGTCATGCCCATATGCAGCCCCCAGACCGCGACGCCTGCCAGAACCACCCCCCAATGCGCACTGCTGGCCAGGATCAAGTCTGCGAGGATCAACAATGCAAGCCCCCAGATCAGCAATGCCTTGTGGCTGACCTGGTCAGACAGGCGACCCAGGGGATAGGCCGAGACCGCATAGACCAGATTCATCGCCACCATGATCAACGGCACCATGGCCAGAGGGATGCCACCCTGTTGTGCCCGCAATACCAGAAACGCCTCGCTGAACCGCGCAAGGGTGAAGACGGCTCCGATCCCCGTGACAAGCCAGTAGGCGGGTGGCAGCCGCGCGAGGCTTGCCCGGCGGATCGGGTTCTGGCGGGGGGCACCGGGTTGGCGCGCTGGTTCCCTGAGGCCAAAGGCCAACAGCGCGACGGCCATGGTGCCGGGAATGACCGCGACCCAGAACACCGCTTGAAAGTCATTCGACCACAAGAGCATCAGCCCCGCCGCAAGAAGCGGTCCGGCAAAGGCTCCGACCGTGTCCAGCGATTGGCGCAGCCCAAAGGCCGCACCGCGCAGCTCAGGTGGCGCAATGTCGGCAACCAGCGCATCCCGTGGCGCACCCCGAATGCCCTTTCCCACCCGGTCCAAAAGCCGCGCGGTCAACACGAAGCCCATCGAAGATGCCATGGCAAACAGCGGCTTGGTGGCGGCCCCCAGCCCATAGCCGATCAGCGCAAGCCCCTTGCGTCGCCCGAACCAGTCGCTCAGCACGCCGGAGAACACCTTGACGATCAGCGCTGTTGCCTCTGCCAGACCTTCAAGCAAGCCGACCATCAGTGCGCTTGCCCCCAAAGTTGTCACCATGAACAGCGGCAACAGGCTGTGGACCATCTCGGAAGAGACATCCATCAATAAGCTGACAAAACCCAAAACCCATATGCCCGTTGGAATCCGGCTGTGGTTAGGTCTGAACACTGTGGCGGCTCCGGGACAAAAACTGGTTGAATGAGATCAGGACTGTGCGTCGCCGTCCCGCAACTGCGCAACCTCAACGGCCCTTTCCAACCTTACAAATTTGTGACTTGGCCGAAAGGCAGTCGCGGTAGTGGGGATTTAGTGGGCGCGCATCGGTGCTTTCTTTCTGGCCCCCCAATTGGAACGTCTCAACATGCTCAGCGACCAGAATACCAACATCAAAACCCAACACAGTCGTGCAACCCGTCTGTTGCACGCTGGTCTGGCCCTTGCCATCGTGACCCAACTTTTGACCAGCCTGCAGATGCACGGACCCGACGACGTGCAGGCGGGCGACATCCTGTTTCAGGTTCATCGGTATTCGGGTCTGATGGCCACGGTTCTGGCCTTTGCGTTTTGGGTCACAATTCTGCTGCGGTCGCGCGGAACCGACCTTGGCGCGCTGATCCCGTGGTTTTCCGGGCGGCGTCTGGCGGCACTGGGGCGGGATATCAAGGTGCATGCCGGGGCAGCATTGAAGCTGCGCCTTCCCGAGCATGATCCAGAGGCGGCTTTGCCTTCGGCCATCCACGGCCTTGGTCTTTTGCTGATTTCAGCGATGGCGGCCACAGGCGCAGTCTATTTCGTGGAGGTCGCCCTTGGTCTGCATTCGGCCGAACCGGACGGTATGCTCGCGATGACGGTTCATCTGGCGCTGGCCAATCTGGTTTGGGCCTATCTGATTGCCCATGCTGGCCTGGCCCTGCTGCACCATCTGTTGCGGTCGATGCGCCTGTCGACGATGTGGTCCTTTGGGCGGTAAGGACTCGATATGTCCCTTTACGCCGTCGAACTTTGGAACCAGAACGCCTTTCTTGCGATCAACGCCGGTGCGCAAGCACCGGCTTATGCCATCGCCGTTGCCAGAGTGCTGGCAAACGGGTCGATTTATGTCGCGGTGATCCTGTTTATGTATGCATGGGTTCGGCGCGGCAGGGCAATCAGATTTGCCCTTCTGGATGCTGGTTTCGGCGCATTGATTGGCCTCGGGATAGCGCAGGGAATCGTGGCGGTCTGGTATCACCCCCGGCCCTTCGAGATCGGCCTTGGACATCAATATCTGGCCCATGCTGCCGAGGCTTCGTTTCCCAGCGATCACGCCACCCTGTTGTTTTCGCTCGGCCTGGCTCTGCTTATCCGCCCTGCAACGCGATCACTCGGGGGCGGTCTGCTGTTTTTGGGGGGAGCGCTGGCGTGGGCGCGCGTCTACCTTGGCGTCCATTTCCCGCTTGACATGCTCGGGGCCTTTGGCGTGGCCCTCGTGGCTACTTGGGTGATCGGGCAAGTCGAGGAACCGCTTCATCGACGAATATTTCCCCGGTTGCTATCAGCCTACGAAACTGTCCTGCGCCGCCTTGGACTGCCGAGGTCAGTTTTTCCGCGAGACTTGTGAGCGATGAATTGATCACTCAGCGGTCAATCAGAAGCGGGAAATCAGGTTGTGCGGACGTGCCCGATGGCAAAAGCATTGCCGTCGCGAGCCCTGCCTTCCCGGCGGTGAGTTGATCGGGCACCAAGGCGGTTTCTTCCAGTTGGGAAAACCCGAAAGCGATTGGATCAAGTTGGTCTGCGCTGATCGACATCTGCAACAAGGGTGCTGTCCCCTTGCCGTCCTGAACCACCACATCTGTTGGCCAGATGCGAAGCACTTGCCGCAGATCGTCCGGCCCCATCTTTGTCAGGGTTGCCAGTGCCGGGCGGCCAAGATGGGTCATCGGCCAGGGCGCATGCTCCGCGATCCCTGTGCGGGAGGGGAGCACCGACCAGAGTATCTCGTCGAAAAGACTGGTCTGAGTAGGTTGCCACCCGGCCACCTTCAATCTGTTCACAACATCATCCCGCGCAAGCGTGGCTTGCGCCAGCATGGGCTCCCCCGGATCGCCGTCAAGCAAGACGCGGTGGGTCGGTAGATCCTGCCAACCGCTCGCCCGCCAGTCTGCGGCTATCATCGTGGTTTGGGGAACGGTCACGTCATATCGCGCCGTGGCGGCGGTCCAACCGGACCAGATGTGCAGTGGCATGACGCCAAGCCCGACGACCGCCAGCAGCCCCGCAAAGACCCATCGCGGCATGACCACCGGTCGCGCATGCAGGATCAGCGCCACAACCCCGACCAAGGCGCCGCCAAACAGCAGACCGGCCAGCACATCGCTTGGCCAATGCGCCAGAAGATAAACCCGAGACAGGGCGATCAATGCGACCAGAGCAGCGGTTCCGGCGTAAACCCAACCCCTAAGGCGGGCGGGCAGCGCCTGCGCCACGATCAGCGCCAGCGTGCCAAGGATGACGGTGGCAAGCGTTGAATGGCCACTGGGAAAGCTGAAACCATCCGCGCCTTGATACATCGCAACAGGACGTGCGCGGTGGATCAGCGTCTTGAACAAAGGCACAAAGGCGGTCCCGGCAAGGCTGGCCGCTGCGACAGTGGCGCTCAGCACCCACTGCCGATTTGCCGCAAGGCCCGCAATCAGCAAAATAACTGTCGGCAGCAGCACAGCCATGTCCCCAAGCATGGTGATGCCGACCAACGCCGACGTGGCCCAATCGGTCCGCAGGCCCTGCACGAAATGGGAAATCGCCGCGTCTGCCTGTGCCAGTTCCGGATCAAAGACCACGGCGGCCAGCAGCAAACCAAATCCTGTCAGCGCACAAATGGCCAACCCGATCAGAGCCGCTGCCTCAAGCGCTCCATCCTGATTGCGAAGGACACGCGCCAATGCTCCTCCCCGGTGCCCGCGGTTTTCAAGCCGGGAGGCAAGCCCCAACCGACCCCGATCCACTGCAGGTATGAGGACGCCGCGCGCCAGCCGCATGGCAGCCCAGCCAAGGACCCCGGCCGCTACCCCAAGCGCAGCCAGGATGGCAAATCGAGGATTGGCCGCGTGGACCACCTGAAATCCGCGCCCAAGCGCAATGGCAGGCAGCAGATGCGCCGCAGCCCAGACGAAAGCTGAACCGACGTTGACCAACGCAAAGCGGGTCAGGCTCATCCCCATCATGCCGGCAATCGTCGGCACCACAGCCTTCACGCCGGGGATGAAGCGGACGATGAATATGCTCTTGCCGCCATGACGAGCGATAAAGCTCTCGCCCTTTTCCATCAGCGAGCCATAGCGGGAAAACGGCCAGAACGTGCGGATACGCTCTTTCCAATGTACCCCCGCCCAGAACGACAGGGCATCCCCGGCAATCGCCCCAGCCACGGTTGCCAAGAACACGGGCAGGAAGGCCATTTTTCCCAGCCCGATCAACGCACCCAGACCCACAAGCATCGTCGTCGAGGGGACAAAGAGGCCCAGGATAAGCAGGGCCTCTCCAAAGGCCACAAGGAAAGCGAACAGGATCGCCAGCGTCTGATGCGCAGCCAGAAAATCGACGAAGTGTGAAAGCATTTGGGTCATTTTGTACCAACAATACGTTGGAAATTCAGATCAACCCGCAAGCCGGGTTCTGCATCGCCAAGCACGAGTTCGGCACCGTGCAGATCAGCCACCGCCTTGACAAGGGCGAGCCCCAGGCCCGTGCCTTCGGTCGTCCGGCTTTTTTCCAGCCGATATAGCCGCCGCAGCACCTTGTCGCGCTCAGCCTCGGGAATGCCGGGGCCAGTGTCGCTGATCGTGGCGGTTACTTGGCGTGGGGTTGCCCGGACCGCACAAGTGATCCCAGAGCCGGGAGGGGAGTGGCGAATGGCGTTCTCGATCAGGTTGGCGAAGCTTTGGGTCAGAAGCTCCCGGTCGCCCATGATCCAGGTTGCCTCTGCCTCCACAAGCCGCAGGTCGTGGCCCGCATCTTCGGCCACCTCGGCATAGATTTCGGCCACGTTCCGCATCAAAGCCGAAAGATCGAGGGCCGCGAAATTCTCACGCCGCGCGCCCGCTTCGATCTGGGCGATGCGCAACAGCGCTGAGAACGTTTCGTTGATACGGTCGCTTTCGGCGGTCGCGGCGGCGAGATCATCTTGAACCGGCAGGCCCTTCGCCACTTTTCCAGAGGCTGTCTCGATCCTGATCCGTAGCCGGTTCAGCGGGGTGCGCAAGTCGTGCGCGATATCGGCGCTGACCTGCCGCATCGCATCGACCGAGCTTTCGAGCCGGACCAGACTAAGGTTGATCGCCGTCGAGATGCGATCAAGATCGTCGCCCCGTTCCGAGACGGGAAGGCGTGCAGAAAGGTCGCCATGTGCCACGCGGGCAGCGGCAGCTTCCGCCTGCGACAAGCGCTGCTGCACGCGCGCAGCAAGCACGACCCCCACGGCGAAGGTTCCAAGAAGGGCGAACAGCGCGGCCCATCCAAAAGCACCCAGAACGATTTCGCGCAGGTCATCCAGATCCGCATTGGTCAGTCCGACAGCCAGAATATAGCGCCCAGCTTGCCCGGAGAACATGCGGTACGGATAATCGGTCGCCACGCCGAGTTCTGCGGCCGCAACCGTCGTCCAACCCGGAGCAAACCCGGCATCCTTGATGTTTCCTGCCAAGGTTTTGCCCGTTTCGTCTTTCAGCAGGTAGGCCGTCGATCTGTCCGGGCTGGCCTTGATGCGCGCGGTGATGGCTTCGATCAAATCGATCTGGTCGCCTTGGAGGCTGGTTTGTTCGATGGCTGCAAAGATCTCCGTAACCCGGGCGTCCTGCCGCTCGGTCAACTGCGACTGCATCAAGCCGTAGCCTACCCCACTGGCAAGGATCAGCGTTGTCAGGATGAACAGGGTCACCCCAAGCGCCAGCCGGAACGAACTGTGCCGCCACAGATCAGCGGGGCGCATGAAGCGAATAACCCATATTTTTGACGGTGTGCAGCAGGGCAATTTCGAAGGGCTTGTCCACCTTGGCGCGCAAGCGGCTGACATGAGTTTCCACCACGGAAGTCTTGGGATCGAAGTGGAAATCCCAGACCCGTTCCAGTAGCATGGTGCGGGTGACAACCCGGCCTTCGTTGCGCATCAGCACCTCCAGCAGGGTGAATTCCTTGGGCAGAAGCTCGATGGTCTGCCCGGCGCGCATCGCGGTGCGGCGCATCAGGTCCAGTTCCAGATCGGCCACGCGCAAGACGGTCTTGACCTCTTGCACTGGCGGGCGGCGGGCAAGGGCGTTGATCCGCGCCATCAACTCGGCAAAAGCAAAGGGCTTGGTCAGATAGTCGTCGCCGCCCGCTTCGAGCCCTTCGACCCGGTCGTCAATGCCACCAAGTGCTGTCAGGAACAGAACCGGCACCTTGCGCCCCGCAGCCCTCAACGCGCGCACCAGCGACAGCCCGTCCAGCCCCGGAAGCATCCGGTCCACCACCAGCACATCATAGGTTTCGCGCGTGGCCTGAAACAGCCCGTCGGTCCCCTCGGCCAGCACGTCGCAAACATGGCCCTGTTCAGACAGGCCCCGCGCGACATAGTCGGCGACAGAAGGATCATCCTCGATCAGCAGAATTCGCATGGGGCACTTTCGTTTCGTGGGGGCATGGTTGGCAGACTGGATGCAAGGGTGCCCTGACACCAGGCTCTCCCCCACCATACAAATCTGTAATCCGGTTGAAAGCTTGGCGCACAGGCTTGGGCCTATTGCCTGTCGTGCCGGGGCATTTGGCCCCTTCGGAGACAGGCATGAAACAGCTTCTTCTTGCAACCGCGCTGATCGCGGTGCCCGTGGTGGGCTTCACCGGCTTTCAGGTTTATGAAGCCCGGGCCATGACCAATGCGCCCGCGGCCAGCCTTGGCGACCTGACCAGCTTTGCCAGCATCATCACCGATGTGCAGGGCATCGCCGCCAAGGGCGACCTTGCTGCGGCCAAGACCCGGATCAAGGATTTCGAGATCGCATGGGATCAGAATGAGAAAGGGCTGAAGCCGCTGGACCCTACCCATTGGGGCATGATCGACGAAGCGGCCGATGGCGCCTTCACGGCGATCCGCGCAAACGCGCCGGACATGGCCGCCGTTGGCGAAACCTTGGCTGCGCTTCAGGCCACCCTAGTCGATCCGGCGGTGACGAAATGACACTCACATCCATTGCAAAGCCGGGCATGGTTCCCGTGCAAACTATCGCCCCGATGAACCGGGTGCCCAAGGTGACCGTCGATTTCTGGCTGATCAAGCTCATGGCGGTGACCATGGGGGAAACAGCGGCGGACTACCTGGCCGTCAACCTTGGGTTCGGCCTGACCGCGACATCTCTGATCATGACGGCGGTGCTGATCGGGGCGCTGGTCCTGCAATTCGGCCAGAAACGCTATGTGCCGTGGAGCTATTGGCTGGCCGTGGTCCTGATCAGCATCGTCGGTACGCTGGTCACCGACAACCTGGTCGACAATTTCGGCGTGTCGCTGATCACCACGACAATCGTATTCACTTTGGCCTTGGCCGCCACCTTCCTGCTGTGGTTTCGCACCGAGGGAACCCTGTCGATCCATTCCGTCTTCACCACGCGGCGAGAGGCGTGGTACTGGCTGGCGATCCTGTTCACCTTCGCCCTTGGCACCGCTGCGGGCGATCTGGTGGCCGAGCAGTTCGGGCTGGGTTATCTTTCGACTGGCATCCTGTTCGGTCTGATCATCGCATCCCTGGCGGTCGGATATTTCTTCCTTGGCCTTGATCCGATCCTCGGTTTCTGGCTGGCCTATATCTTCACCCGCCCACTTGGTGCGTCCTTTGGCGATCTGCTGTCGCAGCCCACGCAATATGGCGGCATGGGGCTTGGGACGATCATCACGAGTGCTTTGTTCCTGACCGCGATTATCATGATCGTCGCCTGGATGAGCCTGAGCCATGATGGCGAAGAGCCGGCGGCTCTGAACTGACAAACCAGCATGGGCACAATCAGTTTGTGTCCATGCAATTGGCCCCAGCGGCTGACATGCTTTCCATTGAAACACCGGTCAGTCGCCTAACCGTTGGGAAACAAGTGCCCTTCGATGTCCATAGCTCCGTTCAGGATATGCAGGACAGTGATCTTCTCCCCTGAGATCCGATAGAAGATCAGGTATCGCCCATGCACGCGGCGTCGAATGCCATGGTGCTCATAGCGTGGCACCACGGGCCAGGCTTCCGGCATGTCGGCAAGGTCAAGGCACGAGCGCGCCAGTTCTCGAAGGAAACTCAGCGCCCGCGTCGGGTTGTCGCGCGCAATGTAATCGCTGATCCCTTCCAAGTCCGCTTCGGCGGCGGCGGTGAGTTCGACGATCATTCCGAGGCGCGACCGACAGCCTGATACTTGGCCTCAAGGCGCGAAAGAACCTCGGAGGCCGATCTGATGCGACCCGCCTCAGCGTCGGCAAGGCCTCGCGCGATCGATTGATCCAGCACTGTTAAGCGCGCCTCGCGTTCCTGGATCAGGCGGATACCTTCGCGCAACACTTCGCTCTTGGAGTTGTAACGTCCCGTTTCCACCAGCGAGGTGACAAAGGTTTCGAGCTGGGGTCCAAGGTCTGCGCTGATCATGGCGGTCTCCGTCTGGCTGGACCTTGATTATGGCATGCTTGATAACTATTATCAAGACGATGGCCTTGGCTCCCTTTGCACTCCGGCAGCGACCCGGTACCCCCGCCGCTCCTTGGCAACGATCAACCGGGAGGCCGCCGCTTCTGCCAAAGAGGTTGACCGGTAAGACGCAGAGTGACTCTGCCCCCTGCCCCCGATCCGGCCCCAACGGCGTTCGACGACGATTTCGCCGAAGAGATCGGGCAGCACTTCGACCCGGTAGAACCGGGCCATGTTCAGATCGGGATCGACACGGTGAAGCAGTTGGCAGGACATGGGAGCCTCCTTGCATCAGGATGTGCCCGCGGCCCTGCCCTGTCCAATCAGAAATCTGAATCGAATGGCCCGCACCGATTCAGGATGCTGATACATCGCTTCGGGTGTCTTTGACGTCCTCGACCCACACCACCCCGAGGATGGATTTCGGATCAACATGCCATGTCACCGAGATACGACCGTCCTGCCTGCGGAATCGCTCGCCGATCAGCACCTGCCCATCTTCCTCTTTGAGCCAGACCCGTACTTCCAGGATGTCAAAGTTCTCATCGCGCATGCTCGCGCCTCCGGCAGAAAACTCGTTTAGCCGAGGTGGACAGGGTGGCCGCCAAAACATATCTAACGTTGCTGATAGTGGTGATATGATGTCGCCGCGCTTCGTTCGGAAGGGTTCCCTGTCGATGCATGTTCTGTCTCCCGCTCTCTGCGCTCTGGCGCTGTTGTCTGTTTCTGGTCCGGCTCTGGCCCTCGACAGTTGGACTGCCACGACGGAACGCGGCCTGCCGGTTCTGAGCCTCGCGCAGGGCGAGGGCTCCGTCCGGATCGTCTGCGATCCTGATCGCGTCTTCGGACCGACGCCGAATGGCGCGGTGCTCGTGTCGCTGCCCATGGACAAGGCCCCGACCACCGTTGTGTTCCTGGCCAAGACCGGTGAGCAGGCTCGCTTGCCCGTCGCGAACGGAACTGCCGCGCAGGCAAAGGCCGATAATGCGGAATGGACCAAGATGGTGGAGATTCTGCGCAAGGGCGGCGAGTTCGCGGTGGTGTCGAGCGACGACAGCCTGAGCTTCGAGACGGCACCGCTGCCCGACCTCGCCTGCGAGTGACCCCGGGCGCATCCAGATCCTGCTTTGCATACTCAAGGTCTACCCGGCCCGGCGCGCCTTGATCAGGCGCGCCACGATGGCCGTGAAGTAGCCACCAACCACCGTCGCGCGCGGCAGCGAACACCAGGGATCTCCGGCCGCGCGGTGCATGGCCTGAAGAGCGGCGGGGCGGACATAGACGGTCATCGGGTTGCCAATGACCTTGAGGTCCTCCGTCATGAGCTCGTAGCCTGCAGCTTCCTCGGTCAGGCGGCTGACATCCGCTTCCCCGGTCAACGCCCGCAAGGTCTTGCGGCCTTCCCGCGCCAAGGCGCTCAGGACGTATTCCACCGAGACGTTTTCCCTACCGGCAATCTCGGCCAAGTCCGACTCAAGCGCGAGCGGCAGTCGGTAAAGCAGGACCAGCTTTTCCTTTGCGCTTTTCGCCACGACCTCTTCTGGCGATCGTGTTGAGCCCAACTGCTCCGCCTCCCCTTCCCTCTTTCCGGGAATTCCTGACCTCTCCGCCTGGACAGTGACTGAAGATGGAACGGAACGCTCGATTTCGTCGCCACCTCCTGCGGTCTCGCCCCGGCGCTCGGCCAGAAGGCGTGATTGCGCTTCTCGGGAGGAACGCAAGCGAGATACGGCGTTTTGCAGCCCTGGCTCCTCGCCTGCAGGCGAAGGGGCGATGCGGGGTGGCATGCGGAAGCGGCTCAATCGAGAACCACCTCATCGACACCGGCGAGGATCAGGCGCGCCACTTCGAGCTGGCGGCTGATCGCATCCCCGATCAGCCTGCCGCCCGGTGCGCGGGCATTGGCCGCCGCTGCCGGCCCAAGCGGTCCGTGGAAGCCCATCTGTTCGAGGATCTTCGAATGCGGCACGATCACATCGAGATGGTCGAGCCGCAGGATTTCCATGAGGACATCCTGATCGCGCTTGGGCAGGAGGCTGAGGCCGCCTTCGCGCGTGGCGGCATCGATGATCTTGGGTCCAGCGTCCATCACCAGAACCCGCACCGCCGGAAAGCGCTCGCCTGCGGCGATGGAGGCGCGCAAATCGTCCATCCAGAGGACCGCGCGGTGCGTCATCTCCCATTCAGCAAAGACCGGTCGCGCCGGGATCAGCACCAGGTCGGAGATCAAGCAGAAGTCTTCCGTGTCTGTATGGGTGCCCGGTCGCGTGTCGATGACGACAAGATCGACGCCCCTCGCTTCTTCCTCTTCAAGAAGCGTGAGCAACCCTTCCACGGTCTCGGGAGGCGACAGGATCGACAGCGCCTCGGGCCAGCCGGGCTTCTTGACGGAATCCCAAGCGGCCAATTCAAAGCTGTCGCGCCAGCGGCCGAGCTGAGCGTTCACATCGCCATCGATGAGCGTGATGCGCCGTCCGGCATCGAGGGCGGCCGAGGCGAGAAGCATGGCTGTGGTGGTCTTGCCGCTGCCACCCTTGGTCTGGACGATGGTAATGACTTGCATGCAACCGGGCCTTCGAACTCACTACGCCTTCCCATAACCGGGTTGCGCCGAGGCAGCGCAAAACGAACCCGCCGAAATCTGAGCCGTCGCTCCGAAGCCATTGGTTCGGCGCGCATTTTCTCAGTTTCCGGGCCGCTCTTTAGGCATAGGGTTGTGAAAACGTCAAATGCCTTATGCCTGTGGTTGCGCCGTTCCTGCCCAAATATTCATCTTTCTTGAAGAATTTCCGCAGATCGGCCTTCGACCCTCGTCCAGGCACCCCACCTGTCCAAAAGGATAGGCTCGGCAGTCTGCATTTCGGCCTCATTGCCTGTTTGCATGTTTGCCTGTCGGCATGGAAAACAGGCCGCCAGCCGACCAGTGTGACCGCCTGCCAAACTGCTTGTCTGCCTTTCGGCAGGTCAGGTCGCGGGGCAAGCCGACTGGTGGCGATAT
>Ga0255097_1000268_pt1 | contig 24579 bp, 25 predicted proteins | sample Colum_Atlam_RepB_2_FD_188436 | JGI IMG/M metagenome (GOLD analysis project Ga0255097, IMG submission 188436) | Freshwater microbial communities from Columbia River, Oregon, United States - Colum_Atlam_RepB_8d | ecosystem: Environmental > Aquatic > Freshwater > River | place: USA: Oregon...
TTTCCTTGGCCGTGCGAATGATGTCGCCGATCCGCGAAAGATCGCTTTCGTCTTCGCTGTCGACGGCAATCGCCACGAATTGCAGCAGCGCAGATTCCCGCTGCCCAAAGAAGATCAGGGCGTCCTCAAACCCCAAATCCCCCCAGCTTTCGCCCAGTTCCTGTTCCATGTCGTCGATCAACAAATCGAAATTCTGCACATCCCGAGAGATGGTGCAGGCCAGGATCGGCGCGGGATCCGGTTGCAGGTTGGCGACACTCGACATCAGTTCTGTCCTTCCAAAGCGGCTCACATGGCCTTCTGGCCAAGGGGCCCACCGTGCGACTCGACTGGACGCACCACGGGCTTCGATCAGGATGAAAGTGCAGGTGGACTTGGGCGAGATTGGGGCCAAAAAAACGTCAATCTTTGGTTTTTGGCATTTTGTTTCCAGCTCTCGCGGGGAAACGGAAACAAAAAGGCCCGCCAGAGAGGGCGGGCCGTTGGGGCAGGGTCAGTTGCCGGTGCCGGGATCGACCTGTGTCACGATCACCGTGTTGCGGGGGTGGGGCCGTTCGGCCAAGCTGGTGGCTTGTGCCTTGTTGACATAGGTCCGCCAGACGATTTCGGCATATTTGCCATTCAGCTCGGCCGGGTTGCCTTTCACAAAGCCGGTCACCTCGGTCACCGTGCGGCGGTTGCGCTCTTCGGGGCCGGGGGTGTCGATGATGGGCTGCGTCTTGCCAAACGACACCACGGCCTCGAGCCGGGCAGTGCCGATGCCTTGCGCGGCCAGATAGGCCACGGCCGCCTTTGCCCGTCGCAGGCCCAAGGCCTTGTTATAGGCGTCCGATCCGACCAGATCGGTATGGCCATAGACGCGGAAGCGCACCTCGGGGAACTGGCGGATGAAATTCGCCTGCTCCTGCAAGGTTGCCTTGGCTTCGTCGGTCAGGGTCGAGGAGTTGAAGGCAAAGTTGATGGTCGTCGGCACTTCTTGGGCAAACCGGTTGCCAAGGGCCATGGTCGCATCCCATTCGCCCATCATCACCATGGAATTTTGCATGGTGGCATTGCCAAAGCCGCCGTCGTCCACCTCGTAGCCCAGCTCACGGCTGACAAAGTTCGGCCCTGTGCAGGCGCTTAACGCAATCAGGGCACAGGAGGTCAGGAGAGAGGTCGTTGCACGCATCATCCTCACTCCATCACATAACCATAAGACCCGGTGAAATCTTGCCGGGCCACTTCGCCCGCGGCACCCTTTTGTTTGCCCGCAACATCGCCGAACAGGAACAATTCCTTTTCGGTGGGCAGGCGCACGCGGTCGGTGGGCAGGGCCAAAGCCTCGCCCCGGGTGGGCGTCACCAGATGCGGCGTCACGATGATCACGAGTTCGGACTGCGCGCGTTGGTATTCCGACGAACGGAACAGCGCGCCCAGGATCGGAATGTCGCCGAGCCACGGCACCTGACCATTCAGATCGCGGAAGTCGTCCTGCAAAAGGCCCGCAATCGCAAAGCTTTCGCCATCGCGCATCTCGACCGTGGTCGAGGTTTCGCGGCGCTTGAAAGCATTGATATTGAAACCTTCCGATTGCAGCGTGGTGGTGGTGTCAATCGACGAAACGGCCGCATTCATCGTCAGGTTGATGATGTCACCATCGACCACCACCGGCGTAAAGTTCAACTCCACGCCGAAGGGTTTGTATTCCACCGTGATGGTGCCATCATTGCCCGAAGCAACCGGGATCGGGTATTCGCCACCGGCAAGAAAGCGGGCTTCCTGCCCCGACAGCGCGGTCAGGTTCGGTTCGGCCAAGGTGCGCACGACGCCTTTGGATTCAAGCGCCTCCAGCAGCACCGCGAATTCCAGCGAGCCGGCGGTCAGGCCCAACTTCATCGCGCCTTCGGTGCCGTCCTTGACGGTAACCGGATTGGCCAGATCGTTATTGCCGTCCAGCCAAGTACCACTTTCGCCAAGGATATTGGCCTTGCTGCCGCCATTCATCGCCAACGATGCAGACAGGCTTTTCGACACTGAACGCTGCATCTCTGCAAAGCGGACCTTCAGCATCACCTGCTGGGTGCCGCCGACATTCATCAGGTTCGATACACGTTCGGGGGCATAGCGGTTGGCCAGATCCAGCGCGCGGTCCAGCTTGGCGGTCGAGGACACCGTGCCCGACAGCACAATGCCGTCATTGGCGGTGCGGACCTCGATATTCTCGCCGGGCAGGATCTGTTTCAGCCGTTCCTTGAACTCTGCGATGTCGGGGGTGACATGCACCTCGACGTTGGAGATCAGCTTGCCCTCGGGCGACAGAAGCGTCAGCGTCGTGCGCCCCGGTGTCTTGCCCAGAACATAAATCGACTTGTCCGACAGGGTGGAGATATCCGCGATGCCGGGGTTGGCGATGGACAGTTCCGCAAAGGGCGTGTCGCTTTCGACCACCACCGCGCGGTTCATCGGCACGTTCAGCGGTGCGCTTTCCGAACCTTTCAATACGTGTAATTCTTGTGCCCAAAGCGGCGAAATGGCTGTTGACGACAGGGCAAACCCAAGCATCCCAGCGGTAAATAAATTACGCAGTCTCATGTGACCTGCCCTTTCGATCACGCCTCTGCCGGGTCTTTGAGGGCCCGTTCAATCAGACGACAATGCCCGTATTGCCGTTTTTTTGCAAGAATCAAACGCTTATGACGGGTTCTGCATGTGGATAACTTGCAACAGCCCACAAGGGGTGGAGCATGGCCAAAGCGCGACCCCCATGGAAAGTGTCGCGCTTTGTGGTTTCTGCGGCATCAATTCGTGCAGGGGATGGGAATTTCCACCACATCAGCGCCCTTGCGGGTGCGAATGGTGCACACTTCTGCGACGGGCGCTTCGATCGGGGCGGCGGCTTCGGTGATCCCCAGCATCGAGCCGGTGTCGACCTCGACCTTGCCCACTTCGGTGTCATCGCCAACCCCGACAAGCGACATGACCAGCCGCCCGGTTGCCTGTGCCTGCGCCAGACGTGCCACCTCTTCGGGGGTGGCGGCGACCGTCATGGTGCGGTTTTGGATGGCGCCTTCCGATGTCGCCGATTTTCCGTTGCGGTCAACGGCGATGATCTTCATGCCGCTTTCGATCAGTCGGGTCATCTCGCCGGCGGCGCCTTCGGTGGCCCCCGTCCAATAGATGTCGACCGTCTGACCCGGTTGCAGGTAGTCCGCCGCCTCGACCTTGATCGAGAACGCGCGCATGCCGCGCTCCAATTCGCCGGTCAACCCGGCCTGTTCGCCCGGCTCTGTCACCTTGACGGCCAGGATCGGTTCGAACTGTTCCATCTGGCGCAGCACATAGCGCGGCTCGGACTTGTCTTCGGGAAACAGGATCGCGATGTCGGCAAAGGTGTTTTCCGGCAGGGCGTTCTTTGGCAGATAGCTTTTCAGTACATCGTCCTTGGTCAGCGGCTCGCCATAGTTGACGGCTTTCTTGACGACATACACCTCGACCAGACCGCCGGTTTCGGCCTTGAGGGCCAGCTCGCGCTCCAGCGCGGTTTCGGTCTTGGAGATGTAGTTTCTGGCCATGAAGACCGCCGCCCCCGCAAGGCCGACGCCGGCCACAAGAACCAATCCAAACATCGCGCGCATCATCTTACCCCTTGGCTTGGCCGACAGACCGGCCCGGTTCACATCACTGGTTGCCGTAGCCGACAGGCTGGCTTTCGATCGCTTCGGCGATCAGGCTTGTGGAATTCTCGGTCGAGAAGGCGATGGGCATCAGAACCACCATGCCAAGCCCGATGATGGCGGCCGACAATACGACCCAGTCGACCGTGATGGCGCCGTCTTCGCGGCGCAGGAATTGCAAAAATGACGTCATGATTTACGCTCCAAATTCCAACAAGTCGGCACACGGCCCCTCTTCCGACGCTGTTCTAACCGCGCATTGTGGCTGAAAAGGGAACGATCACAGGGCGGAATTGCGGCTTGTTCGAAAAATGAAACAAGCCGCGCAACGGGCGCGGCTTGTCAAGAATGTCAGTCCAGGCCGGAAAATGACGGTCCGATTACTGGTTTTCGTAGCCCGCAGCGCGTTCGCCCAGGTCGGCCACGATGGCGTCGCCCAGACCTTCGATGCCGCCGCCAACGGTGGTCATGACGACCATGCCAAGGCCAACGATGGCTGCGGTCAGCACGACCCAGTCAACGGTTACAGCGCCGGATTCGTCATTCTTGAAGGATTTGAAGATGTTCAGAAATTTCATGGCAATTGCCCTTTCATGAGAAGTCAAATCGTCCGGCCGGCGGTGTATTGCTTTGAGTCTTCCCCAGAAGATCCGCCAAGCTTGCCGACAGGAAGCCAGATAAATCGGGCGGGATTGGGGCCGTGCGGGGGTCATTTCGCGATGATGCCGCGGATGGTGAAGCAATCGGCGCGGTGCGCGGCGTTGGCGCAGCTGCCAAATGAAAAGGCCGCACCCCTTGTCAGGTGCGGCCCTTCTGATCGGAAAATCAGATCAGATTACTGGTTTTCGTAACCCGCGGCGCGTTCGCCCAGGTCGGCCACGATGGCGTCGCCCAGACCTTCGATGCCGCCGCCGACGGTGGTCATGACGACCATGCCAAGGCCGACGATGGCTGCGGTCAGCACGACCCAGTCAACGGTCACAGCGCCGGATTCGTCGTTCTTGAAGGATTTGAAGATGTTCAGCAGTTTCATGGCAGGTGCCCCTTTTGACCCGTGTGTTCGATGCTGTCAGAGCTGCGTTTCTGCTTCTGACCCTTGCATGATCGGCTTTGATTCTGGCTCGATTGCGGCCCGTTAAGGGTGTTTTCACGAATTTTTGCCGAGATTTCTATGGCAATGCTGCCAGCGGTCGCCCACACGGAATAAGGGCAAAGCAAAAGGGCCGCCCCGTCCCGGGAGCGGCCCTTCTGATCGAAAAGTCAGATCAGATTACTGGTTTTCGTAGCCCGCAGCGCGTTCGCCCAGGTCGGCCACAATGGCGTCGCCCAGACCTTCGATGCCGCCGCCAACGGTGGTCATGACGACCATGCCAAGGCCAACAATGGCTGCGGTCAGCACGACCCAGTCAACGGTCACAGCACCGGATTCGTCGTTCTTGAAGGATTTGAAGATGTTCAGCAGTTTCATGGCAGGTGCCCTTTCTCGAGTGTTGCACGTTCAGTCATTCCGGAGAATTTCGCCGCGGCCTCTGTTCCGCTGCCTTCCGAAGACAAGTTCATATGGCCCCCGGAACGTGGCAAAGCTGCGGTCAGGAAAGGGCCTTTTCACGGTTATCGTTAACTATGAATTAACATCATGAAAAATATCGATAAATTTTTTTACGACCGGCTGTTTTTTCGAATTTACCCTTCCAGACCGCGTGGCAAACAGGTCAATTCTGGCGAAAAAGCCATGATTGGGCAGCGATTTCCTTAGCCATGTTTGGGGCTGCGTGCTTTGGTTTCGGCAAGCAATTTGAAGGCAGGCATCGCACAAAGATGCGCAGGCACATTGGCATGATCCTGGCGGCAGCAGTTTGTGCCGCCCCTCTTGCGGGGCCGTTCGGCGCGCAGGCCGAAGGTCTGTCCGGCACGGCGCGTGATTTTACCTTCAAGCGGATTTCGGTGGCCGATACCAAGCCGGGCAAGCGTATCACCGTGCAGATCGACCCGGTGGAGCAGGCCCGCTTGTTGGCCATGGCACCCAAGGTTGACCCCTATCCAAAACCCAGCGCCGAGAAAAAGGCGCTGGAGCCCTCTGCGCCGGTCAAAGGGGCGGAATACGGCTGGTTCTGGGACAAGGTCCCCGCCGCGCGTGATGAGGTGTCGGGGCGTTTTCCGCTGGCGCTGGCCAGCCTGTCGCAAGGCCCGTCGGGCGCGCAAGTGGCCGCCCCGCGCATGCAGCACATGCAGCAGATCGCCAATACCTATGGGGTTGAAATCCTGAAGGCGACTTTGGACACCGAGGTGTCCCCCGCTTTGGTGTTGGCGGTGATCGGCATCGAAAGCGGTGGTCGGCATGCGGTGGTGTCCAGCGCAGGCGCGACTGGGTTGATGCAGCTGATCCCCGCCACCGCAGAGCGCTTTGGCGTGCAGGATTCCAAAGACCCGGTGCAGAACATTAGGGGCGGTGTGGCCTATCTGGATTGGCTGATGAAGCGGTTCGACCGCGATCCCTTGATGGTGCTGGCGGCCTATAACGCGGGTGAGGGCGCGGTGGAGGCCAACAAGGGCGTGCCGCCCTATGCCGAGACGCGGGATTATGTGCCGAAGGTGCTGGCCGCCTGGCAAGTGGCCCAAGGTCTGTGCCAAAGCCCGCCAGAATTGGTGACCGACCCTTGCGTGTTCAAAATCATCGCATCTGGCGGATGAAGTGAGGGGGGCAGTCTGCCCCACTCACCCCTAGGATAATTCGGCCACATTGAAGACCGAGGGCAGGGTCAGTTGACCAAGGTCGCCTCGGTCGCGGCACGCAGGTCGGCCTCGGTCACGCCATCGGCAAGTTCGACGATCTTCAAGCCGCCCGGCACCACGTCCAGCACACCCAGATTGGAGATGATGCGGTTGACCACGGCCTTGCCGGTAAGCGGCAGGGTGCAGGCTTTGAGCACCTTGGATTCACCGTGCTTGGAGGTGTGGTCCATCACGACCACAACGCGGCCAACGCCAGCCACCAGATCCATGGCGCCGCCCATGCCTTTGACCAGCTTGCCCGGGATCATCCAGTTCGCCAGATCACCGTTTTCGGCCACTTCCATCGCGCCAAGGATCGCCATGGCGATCTTGCCGCCGCGGATCATGGCGAAGGATTGGGCCGAATCGAAATAGGCGGTTTGCGGCAGTTCGGTGATGGTTTGCTTGCCCGCGTTGATAAGGTCTGGGTCTTCCTCGCCCTCATAAGGGAAAGGCCCCATGCCCAGCATGCCGTTCTCCGATTGCAGCGTCACCGAGACACCTTCGGGAATGTAATTCGCCACCAGCGTTGGAATCCCGATGCCAAGGTTCACATACCAGCCGTCTTGCAGTTCCTGTGCAGCCCGCGCGGCGATTTGGTCTCTATCCCATGCCATGGCTCAGGCCTCCTTCTTGCGGGTGGTGCGGTTTTCGATGCGCTTTTCATGCTGCCCTTGGATCAGGCGATGCACATAGATGCCGGGCAGGTGGATGCTGTCGGGATCCAAAGACCCAAGCGGCACGATTTCCTCGACCTCGCAGATACAGATCTTGCCGGCGGTTGCGGCAGGCGGGTTGAAGTTGCGGGCGGTTTTGCGGAACACGAGGTTGCCCGACGGGTCCGCCTTCCATGCCTTGACGATGGAGATGTCGGTGACCAGCCCGGTTTCAAGGATATGTTCCTTGCCGTTGAACACCTTTACGTCCTTGCCATCGGCAATCACGGTGCCAACGCCGGTGCGGGTGTAAAAGCCACCGATCCCGGCCCCCCCGGCGCGCAGACGTTCGGCCAGCGTGCCTTGAGGGTTGAATTCCAGCTCCAGCTCGCCCGACAGATATTGCCGCATGAATTCTGCATTCTCACCCACATAGGACGAGATCATCTTCTTCACTTGGCGGGTTTCCAACAAAACCCCAAGCCCAAAGCCATCCACGCCCGCATTGTTCGACGCGATGGTGAGGTTCTTGGTGCCTGCCTTGCGAATGGCGGCGATCAACAGTTCGGGGATGCCGCAAAGGCCAAAGCCCCCTGACGCGATGGTCATGCCGTCAAACAGCAGACCCTCAAGTGCGGCATCCGCACTTGGATAGACCTTTTTCATGCGAATTTCCTCCTCTGGCCCCATGTTCCGGATGGGCCGGGCCATGGGAAAGCATGGCGCGATCCTGAAAGATTGCACTTCCCCCCGCCATCCGTAAGAATACGTATGTTGCTACGTAGGGCGCGCGCATGTCCACCACGATCCGGGATTTTGAAAAACTCGCCTTCCGCCATGCGCCCGATGCGACGCTGATTTTGGCGGATCGCGTCATTCTGCGGGCAAGCCTGCGGGTGGAAACGGTGTTCGACTGGAAGGTGGCGGAACTGGAGGGCCAGTCGATCCGGGTGCTCTACCCCGGTCAGACCGATTTTGAGGTGATCGGCGCACGGGCGCGGCGGGCGATGCGGGCGGGCGAGGTATACCGCGATGAACGATTCATGCGCAGAAAAGACGGGCAGGTGGTCTGGATGGAAGGGCAGGGCACCGCACTGGATCCTGAAGATCCGTTGCGTTTAGCCGTCTGGACCTATCGGCCGATTGAGGCGGGCACCGGCGCGGTGTCGGGGGCGCTGGGGCCGTTGACCGCGACGGAAAAGAAGATCGCGCGCTATCTGGTGAACGGGTTTACCAGCAAAGAAATCGCGCTGGCGCTGGACTGTTCGCCCCGCACGGTCGAGGTGCATCGTGCCAATATGATCCGCAAGATGGGCGTCAGAAACAGCGCCGAGATGGTGAGCCGGTTGTTGGTTGCAACCGTCTAGAGGGGCTTTACCTCGGCAGCCCGTTCACTATGGTGGCCGCGCCCGCCCGAGTGGTGGAATGGTAGACACAGAAGACTTAAAATCTTTAGGCCGTACGGCCGTGCCGGTTCGAGTCCGGCCTCGGGCACCACGGGCGCAAACATGATGGGCTGACTGATCTGGGTCGCTGTATTGAGCGTATCAGGAAAAACACGCCGGAGCCCTTTCATGCAGATTATCCTTCTTTACGCCCTGACGGCCGTGATCTTTCTCGCGCTTGATGCGGTGATGCTGAGGCTGCACATGGCCCCGCTGTTTGAACGCCATATCGGCCCTGCGATGCTGGACAGCATCCGCCTCGGGCCCGCCGTGCTGTTTTACCTGTGCTATGTGGCGGGGCTTTTGTATCTTGTCTCGGTGCCGGCGCTGAAATCTGGGGCTGGGGTGATCTTGCCTGCGGCGGTCTTGGGCTTCATGGCCTATGGCACCTATGAATTTACCAACTACGCCCTTATGAAGGGATGGACCCTGCGCATGGTTTTGACCGATGTCGGCTGGGGTACGGTGCTGACCGCTGTTTCCGCATGGGGCGGGTTGGCGCTGACGCGGACAATCTTCAAGGTGTGATCCATGATCCTTTACGGCATTTCGACCTGCGATACCTGCAAGAAGGCACAAAAGGCGTTGGAGGCGGCAGGCCATGCCGTCACCTTCCGGGACATTCGCAAAGATCCGCTGATCGAAGCTGAAATCGCCGAGATTGTCGGTGAGTTTGGCAGTCGGATCATCAACAAGCAGTCGACGACCTACCGCGGATTTTCCGATTTCTTGCGCGAATCTGAACCCGAGGCGCAAATCGCGGCGCAGCCGACCGTGATGAAACGGCCGCTTATCAAAGCCGATCGCTGGCATTTGGGCTGGGACGCCGATGTGCAGGCTGCCCTGTTGTAGCCCCAAATGAAATCGGCCCTTCGGGGCCGATTCCAAGTATTTCCAGATCAGATCAAAGCAGGCGCAGGTCGCCGGCCGATTCTTTGCCGTCGCGGCCAGATTGCAGCTCGTAGCCGATTTTCTGGTTGTCGTTCAGGCCCTTAAGGCCCGCACGTTCCACCGCAGAGATATGCACGAACACATCTTTGCCGCCATTATCGGGGGCGATAAAGCCATAACCCTTGGTGCTGTTAAACCATTTCACGGTGCCGGTCGGCATTCCGTCTCTCCTATCTCAACCCTCCCGGGGCGTGATTGCCACGGGCCGTGCAAGCAGGTCTTCTTGGGCCACGATAGGCGGTCAGAAAGTCTGTCGTCACTTTGAAAATCATGCCAAAGCTGTCGCCAAAATCAAGCGCCGAATCCATTGCAGCCGTTCCGAAGGCAAAAGGCGCGGCAAAACGATGCGAAATGTTGCATCCGTTGTGCGCCCGAAGGGGGCCGTTTGGGGGGATCGCCTGCCGCCAATGAAAAACGCCGCCCGGTTTGGGGCGGCGTTTTTCGTTCTCGGGTCAGGCTTAATGCGACGGCGGCAGGGCATCCAGCCCAAACAGCGCCACCGCCTGATCGAAACTGATGGTTTCCGTCCGCGTCTCACCCAGACGGCGGACAGAAACGGTGCGATCTTCCACCTCTTTCATCCCGATGGCGAGGATCACCGGAACCTTGCCGACGGAATGTTCGCGAACCTTGTAGTTGATCTTTTCGTTCCGCGTATCCGCCTCGGCCCGCACACCCGCCTTTTTCAGCGCGTTGACGATCTCGTAGACGTAGGCATCGGCATCCGACACGATCGAGGCCACCACCACCTGACGCGGCGCCAGCCAGAACGGAAACTTGCCGGCGTAGTTTTCGATCAAAATCCCGATGAAGCGTTCGAACGACCCCAGAATTGCCCGGTGCAGCATGACCGGGCGGTGCTTGGCGCCATCTTCGCCAACAAATTCCGCATCCAGCCGGTTCGGCAGGTTGAAATCGGCCTGGAAGGTGCCGCACTGCCATTCACGGCCAATCGCGTCGGTCAGTTTGAAATCCAGCTTCGGGCCATAGAAGGCCCCGTCGCCTGCGTTGATTTCATAGGGCAGGCCCAGACCTTCGATTGCTTTTTGCAGGGCGTTTTCGGCCTTGTCCCAAACCTCATCCGACCCCACGCGTACATCGGGGCGGGTGGAGAGTTTGATGTCGAATTTGGTGAAGCCAAGGTCTTTGTAAACGCTGGACAAAAGCGCGATGAAGCCCGCGCATTCCGCCTCGATCTGGTCTTCGGTGCAGAAGATATGCGCGTCGTCTTGGGTAAAGCCGCGCACGCGCATCAGCCCATGCATGGAGCCCGACGATTCGTAGCGGTGGCACGAGCCAAACTCGGCCAGACGCAGCGGCAAGTCGCGGTAGGATTTCAGGCCCTGATTGAACACCTGCACATGGCAAGGGCAGTTCATCGGCTTCAGCGCATTGACGCGCTTTTCCTTGGCGCCCTCTTCGTCCACCTCAACGATGAACATATTCTCGCGATAGGCTTCCCAATGGCCCGACTTTTCCCACAGGATGCGGTCCACCACCTGCGGGGTCTTGATTTCCTTGTAGCCCGCCACGCGCAGACGGCCGCGCATGTAATCTTCCAACTGGCGATAGATCGTCCAGCCATTCGGATGCCAGAACACCATACCCGGTGCTTCGTCCTGAATGTGGAACAACTCCATCTCGCGGCCCAGCTTGCGGTGGTCGCGCTTGGCGGCCTCTTCCAGCATGGTCATATGGGCCTTCAGGTCATCGCGGTTCTTGAAGGCAAGGCCGTAGATGCGCTGCAGCATGGGCCGCGTGGCATCGCCCAGCCAATAGGCGCCCGCCACATGGGTCAGCTTGAAGGCGTCGGCCGGAACCTGCCCCGTATGGGCCAGATGCGGGCCACGGCACAGGTCTTGCCAGTGCCCATGCCAATACATCCGCAGGTCTTCGCCCTCGGGGATGCGGTTGATAAGCTCGATCTTGAAGGGCTCGCCGCGCTCTTCGTAATAGGCGATGGCGCGGGCGCGGTCCCAGACCTCGGTTTTCACCGGATCGCGGGCGTTGATGATCTGCTTCATCTTGGCTTCAATTGCGCCAAGGTCTTCGGGCGTGAAGGGCTCGGCGCGGTCAAAGTCGTAAAACCAGCCGTAGTCCCGCACCGGGCCGATGGTGACCTTTACGTCGGGCCAGATTTCTTGCACGGCGCGGGCCATGATATGGGCGCAGTCGTGGCGGATCAGTTCCAGCGCCTGTGCATCATCTGCCATGGTGTGGATGGCAATGCTGGCATTGTCGGTGATCGGCCATTGCAGATCGTAATGCGCGCCGTTGACGGTGGCGGAGATGGCCTTTTTGGCCAATCCGGGGGCGATGGACAACGCCACTTCGGCAGCGGTTACACCTGCGGCGTAGTCGCGCTTGTTTCCATCGGGGAAGGTGAGGGAGATTTGGGCCATGGCCTGATCCTCGTCGTTTGGCGCCTACGAAACGCCCGGTTGCGGGTTATGTGCGGCGTTGTTTGACGCCTGACCTTGGCGGCGTCAAGGTGGCGGGGCGGAAAATGCAGGCGCCGGGTGGTTTTACGGGCCAATTATGGGGGAATGATGCGGTCATTTGCAGAAATTTTGGCAATCGCAGCCGAGCGCAAAGGCAGCGAAGCGGCGGTTTTCGCGGGCGTTCCCGTTGCAAAAAACGCCGATCAGCTGGCCGCGATCCCCGATGACCGCTGGCTGGCTGCCATGGCGCAATGGATTTTCCGGGCGGGCATCAGTTGGCAGGTGGTCGAGGCGAAATGGCCGGGCATCGAGGAGGCGTTTGGCGGCTTTGCCATTGGCCCCTTGTCGATGATGGATGACGATTGGCTGGATGCCCTGCTTGCCGACAAACGGGTGATCCGCGCCGGGCCAAAGATCTTGGCGATCCGCGATAATGCGGCCTTCCTGCGCGAGGTGGGCGGCTTTGGCCGCAACGTGGGCGATTGGCCTGCCGAAGATTTCGCCGGGCTGATCCTGTGGCTGCAAAAATCGGGCAGCCGGTTGGGGGGTATGACCGCGCCTTACATGCTGCGGCATATGGGCAAGGACAGCTATATCCCAAGCCGCGATGTGGTGGCGCGGCTGGTGGCGGAAGGGGTTGTCGACAAGGCGCCCTCGTCGCCCAAGTCTTGGGCCGCGGTTCAGGGGGCGTTCAACACATGGCGGGCAGAAAGCGGCCTTCCGTTGACCACGATCAGCCGGGTTCTGGCGCAATCTGTCGGCTAGGGCATTCAGGTTTTCGCTGAAAGCTGCAATCTGGGCTGACAGCGCCGCGCGGGGGCGCTAAACCCTGCCCCAAACGAGGAAAAATCATGCCCGATTGGTTCACCACCCCCGCTGGCCGCAGGCTTGCCTATCACCAGACCAAAGCAACCGGGGCAGGGATCGGCCTGCCGGGCGTTGTTTTCTTGGGGGGCTACAAATCGGACATGACCGGAACCAAGGCTGTGCATTTGCAGGCTTGGGCCGAAGCGACGGGCCGGGCCTTTTTGCGCTTTGACTATTCGGGGCATGGGCAATCTTCGGGGCGGTTCGAAGACGGCGGCATTGGGGATTGGTTTGCCGATGCAAGCGCGATCATCGACGGCCTGACAACCGGGCCGCAGGTGCTGGTCGGTTCCTCCATGGGGGGCTGGATTTCACTTTTGGTCGCCCGCGCGATGCCGGGGAAGGTCGCGGGGCTGGTCGGCGTGGCCGCGGCCCCTGACTTCACCGAAGATCTGATGTGGGGCAGCTATTCCGAGGCGCAGAAAGCCCTGTTGCAAAGCCAAGGCTGGCTGGCCGAACCGTCGGAATATTCCGATGAGCCCTATATCATCACCAAGGCCTTTCTGGACGACGGCGCCCATTATCTGGTGCTGCGCAGCCCCTTGAACCTGCCGTTCCCGGTGCGGTTGTTGCAAGGCACGGCGGATGTCGATGTGCCGCCCTCGGTTGCGCTGCGGTTGATGGACCATGCCGACAGCCCCGATTTGCGCCTGACGCTGGTCAAGGGGGCGGACCACCGCTTTTCCACGCCCGCCTGTCTGGATCTGATCTCTGCCGCGATTGCCGAGGTGTCGGGCCATGCATGAACCCTTGGTGATGATCCCCGGTCTGATGTCAGACGCGCGGCTGTTCTTGCCGCAGATGGTGCGGCTTGGGGCCGAACGTCATTGCCATGTCTGCATTGCCGGGCAGGGCGAAACCGTCGAGCAAATGTCTGAGGCACTGATGCCGGGCCTGCCCGAGAAATTTGCCCTGATCGGGCATGGCTTGGGCGGCGATATTGCGCTGGATATCATCCGCCGCGCGCCGGACCGGGTGACGCGCGTGGTGCTGATGGCGACCGATCCTTTGTCCGAAGCGCCGTCGCTGGCGGCCGAACGCGAAACCCGCATGGTCATGGCCCGCGCCGGGCGGTTGGTGGATGCAATGGCCCAGGAAATCCCCGAAGCGGCGATTGCGGTCAGCCCGTGGCAGGACGAGATCATGGCGCTGGTCAAGGATATGGCGCTGGGTCTGGGCGAGGGGGTCTTCCTGCGCCAATCCCGCGCGCTGCAACGCCGCCCCGATCAACAAAAGACCATGCGCAAGGTGCGACTGCCGGCTTTGGTGCTGGCGGGGCGGCAAGACACGCTGGTGCCGCTGCGCCGCCAGGAATTCACCGCAACCCTGATGCCCTATGGTCAGTTTCAGATCATCGAGGACGCAGGCCACCTCGCGACCCTTGAACAGCCCGAGGCGGTATCCGAGGCGGTGGGGGCCTTTTTGAACGGCCCGATGATGCTGCGTTAAGCTTTGACGGCTTTTAGCTGGGGTTTGGTTGCGGGCTCGGTGCCGGAATTGGCGTCAATGAAACGCAGGACCAAAGGCCGGATGTTCAGGCGCCAGCTTCTGCCCGCAAAGATGCCGTAGTGACCGGCCTCAGGCTCCAGATGCTGGGCCTTAAGGTGGTCGGGCAGGCCGGTGCAAAGCTTCAGCGCGGCGACACACTGGCCGGGGGCCGAAATATCGTCCTTTTCGCCCTCAACCGTTTTCACCGCGACACGGGTAATCGCACCCAGATCCACCGTCTTGCCTGCGACGACGAATTCGTTGCGGGCAATTTCACGGTTCTTGAAAATGCGTTCGACGGTCGAAAGGTAGAACTCCGCCGTCATGTCCATCACGGCAAGGTATTCGTCATAGAAGCGATTGTGCGCGTCATGGTCGGTCGCCTCACCCCGCGCAACCCGCAGGATCTGTTCGGAAAACGCCTTGGAGTGCCGCTCGGCATTCATCGACATGAAACTTTGCAGCTGCAGCAATCCGGGGTAAACCAGACGGCCAACCCCTTTGTATTTGAAGCCCACGCGCTGGATTGCGATCTGCTCCAACTGGCCCATGGTGATTCGGCGGCCGAAGTCGGTCACGTCAGTGGCGGCGGCATCCGGGTCGATCGGGCCACCGATCAGTGTCAGGCTGCGCGGCTGGGCGTCGGGGTCTTCGCCCGCCAGATAGGCGGTGGCGGCCAAGGTCAGCGGCGCGGGCTGGCACACGGCGATCACATGGGTATCCGGCCCAAGGGCGCGCATGAATTCAACCAGATAGAGCGTGTAATCTTCCACGTCGAACTTGCCGGCAGACACCGGAATATCGCGCGCATTGTGCCAATCGGTCACAAAAACGTCGGCATCGGGCAGCAAACTGGCGACAGTCGAGCGCAAAAGGGTGGCGTAATGTCCAGACATCGGGGCCACGAGCAGGATTTTTCGTGCCATTGGCGCCCTGCGACGCACAAAAAACTGCACCAGATTGCCAAAGGGCTTTTCGACTATGGTGTTGACGTCAACCAAGTGATCCTGCCCATCCGGGCCCGGAATGGAGCGGATGCCCCAGTCAGGCTTGGTCACCATGCGGGCAAAGGAACGCTCTGTCACTTCGCCCCAGGCGGCCATGATGTTCAGCATCGGGTTCATCGTCATCGAGAACGCCGGATAGCTGGCCATGGCCCGCGCGGTTGCACCCATCCACTCATTCGTGTTTCGAATGCTTTCCATCAGGTCATAGGTGGCCATATACTTCATGGGCGTCTCCTGGGCCGGTCGCGGCCGCATCCCAAGGAGGGGAGGGCGCAATGCTGCATAGCAGCGAGATTAGGGGCGAATGTTTAACATGGCAACTGAAGAATATGATGCAGGTGCGGCGGCCGGGCTGAAGCTGGAGCGGATGCAGGCCAATCTTGCGAAAATGGAACAGTTGTCAGAGCGATTGGTCGCAGCGCTGGCGCGGCAAAAGCAAAAAGACGCCGCGCTGAATGGACCGTCTTCAGAGGTCTATATGCAGGCCGCGCAGGCCTATCTGGCGGCGATGTTGCAAAACCCCGGCAAGGTGATCGAACATCAGGTCGGCTATTGGGGCAAGACGCTGAAGCATTACATCGAGGCACAGCAGGCGCTTGCCTCGGGCGAGTTCAAGGCGCCCGCCGACCCCGGCCCCAAGGATCGCCGCTTTGCCAACCCGCTTTGGGACACCCATCCGGCCTTCAATTATCTCAAGCAGCAATACCTCATCAACGCCGAGGCCGTGCAGGATGCCTTGGCCGATATGGAGGGGCTGGACACGCCCGAACGCCGCCGGGTGGAATATTTCACCAAGCAGATCGTCGACATGCTGGCGCCGACGAACTTTCTTGGCACCAATCCCGACGCTTTGGAAAAGGCGATCGCGACCGATGGCGAAAGTCTGGTCAAAGGGCTGGAAAACCTTGTCGCCGATATCGAGGCGCATGACGGCGAGATGCAGGTGACGCTGTCGGACCCTGCCGCCTTTCACCTCGGCCAAAACATCGCTGCGACGCCCGGCTCGGTGGTGTTCCGCAACCGTATGCTGGAGCTGATCCAGTACAAGCCGACGACCGAAACCGTCTATGAAACCCCGCTGCTGATCTTTCCGCCATGGATCAACAAATTCTATGTGATGGATCTTAAGCCGCAGAATTCGTTGATCAAATGGATTGTCGATCAGGGCTATACGCTGTTTGTCGTCTCTTGGGTCAACCCCGACCCTAGCTATGCCGATGTCGGGATGGATGACTATATCCGCGAAGGATATCTCACTGCGATGGCCGAGGTGCGGCGGATTTGTGGGGTGAAACAGATCAATGCGGTGGGCTATTGCATCGCGGGCACCACGCTGGGCCTGACGCTGGCGCATCTGCAACGCGCCGGGGACGAGACGGTGAAATCGGCCACCTTCTTTACCACGCTGACCGACTTTTCCGATCCGGGCGAGGTGGGGGTGTTTCTGGCCGATGATTTCGTCGATGGCATCGAACGGCAATGCGCCACCGATGGCATCCTGTCCAAACGCTTCATGGGCAAGACCTTTTCCTATCTGCGCTCCAATGATCTGATCTACGGCCCGGCCATCAAAGCCTATATGATGGGCGAAGCGCCCCCGGCGTTTGATCTTCTTTACTGGAATGGCGATGGCACCAACCTGCCGGGCAAGATGGCGGTGGAATATATCCGCCACCTTTGTCAGGAAGACGGCTTTGCCAAGGGCGTCTTCCCGGTCTTTGGCAAGCCCGTCAGTCTGGAGGGCGTCAAGGTGCCGCTCTGCGCCATCGCCTGCGAGACGGACCACATCGCCCATTGGCGCGGCAGCTTCAACGGCGTGAAACAGATGGGATCGACCGACAAGACCTTTATCGTTTCGCAATCGGGCCATATCGCGGGGATCATCAATCCCCCCTCCAAGGGTAAATATGGTCATTACACCAACGATGGTCCGGTTTCCGGCGCGCCAGATGATTGGATGAAGGCGGCCAGCTTCACCGCAGGCAGTTGGTGGCCGCGGTGGGGGGCTTGGCTGGATGAGCGGTCGGGCGGGCAGATTCCGGCGCGGCAGATCGGTGATTCGGGCCACCCCGAGTTGTGCCCGGCACCGGGAACCTACGTTGTGTCAAAGCCAGCTGATTGAATCTGCGGCACTTTTCAAATACGTGGCAGTCATCCTCTGGTTGTTGCTGCGTCGCAGAAATTTCACTTGAAATGCTGCAGTGCGGCATGTATATATTGCTTCAGGAAACGGGCATCCCCCGGATTGACAGGAGCATTTCAAATGACCAAGACCACCGACTTCACCAAAGTCATGCAGGACATGATGGCTTCGTTCCCGGTTGACGCCTCGGCGTTCCAGAACGCGTTCAAGACGCAAGCCAACTACGGCGAAAAGCTGGCTGCTGTTGCGCTGGCCGCTGCTGAAAAGTCGACCGAGCTGTCGGCCAAATGGGCCAAGGACTCGCTGTCGAAGCTGGCTGACGCCGCCAAAGCCAAGGCTGAGCCCGCCGAGTACGGCAAAGCCGCTTCGGACTTCGCTACCGCTGCTGCGGAAATGGCTGCTGAAAATCTGGCTGCTTTCGCGGAAATCGCCAAGAAAGTGCAGATGGACACCGTCGAACTGATGCTGGCCGCTGGCAAGAACGTCTCGGAAGAAGCTTCGGCTGCCGTGAAAAAAGCGACCGCCGACGTTTCGGCTCAGGTCAAGAAAGCCGCTACGGCTGCAAAGTAATCGGGACTTTTGCGTCTCCTCCCTGACGCGAAAAGACCAATCGGGCGGGCCATTGTGCCCGCCCTTTCTTTTTTTCTGCACCTCGCCTAAGCTTCTCTGCATAAGCATAAGCCCTGGGGAGGGGCGATCATGTCTGACACCGCCAAGCCGCTGCTCATCAAGCGTTACGCCAGCCGGCGTCTCTACAACACTGAAACCTCCGATTACGTAACGCTGGAGGACATTGCGGGCTTTGTGCGCTCGGGCCGCGATGTGCAGATCGTCGATCTGAAAACCGGCGATGATCTGACGCGACAGTATCTTTTGCAAATCGTGGCCGAGCATGAATCCAAAGGCGATTCCGTGCTGCCAACCAATGTGCTGACCGATCTCGTGCGGTCCTATGCCACCAATATGCAATCGGTCATGCCGCAGTTTCTGGCCTCCAGCTTTGACATGCTGCGTGAAAGCCAAGCCAAGATGATGGAAAACTTCGCGGGCATTGCCACGCCGATGGCGGGGATGCCGGGGTTTGACGCGCTGCGCAAACAGCAAGAAGCCTTCATGAAAACCGTGATGGGCGGCATGCCGGGATGGGCCGGTACCGGCCCCGCCCGCAGTGAGCCAGAGACGAAGGACGCGCCGCAAGATCTGGCCGAGATCAAGCGCCAGTTGGCAGAGTTGCAGCAGAAACTGTCGAAGCTGTGATGTGCCGATGACCGAAGGGCAGGGCAGGGTCACCCTTTGGGGAATCGAGGTGTTTCTTGCCGTGACCGAGGAACGCTCGATCACGGCGGCGGCCCGGCGGCTGGGGGTTTCGCCATCTGCCATTTCGCAGCAACTGGCCGGTTTGGAAACCGCGCTGGGGGCGGGTTTGCTCGACCGTTCGGCCCGGCCCTTGGGGCTGACGCCTGCGGGGACCATGTTTCGCCGCCATGCCCAGACCATCCTGAACGCCGAAGCCGAAGCGCGCAGTGAATTGGCCATGGCCGATCTGTCTGGGCTGACCACGCTGCGGCTGGGGCTGATCGAAGATTTTGATGCCGAGGTGACGCCGCTTTTGCTGCACGGCTTGGCCCGCGATCTCAAGGGGTGCCGCTTTCTGTTGGAAACCGGCGCCAGCCATCGGCTCTTGGATCAGCTGGAGGCGCGGGCGCTGGACATGGTGGTGTCGGCCGATCTGGGCAGCGAAGGCGCCGATGACGGCTGGCGCGAAGTGCATCCCTTGATGGCGGAACCTTTCGTGGCCGTGACGCCCAAAGGCCGCGATCTGGCCGATCTGCCGCTTATCCAATATACCGCGCGGCATTTGATGGGCCGCCAAATTGCCAGCCATCTGGCGCGGCAGAACCTGAAACTGACCCACCGGTTTGAATTGGACAGCTATCGCGCCATTCTGGCCATGGTCTCAGGCGGGGCGGGGTGGACGATCCTGACGCCCTTGGCCTTGCACCATGCCAGCCGCTTCCGCGAGGGGGTGGATGTGTTGCCGCTGCCCTTTGCCCCGCTGGAGCGCAGCCTGTCGCTTTCGGCCCGCGCAGGCGTGTTAAAGGACATGCCGGCGCAGGTGGCCGGGCATCTGCGGCAATTGATTGCGACGCAGGTGGTTGCCCCGGCCTTGGCCGAATGGCCTTGGATGGCCGCGGGGTTGCGGGTTTTGTGATGCGGGGGCTTCTGGTAAATTCTGCCGGAAGCCTTATCTATGACCGGTGCGGGCAACAGCCCTGACATCCGTCGTCAGCCCCTTCATGCCAAGGACATGCGCCATGAAACTTTGCATCTTCGCTGTTGCCGTTCTTGGTCTGGTGGCCAGCGCTGCGGGGGCGGATGAGCAGGTGGTTGATGCCGATGGCAACGGCAGCTTTTCACTGGCCGAGGTGCAGCAGGCCTATCCAGCCCTGACGGCAGAAGACTTTCAGTCGGCGGATTTTGATGGGTCGGGCGCGTTGTCGGCCGAAGAATTGGCCATCGTGATCGCCGCGTCAGGCTGAGCTTTTCTTTTCAGTGGCAAAGGCGTAGGGCCAAGGCAACAAGAGGAGTTTGCCATGGCTTTGGCCGATCTGATCACCCGCGCAGGCGGGGTTTGCGAGTTTTGTGGCGCATCCGATGCGCTGGATGCGGTCGATGTGCCGCCGGGGGGCGAGATTTTGCTCTGCCCGCTCTGCCGCGAAGATGAACCCGCCCCCGCGGGCCATTGGCGCGCCTTGGAAGGTGCCGCATGGTCTGCCGTGCCCGAAGTGCAATTGGCGGTTTGGCGCAAGCTGGGCGCTTTGAACGAGGCTTGGGCGACCGAAGCGCGGGAAGGCATGATCTTGGGCGACGACGCGCAGGCATGGGCCGATCAACCGGCGGCCTTGGAGCATTTTGATTGCCATGGTGCCAAGCTTTCGCAGGGCGACACCGTGGTTCTGGTCAAGGATCTTGTGGTGAAGGGCGCGGGCTTTACCGCCAAGCGCGGCACGGCGGTGCGGGGCATTTCGTTGGTGGCCGACAACGCCGCCCATATCGAAGGCCGCGTGGAAGGCCAGCGCATCGTCATCCTGACGGAGTTCGTCAAGAAGAAGTGAGCCATGCTCAAAGGCCGGATTCGTGCTATGTTCAACCTGTGGCATCTTGGCATGGGAGGGCTGAAGATGACGGCCATGAACATCGTGCATATGAAGATAAAGCCCGGGAAGGAAGCCGACTATCTGGCGATTCACCGCGAGTTGAAAGCCGACGGCATGCCGGGCTTGCGGAATTTCTGGCTGGTCGAAACCGGAGAGCGCGCCTTTACCGTGGTTGGCGAATGGGACGACATGACGGCTTTGGCCGCGGCACGTCCCGTCATGATTGCCAACCTCGACCGGCTGCGGCCTATTCTTGAGGATCTGGGCGGCGATCTGGGGATGACAGACCCGCGATCAGGCGCGGTTGCGCTGCACGCCGCGCCCTAGGCGCCTTGGCCCCGGTGGGGGTCGGAAAAGACAAAGGCCCGGGGAATGTCGTTCCCCCGGGCCTTTTTCATGTGGTCTGGCACTTATTCCAGTTCGATCAACAGGTCTTTGGCGTCGATCTGGCTGCCCGCATGGACATAAAGCGCCTTGATGGTCGCCTCGCGGTCGGCATGCAGACCGGTTTCCATCTTCATGGCTTCGATGGTCAGCAGCATATCGCCCGCCTTGACCTTTTGGCCGACCGTCACTGCCACCGATGCAATCGCACCCGGCATCGGTGCGCCGATGTGGTTCGGGTTGCCCTCGGCGGCCTTCGGTTTGGCTGCGGTTTTTGCCTTGATCGCCCGGTTCGGCACGCGGATCACCCGCGGCTGGCCGTTCAATTCGAAGAACACCTTCACCTCGCCATCATCGGTGGTTTCACCCACCGCTTGCAGGCGGATTTCCAGCGTCTTGCCGGGGTCGATTTCGGCAGTGATCTCCTCACCCGGGGCCATGCCATAAAAGAAGGTCCGGGTCGGCAGGGTGCGGACCGGGCCATATTGCCGATGACGACCCATGTAATCGAGGAAGACCTTCGGATACATCAGATAGCCGTTCAGATCTTCGTCATCGATAATCAGACCATTGAGGTCATTGGACAATTTTTCACGAGTCGCCTCAATGTCCACCGCTGCCACATCCGCGCCGGGGCGGGTGGTCAGTGGCTTTTCGCCCTTCAACACCTTGGCCTGAATGCCCTTGGGCCAGCCGCCGTGGGTTGGCCAAGATTGCCCTTCATCATGTCGACAACCGAATCCGGGAAGGCAACATCGACGCCCGGTGCTTCCACCTCGGCGCGGGTCAGGCCCTGTGCCACCATCATCAGCGCCATATCCCCCACGACCTTGGACGAGGGCGTGACCTTTACGATGTCACCGAACATCTGGTTGGCATCGGCATAGGCCTGCGCCACCTCGGGCCAGCGCTCCTCCAGCCCCAGCGAGCGCGCTTGCGCCTTGAGGTTGGTGAACTGGCCACCGGGCATCTCGTGCAGGTAAACTTCCGACGCCGGGGCGGGAATACCAGATTCAAAGGCGGCGTATTGGGCGCGGACATGTTCCCAATAGTTGGAAATCTCGCGGATGGCGGCAATGTCCAATCCGGTGTCGCGGTCGGTGTGGCGCAGTGCCTCGACCACGGAACCGATGCAGGGCTGCGAGGTGCCGCCTGAAAACGCGTCCATCGCCGCATCCACCGCATCCACACCGGCATCGCAGGCCGCAAGGATTGTGGCGGCCGCAGCGCCCGAGGTGTCATGCGTGTGGAAATGCACCGGCATGCCGACCTCGGTCCGCAGGGTTTTGACCAAGATCTTGGCGGCTGCAGGCTTCAACAGGCCCGCCATATCCTTCAGACCCAGAATATGCGCGCCGGCAGCTTTCAGTTCCTGCGCGCGGGCGACGTAGTATTTCAGGTCATATTTGGCGCGTGCCGGGTCCAGAATGTCGCCAGTATAGCAAACCGTGCCTTCGCAAACCTTGTTCGCCTCCAGCACCGCATCCATGGCGACGCGCATGTTTTCAACCCAGTTCAGGCTGTCAAACACCCGGAACACATCCACCCCGGTTTCTGCCGCACGGGCGACAAAGCCGCGCACCACATTGTCAGGATAGGTGGTGTAGCCGACGCCATTGGCCCCGCGCAGCAGCATTTGGGTCATCAGGTTCGGCATGGCCGCGCGCAGATCGCGCAGGCGCTGCCACGGGCATTCCTGCAAGAAGCGGTAGGCGACGTCAAACGTGGCCCCGCCCCAGCATTCCACCGAAAACAGTTGCGGCAGATGGGCGGCATAGGCGGGCGCCACCTTGATCATGTCGATCGAGCGCATCCGCGTGGCCAAGAGCGACTGGTGACCATCACGCATGGTGGTGTCGGTCAAGAGCACCTTTTTCTGGGCGCGCATCCAGTCCGCAACGGCCTGCGGGCCTTTTTGTTCCAAGAGGTTGCGCGTGCCCATCGCGGGTTCAACGCGCGGGGCGGGGGCCTTGGGTGCCTTTACCTCGGCCGGGGGCTTGGCGCGGCCTGCGGTTTCGGGATGCCCGTTCACCGTGATGTCGGCGATATAGGTCAGGATCTTGGTCGCGCGGTCCCGCCGTTTTTTGAAGGCAAAGAGGCCGGGCGTCGTGTCGATGAATTTGGTGGTGTAGCTTTGGTCAAGGAAGGTCGGGTGCTTCAGCAGGTTGATGACGAATTCGATGTTCGTCGCCACGCCACGGATCCGGAATTCGCGCAGCGCCCGGTCCATGCGGGCGATGGCCTTTTCCGGGGTCTGGGCATGGGCGGTGACCTTGACCAGCAGCGAATCATAGTAGCGGGTGATGACGCCGCCCGCATAAGCCGTGCCGCCATCCAGACGGATGCCATTGCCGGTCGCCGAGCGGTAGGCCGTCAACCGGCCATAGTCGGGGATGAAGTTGTTCAGCGGGTCTTCGGTGGTGACGCGGCATTGTACGGCATGACCGTTCAGCTTCACGTCAGCCTGCGAGGCAACCCCGGTTGCCTGCGGCAACGTCTTGCCTTCTTCGATCAGGATCTGGGCCTGAACGATGTCGATACCGGTCACTTCTTCGGTGACAGTATGTTCGACCTGAACGCGGGGGTTCACCTCGATGAAGTAGAACTTCTGGTCGTCCATATCCATCAGGAATTCAACGGTGCCAGCGCATTCGTAATTGACATGGGCGCAGATTTTCCGCGCCATTTCACACACTTCGGCGCGTTGGGCCTCGGTCAGATAGGGGGCGGGGGCGCGTTCGACCACCTTTTGGTTGCGCCGCTGCACGGTGCAATCCCGCTCCCACAGGTGCCAGACATTGCCCGCTTTGTCGCCAAGGATCTGCACCTCGACGTGGCGGGCGCGGATGATCATTTTTTCGAGGTAACCCTCGCCGTTGCCAAACGCGGCCTCAGCCTCGCGGCGGCCCTCGCGGACCTTCAGTTCCAATTCGTCTTCAGCCAGAATCGGCCGCATCCCGCGACCGCCGCCACCCCAAGATGCTTTGAGCATCAGCGGATAGCCAACTTCCTTGGCCTGTTTCTTGATTGCGGCCATGTCATCGCCCAAGACTTCGGTCGCGGGGATGACCGGCACACCGGCTTCGATCGCGACGCGACGGGCCGAGGCCTTGTCGCCAAGGGCGCGCATGGTTTCGGCGCGCGGGCCGATAAAGGTGATACCCGCCTGATCGCAAGCCTCGACGAAATCGGGGTTTTCCGACAGCAGCCCATATCCGGGGTGGATCGCATCGGCGCCAGCCATCTTGGCCACGCGGATGATTTCCGGGATCGACAGATAGGCGCCCACCGGCGACAGGCCTTCGCCGATCAGATAGGCCTCATCGGCCTTGAAGCGGTGGAGCGAGAGCTTGTCTTCCTCGGCATAGACCGCAACGGTTTTCTTGCCCATCTCGTTGGCGGCGCGCATGACGCGAATGGCGATCTCGCCGCGGTTGGCAACGAGGATTTTCGTGAATTCGGGCATGGGCGCTCTCCGGTTGCGGGGGTGCAATCGGGGCGCAGATTAGGGACGCTGCAGCGCAGCACAAGGGCAGAAAACGACGCCCTGCAAACTTTTGCGAAATATTCAGGTCGACTTTGCAGTTGCAAAGTTCAACCTGAGAAAACGG
>Ga0255097_1000271_pt1 | contig 24398 bp, 16 predicted proteins | sample Colum_Atlam_RepB_2_FD_188436 | JGI IMG/M metagenome (GOLD analysis project Ga0255097, IMG submission 188436) | Freshwater microbial communities from Columbia River, Oregon, United States - Colum_Atlam_RepB_8d | ecosystem: Environmental > Aquatic > Freshwater > River | place: USA: Oregon...
GGGTCAAGGAGTGGGGTCCAGGGAAACCCCAAAGCATTCGGTGTTTCCCTCCGGAATCTCCGCCTGAGCGAAGATTCCGAGAGGGGTGTCGCCCGTGATCAGGCGCGGCGTTCGCGGATGGAGGCCAACAGGTCGGCGACAACCTCGGCGCGCGGCTTGGCGCCCACGTTGCCCTTGCCGTGCAACCGCACGCTGACGGCTCCGGCTTCGAGGTCGCGCTGCCCCACGACCAGCATGGTGTGGACCTTGGCGGTCTCGGCGTCGGCGATCTTGGCCTTCACGGGATTGGCGCTCCAGTCGCCTTCCACGCGGACGAATTGAGAGCGCAATTCGGCAGTGATCGACTTGGCGTATTCCACCAGCGGTACCTCGTCATTCAGGGTCAGCACCCGCACCTGCTCCGGGGCCAGCCAGAGCGGGAAGTTGCCTGCATAGTGCTCGATGAGGAAGCCGATGAACCGCTCGTGCGTGCCCAGCGGGGCGCGGTGGATGCACAGCGGCGTCTTCTCGGTGTTGTCGCGGTCGCGGTAGGTCAGGCCGAAGCGGGCAGGCACGGCGAAATCTACCTGATTGGTGGCGATGGTGAATTCGCGGCCGATGGCGCTCCAGACCTGCACGTCGATCTTGGGTCCGTAGAACGCTGCCTCGTTGGCCACTTCCACGTAGTTGATGCCCGACTCGATGAGGACCTGTCGGACCATGTCCTCGGTCTTCTTCCAGAGTTCGGGCTCGTTGACGAACTTCTGACCCAGGCGCGCCGGGTCATGGGTGCTGAAGCGCATCTGATAGCGGTCGAGTCCGAAGATCTTGAAGTACTTCAGGTACATCTCATTGACCGCCCGGAACTCGTCGGCGAACTGCTCGGCCGTGCAGTACAGGTGGGCGTCGTTCATGTTCATGCTGCGCACGCGCATGACCCCGAAGAGCTCGCCCGATTGCTCGTAGCGGTAGCAGGTGCCGTATTCAGCGAGCCGCAGAGGCAGGTCGCGGTAGCTGCGCGGTTCCGCCGCAAAGATGCGGTGGTGATGCGGGCAGTTCATCGCCTTCAGGTAGTACCGGCCACCCAAGAGGGTGATCTCGGACTCCAGTTTTTGGATGTCGCGGCGCACTTGCTCCTCGGTGTAGCCGCTGGGGTTGGGCGAGATGGCCTTGCCCATGCCTTCGGCGAGTTGGATCAAGTCGGCGCGCCGTTCCATCAGATCTTCGCGCTTCTGGCGCTCGTCCTCCTCGAGCATTTCCATCGGGGGAAACATCGACTCGGCGTAGTACGGGAGGTGGCCGGAGGTTTTGTACATCTTCTCCTTGGCCAGATGCGGCGTCTTCACGCGCACGTAGCCGGCCTGGAATTCGGTCTCCTTGGCCAAGCGTTCCAGTTCCTCCACCAGCACGGTTCCCTTCGGCAGCCACAGGGGCAGGCCGGGCCCGACGTATTCCGGATCCATGGCGAAGAGCCCCATCTCGGTGCCGATCTTCCGGTGGTCCCGCTTGCGGGCCTCTTCCTGCATCTTGAGCCAGTTGTCCAACTCCTCCTTGTTCTTGAAGGCCGTGCCGTAGATCCGCTGCAACTGGGGGTTCTTCTCGTTGCCCCGGAAATACGCGCTGGCGACCTTGAGCAACTTGATGCCCCCGGGCTTCACGTTGCCCGTGCGCATCACATGGGGCCCGGCGCACAAATCCACGAACTCGCCGTTCTGGAAGAAGCTGATGGCCTCGCCCTCAGGGATGTCGCCCAGACGCTGCACCTTGAAGGTTTGTCCCTTGCCCTCGAAATAGGCCAACGCTTCGGCGCGGGTCTGGATGGACTTCTCGAAGACTTGGTTCTCCTTGGTGATCTTCCGCATCTCCTCCTCGATCTTCGGGAAGTCTTCCGGAGTGAAGCGGTGCTTCAGTTCGAAGTCGTAGTAGAAGCCTTCGTCCGTCGGGGGGCCGATGTCCAACAACGCATCAGGCCAGAGTCGCAAGACCGCCGTCGCCAAGATGTGCGCGCAGGAGTGACGCAGGCGCATCAACTCGTTCATCTGCTCCCGCTGGTCGAGCGTCTTGCGCTGAACCTCGGACTTGGCGGATTCAAACTGGGGTTGTTGTTCGTCGTTCATTCGGGAATCGGTATTGGCAGCAGATGGACGCAGATGAAGGCAGAAGGAAGGCGGTTGTGGCAACTCTCAGGGTCGAGCCCGGGATGCTCTTTCCGGGGTCTTCTTCGTGGATGGTTTACCGGGGCAGGGACTTCGTTTTGGGCACAAAGAGACCCAGGGAGGCGGTGTAGCCGTGGAGGAAGTTTTGTTGAGCCACCGGCCCCAACTCGCCGTGACCGAAGAAACCGGTGATGGCGATGGGGCCCAGTTGCTCTTGCACCAAGCCAGCATCGTGGTTGGGGGCGCCGAAGAGGCGGGATCCCCGGCCGTTGCAAACCGTCAGGCAGCCCCCATAGATCGGCCGTCCGCCCAAATTGGTCCGGGCCCGGGCCAGCAAGGCCGACAGTTCCGCGTCGGCGGTCTCGGAGTCACGCCGTTGGAACTGGAGGGTTTGTCCGGCGCGGGGAAACGCGCCGATAGCCAATGTTCCATTCTTGGGGTCGCCTCCCAACAGGTTGCGAACCAGGAAGTCGCCGCATTGCAACTCCTCTTGGTACTCGTCGATGGCCAGGCCCACGAAGAGGTTGTTTTGGCTCTTCTTGCGCTCCTCGAGAGTGAGGGACTCGAAGGTCTCCATGAGCACCGAATAGGCGGGGCGATTGCCGATCCCGAGGATGAAGTTTCGGTCGGCGCGGGTGATAGTCCAACTCTGGCCAATGGGTGTGCACCCCTGCGACACCACGGTTTCGAGTGTGACGTCGCCGCAGAGAGCCACGGCGACCAGACCGTGCTCATGCACCTCGCCATTGAAATACACCTGGCTTTGCTGGGCTGCGAAGTCGCCGCTCGCCAAGCCCCCGATGGCGGGAATGCCGGGGTAGGCTTTATTCCACTGCCGCAGCCAGGTTTCGCCATTCAAGTCGAAGGGACTGGCAAAGATGAGCCATCCATTGACTTGTTTGGGCGAAAGACCGGTTTTTTGCACCCAAGCGGCAGCATCCTCAGTCGCTTCGATCTCCTCGGTATTGAAGTGGAATCCCTTCAAGGTCGCTCCTGGGAGGTGGTGCAAACCGAGCACCAAATCGGCGCCTTGTTCAAACTCGGTGGCGCCGGAAATCAGTCCGACCCCGGAGCAGCCTGCCAAACAGGGAATGCGCCCATGAACGCGCAAGATCTCCAAAACCTCTTCGGCGTAGGAGAAGAGTGATGGTGCCAAGAAGGCCAGTCCGAGGGTCACGCCCGACTGGGGCAACTGTGAGCGCAAGGAATCTGCCCAGCGGCTCAAGCCCGCCTCGTTCCATCCGCCTTTCCAGACTCCGGTGACCCCATGACTGCCCTGCATACTCCCGATGGTAGTCCTCATGGGGAATTGGGGAAGGGTGCTGTTTTCGCAAAGTCGGTCCTCCGAGGCGGGTCTCCGCTTGCCCGAGGAGCGGTGCGGCCGGAGAGTGGGCCCATGCGTGGGTTGTTCGAGGCGTGGAGGCAGGGGTTGGGCTGGATGGTGGGAATCATCCTAGGCCTGTCGGTTTGTGCGGCCGATGGGCCGGACCAAGTCGCCTTCAATGCAGCCTTGCGGTCTTTCTCGATCGGGGCGTATGCCCGGGCTGCCGAGGAGTTTACGGCGTTTTCCAATCAATTCCCCGATTCGGCGTTGAAGGCTGAAGCCTTGCGTCGAGCACTCTACGCGCAAGGTGAGAGCGAAGCTGGGCGTGGGAATCCTGCTGCTGCGCAAAAGACCTTCGCTCTCTACCTGTCCCGGTATCCCGGATCTGAATTGGCCCTTCACGCTTCGGTGCGGCAGGCTGAGGTCCTCCTTCGATCGGGTCAGCCCAAGGAGGCGGCCGCCTTGTTGGATCAACCCGAAGGCCCTTTCCGAAAAGCCTTGGGCCAAGGCAAACCGGCGGACCTGCTGTTGTCCGGCTCGATGGTGGTGGCCGAAGCGCATCTGGCGACCGGGAACTGGACTCAGGCTCGTGACGCCGTCACGGCCGCGAAGCCTGTGACCCTAACCCCCGAAGCGCAGTGGGATCGGTTGCGGTTGGAAATCCGCATTCTCGAAGCGGGGCGACAAATGGATCTGGCCATCGCAGGGGCCGAGCAGTTGCGGCGCATCGCCGACGCGCAGGGCTTGGCCGCCCGTCGACCAGAATCGGCGGCGCTGCTGGGGCGGTTGTTGTTGGCGACAGGACAGGGAGCTCGTGCGGTTTCAGCCTTGGAGGAAAACTTGGCCGCAGCGGTTCCAGTGGCATTTCGCATCGATGCCGTCCGGAACCTGAGTGATTGGTGGGTGACTCAAGGGCAGTTGTCGCTGGCCCGAGAGCGCCTGGAAGGCATTACCGTTGGGCTGGGTCAGGATCCTTCGGTGGGCGCTCTTCGGTTGCGTTTGGGACAAATCCATCTCCGGGAATACTTGGCCCGGCGGGGAACCAACCAAGTGGGGCCGGTCACCGCTGAATCAACCACCCTTCTGGCGAGGGCGGTCGCTGAGTTGGAGAAGGCCGCTGCCCTCAACCCGCCGCCGGAGGTGCAAGGTTCACTCGCCTTGACCTTGGCGTGGTGCCGCTGGGAGGAGGCGCTTGCGACCAACTCCAAAGCAATCATGGCCCAGGCGTTGAAAGGGTTTGAAACGGCGCTCTCATTGCTGCCGGTCGGTTCGTCCGACCGTCTGGTGGCCCGATACAAAGCCTCGGATGCCGCAGCTTGGTTGGGGGATGCTTCTGTGGCGCTGAAGGGCTATCTGGAGGTCGCTGAATCGGTGGCTGAGGTTCCTGCCGAGCGGGATGCCTGGATGCCGACCGCACTGGAGCAGGCCGTGGTCGCGGCCATTGCCAGCACCAACGGTCCGGCCGGTGAATCAGCCCTGCGCCGGTTGCTGGCTTTGCCTCAGGCGGCCACCCGGGCCGGTCAAAGCGTCTTGTGGCTGGGTTCGTCCTTGGCCCGTCAAGGCGGCGGAGAACTGGGGCGGGTACTGTTTCAGGACTACCTCAAGCGCTTCCCTGAAACCAGCGTCCGTCCGGAAGTGGAGTTGGAATTGGCCATGTTGGGCCTTCACGACGAGCAGTGGTCGGAGTCGGTGGCCGAATTGCGGCGGTGGTTGGCTGCTCACCCGCAGCATCCGGGTGCGGTGCGAGCTGGGTTCCATTTGGCCTATGCTCTTTCCCGCTCGGGAGATCCCGCGGCGGCCATGGCTCAGTTCTCGGCGTTGGCCGCCAAGAACCCGACCGATCCCGGGACATTGTCCGCCCAGTTGTGGCTGGCTGGACGGTTCTTTGAGCAGCAGGATTACCTTCAGGCGGGACAGGCCAGCGCAGCCATCCTGACCAACGCCACAGTGCGTGCGGCCCGGGGTGATACCTGGTATCGAGCCAAGCTGTGGGCCGCGGAGGCCGGGCGAAAACTTCAAAATTTTGACTCCTCGGCCGAACACTTCCGCGAACTGATCAACGACAAGGTGGCACCGCCCGAGGTGCAGTCGGCCGCACTGTTCCACTACGGAGAGTTGTTGCAGTCCAAGCCTGTCGAATCCGGAGGGGATCCGTTGTCCCGGTACAGTCTGGCCTTGGAGGCTTTCACTCGGGTTCTGGAGTTCACCAACAGTCCGTACATCGCGCCGGCGCTGGGAATGATGGGCAATTGCCACTTCCAGCTCAGCTCCCTCAATCCGGCCGACTACACCCGGGCGGCCGAACTCTACCTGCGTGCTACCCAGTGGCCTGGAGCTGGGGTTGAGACCCGCTGCCGCGCTTGGTTGGGTTACGCCGCTGTGAATCGCAAGGTGTCGGAGTTGCGCAGCGGTAGCGAATCTGGGGAATTCTTGGAACGGGCCATCCAAGCCGGTCTGGATGTGGCTCTCGGCAAGGCGTTGCTGCCGGGCGAAAAGGTTTCGGCCGACCTCCTCGTTGAGGCAGCGCGTGCCACCGGGGAGATCCTCGAACGCCTCGGGCGCACCGGTGAAGCAGCGGGACTCTATGAGCATGTAGCCCGTGAGTTGCCGGCCGTGGCGGCCTCTTGGAGTCAACGCGCCCGGCGGATCCGTGAGAGTCAGTTGGAAAAGCCTCAGTAGGCGATCGGAGTTGGGCGCGATTGGGTTTGAGGCTGGAGTCGGATTCAGGACCTTGGCTGCTTCATCCCTCGGTTTTGCTTGAGCTTTGGCTGTGGGCGTTGTCTCTGGGCCCATGAACTCCCGTCGCCAGTTCCTTTCGGCCATTCCTCTGATCGCCGCTGCTCCGGCTTTGAGCAGTCGCGCTGATGATACCGGTGGCAAGGGTTTGCGTGTGATGACGTACAACCTCCGCTACGCAAGCATGAAGGGTTCGGAGGCCTGGCCCGATCGGCGGCCCGCCATGAAGGCTCTCCTGAAACAGCAAGCACCGGACGTCATGGGAACTCAGGAAGGAGTGTACCATCAATTGCGCGACCTGGCTGCAGACCTTCCGGAATACGATTGGATTGGCACCGGTCGCGATGGTGGAAGCCGCGGTGAATTCATGGCCATCTACTACCGGCGCGAACGCTTTGAGCCCTTGGCCTATGATCACTTTTGGTTGAGTGACACGCCCGATGTCATCGCGTCATCCACCTGGGGCAACACCAACCGGCGAATGGTGACCTCAGTCCGGTTCAAGGATCGTCGCTCAGACAAAGTATTTCACCTCTGGAACACTCATCTCGACCACGCCCTTCAGCACGCCCGTGAGAAGGCGGCCGAGTTGATCAAAACCCGGTTGGCCAAGATGCCTTCCAACGAGCCGGTGATCTTGATGGGAGACTTCAACGCCGAGGCCACTCGCAACCCGGTCTATGACACCTTGACCCAGGGCATCGGATTCACCGACTCATGGTTCGCCGCGGCCCAGCGCAAAAACGAGACGCTCAATTCCTTCAATGGCTTCGCCAAGCCGGTCTTCAACAGCGCCCGCATCGACTGGATCCTTTATCGGGGTGACGCCGAAGTGACCTCGGCTGAAGTGGTGGTGGACGGGAGTCCGGAAGGACGCCAACCCAGCGACCATCATCCGGTCTTGGCCCGGATGACCTGGAAGTAAACCGGCTCTCCCGATGATGCCCGTTGTGCGGGGTGTGATCTACTGACCGGCGTTGCTCTGGGGCGGACGCAGCAGAATCCAGATGTTGGCCAAGAGGATGCAGGAACCGCCCAGAACCAACCGCAGGTGGAGGGATTCGTTTGGATAGCTCAGCCCGGTTGTGCTGGAAATCCAACCCGGCACAAACAGGCACACCACGCTGGTGAAGACCGGTTCCGTGCAATACAGCAAGCCGGCTTGGGTGGCGCTCACTTTGGGTTGCCAGTGGTTAGCCAGAGGGAAGGTCACGAGGGTGCAACCGAAGAGCAGCAGTGCGAAGAGGGAGGCGATTTCACTGGAGCTCACCGCCTTCGCGATATCCTGCGGTTGACGCGCCAAGGCGAAGGCCAGCGGCCAGGCGGTCAGTGCCATGGCGCCGAACATGACGGTGCTTGAGCGCAGGGAGTCGTTGCCGGAGAACTGCGGGCGCTCCAGCCATAAAATTTGCCCGGCGAAGAGAACGGAACCGGCCAACGTCTCTAATTCACCCCGTCCCAGATGCAGATGGTCGAGGCTGACACCGGCCAGCAGTGCGGCCCCCAAGCCCACCAGCAGGCATGCCCCCACGACGGTCCAACCCGGCAAGCGGCGGGCCGTGAGAGTGACCCAGATTGGGATGAGTACGGCGTAGCCTTGGGTCAAAAAGGCGGAAACCGAACCTTCGGTGTAGGCCAGACCGTCCATTTGGAGAATGAGCCCCAGCGAGCCAAAGATCCCGATGCCCAATCCTTGTTTCCATTCCAAGGCAGTGGGGCGGATGGAGAGTCGGGCCCCGGAACCGTCTGGATCGCGCCTTCGCCACTGGCAACGGATTCCATTGCCGACCACGAACAACACCGTGGCGCAAGTGAAACGGCAGGCCACCAGCAAGGTGGACAGAAACAGGCTGGAATTCCCCGGTGCGTTGCGTTGCCCCAATTGCTCAATGGATTTGAGCAGCGGAAAACTGAAGGCCCAGAGGGCACAAGTGCCGATCAGGACCAGCGAGGCGATGACACGGGGATTCATCAAAAAAGAAACGCCGCCCTATGGCGGCGTCTCGTGAAATTTTGGTGGAGAGGGTTCCTCTTACTGGGTGGACACCGTGGTGTTGTCGGCCATCCAGCCCACGTCCAGCAGGGACTTCGGATCGCTGGCCGGGATCACGCCACCGAGCGAGATGTAGTTGCCGGTCGCGTTGAAGTTGACCTTGGCCTGGCTGATCTTGGCGCCGAGCCAGCGGCGGATCTCGGCGTGGCCATCGGAGAAGGAAAAGCCAGCGGCTCCGTTGTGGTAGTTGGCCGGTTGGTCCACCACCTTGGAACGTCCAGCTCTGCGCGCATCGGTCATGATGTTGGCGAACGCCGCGTCATTGATGCTGTCGGGATGCTCGTCGATCAACACCCAGGTCTGGGACGGTTGGACCACGGTCCCGAGCTTGTTGTACTTACGCCACTTCGTCTGGTTCGGGTTGTAGTCGTAATCGAGCCAGTCGCCGTTGCCCCACACCTGACTCATCGAGTTGCTGCGGATGCGCGCCACCTTGAGCTGGCCGACGCGGACCATCTGGCGGTCGGCCGGGCACTTGAAGACCGCCTTGGCGCCGCCTACGTACTTGAAGAGCGGGCTGTTGGTGAGGTACCGCTCGTTGGCGCTGTCGGCCGAGTAGTCGATGTTGCCTTGGATCCAGTTCGGGCGGCGATCGCCTCCATCCTGAGCCGACACGGTTCCGTCCGAATTGTCATCGGCGTACAGGCGCCATCCGAGCATGAGCTGCTGGAGGTTGTTCATGCACAGGATGCCGGTGGCCTTGGCCTTGGACTTGGCCAGAGCCGGCAGGAGCATTCCGGCGAGGATCGCGATGATTGCGATGACCACCAGCAGTTCGATCAGCGTAAAGCCGCGCCGGACGGCACGGCCTGCAGAAAGTTTCAGGTTCATTTGAAGAATTAAACATTAGCGACTCGGTTGCAGCGGGTCAATTCCGGCCCCGTTACGCTTTTGAGCGCGGTGTCCCCGTTTTGAGGTGACGAACCTGTATGCCGCCGGGCTCAGGCACTTTTGACTCCCGCATTCCTCGGCCAAAACACAGGTGGCTCGCACGGGTGTTTTTACTTTTCCGGAGAAATCCATTGCAACCGTCACAGTGTTTCCCCATTTTCCGGCCCTCGTTTGGTTCGGGGCGTAGCGTAGCCTGGTAGCGCGCTTGTTTCGGGTACAAGAGGTCGTGAGTTCGAATCTCACCGCCCCGACCATCTGTTCGTTGTCGGAAAGACACTTCTGGCGAAGGAACTGAAAAGGTGCCAGACTGAATCAGCGATCGTAACCGATCGTGAGTTCAGTTCGGAAATCGAACGACACAATGCGCACGTGGCGAAATTGGCAGACGCGCTACCTTGAGGTGGTAGAGCCGTAAGGTGTGCAGGTTCAAGTCCTGCCGTGCGCACCACTTTGAAAGCCCTTCCGGAGCAATTCGGAGGGGCTTTTTGTTTTTGGCTTTTTTGGAGATTCGGTCTGGGAGAGGGCTTCCGGGCTCACTGGCTTGGATTGTGGAATGGGCGTTGCCTGAGGCAGTCGGCACGGCACTGTTGCGGGCGTGGATTCTCAGGCGCCTTCTACTTCCAACCGACAGCGGTGGTTTCCGCTGTTTTACGGACTGAGTTGGACCCTGGTGGGGCTCGCCTTCGCAGGGCAACACTACCTCAAGGCGGCGACATTCGGAGAAGGGGTCTCGTGGACGGTGGCGCTTCAAGGGGCCTTGGCCGATTGGTATGTGTTCGCCCTGTTGGCCATACCGGCCTTCAAACTGGGGCGACGTTTCAACCTCGGTGGCGATCATTGGCGTCTGCGCTTGGCGCTGCACGGGGTCGGTGGGGCTGTTTTTTCTTTGGTGTGGATTCTTGTGCGGGCCGGTGTGGGAGAGTGGTTGTTTCCGGGACATCGCTCCGAGAAACCCCTCCACGACCTGATACGCTATGTGCTGGTGGCCACCTTCTTCTTCAACATGCTGGTCTATTGGGTGGTGGTGACGGTGGCCCATGCGGTGGCGTATTCCGACAGCCTGCGTGAGCGCGAGCGGCGTTTGGTGGAACTCGAGGGACGTTTGAGTTCAGCCCGCCTCATGGCCCTGCAAATGCAGTTGAATCCGCATTTCCTCTTCAATGCCCTCAATGGCATCGGAACATTGATGTTCCGCGATGTGGACGCCGCGGACGCCATGTTGGTGCGCCTGGCTGAACTGCTGCGCCACGCACTGGATCGATCCGGACGCCAATTGGTGTCGCTGCGCGAGGAAATGGCCTTTCTCGATCGCTACCTGACCCTCGAGCAAATGCGTTTCGGGGAACGCCTGTCGGTGTCTCGCGAAATCGCTCCGGAGGTCTTCGAGGCACAGGTGCCCAATTTGATCCTTCAACCGTTGGTCGAGAACGCGATCAAGCATGGCGTCGAGCCGCTGTTGGTTCCGGGGCGGATTGCCATCCGCGCCGTGGAGTCGTCGCCCGGGCGTTTGCGATTGGAGGTTCAGGACAACGGGAAAGGGCTCGATCCAGACCGAAGCCCCGGCTTGGGAGTCGGCACTTCCAATACTCTGGCGCGACTCAATCAACTCTACGGATCTGGGGCGCAGTTCCGCCTGGAAGCAGTTCCTGAGGGTGGGGTTCAGGCGGTTGTCGAAATGCCGCTGTCGCGTTGATCGAACGCCAAGGAGGCTGTTTCAAAGGCTCGACAGAACCGATCTCGGTGGCAATTTGAGTGCCCATGCCCCCGATCCGATCCATCGTCGTTGACGATGAACCTCTAGCCCGGGAGCGGCTCCGTCATTGGCTGAGTCGCGAGCCAAATATTGTCTTGGTGGCTGAATGTTCCCAGGGCCCGGAGGCGATGGAGGTGTTGCGTCGGGAGCGTCCGGATCTGGTATTCCTGGACGTCCAGATGCCGGGGTTGACCGGGGTGCAAGTGTTGGAGGCTTTGGGAGACGCGGCCCCTCCGGCCGTGGTGTTTGTGACGGCTCATGAGCATTTTGCCGTGAACGCCTTCGAGGTGCAGGCGGTAGACTATCTTCTCAAACCGGTTTCACGGGAACGGTTCAAGACGGCGCTCGAGCGTGTTGCGAAGCGGTTGGCAGAATCTCGTTTGGAGTCGATCAAGCCGGAACCCAAGATTCCAGACCGCCTGGCCGTCAAACACAACGGGCGGATTGTGTTTGTGCCGGTGGCCGACATCGACTGGGTGGGCAGTGCGGACAACTACGTCGAACTGCATGTGGGTTCACAAAACTACCTGATGCGCGAGACCATGACTGCGATTTCCCAGAGGCTTCCCTCGGAGCAGTTTGTTCGGGTCAGCCGCACGGCCATCGTGCAAATCGCCCGGGTGCGCCAACTGGAACCTCTTTTCCATGGAGAATACTCCATCGAGCTTCAATCCGGGGCCAAGGTCACCCTGAGCCGCAGTCATCGGGATCAGTTGCCTCGATTGGGTTTGCAAGGATAGAGGGTCTTCCGGGTTGGCAGGAGGCGTCGGCTCGGGAATGATCCCGTCGGAATGGACACGGCCCACAAGATCATCACTCCCGAGGCATTCGCCGCCTGGCGCGAAGCCGAGAAGGCCTCCGGCAAGGTTTGGGTGGTGACCAATGGCTGCTTTGATCTCCTCCATGCGGGGCATGTCGCCTATTTGGAGGCCGCCCGTTCGTTGGGGGATGCGTTGCTCGTGGGCCTCAATGGCGACTCCAGTGTCCGTGAACTCAAAGGCCCCACCCGTCCGCTCAATGTCGAGGGCGACCGGGCCCGCGTGCTGGCGGCGCTCGAATGCGTCTCGGCGGTGGCGACCTTTCCTGAGAAGCGTGCCGTCCGATTTCTGGCTGCGGCCCGTCCGGACATTTACGTGAAGGGTGGCGATTACACCTTGGAAACCATCGATCAGGAAGAGCGCCAAGCCGTGGAATCGGGCGGAGGACGGATCGTCTTCATTCCCTTCCTGCCGGGCCGATCCACCACGGGATTGGTGGCAAAAATCCAAACACTTTGAACATGTCTGAGACCCCTGCGGCCACGCCGCTTTCCAATGCCGAAGTCCGCAAACTCAAGGCACAAGCCCAACGTCTGGAAGCCACTGTTCGCCTCGGGCGTGGGGGTGTTTCCCCTGCGTTTCTTTCAGGGTTAGACCGTGAGTTGGCTCAACATCAATTGGTGAAAATCCGGCTCTATGACCTCAAGGATCAGCGCCACGAGATTGGTGAACAAGTGGCCCGTGAGTCGGGAAGCCATCTGGTGACCGTGATTGGGCACGTGGTGGTGTTGTACCGCCCCAAGCCCGCCGCATCGGATGCAGCGGACGCAGCCCGTTGATCCCATGACCCGCCGGCACCGCGTTCGCCGAATACTTTGGGTGGTGCTGTGCCTCGGGTGGATGAGTTGCGGTTTGCAAGCCGCAGAAACAGCGCTTAATCCGGCGCCGGCGCCGGTCGTTGAGAAGACCTTGGTGGTGTTGGGTGACAGTCTTTCGGCAGGTTTTGGCGTCGATCCCGCCGAGGCGTGGCCGGCCCGCATCCAGGAGAAAATCCGAGCGGCACGTTTGCCTTGGAAACTGGTGAATGCCGGTGTCAGCGGAGACACCTCTGCAGGGGGGCTTCGGCGTCTGGATTGGATTTTGCGGCGTCCCCTCGAAGCCCTGCTCATCGAGTTGGGAGGCAATGACGGCCTGCGAGGATTGCCGCTCGCAGCCACCCGCACCAACTTGCAAGCGGTCATCGATCGCACCCGTGCCAAATACCCCCAGGTCCGCATCGTGATCGCCGGCATGAAGATGCCCGAGAACTTGGGGGAGGCCTATACCCGTCAATTTGAAGGCCTTTATCGGGACCTCGCCGAGACGAACCGGGTTGCCCTCATACCGTTCCTGCTCGACGGCGTAGGAGGTCGCCCGGAACTCAACCTCCCGGACCAAATCCACCCCAACGCCGAAGGCCACCGCCGCGTGGCCACCAACGTCTGGCAAGTCCTCCAACCTGTCCTCCAATAATCAAAGGGGTCGGTCCCTCATATGAATCATATGAGGGACCGACCCCTTTGGGGTTTACTGGTTTTTATTGAGTAAATTCGAGCCAGCCGAAGCGGTCGGGCGTGTGGAAGCTGCCGCTCAACAAGGGGTTCGAGGCGAGGAAGGCGCGGTGGGCGCGGTCGATGCGGTAGAGGTTGGCGCGCCAGCGGGTTCCGACCGTGGGTGCAGTCTCTGAGAGAGCCGACAAGGGGATGCGGACTTCGCAGGTCCAGACTTTGCGCCCGCGATCCACACGCACTTGCCACTCCATGCCACTGCTCCAAGCGAAGTCGGACTCGGGACGGCGCAGGCGAAGGTCCAGGGCTTCGTTGTTCGGAGCCCACTCGTATTCGGTGTAGTGATTCAGTTGCGACGGGTTGGGCGCGCAGAAGAACTCCACCACGTCCTTGTCCCAGAGCGAACCGTCCTTGGAAACCCGCTCGCCGGGGCGTGCCTTGCCGAAATCGGTGAGTTCGGTGAAGGGGCATTCGTAGGCCAGGTACAGGAACCGGTCGGACCATAGGGCCCGGCAGGTGGTGCTGATTTCCGGACGTGCCCGGCCATCCACCGCCTCCTGCTCGAGGCGAAAGGGTTCGGCCTGGGACCATTCGCGCTCACGCAACCGCCCGTCAGGCTTGAAATCTCGGGCGATCCGATGAGCCCGGACCGTCGTAAAGGGCAGGGAACGCACGAGCAACCGGCGCGCATTGTCGAAGTAGATTTTCCGGAGCACCTCGGGCGGCAACCCGATGGAGCTGATAGTCCAGTCGCCCTGGATCGGGGTCATGTGCGGCCAGTTGCGGTCGCGCGTCTCGAGCCACCGCCATTCCTTGGCGTAGAACGCAGCCGCGTCGTCGTCGGTAGGGTTTTCCGCATCGCCCGAAGAGCCGAGGATCAACTTCCCATACACTTGAAAGTCGGTGGCGAAGAGGATGCGGTCTTGGTGCCGCGTGAAGAGGCTTCGGAGAGTTTCTGGATCGTGTCGGCCTAGTTCCGGGATCCGTGCCGCCAGATCGGCGTGCATGTTGGGGCGCTCGGTGAGCTTGCGGTCCACCCAAGCCAGGTCTTCGGCGTTGTTGGCGAAATGGACGCAGACGAAGGTTGTCTTTGGATGCCGTCCGATCACCCGGTCGAGCGCGCCCAGTAATTCATCTCGCGACGGATATTGCTTAGGATCTCCAAACCACCAGCTCCGGTGATCCTTGAGTTCCTTCCAACGCTCATTCTGGGCGGAGTAGGGGAGCCAGAAGGCCTTGGGATCCGCGACATGGATGCTCACCGGCAAGCCCAGTTCGCCGCAGCGCCGCCACACGCCGTCGAGACGGGGATCATCGATGCGGATGAGTTGCCCCTGTTTGTCGCGCAGGAATAGGCCCAGCCGCTTGTATTCTTTCAAGCCGGCAGCGCCGAGGGCATGGGCGCGGTTCACTTGCTCGATGGCTCGCGAGGCGAAATCGGGTTCGTCCCAACCGGTGTAGTCGAGATTGAAGTAGAGCACCGCTCGCCCGGGGGCCAGGCGCTCGGTCAGGGCTTGCATCCGCTCAAAGGCCGAACGCTCACCGGGCTTGGCCGTGACCGTGCCGCCGCTGAGGTTCACACCGACACCGACGCCGACCCGGTCCATGATCCGCAACCAGCGGCTCACGTGCTCTTCGGTGCCATCCACATGCTGGTGCAAGTCGATGATCCGTCGTTCCTGTCGCCACTGGTCGGGGAGTGATCGCGCTCGGTCGGCGGCCTGTCCGGGAAGACCGAGCGCCAGCGCCAGCGCAGCCATGTGGGCAACGGCGGGAAATTTCATGCTCCCGACGGGACCCCAGGACGCCCGGGTTGGCCAGCGAAAGTTGAGCCCTACTTGAGCGTGCCGATGAACTCCACGAGATCCCGCAGTTCGAAGCGCGTGAGGGCATCCCCAAAGCCCTCGGGCATGCCGCTGGGGCCGCGGGTCCGGCTGCGGATGTTCTTCTTGGCGTGGCTGACTTCGCCTTCGTCGGGTGTGAGCAAGGTCAACGAGTCAGCGGTCTCTTTCCGGACCACTCCGGCGGAAATCGCACCCGAATTGAGGGTGACCAAAGTGCTCTCGAAGCCCGTGGTGATTTGGGCATTCGGGAACACGATGCTTTCCAGCAAGTGTTCTCGGGTGGCCCGCGAAGCCAGTCCGTCGAGCTTTGGACCCGCATTGCCTCCGGAATCCGTCCCTATTTGATGGCAACGCGTGCAGGCCACGGCGGCGTGTTCATAAAAGAGGGTGCGTCCGCGGGAGGCGTTCCCGCCGAACAACGCCTCGCGATAGGGTGAGAGAGCATCCTTCGGGAGTTTCCAATCCTGATAGGCCGCCAGGCGCGTTTGGACAGCCCCTGCTGAATGCTTCCGCGCGGCCTCCACGAGGTCGAGTATCACCTCATTGGCCACCTCACGTTTCATGAGGCGATCTAGCCACTCAGCCAGCAAGGCATCGGCCGCGTCGGACTTCAGATCACCCAGGGAAGCGAAGGCGGATTGCTGTTCTGCGAGGGATCCCTTTTCGAGCAAGTTGGACAGTTTTCCAACAGCATCGTTGGGGTTGAGTTCGGTCGACAATTTCGAAGCGGCCAGACGCAGGGCTTCGGCGGAATCGGCGGCGGCGAAGGTGAGCAGGGGTTGCAACGTGGTCGGCGGTTGGGCCAGTCGGAATGCCGCAGTCAGCGCCGCCGCGCGCGCCTTGGCCGGTGCTTGAGTCCGACGGACGAGGGATTCCAGTGATGGGATCGAGTTTGTCAGCCGCAATCGAGTGAGGGCTTCGGCCACTGCGGTTTCAACTGATTCCGAGGCATCCTCGTTCAGCAGAGGCGCGGTCACGCTGTTCAAAGCCACCACCGCGGGCATCGCAGATCGATCGGGTATTGGCCGGTGGATGCCGATGAGGCGGTCTCGGGCGGGAGGCTTTTCCCAGTTCCCCAATGCCAGCAGGGCTTCGGTGCGGATGCGTTCTGGCAGACCCGCATCCTTGGCCAGCGCGGCTAAGCGCTGGGCCGCCTGAGCCGTACCGAGGCGGAAATTGGCGTTCACGATGCGCAGGAGCATCGCTGAGGAATGATCCACCGGAGCCTCTCCCCAGGGCAGGGGTTGATCGGATCGCAAGTCGCGGATGACTCCCGCCGGCGGAGCGGGAGCGGGCAGGGGAGACATGGAGGCCAAAGAGGCGCGCCAGGCCTGGAGCCTCGCCGGTTCGGCCAGCGCGGCCAAGTCGGGCAGCGCTGCGGGCAGCGGCAGATCATGGATGGCCCGCGCCGCCTCGAGTGCCAGCAATGGATCCGGGTCGCTCAGGAATCCCCGGATCGCCGCGGATTTTTGGATTCGGGCCGCCAGCAGTACCAGTTGTCGGGCTTCCCGATCAGTGTCGGCGCGATGGGCTTCGATCATCCGATCCGACAGCGCGGCAGACAGTCCGTAGGCCAGCCCATGTCGGAGCACGACGTCGGGTTTTTTGAAACGGTACACACTGCCGACGAAGGCGTCGGCATCGCTCCCAGCAAGACGAGCCCGGCCGAGGGCCAAAGCGGCGGCCAGACGCACGCGGGGATTGGGTTGTTCCAACTGCTCCTTCAGCCACTCCGCAACGCCCGGTTGCCGCACGATTTCAGTGGCCGATCCCAGCGCCCGTATGGCTTGGACGCGCAGGGCTCCTTCTGCAGTTTGGGCCAGGCCCAGCAGCAAATTTCCGAGTGCCGCCGGATCCTTGCGGGCCAATTGCCCCACCGCGCGAATGGCATGGATACGAGCCCGCTTGTTGGGTGCCGCGGTCGCCAAGGTCTTCAGTGCAGGCACCGATCCGGCCCCCCGTCGCACCCATTCGAATTGAGCCTCCTGGCGGACTCGTTGATCCCGGTGGCCAAGCAGCCTGGCCAACTCTTCGGGTGTGCGCTGTTTCATGCCGTCTCCCAGCAATCGCTGAGTGATGGCCACCTCGGGATCGGCGGCCACCTCGGCGAAAGTGGCCTTGTAGATCCGCCCCTTATTGCTCTTCGGCCAGCCTTCGTGCCAATCGGCGAAGAAGATGGATCCGTCGGGCCCCAGATCGACATCGGGCACGAGCGAGTTCCAAACCAGAGGGTCGTGCGCCACGAGTTCATAAGTCGAACCAGCGGGCTGCTGTTGCAGGGAGCTGATGCCACTCTTGGCACTCGTGCCCTTGAAATACGCCAACAAGAAGCGCCCGCGCAGCGTCCTCGGAAGGCTGGTGCCTGAATCATGAACCAGCCCGCTGGGCCCATCACCGATGTTGGCGATGGGCGTCAGGATGGAGGCCGATTGCCCCTCAAAATGAGGCACCCACAGCCGTTCCAGGTTCCAGAGGCCCGCGTTGCCCAGTGGCGCATGTTGATGCCCCACCCGCCAGCCGGAGTCGGCCCCCTCGACCACTTGCACCCAACGTTCACGGTCTCCCTGATCCGAATCGTTGTCGCCGGTGAATAGATCGCCCTCGTCGTTGAAGGCCAGTTCTTGTGGATTGCGCAAACCGCGATGGACCACCTCCAACTTTGATCCGTCGGGTTCACAGCGGAAGACCGCACCCTCATCGGGCAAATCGATCACCGTGCCCTCCTGCGTCACCACGTGGGCACCGCGATCGCCGCAGGAGAAGTACAGGCGCCCATCCGGCCCAAAGATGAGCCCATGCAAGTCATGGCCCGTAAAGCTGAAGCGCACGCCGAACCCTTGCAGGATCGCCTGTGCCTGGAGCGACTCGGGGTGCACCTTCGGTTGGGATTGCAGCGCGGCCTCCTTGGGTTTCGGTAGGTCGCCCCGAACGGAACCGGCCAGACCGATGTGCCACAGCGATGGGATCTCTGTGAACCAGACTTGCCCATTGCGGGCGAGCACACCGCTGCCAATGCCGCCGAGTGGGCTGGTGAAGTGGTCTGCGACGATATTGGATTGATCGGCACGGCCATCGTGGTCGGTGTCTTCGAGCCGCCGGATCACCTCGGTTTCACGGCTCAGGGCTTGTTCGCCCTCGGGTCCAAACCATTTCCGGATCTGGGCCAAGCGATCCTCTACTGTGCGTGAGGCCAGATCGTCTTCCAGCATGAACATGTAGTGCCGGATATCGAGCACGCTGGTTCGATACCGGTACGTTTCGCTGGTGAATACGCGACCCTGTTCATCCACCGAAAAGGCCACCGGATTGGCCAACTGGGGTTCGGCCGCCCAAAGCTTCACCGATAGGCCCGGAGCCAATTGGAACTGCTTGATCCGCTGCTCGCCTTCGGAGGATTGAGGCGCGAGCAAGGGTGTGGCCGTGCGGTCATCCTTCACCAGGGGTTTGAACCCGTTGGGTGTCTGAGAAGTCTTCGCATCCCGGCCGGATGCCGCTGGAGCCGCAGCGATGTCAGCGCCAAAAGCGGAAGGCAATAGCGGCAGGACACCCAGCAAGAGCGCCCCGATGTGGAGCGTGCGATGGAATGAGGGGCGGGGCATGGGTGCAGCATGCAAAAGCCAAGCAAAGTGGCCAAGGTCGAGTTGGAGGGGCCTCCAGTTAAGATGTCCGGGGAAAGGGCTGGGGTCCCAGTGTTTCGAGGCAAACGCGAGTGAGTTGGGGAGGTTTTTGCGATGAACCTTTGTGGGAGTCGCAATGAACCGATGCATGGCTGGTATCAAAAACTGACATTTTCCAAAACCCGACTTGCGCTCCCGTCGATCATTCCCTTTATTTGCCGGGCTCTAACGGAGGGCGGGGTCGCCAAGTGGTAAGGCACGGCTCTGCAAAAGCTGCATCGTCGGTTCGATTCCGACCCTCGCCTCCAAATTTTTCTGCGATTTTCCTCAGGAAATCAGCGGTTTTCAGAGCTTCGCCTGTGGCAATGCCACGGAAATTGCCACTGGAGACGGGGCGGAATCACCTTCCGCCACCTTCCTTCAGTCACCAGGTACTCAGGGGTCAGGAGAGCGAGGTGGGCTGTTTTTGCCTTTGGACCGGCACCGTAAACGTTATTCCAAACGCCCGCCGTGTCTTCCGACGTCACCCGTTACCTCAAAAGTAAATGATACTGGAGAGCGTTCGGGGTGGAGGTATCGAGAACGCCGAGAAGGACAAGGTTCTGATTCCCCTGCTGGAACGCTCTGAGGGAGAGGCTAAGCCAACGATGCAGTGGTTTAGGACGTGCTCACTGCGCCTTCTGCCGCAAGAGCTTCGTTATTGGCTCGTTAAGGTCTTCAATCAAAAGTTTTGAGGTAACAGGTTTAGGCAAGTTTTGTGATTTTTGATTGACAGTGGAAAGTGCATTTGAAAGGATTATAAATTCTACGCTCGAATTACACGCGTCAGGCTAATTTTGCGGTTTGACAGAGTGAGTTTCAGAAACTTCACGGGCGTGCTTCATGGGTGTTCACCGACGGCAAACAATGATACGAATCGCTCTATGGTCCCGTGTGCTCGTTGGTGCCTTGGCCTTCGGCGCCGGTTTGACCACTCAGGCTCAATGGCAAACGCAGTCATTCACGCTCAAGCCCGGGTGGAACGCGATCTTCACTCACGTTGACGGGACCCATCAGTCGTTGGATTCGCTAATACCCGACGCCAATGGACCAGTAGCCGAGGTCTGGCTCTGGAAACCCACGTTTTCGACGATTCAGTTCGTCGATTCGCCCTACTCCAACACGGTCCCAAACACCCAGTGGGCGGTGTGGACTAGTGCGCGCGGCGACACCGATACCCTGAAAGCCTTAGTGGGCAATGGCGCCTACCTGATTCGCAACCGGAACACGACCGATTTCGTGTGGACTGTACAGGGCCGCCCCGTGCCGCCCAATTATCAGTGGACCACCACCGGGCTGAATCTCCTCGGGTTCCCGACCCCCGCCACCTCACCCCCGAATTTCGCGGATTATCTGGCGCCGGAGCCGAATCTGGATCTGGCCAAGACCCTTCAGAATCAGGCACACGTCTTTCGTTACCCGGGCGGTGAACTGGGCGCCTCTAATCCGACCGAAGTCGTGTCGTTCACGGCGGCGACCGTGCCTGTCACCCGCGGCCAGGCGTTCTGGGTGCGCGGCAGCACCAATTTCTACAACCGTTATTTCGGCCCGGTTGAGGTCACGCTCCAGAATCCGGCCGGGCTTCAGTTTGGCGATTCGCTCGGCACCTATGGCGTCCGGCTCCGCAACCTCACGACCACCAACCGGACCGTGCGGTTTTCGCTGGTAGATTCCGAGACTCCGCCCGCAGGCCAACCGGTCATCACCGGCCCGCCGCAACTGCTCGTGCGCGGTGCGCTCAACTCGGCAACCCTGACCTACGATTCCGCGGTGCTGAATGGTCAGCAGTTTACGTTGGCACCCAAGGGCCAGGTCGGTGCCGAACTGGAGGTCGTGCTTGGGCTGAACCGCACGGTGATGACAGCGCCGGTCGGTTCGTTTTATGCCGGTGTGCTGCGGATCACCGACTCGAGTCTTTTGCAGCAGGTGGATGTGCCCGTGGCGGCGACGGTGCCTAATGGGTCCGGGCTCTGGGTCGGGCAGGCCAGCATTAACCAAGTCGGCCAATACCTGAAGTCCTACCCGAAGGTGAACACGGGCCAAGGCGATCAGACCGCTCAGATCAATGCCGCAGCCGCTGCCGCAGGCCGGCCGGCGAATGGATTGGAGCTGCCTGGCGCCGTCTGGACCGCTCGGGAAACCAACGGGAGCCGGGCCTATTCCGCCGTGGCGTCGTCGCTCGATGGGCGGGTGCTCCTCGCGGCACACAACGGCGGAACCCTCTACGTCTCTTCAAATTGTGGCACAAACTGGACCGCGCGGGGCCAGAATGGCAGTTGGTCCGACGTGGCCGCGTCTGCCGACGGCAGTGTGATGGCTGCTGCCGTGTTCAATGGTCCCATCTGGGTTTCTTCCGATTACGGCACCAACTGGACCGCCACTGCGAGCGGCAACGCGGCTTGGGTCGGTCTAGCATTGTCGGCCGACGGCACCCGACTAGCCGCGGTGGTGCAGAACGGTGCTCTCTACACTTCGACCAATCGGGGTGCGACCTATCTGGCTCGTACCGGCGTCGGCACCCGCAACTGGAGCGGCGTTGCTAGTTCGGCCGATGGCAACCGCCTTGTCGCAGCGGTGAACCCCGGACAGATCTTCACCTCGACCGATGCGGGCGCGACTTGGCGGACCAACGCGTTTTCGGCGGCGTGGACAGCGGTCGCCGCTTCCGCGGACGGAGCGAGCCTAGCGGCCGCGGTGAATGGGGGGAACATTCACACCTCCGCCGATGGCGGCGGTACCTGGATTCTTCGGGGCGGCACCAATCGCTGGAACTCGGTCACGACGTCCACCGATGGCCGGCGACTGGCAGCCACCGCCACTGAAGGACAGATCGCCACCTCGGACGATGGCGGGGTGACTTGGAGCGCACGGGAGCAGAGCCGTAACTGGGGTGACGTGGTCGCGTCCGGTGATGCGACCCGGCTTGTCGCCGTGGTGAAAGGGGGGGGCATTTACGCGCTGGCACGTGGGTTCGCGAGCTACTCCGTGGATTCCGCCTCGGGGCTCGTGATCGACCAGAACGGTCTATACCTGTCGTCTGGGGTGAACACCAATCTCGCCAAGACGGGCCGGGAATATCCGCTGCGGCTTGTGTTGCATCACCGCTCCGACGCCAATCAGGTCAACCTGCTGCAACACGTCTACGTCGGCACCGGCGCGAACTCGACGAACCTGGTGGTCGCGACCCGGGAGAATTTCCTCGACCCGAACCAACTGGCCTCGGCCCGGCGGATCACCGCCACCCATTTGCCGTTCTCCCGGACCAACCAGCCGTGGGCGGCTGCGGGTAATTTCAATCCGGGCAGCGTCGTGATCTTCACGGTGAACCAGAGCTACAAGGACCAGGTGAGCAACCCCTTCCTGCACACCTTCCATCCGGACCATGACAATCTCGATGTGAGCTTCGCCGCCCTTCAACCGCGCGGTGTCGAAGCCTACGACATCACCCGGACCCTGCGGCTGACCTTCACGACACCCGGCAACGACTTCGCCTCCCTCACCGCCGCCGCCCAGAGCCGGACCGGTGTCTATGAAGAGACGATGACCCTGGGCGCCCAGGGCGGCGCTTCCCGCGACTTCAGGCTTTCCGGAAGATTCTCGCTCCAGCTCATCAGCCCCGTGGCCAACCTGACAACGCAATGAACCTCAACCCTGGCATTCCCCCCATTTCACCGTCGAACTGTCCTGCCATGAAAGGAATCTCCCGCTCCGTGCTGGGCGCCCTGTGCGCCGGCCTCCTGCTGTTGACGGCCGTGCCGGCCTGGGCGCAAAGCAATGCCAAGCCGCCCACCCAGATGACATACCAGGGCTTCCTGACTGACGGCAACGGAAGTCCGTTTGGCAGCAGCGCACCGGTCAACAAGACGGTCATTTTCCGGATCTACGACAACCTCACCGGCGGCACCCTCAAGTGGAGTTCGCAGCAGGTCGTGACGGTAGACAAGGGCTACTTCAGTGTCCTGTTGGGGCAGGGGAGCGCTGTGGGCAGCGAACCGTTCAATGCGGACCTAACCGGTGTCTTCACCGGCGCGGGTGCGTCAGACCGTTATCTGGAACTGAACGCCGACTCCACGACCATCGCGCCGCGGCTGCGGTTCCTGCCGGCACCCTCCGCCATGCTGGCGAAAAGCGCGACGGAGTTGCTGGATCCGATTTCCGGCGCCACCGCGCTCTCCGTGAGAGACGGTAACGTCACAGCAGCAAACGTGACGGCCAGTGGCACGCTCACAGCAGCCGCACTTTCCGTCAACGGCGCCGCATTCTCGGTGAACGGCGGTAACCTCACGGCGTCGAATGTGACCGCCATTGGCACGGTCACAGCAACCAGCGTCAGCGGGTTTGGAACGATTCCCTTGGGCGTCATCGTCATGTGGTCGGGAGCGATCAGCTCTATTCCGACGGGCTATGCCTTATGCGACGGCCGGGTTGCCAACGGCCGGACCACGCCGGATTTGCGCGGCCGGTTCATCGTCGGCTCGGGCACGGGTGCGGTCGGGCTGACCAGCCGAGAGGTCGGCACGACGGGTGGCATTGAGCAGACCACTCTGACGATCAACAATTTGCCGGCTCACAACCACACGGGTAGCGGCACCACATCCTCCGGAGGAGCTCATACCCATTCGTTTAATGGGTACCACGCCAACTTTAAACATGAGGGTTCCGCGACTGAAAGCAGTCTCAAGGACGATGGGGATGGCGCCTATCAACCCCCTAACGCCATTTCGTCCGCCGGTGAGCACGCACATACATTCAGTTTCACCACCAGCTCAGTCGGGGCAGGTGAGGCTTTCAGCAATCTGCCTCCCTTCTACGCATTGGCCTTCATCATGCGGGTCCAGTGATCTGGGCCAAGCCTCCGCCCCATTTTTCATCCCCTATGAAACGGCTTCTCCGCCTGTTGTCCGTAGCCTTGGCGATCGCGTCCCTGCCCGCGTGCGCGGACGTCGTGCAACTGGACCAGAACGCCGTACTCTACGCACCCAATTATCAGCGCGGCATGAACTTCGGTTCTCTGCGTGGCGCCCCGGGGAAGGCCCCCGCTTCGGCGAGTTCCGATGGCCGGGCGCCGGCAGGCGCGACCCCCGCGCAGTTCCAGGGCATCGTCACCTACGGGGCCGTGGTGATTCCTAAGCCCAATACCACGTTGCAGGCGGGCAAGACGTTGGAGCAGAACGCCACCGCGCTGAATCTCCCGCGGGGCACTTCGGGTGGCACGGTCACGATGGTGCTGCGCTCCTCGCAAGCCGGCGGGCCCACGTTTTCTCAGGCGGTATCCTTTTATTTCGGCTCCGTCATCGCGCCGCCGGGCACCGATGAAAATGGGGCACTGCTGACCAACGCAGCCGCAGCCACGTATTGGAATCCGGAGCCCTACACGTTACCGACGTCCACGCCTCCGAACTACTACTACAGCCCCAATGCCCGGCAGGTTTTTGCGACGGTGCCTGGCCCTGTTCAGATCACCTGGCGCAAGAGCGAGGCCGGCGTTGCCGCGGGAAACACTAACAAGGTCACCATCGGCGGTCTGGACTACGCCTTGACCAATCTCAGCTACATCGTTTCCGGCGCGGCCGTTAAGCCAACCCGCAAACTGTATTGGACCGAGAAATCCTTCGCGGGCATGGGTTTCCCGGTTTCCGTGCCGGAGACCAGCGTCAGTGCTGTCTATTTTGCTTACAACCCGGCCCTCCCGAAGACGGTG
>Ga0255097_1000278_pt1 | contig 23840 bp, 28 predicted proteins | sample Colum_Atlam_RepB_2_FD_188436 | JGI IMG/M metagenome (GOLD analysis project Ga0255097, IMG submission 188436) | Freshwater microbial communities from Columbia River, Oregon, United States - Colum_Atlam_RepB_8d | ecosystem: Environmental > Aquatic > Freshwater > River | place: USA: Oregon...
CATTTCACCCCACCCCCTGCGATTTTCTCAGACACCCCATTCACCCACCAGTGGTCCCGCACGCTCTTGCCGTACTTCTCCGCAATCACTCGGAACGTTTGGCGCTTCGCGTTACCCTGCGCATGGGCAAGCTTCAGAATCGCAGCACAGCGCGCCGGACTGTAGCCCGTGCGCTTGGCCCAGTCCTCGGTCGTCAGCCAACCAGGCGGAGCGTACGCCAGCACGGCGCACATGTCCGCGATGCGCTGCGCCCAGTTATCGGTAGCTGGCGAACTCGATTGGCGCGTGGAATGCGCCTTGGATCCGGCGGACTTGGTTGAGCGTGTATGTCCCATCTTCGTGTAGAATGCCGCTGGCCCAGCCTTGGCCCCAGCGCAACTTCGCGGTCTTGGCATTGCAGTAGTCCATGTCGCGGATGCACAGGCAGCCGATGCTGCGGGCCTCGCAGGGTTCAAGCGAAGGGATCGCGCTGCTTTCGATCGTGTGGACGTGGCCGAAGATGACGTTGCCGTACACGTTGGCGTGCGCCCTGGTGGCCCCGGCGCCGGTGTGGTAGCCGTGAACCACTCTCAGCTCGCCCAATTTCAGCACACCCAGCGCGCTGTCATATGGCAGCATCTTGGTCCGCGTCTTGCGCATGAGTGCTTCCACGCGCTTGATCCCGTCGTGCGCGTAATCGCGTAAAAGCCCAGTCGCTGAATTCGCGAAGTGCCACAGCCGCTCGTCGTGATTGCCGCGAAGGAAGTGGTTCTCTTTGCCTCCCTCGTAGAACTTGATGAGGAACTCGGTGCCGGCCTCCCAATCGTCGACCAAGCTCGCGGCCTTTTCATCGTCGCTCGCACCTTTGCGCAGGTTTCGGAAGTCCCAGGCATCGCCGGCATGCACGCGAATCTCCGGCTTCCAGTCCTTTAGGAACGCGAACAGCGCCGACGCCACCTTTGGGTCGAGCATGTCGCCGTGCGAATCGGCAACGACGACGAAGCGTTTAGAGCTTGGCACGGGCCTCGCGCCGCCAGCGCCATAGCAAATACGCGATGCCTAGCAGCGATCCCACGATGCCTAGAAACTCGTTGGCCTGGGACACGACCGTGGCCGAGACCGTAGGAGCTGCTGCCGCGAGAATGTCAGCCGGTCGCAGGTTCATGCTTTCTTCATGCGCACTGCCATGCGGTCGCCAAACCACCAGCCAATCGCGTTGAAAGCGGCGAACTGGATCTCGGAGATCATGCCGGCCTGTTCAGTTGATGTCACTTGAAAGAAGACCACAGCGACAAGTACTAGTAACAGCAGCGTGATTCCTGGGCGAAATAGCGTGATGACGGCCGCAGCCCACCAGGGCGTTGAGCTCGGCGCAATGGAAGCGTTCTGCGATGCCGTAAAGGCGTCCCACGCGGCCTTGTCCGCCGCGATGCCGGCCATCACCTTTGCCTCTTCGAGCTTGCGCTGATGCTCGCGACCGGCGCGGAACTCTTCAAATACGCCGTTGCCGATGCGCAGCAGCACGCCAGCCGCCCCACCACCCATTGCACTGGCGAGCCACTCAAACATGTCAGGCAAAGAACATGAACGCAGCGCACGCAGCAAGCGTGACAGTTGCGCAGATCAGCGCCATTTCCAAATCACTCAGCGGCTTTCGCATCATATGCTTTAACGGCCGTTTCCACGGCGCGGAATGAACGCTCCAGCAACTCGTGTTCCTGGCGAGTGCCGCGGAACTGGGCGAGTGCCTGAGCGAGAACTTCGAGACCTTGGATCGGGGTAATCGTGTTTTTGTCCATAAAATCTTATTTCTGTTTGTAAGCTACAATGGCAGTCCCTAAATAGTTTTTTTCGGTAACGCGAGCCCAACTTTCGGAGACTCTCGCGCTATCTCCAGACATCAACCAGCCGTGCGAATCACGTTGAACGGCTCTGTGGATAATCGGCTTGTCGTGGTAGGTAGCCGTGTAAACCAGCACTTCTCCGGTACGAATTGTCTCGTAGCGGTAAAACGTCACAACGTACTCCCCGCCCTGCAATAGCGGCTTCATGGATCCGGTGAAGCCAACCTGCCAGACCTTGCCGCCAAGCTCGTCTGCTTTGGCCTGGGCGGCATTTGCGGGCATCGCCGCAACCTCAACAGGGAAGTCCACCCGCACCGGCCTCCAGCCAAACGCAAGCAGCCACCCCGCCCCGATCAGGCAGACGTAGGTGGCTAGGCAATGCGGCCAGCTAGTGAAGGCCGATTTGAGCAAATCACGCACGGGTCAGGCCGAGGTTCGTGGCGATGCAATCAAGCTGGTAGGGCTCGTCTTCCGTGATCGGGCCAGCCGCCCAGTTGTCCCATTGCTCCTCGGTCATGTTCACGTTGCCGTTTTTCAGCACCGTGACAATGGTCTTCTCGTCCTGAGCCGCGACAATCACCGCGCCGGTGGTCGGGTCGAGTTGCTCGGCGACGGGAGGAACCACCACGACGTTGGAAAGCTCATAGAAGAAGCTCGGGGGTGGGCCTAAGGTAATGCTGCGAATCGTCAAAGTATTCGCCACGCTTGGATAAACAGCGACCGGAACGATTTTAGTATTCATTGAAATGTTAGTATGAGAATTGAAGTGCGTTGGAGTAACCAGAAGGCATCAGATAGTTTAGCTTATCCTTCTTCCGAGCGTTTAGCTTGGCAGGTATGACCTGAAGGTTGGAGGCTTCATGCAGTCCACCCCTTGAAAGCGGAACAATGTGATCTACTGCAAACGCGACCCTGAACTTACGGTCAATGTGCGGCGCTGACCAAGCCTTGGTAAGACGAACGGCTTGATCGTAAAAGGTCTGAATCAAACTTTGGTTTGCGTCGCTAGGTGTCTGTCCGTTTTGCAACGCCCGACGACGTGCTCCCTTTGCGCAAAACTTATCCTTGTTGGCTTCGTAATAAGCCTTCTTCCACTCCGTCATTCTGTCTTGGTTGGCTGCAAACCAAGCCTTCATTAAATTGAAATGGCGGTCTTTGTTAGCCAGATACCAAGCCTTCGTTGCCTTGGCGCACTTATCCTTGTTTGCCTGATAATAAGCCTTACGTTTCTCGGCTACCTTCTCCTTGTTGGCCTCGCAATAGGCTTTAGCGGAGGCGGCAATCTTCTCCTTGTTAGCCGCACGGTAAGCCCTGCCCGATGCAGCCCGCTTTTCCTTGTTAGCCTCGCGGTACGCCCTGCTGGCAGCTTGTTTCGCTTGGAAGTCCTCGGGAGTCACCCATTTCTCAACGCCTCTTTTGCGCTTCCAAAACACCAAACCATCCTCCCTCACGAAACCTCGTTTAAACTTCATGGTTTGCATGATGGTTGAATGGTTTCTGCCGACAAGAAGTTTAAGCCCTTACAACGCGGGCGGCGGCCCGAGCGTGATGCTGCGGATCAGAAGGACGTTGGCCGTGCTGGGATAGACGGCGACCGGAGTGATTGGTGTTTGCATGATGAATGATTAATTACCAAGTGGCGATTGCTACGCGCTTCCAAGTGTTAGTAGCGGTGCAGACGTAGATGTAGCTGGCATCCCAGACAATTTGACCTGCGGTTCCTGCCGCAGAAGCCGATGCGGGCGTAATTGCAACGCCGCCTTGGGTCGTGATGTATCCGGTATCAGAGATTCGGAATTGAACTGTGGCGCTTGAATCGCGCCCGAAGAAAATCCATTTACTGCCACCGGAAGGAGCTTGGACTGAAAGACCAACGGCTGCGTCTGGTGCTATTTGAATTCCAACAACACCCGCGAAGTTTGCGCGCTGGCTGCTGTCGAGCGTCAGGGCGAGCGTATTGGCTGAAAATAAACGAATCGAACTAGAAGCTGCTTCCGAAATAATGTCGAAAGAGCCTGACGGATTAAACTGCGTGTAAGCCTTTCGAGTGCCGGAAATGGCATAACCAAAAAATGGATTTGCTCCCTCAAGAACAATCCAACCTCCAGAGCCACCGCTGTACAACGAAGTTGATCCGCTAAAGGCAATGCCTCCTGTTTTATCGCTATGACTGGCGAGTTGCAGCTTGCCGTTGCCCGCGTCCGTCGTCGTGCCGAGGAGGAGGTTGCCGTTTGCCAGCAAGCGCATCTTCTCGGTCGAAGTGTCCGTCGTGCCGCTGGCCTTGGCTTCCGTGTAAAACGCAAGGAACGAAGCGTAGGTCGAGGCCGAGGAAGTATCCCGACCGCCAAACACGCGAGCGTGCTCAAATCCAATTCCATCCGGCGTCCCGCGGTACAGGCTGTAGGTATTGGTCAGCGTTGCGGCGATGGACTGCACCGACGAATAGGCCGACGTGCCAACCAACCACGTCCCCGCCACGCTGCTCGTCCCCGTCCCGCTGACGGTGAGGTTGCCGGCGAGGGTGGCGTTCAGCGAATTGGTAAGCTGAAAAATTGCTGTATCCGATCCTGTCCTAAACTCATGAACAATCGCGGAACCGGCTCCCTTGTAGTATGAGGTGCCGCTTGAGCTGAAAAAGAAACGATTAAGACCATCTCCTCCAGTATTGTGCCAAACTCCGTTCGGAATGGTAAGGACTCCACCTAAAGTCAAATTGCTTCCAATTGTCGCGGACTTCTCCACGCCCAGCCCGCCCTCGGTAATGATGGCACCCGTGTCCTTGCTGCTGGAATCGGTCGTGCTGTTGACCGTCAGCGTCGTGCCTAGCGTTCCCGAGCCTGTCAGGTTGAAACTCGTTCCCGTCGCCGCGCCAATATTGGGCGTGACTAGCGTCGGAGTATTCGCAAATACCAGCGACCCCGTCCCGGTCTCGTCCGAAATCACGCCAGCAAGTTCCGCGGACGTAGTAGCAGCGAGCGCGGACAGCTTGTCAGTCGTAACAACCAGCGTCTTGCTGCTCGGGATCGTCGTGCTGTTAATTGAGGTCGCTGTGGCCGCGCCAATGTTCGGGGTCGTGAGCGAAGGCGATGTGCCGAAAACAAGGGCGCCCGATCCCGTCTCGTCGCTGATAACGCCGGCCAGCTCGGCAGAGGTCGTCGCCGCAAGCGCGGATAGCTTGTCCGTTGTGACGACCAGCGTCTTGCTCGATGGAATGCTGGTTCCGTTAATCGACGTTGCGCTGGCAGCGCCCAGGGAAGGCGTGGTCAGACTCGGCGAGGTGGAAAGCACCACGGATCCCGTGCCGGTCGATGTCGTGACGCCCGTTCCGCCATTCGCAACAGCTACGGTGCCAGTGAGTCCAACGGTAACCGCTGCGTCTCCGTTCGTAACCGCGATGTTGGTGCCCGCGGTCAGCCTGGCGGCCTTCCACAACGACAGCGTGTTGTCCCGAATCAGCAGCGACCCCGAAGCCGGTGGGGTCGTGATCTGCACGTCGTGGATCTCGTCGAGCTCGTAGCCGTTTTGAATGCGGACGTAAAGTTCGCCGTTGCCGGCGTTGGCCCGCTCAATGATGCCGACATAAACCAAGTGATTTGGCGCGTAAGGTTTGGTGGCGGTGATGCTGCCCGGCGTCGCGCCTAGGTAAACCGTGTCGCCGTCGTTGTATGTCCCCAGGTTGAGTCCATCAACGACTCCAACGCAGGTAACGGTGCCGGTGCCGCCGGCCGCGATTGAAGCATCCGATACCACGCCAAAGGTCTTGGCCGAAGTCGCATCGCCGGTATTGTAAGCGAGCTTTACCGACGGCCGGTTTCCGGTAGCGCCGAAGATGTAAACCACCTGGCCCTTGGTAATCGGTGTGGCTTCGGCGTTAGTCACCGTCGCCGTGAGCAGCTCCTGGGCGCTTGTCGCGTCGATGGTGATGCTGCCGGATCCGTTGGTGATCGCGACTCCAGTGCCGGCGGTGAGCGTGGCCTTGGTAAAACCGGTCCCGTTGCCGATGAACAGCTGGCCGTTGCTTGCAGTGCCGAGCGCCGAGGTTGGCACCGGGTTGGCCGCGTAGAACTGCGCGTCGGTGGGCGTCGTAAGCTCGTTTACGTTATTGACGGTCACGAAGCGGCCGCCAGTAGGCGAAGCGCTCTCGGTGTTCTGCGTGTCAGAAATCGCCCGGTAGCGGACCGGCGTCCAGACCATTGCCCGCGTGATTTCGTTTCCGCTCGGATCGGTTACGCGCAGCTGCTGCCAGAGATTCGTGACGGGATAGGGTTGCCCCACGCGCTTGGTGTTCAGCAGCCCCACCAGGTCGTAGCTGTTGAGCGGCAGGACCACGCTCCATCCTCCCGTGATCGGGGTTGCATTGCCCGTCGTCGCCGCCGGGGCAAAATCCCCAGCCACCGCATCCGACAGCGCCCAGGTCAGCGTGTAAGCCGCATTGCCGGCCCAGCTCGGCCAGACGTTCGTGTTGTCCGTGAAGTAAAAATTGAAGGTCGGCGTGTCCCCTAGCACCAGCTCGGGAATGGTCGCAGCCGTCATGTCCTGCTGCCCGGTCACGACAGCATCCGCGGGAGACAGTGAATTGATGTTAAGGTAAACGTCGTTGCGGGCCATTTGGAAAAGCGGGTTTCGTCAAGTTGTCGGCAGGATCTTGGTCGTTTGAAGGTCGGATATCAGCGCCGCCACGCGCTCGGCCAGCTGCGCGGTTGTAACCGTGCTCGTCGCGAAGGTCGTTCGCGTCAGTGTGCCGGTCGGCGTGCCGTAGCCGTTCGGTGATTTGATCGGAAGCGCGAGCGTGAACTGATCTGGATTCTGCAGCAGCACTTGGTCGGTTGCAACCGTGCCGGGCGCAACCAGACGTAGGTTCAACGCATAAAGCCTGTTTACGATTGAAACCAGATCGTTGGCCGCGTTCGGATAGCGCTGCCGCCACTCAAGCAGCGAGTCGCCTGGAAGCGGAACTGGTGAGTTCGTCGCCATCAGAGGTCGTCCACGTTAATCTGAATTAAACGTTGCCGGTAAACTGGACTCTGGTCGCTCGGCCATCCCGTGATAGGTTCGGCGTCGTAGTTCTGAAAGCCAGTCGCAGATGCGGCGATTAGATCGAGCAACTGTGTGTCATTGATTGCAACATCTGGCACCGGAATATCTGCGGCCGTTGTGATTCCTGGGGTGATCGTCGGGAGATAGAATTTGTCGGTTTGCTTAGTCAGGACGCGATCGGTGCCTGGCGTGTATGTCCTAAGAAGTGTGCGATATTGATTAGGATCATACAAGAAAAACGTGTTGCTTTGAACAAACGTAAAAGCATTTACATTCGTGATTGTAATTCCAGTTTTTACATTTGTGCCGGATGCGCCAAAAATCGAATAAAGAATAATTGAACTTGTGTTAGTTAGTCCGTGGGATGTACTCGTGACAATTACATTTCCACGCGATGCAAAATATCCGACAAATGTATCGATCCCTGAATATTTGTTCACATACTGGTCTGGTGTAAGGCTAAAAGACGCAGTAAGACTTGAGATAGAATTGGTTCCGGTACTCCTTGAAATGTTTAGCTGCGGATAGTAGGTATTCGCTATGTTATTAGTGACGGTTACCGTGATAGCGTTAGAAATAGCACCAGCTAGTCCGTTTATTGCGGTTGCAATCGTAGCGTTTGAATCGTTGTAATTTAGGCTGGCCGTTGTGCTTCCGTTGTAGGTTACGGTAAAAGTTCCTCCGCTTACATTGTAGGTTGCACTACAATTTACATTGGTTCCGTAAACATTTGAGGTTGTTAGAGCATTTTCAATGAAGCTCGTGCCGTAGAATGAAAAGTACTGACTCGCGGCTACATTGAACGGAGGAAACTGCGGCTTGTTAATGACAATGGACGAATAATCCACTTGATCAGTCGGAACCTTGCAGTAGGTGCGCGAGAATCGTCCAAGCCCACCTTCAACGCTGAGTTCGCTTTCATTTAAGAGATACTGCGTATTGTCTGCCGGATCCGTGCTAAGCGCCGCGGCTGGCGTGTAGCTGGACGGCACGACGACGTAATTGCGAACGGTTCCCTTCGTTACGTTGTCCTTCGTGGCCGCGTTGATGAACGGATAGAAGATCCGCGCCGGACCGTCTTGGATCGCGTTCGTGAAGTTGCCGTCTTGGTAAGCCATAAACTTACTTGGAGAATCCGGCCTTTAGCAGCCGCTGGTTAATGTCGAAGAGGTTCTGATTGGTCTCGCGTGCGATTTCCTGCGCTGTGCGCGTGTCCTGCACGAACCGCTGCACCAGCGCGTCAAACTGCGTGGGGTCGCCTCGGAATGTTCTGCGGGCGCCTTCAACTCCCATCGTGCGGATATCGCGGCGCAGATCGTCGCGTGCGCGTAACACGGCTTCGGCATTCTGGGCCTCGAAGCGGAGACGGGCAGCTTCGCCTTCATTGAAGCCGGCTTGGCTCGGGCCAAATAGCGCTGGGTTGGTGATGTTTGCCGCCTGGCTACGGTTGCGGCGAATGATTTCCTGCAGCGCCTCGTCGCTTAGTTCATTAAACGTGCCACCGCCGCGAATTGGGCCGAGAATGCGCAGCTTTTGCTCCTCTTCAACGCGCTTCGCTGCGGCCTTGGCAGAGCGTTCGGCTTCGTTGGCGGCTTCCTTTTCAATGTCGGCGCGGACCTTTGCGAGCTGATTGCCTTTCTCCAGCAGCAGGATTTCAACGTCGGTGGTCTCCAGTCCGTCGCGCCTGGTCTCGCGGTATTCGCGCTCAAGTGCGGATAGCTCCTTGGAGAGTACCACTTCCTGCTCGGATGCCGTCAGCGTCTCAAACTTAAGCTTTTTCAGCTTCTCGCGAGCCGCCAGCGTCTCGTCGATGGCCTTAAACTCGGCTTCCAGTGCCTCTTCGGCTTCCTTGGCTTCGATCTTCTTAAGCTTGGCGGTTTCGCTCGCGATCTCGGCGCGGTACTTCTCCAGTTCGCCCTGCAGCTGTAAGCCCTTAACGGTGGCTTCGCCCACGCGGGCAATCTCTTCCTTCACCATCTTTTCGCGCTGCAGCAGCACGAAGATTTTGCCCACCTCGTCGGCATTCTTCGCGAAGGCGTCGAGCCTGGCGGACGCAAGGCGCTCCTCGGCCTCGCGGATCTTCTCGGGACTGTTTTCCTCGCGAGCCTTTGCCAGCCGGCGTTCGGCCGCTTCTGCATTCGTAGCTGCGCGAATGGCGGCTTCCTCTTGCTCAGCTGAGATGCCGCGCAGACGGTTTATCAGGCTACCAGCGGCCTCGCCAACGTAGGTTAAACGCGAAACGAGGAAAATCGAGGCGTCGCTGCCAAACTTCTTTAGCGCGTCGAATCCGTCGCCGAGTGCCGCAACAGACAGCGTGGCATCGTCCACCGTCTTGCCCATCTTCTCGGCCTCGTCCCGCAGCTTTTGCGCGGAGTCAGCGGCCGACATAAGCCCGCGGATGAGCGTCGTTCCGAGTCCAATGGTGGTTAGATTCTTCCAGATGGACGATTCGCCGAAGGTGTCGCCTAGCGTGCGTTTAAGCACCTTGGCCTCTTCGCCGGCGCTGCGCATGCCGGCGGCCAGCTCGTCCGTCTTGGCAAAGAAGCGAAACCCTACGCCGAATTCAGCCATTGTTAATTCCTCTGGTTAGCGCCGGCCAAAAAGTCGGTGGCGAGTTTGTCGCTCTCATTCGTTAAGGGCGTGCCGTAAATCCGCCGCGTCGAAAGTCGCACCAGCTGCCAGAGCCGAGCAATCGGCATGTCCAGCATCTCGTCCACGGAGATTTTGAAGCCACCGGCCGCTAGCGTGTCCGCGATGTAAGCCGGCATGGCCGCAACCGCCGTTCCTTGCGATCCTGAGCCCTTCGGGGCGTCCATAAAGGAGTCGCGCAGGAACTTGTTTGTTTCCTCGGCTAAACGCTTAGGATGGCGCGCCAGATAGCTCAGCAGCTGCCGCTGACGCCCGGCGACCCACGGATGGAAGATGCTGCGAGAGTAAATCGGCGGCTTCGGCAGATCCGACAGCCACCACACCAGCTGCGCGCAGTGGCTCAGATATTCCTCGTCGCTGTCGAAGCGCCACGGACAGAAAAAGCCGTTTTGCAGCTCCTCCAGAATGACCACATCCCGCAGCGTGAGTACGCGGACGCGCACCCCGCATATCTGCGTGTGGCTGTGAGCCCACGCCTCGCGACGCACCGAAGCCTCGCGGCGCAAAGCATCCGCGAAGCCGGGGATTTCTCGGAACTCAAGGGTTGCCGACATCACGCCAACCGGCGCGTGCCGGTCCTCAGTTGATCTTTTCCTGCCAGTTCAGGGTCGCCGTCCAGGGCGCGTCCTTCGGCTTCGAGATCGAAACGGACGTGATAAAACAATTCACGTTCGCGTTGTCGATGGTCGTGATGAAGGTGCCGGTGGTCGAGCTGTAAGCCGCGGTCGTCGGCTCCACCGTCGTGTTGGCGGCAAACTGAACCTCGGCCGTGCCGTTGCGCGGCTGCTTAAAGCTGATGGCGCCGCTGGGGTCCCCGTTGTTGTCCGTGATGTTCACGGTGTTGGCGGGCTTGGTGACGGTGAAACTGTTAGCCTTGTAGGCAACAGCGTTAATCGTGATGGTGGGCGAGCCACTCGGGAAGGTGCCGTCTTGGTAGGGCATGGTAGTCTAGAAAAGTTCGGCGGCGTCAACTTGCCGGCCATTGATCGGGCTTAATGTAGAATTCGAGGTTGTATGTGAGCTGCGTCGAAATCTCGTCGTTCTCAGCGTCGCTGAGCGAGACGCATGCGCCCTCGCGGAGCGTGATGACCTGATAATAAGGCAGCGTGTTTACGTTGAGCGCAGCCGTGGCCGCTAGCATCGCCTGACGGATGGATCCGCGCAGCGTGCCGAGCGATTGGCCCGTGCCGTCTCGGCGAGTCGTACCGATGGCCTGAACGGTGCCAAGCTTGTGAGAGTCGTAATCCTGCGCCGTGTTTTGCCGGGTCGCCGTCTGGTTCGGATTCGTGCCGTTAATTCCCACAACCAGCGTGATTCTCGGCGTCGTCAGAATTGGCGCCGTTCCGATCAGCACCCGTGGCGTCAGAATCTGCGTAGTCGGCAGGGTGTTCTGGAAATGCGTTGCCAGCGCGTTTTCAATGTTGGTCTCGTAGTCGAGCAGGGAAGCGATTGTGCTGGCGGGCATATTATTGGAACTGTTCGGCAATCGCCTGTTGCTGCAGCTGGAACGGCGTCAGTTCGCCCTCAGATACCATCTTGCCGATGGTCTCAAAGTAGCTGCGCATCGCATTTGTGCGAGCGCGAATCGAGTTGTTCATTATGCGCTCGGCCTCGTCGCTGCGCTTACCCCAGCTTGTTTGATTGTAAGCCGCGATGAATGGATTGCTTGCCTGGCGGCCGTCCTCCCACAGCCCTTTGCCCGGGAAATGCCGCTGCACCCACTCTGGCGTGCGGTCGCCTCGTAATTCCGTGTAAGCGCGCACCCAGCCGGCCTTTGCGAATCCCACGTTTTGCTGGGACTCAGTGATAATTTGCTTCAGCGTGCGCTGCTGCGGTTTCAGCGTCACCATATTTTGCCTAGGACGATCAAAGGCCCGGCCGCGTTTGTTTCTGTTCTGCTGGTGAATCGCCTTGGTAGGCACCACCGCGATGGAGTCCCTCAGATTGCCCTCGCGCAGATTCCGCGAGAAATTGTTCCATGCGACCGGATCGCCTTTGCGAATGAGCTTCGCAATGCTCTCGCTCTTAAACTTGGACGGATCCAAAGGGCGGAAGATCTTCTCAAGGTCGAGCTGGACGCGCTTTTTACCCTGTGCGAGATTCCGCGGTGGGGTCAGTCGCATCACATGCTCTAGCAGCAGCTTACCCTGAACGCTGAGCGTTCCCATCCCGGGATCGACTAATCCCTTTTGCGCCAGCTCTCTGATGCGCTGCAGACGATAAGCCAGCTCAGATTCCAGATTCTCCTTGTAGCCAAAGGAAATCACGAAAGCCGTTTCAGCCGCAGCGTGTACCACGGATCGCCCGCGGTGTCGGTTGCGTCGATCTTGTCGATAACGTAAGCCACCCCGCCGTAGGTGATCGTGGCCCGGTTCGCCGGAACGGTAGCGCCCCACTGCGTTTTTGAAGTGCAGCAGTCCAGTTCCACCGTCCGGCGTTGCGAATGATCCTCGAAAAGATAAGTGCTTTCCACCTGGTTAAACACCCCAACCAGCCCAGAGGTGGTCACGCCGGCCAAGGACGTGTACGAAAAGGTTTCCCCCATCGTGTCCTCGGCAAACTCGGCGGCGCGGGTGTTAAGGTCGGTGAAGGCACTCATGGCTCAAACAAGCGTCTGCGGGCAATCGGGATGCTTGATGCGACGCAACTCCGCGACCGCCGCGAAGATCTCTTTGGCGTTGGCGGGATAGGTAAGGTCGCCGATGTGGGACAGCGCCACCTTCGTGTCGGTGTGCACCTTGCCGCCCAGATTGCGCCACTCATGGCAAAGCATGTAGTCCTCGCTTAGCCAAATGGGGTTGCCAGGCATCACCTCGCGGACGCCGGATTTAAAATAGGCACGCGACGTTTTCAGCGTGTGCACGTCGGGATCATTCGATCCGAGGTTGTATTCGTCCGCGAGCCCGGCCTCGCGCATCTTGTCGAACACGCTGCGGTGAATCAGCATGAAGCCCGTTCCGGCGTGCACCACTTCAATTAGCCCCCGTTCGTCCACCTTGGCGCCATTGAGCCCGTTGATCGCGAATTGCGGCACGACGCCTTTGAGCGCGTACGGAGCCGTCACGACCTTGTGCCCGATCATTCCGTGCTGCCAGAGCCGCGCCACGGCCGCAGCAGGGAAAACAATGTCAGAGTCAATGAAGAGCAGCCAGTTGTATTTCGTCGCGAGGAACTTGGCTACGATCTTGTTTCGCGCCCGGTCGATGTGGCTTTCCTTGTCCAGAAACATGGACTCGGCCACCAATGGCTGAAGCTCCACATCGCCCGCGGCATTCTTAACGCGGATGCTGACGTGCAACAGCAGCTCGTTGTATGAGGTCATAAACCCCATTTTCACATTCCCGCCGTAGCAAGGAGTGCCAATCACGATTCGGTCGGCCTCGTCGAAGACCATAGGCGCCGAAGCGTCAGAGACCGCGGCCACTTGCGCCGCGTGATCTGTTAGCGTTGAACTATCTTCGTGTGTAGCGGTCATAAAATTGTGTCCTGAATCACTGTCCTAACAGTCCAAACCCTCCACCAGCCGAAGCCAGTGGAGGGAGGACACACGAACCCAGCGAACGCTGGAAGTCGGAAACTTAAGCAGTCTTGACGTGCGCGCCGGCGGTGTTGTCGCCGAGAGCGGCGCCAAACATCACATCCAGCGAGGCCCACGCGGAACGGCTGGAGAGCGAGCCCCAGGTGTTCAGCTGGACCGAGATTCCGAGGTCAGGCAGCGTGATCGTGCGGGAGCCGGCGAGCATCGAAGCCACGCCAGGATCGACGATCGGCAGACCGGCCGCGGCAGCGACCGCCTCGGGACCAACCGCGAAGCCGTAGATGTTCGTGCCGGCGCCATCCCAACGGGTGTTGAGGATGATTCCGTCGAAACCATAGGCGCCGGGGCGGTAGCTCGAAGAGCCACCCGTCGGGAGCTGGAAGTTTTCACCGCTCGTCGGGAGGAGCTGCGCGAACGCAGTTCCGTCCAGAATCAGATGGCGCAGCGAGCTCTTCGCCACGAAGCCCCAAAGGGTCTTGGCGTTCGCAGCGGCGAACGAAGCCTGGGCAACGGTGACGTTGCTGGGGAAGTTCGTGGCGGTGATCGGTGCCAGCGCGATGTCGATGAGCTTGTTAGCGAGCACCTGCGCATTGATCGCGGCGAGCTGCTCAAGGCGGAAGCCCTGGTTCAGCTCCTGCGAGCTCAGGTTGTAGCTCTTCGAGTAGTGCTTCACCTGGACGGCAACGTTGGTAACGTTGGTGTCGCCGGTCTCGAAGTTCGTCGGGTTGGTCTGCACCGCGCCGGCCGCATTGGCCTTGCGAACCTGAACGTAAGCGTTCTGGTTCATCTGGTCGGTGGTGAAGTCCGTGCTGAAAGCGCGGAGGGGAGCCAGGCGGTTGCCCAGCGTCGTCAGGGTGGCCTCGGCGAGAGTGTCGAGGACGAGGGAGGAAGACAGACTGTTAGCCATTTAAGTGGTTGGTTTGATGGTTGTTATTTACGGACAGAAAAAGCAGCGAAGAGCGCCTCGCGGTTCATCTTGCGGAACGAGCGCTTTTCCGCGCCTTCGGGCATCGCCTCGTACGCGGTCAGCATCTCTTCCGGCGTCTTGAAGGCGGCGGACTTGCGAGCGAGCTGAGCGTGCGCGACCTTGACAGGCGCTACGCCGAGCTGGCGAGCGTCGAAGGCAGCGAGATCCTCGACCTTGCTCTTAAGCTCGTCGCGCTCCTTGGAGAGCTCGGCAACGACGGCTTCGGCCTTGGTCTTGTCAGCGGTCAGCGTGGCAATGATGGCGTCACGCTCAGCGAGCGCGGCCTTGTGGGTCTCGCCCAGCTTGGAAAGCTCGGCAACCTGCTTCTCGGCTTCAGCCTTGAAGGTGGCGATTTCGGAATCCTTGGCGGCGAGAGCGGCGGCATCAACAGCCGGGGCGATCTCGGTCTTGATTTCGGGAGTGGTCATGGAGGTCTGCAAAGATTTGCTATCGTCAACGGATAGAAGCCCGTTGGGGTTGGCGGCGGGGCGCTGCACCAGGTCGGCGCTCATTACGTTCGCGATGCGCATGCTGGGAGCGGAGCGAATGGCGCCAGACGGGGCGGCATCCCCGAGCATGGCCGGAATCTCGGTTCCGTCAGCCATCACCCACACAGGACGGTATTCCAGCACCAGCGAAACGCCAAACTGGTCCGGCACCTTTTGCGCCAGTTCCACCAGCTTGTCATAGGTGGCGCCAGCTTCGCGCTTGAACGATTCGAGAAACTCGAAGCTCTTCGCCTTAATCTTTTGCCCGTCGCGGTAAATGCCGCTGAAGAATCCGATTTCCTGGCCCAGTCGGTCCGTGCCGGCGCCGTCGTGCTTCAGATAAGCACGCAGACTTTTTCCAAGCAGCAGCCGCATCGCGTCTTCAATGCTCTTGTCATCGATGTACAGCCCGTGTCCGGCAGCTTCGATCCCGCCCGTGATGAGCGAGACGTTGCGAAAGCCGGTAGAATCGGCGTTGAACTGTTCAAGGCAGACGCGGTTTGCCATAATCTTTTGCGGACTCGTCAACTTTCGCGTTCGATTTCGAGCACCTTCCGTTCGGCCCAGGCGTAGCCGGCATCTCCGCCCCAGAGCGCCCACGCGATGCGGCCGGCAGAGGGATAACCTGGCTCGCCAGGGTTAAAGCCTTGGCCCTCTTTGTCCACTTCGTGCCGGCGGAAATACGCCTTCATGCGGAAAATCGTGTCTTCCGACAGATTGCGCCGGTTGCTGATGTCGCGAGCGCGTGCCACGCCAACCTCGGTGCCTCCGCGGCCGTACTCGTCGCGCCATTCAAGCCCGCGGGCAGCTTCAACGGCCATCTCGTCGGTGGGTCGAGTGTCCACCTGAAGGGTGGCAACGGACATCTGCGCGGCATCCATTGGCACCTGAACTGGCACCGGGATCGGCTCGTTAGCGGTCGGCGAAAGATCCCCGCGGAGACCAGGCACCGGCAGACCAGCTTCCTCGAGCGCGTCATTCTCCGCGGCGCGGCTGGCAATGTGCGTCTTCAGGTCGATTCCCCGTTCCGCGCAGATGTCGCCTAGGTTGATAATGCCCGACAGATAATCGTCGCGCTGAGCGGCGGCATCGCGGCCGAAATCCACGGTCAGCCGCGGCGGCATCGTAAATGACCAGCGCCACCAGTCCTGAGAGGCAGGGAGGCGTCCCATCTTCACAGCCTTGGCAATCGCGTAACCCACGGCGCGCCGAGCGAACGGCTTTAGCAGGTCTTGCCGATCTTCAACGGAGCGCATCGCCGTTGAGATGACGAAGCGAGTGTTGGCGCCGCCTAGCGCGCTGATGTCCCACGCAAGCTCGAACGGCCAGTTGATGCCGGCCATCGCGTTACGCAGCAGCCGGTCCATGAACTTTTGCCAGGCGTCGCCGGGTCGGTCGTTCTTGAACGCTTCGAGCTTGGATCCGCTGCCGGCCTTGAAGTGGCGGACCATTCCGCCCATGAATTCCTTCGCGGCCACGTCCTGCGTGACGAGCGGTGAGCCAGAAAGCGCAATCGCCGGGTCGCTCGTGTCAGCCAGCCCGCTCTCGTTGTATTCGATAAGCCCGATGCTGGACGCGAGCGCCGATGCCATCTTTTCGTAGCCCTGCACCGTCCGCAAATCCTTAAGGTCCAAAATCGCGTGCGCGAAGCCCGGCAGACCGCGGAATTGATTGATCCACGCCGGCTCGGCCAGCAGCACCATATCGCGAGCGGTGACGTACTCGCGAGATTCTTCCATCTCTTCGCCGCCAGGCATCTGGCCCTCTTCCTCGACGTAATACGCGACCGGACGGCCCTGCGGGTTGATAATCACGCCATCGACGCACCGCAGCCCGGTAAACGGCCCTTCGAGCAGGAAGCCGTGACGGTCCACCTTGTCTGAACTCGGGTTGTGGACTGCTTCGCTCGGGATTAACTGAATAGCTGGAAAATCGGTCTCGTACTGCGTGAGCAGAGCGCCCACGTCTCCGTCGCGATCCACGGCGACAGATGCCAGGTAAAGCGAGGTCTGGAAGTCGCGGCCGCCCACGTCGGCAATCGGATACCACTCGTTGATGAGCCAATCGCGTGCACGTTCGCCCCACGCCTGGTCCGTGCCTTCGAACTTAGGAAGCCAGCTGCGTCCAACCGCATACATTGCCTTGGCGTCGATAGCGCCTTTAGCTGGCCCCAAGTTGGCGTACAGCTTGCGCGAATCGCTCAGCAGTTGCTCGCGGTCGGTGGAATTTACCTCGGAGGAAATGCTGCCGATGGTGCGCACTTCTAGCGGCCGGCGCACAATCTCTTTGCGGTTGGTGGCGTCGAAAAGAGCACCCAGAGCGGCGCGGAATCGCTGCGGAAGTGGCGTCGGCATGGTCAGCGTAGGAAGGCGGCGGTTTGTGAAACGGGAGCAGTAAAGCCGGCGTCAATCGTCTGGATTGCCAACTCGCTTGCCATAATGAGATCAGCAATCGTCGTTCCTGGCAGCGCCTGAACGGTAATTGATTTCCCGTTAAGCGCCGTGCCGACGATCTGTCCGTTTTGCGCGCTCATGTCGGTCCACTTGGAGGCTTGCAGGTCTTCGAGCCATTTGCGCGGGTTGGCGGCATTATTGCGCCTCGCTTGACGCAATAGGATGCTCACAAGGATTTTCATCTTAAAAACGCGGAATGCGTCAACGCAAGCCCGCGTGGGCAATGTCTATTGCCGAGATCTCGGGAGGACGCATTTCGCCGCTTTTTCGCAGGGTTGAGAACTCCACCGCAAGATTGTCGCGCACAATGCAATAACCTTCTCGCAGCGAAGCCTTGACGAGTGACTCGGGGTGAATCGGGCAGCCCGCCTCGATCAGCTTTTGTAACTTCGCAAAGGTCTGGAAGTATTCCGACGCAGCGTGACTTCCCATGATCGCGAAACGGTCATTGATGCCACCGAATCGGCCCCACCAGGGCGTCAGTGCCTCGTTTACAAGCGGCATGTAATTCTGCTCGCAGCTGTGGAAGAAGAGGTCTGGCCTGAGACGCACGAAGACCTCGGGATCCTTGGCCGGCATGTCGCAGTAGAGTTCCCACCCCTTTTGCAGCTGCCAGAGCTGGCGCAGCACCGCTTGCATTGGAACGCTGCGCGCATACGGCTCGAAACGCACCGGCTCGGCCGGCTCAGGAATCTCTGGCTGCGACGGCTCGACCTTGGCAACCGATGTTGAGCCGAAAAGCCCTCCCGTAATCATGTGCGACATCGCGTCCTCGTCTTCGACGGTCGAGAAGTAGAAATGCAGCGGCTGCGGAAGATGTCGTGCAACGTGCCATTTAAAAGTGTGCGCGCACGTCTTCCAGGTGCGCATTTGTCCGGTAACGATGATGACGCTGCTCATAATTTCATGCCTCGCAGTTTAGCGGCCCCGTCTGGATTCGCGATGTAGCCGTCGTCGATCTTCGCGGCAGCGTATTTCTCAAGCGAGCCGGTAACTTTGAGCGTGTGCAGTGGCGTGCCTTCGATTTCGGCCGTTCCGCTAAGTTGATGCGTGTCCAGTCCGCCGGTGGCGTAAAGGTTTTGGATGTACGCGACGGTTTCCTTTTGCTGTTCGGCAGTCTCGCCTGGCAGCCCAACGGTGAACGTGCCATGCACCGTCATGCCCATTGACTTTAACATGCGCGCCGTGTCCGCGGCCTTTTCCAAGTTAAGCCGCTTGTTGATGATGGAATCAATGACAGTCTGCGAGCCGCTTTCAAATCCGAGCTTCACCCCGAAGCAGCCGCAGTCGCGCATGAGCTGCCAGGTCTCTGGTTTCACCGTATCGGCTCGGCACATCGCGGACCACGGGAGCCCTATTTCCTTCATCACCTGCGAAATGGCGCGGGTGTGCTTCTCGGTCAGGTTAAAGGTGTCGTCGTCCAGATAAATTGAGTTGTAGCGCACGCCGGCATCCGCGGCCGCGTTAATCTGTGCAATGATTGATGCCTTCACCCATTCCGGCGTGTGGCATCTGACTGTCCGAGCGCGGGTGCCGTCGGGGTCGTTTCCAGTCATCACTGCCGGCCAAACGCAGAAAATGCACTTGTAAGGACAGCCCCGGCTGGTGATGAGCTGCAGGTGCGGCGACTTTTGTCCGGTCGGGCATGCGTCCCAATAATGCCCGATTGTTTCTGGGTCGTGCAAAGGGAACGGCAAAGAATCCATTTCCTTTAGCGTCAGCAGGTCGTGTTCGAGCACGCCACGTTTGCCGCCGATAACCTTCGCAATCTGCTTGTCGTATTCGCCCTTTATGATCGCGACCACGTTTGGGTGATCGGCCAGAATGCTGTCGGCCTTCGCGCAGTCGAGCGGTCCGCAAAGAATGATCTTGGCCTTGGTTTGAGCAGCAAGCCAGCGAATCACCTTTTGATCGTGGACCCACGCCGCGGTGGCGGTTTCAATCACCACGAAGTCCGGCGCAATCTGTGCGACGGCTGCACAGAATTCGTCGTAGGTCTCGCCACGAGCGATTGAATCTCTCACCTGAATTTCGGCTCCCGCCAGCAGCTGCTGCGTCATCGCCGCGGCCGAGGTCAGGAAAAACGGGAACGGCAGATACCCGCCAAACTTGAAATCGCCTGGCTTGTGAACGCTGTAGCGCGTGAAGGGCCAACGGGAGCCAGCCCGCACGCCGATTAGTAGCTGTCCGTTGCTCGGATCAATGTCCCACCACGGCGGGTTGGAGAATATGATTTTCATCGTGTTTTTCTGGTGAAGGGATAAGTTGAAGGGCGAGTGCCACGGCCACCTGCATGGCCTCGCAGTCCCACATATGGTTCGGCCCTTGTTTCGTCCAGCGCCATTCGCTGCGGCCGGTCGCCTTGCTGATGCGCTCGCGCTTGATTTCGCCGCGCAGGTGGCGTGCATACTCCTCGCCATGATCGCGGCCGCATTCCCACGGGTGTGAGGTTCCGGCGACGAGCGCAGCCAGGATGTCCTTTACTGGATCGGATGCCCAGAACATGTAACGAGCGTAGCCGCCGGGCACCTGCGTTTGTTTGATGCTCGAAAAGAATTTCTGCACCTTCTGCCCTCCACGGCCTAGGTGCGCAAACGAGTCTTCGCCGCTGCCGTGAAGCGCCGTCCAGCCGTAGCGGATGCAGTCTTCGTAAACTTGAGCCGTGGAAAACTGCGCGTCCTCGAAGCACAGTTGCGGCTCCACGCCGAAGCGGGCGCGCACTTCTTCGGCCTGTTCGGTCGTGCTGATTTTGCCACGCCAGAGCAGCCGCGAGCCGCCGTCGCTGCGCCAGGCGCGAATGACCGCCCAGAAATGGTCGCGCTGCCGGTCAATGGTCATCATGCGGCGCGCTTCGTTTTCTATGCGTTCTGCGGCCTTCTCTTGAAATTCGCCCAGCAGGTAATCGCCGCGCAGCTCCACGGTAGCCCGCGTGATTTGCTGCTCCTCGTTGCGCCAGGGTAGCGCCAGCCGTTGCATGTAGAAATCGCGCAGCGGCGCGATCTGGCCGCGTTTTTTAAACTCGCCGGCCTGGATGAACTCCACGGCAAGCTGGCCGAGATCCTCCGCGAGCAGCGCGTTCCAGTTAAAGCTGCGGTGTTTCCCGTCTCGGTCAGAGCGCGGCGCGCTGTACCGCCCCGTGGCGTTCCACTTAGCCCGTGTGCCGGCCGAGTTCGTGTGTTCGTGACCGCACCGCGGACAGAGCCACCGGGTTGATGCTCGCACCTTTTGCTCGTCCCATTGGCCGTTGTCGCGCTTCGCGTTTTCGTCCCAGACGACGCACGCACGCTTTGCGGCTTCGCCCTCGGCGCGGCCGAAGAAGACCAGCGGTTGAAACGTGCCGCACCCGAAGCACTGCACGCTCCAGGCTTGGCTGGTACCATCGTGCCAGAGCCGGTCGAAATCGTCGCCATCCTGCGAGCCCTGGCTTTCGTTCAGAATCTTTGAAATCCCGTCGCGGGCGTAAGCCGAGACGCGCCGGCGGGCGTGCGTTAGCAGCCCTTGCTTCCAGAGCCAGCACTCGCTGTTCAACTTCCAGCGGATCGACTTGCTCTGCAGATTGTTAAGATTCGCGCCGTTAATGATGATGTAGAAATCGCCGAAGTAGATTTCGCAGGTTGCCGCGTCGTGCTTGTTTTTCGGCAGCAGCCGAGCCACCGGCTCACAGTTGCGCAGCAGGTTTCGGTAGCGTCCCTTGACGTGCTCGGCTGCGCTCTCGTCGTCCTGCTGGGTCCACATGATCGGCCCCGGCTCGTTTGCGATGGCCCAGAGCGAGCAGATTTCCACGAACAGCGTTTTGAGCGTCTGGATCGCAGCGCGGCATGTCACCTCGCGCACGCGCTCGTCGGCCACAGCCTCGAACGGTTCAAGCAGGTGTCTGCAGGTGCGGATGTCAAAGGCGCCCTGGCGAGCGTAGCCACCGCCCAGCTGCACGAAATCCCGCGCCCAATCGTGAATCGGCCGGCGATCTGGAAGCGCCCAACCGCGACGCCAGCCCTGCAAATTCTCGACGCTCATTCGGCAGGTTGCGCGGCCTGTGCGGCGGCCTTGCGTTTGGCTTTCTGCTCAGTCTTCCAGTCTTCCAGCGCGTTCTGCATGGACACGCACACCAGGTCCGCGTGTTCACGGGACAGCTTGCGGATCTCGCCCACGTCCAACCCGGCGACTTTAGGCGGAAGCTCGGTCGTGAATCCCTGATACATAGCGGATTTTACCCTGGCGGCCAAAAATAACAAAAAGTTGTCCACATCCTCCGCGGGAATCAGCTTCGCCTCGGCTTGTGCGATCTTAATTTGATTCAGCCGTACCTCGCTCGCGAGCTTTTCCACGAGCAACTCTTCGCGACGCCGGCTTTTCCGAGGCCCAGCCTGGCCGAGCCCGTGCCGGTCGATGAATTCGCGCCACTCGGCCTCGGCGTAAGCCTTCGGCGAGTCGGGATATTCGCGCTGCCAGTTGCGGATCGCCGTCGGAGAGCAGCCGAGCGCCCGCGCCAGCGCCGTGTGCGTCTTGTGTTCGCTCACTAGATCTTTTTGAGGTCGTTGATCGCGCCGGCCAGTTCTGGGAAGTGTCGCGCAATCACACCCAGCGCCCGCTCGGTCTCCTGCTGCTCAGCCTGTTTCGTGCGGTTGTGCTTCTTTCCCAGCTCCGTAAAGCTCCTGGTGAGCTGGCCCAGGTCGCCGGTTGAAAGCCGCAAGTAAAGCCAGATGGCTTCCGTGCTTTCGGGATCGGCCCCCATCCTTCCGAGATTGTAAATCCAACGATGCACCCGCTCGGGCGTTTCAAGTTCGCGCCATTCAATCAGGCGTTCGGCGATTTCCCCAACGAGCTCAGCCCGCTTCGGCCGTTCCAGCTGAGCCCACGGGTTCGTGGTCAGGTTTGGCTGCAGCGGAACAAAGTTCACTGGTAGCGGGCCAGCGGGCTTTCCAAAATGCGGCGAAGCTCGGGAGTCAGCGTGGTTTCGATGTCAAACAAGTCGGGCTGATGCAGCGTCTCCACGGTCGCCAGCTTCAGATCCAGATTCTTCAGCGCCCGCAAATCCTCGTCATAAGCCGAAACGGCCTGTTTCTTCGCCGCCGACAAAACGTGGGTTGCTATTCTCACGCGCAGCAAAACGTCGCTCGCGGTCTTGTAGGGTGTGTGTGTCTTGCTCACAAATGCAGCGAAAGGTTTACATGTAAAAAGTCAACGGTAAGGAAAAGTGCCGTTTCCTTTGCATTTCGGACTGTCAGATTATCAAAACAGGCACCAGGAGTCATGTTTGATCGAATATGTGCCTTAAAACGCAAGGAATCGTGTGTTTTGGGCCATTTAGCGGCTTAGGTCTTCTTAAAATAAACCCTCGGCTTGTGATCTGGCGCCTCCAGGAACTGCTGTGACGACTTGTGCAACCATAGCCCCCGGATCGGCTCTTCGCCCCCTTCGCGCTGTTTCCAGACGGTCAGTTGTCCGTCCTTGATCTTCTCCAAAGCGACCCGGCCGGCCAAGTCGCCCGGCGGCATCGTCTGCAGCCTCTGCTCTTTGTCCTTGTTTCGCCAGACCGTAAAGCCGTTATGCACTAGGTCAGCCAGTGTGCCAGATCCGCGGACATCCATTTTGCCGGGCACCTGGGCTTCGTCGGCGCCTTTTCGCGGGTGTGCGACGATGTGAACGTGTCCAAACTTACCGGCAAAAGTCGTTAGCTCGCCAACAAATTCTTTCTGTTCGTCGTAATCGTCTTCACCAATCGCGCAGCGCACCAGCGAATCAATGACAAATCGAGTGCAACCGTAGCGCTTGGCGGCGTATTCCATCACGCCCAGCAGCTCACGCCACGGCATAATTCCCACGCGATCAACAATCCAGAAATGTCCCGCCAGCCAATCCAAAGCACCTTTCGCGAGCGCTTCCTCTGTTTTGGCCGGCATCGTTCCCAGAGCCATCCGCACCAGTTGCGCGGCCACCTTCGCGCCTGGCATTTCCAAGGACGCCACGCACACGTTTTGTCCCTGGAACGCATCGTGCAGAGCAAATTGCATAAGCAGTTGCGACTTGCCATGCCCGTTAATGCCAGACCAGAGCGTGACCTCGCCGTGTCGGCAGCGCCACGGCATTGATATTGGCGGCTCCGTCCCGATGGCGCGTTCGTTTGTTGGATGCAGAGCCTCCCAGGCGTCGGTTGCAAAATCCCCGATTGAACGCAGGGTTTCGGGATCCAACGTTCTCGCCTCGGCGACAGCAGCTTCCCATTGCTCACGCCCGAAATCGTTGTGCATGAGCGCCTCGTTCGCGTCCTTAACCGGAAGCGTCACTCGAAAGCAGCGAGTGCGCCCCAATCGCTTGGCGATCTGCTCGGCACAAGCCCGCCCCTCTGTGTCCATATCGGTGCAAATCAGAATGCGCTCGAATCGCTCCAGCGCCTCGTAATCGTGTTCGATCCAGTCAAACGCTTTAACGCCACGCGGGATTGAAAGGGCGCGAGTGCCCCATGATGCGACCGTAAATGCGTCGATCTCGCCTTCGGTGATGCAGATCTCGCGGTCGTTTGGCTGAACGGTTTTCCAGCCTATCAAATGGTCTTTTGACTCCGCGCTCGACCAGGAGCGCTTTTTCCCGTCCGTGTCACGGTCCACCGCCAGATATTTGACGAGCTCAATATTTTTACCGCTCGGATCGTGAGCGGGAAAAACGCAGGTCGGCCCACTCGCCCCGTGGATCATCTGTCGCACATCGTAAGCGCGCAGGATCTCAGCAGGAATAAACCGTTCCTTTGTCAGATAGTCGAAGACGGCGCCGCCACTCTCAAGCGGGGTTACGCGGTCCAGCACCGGCTTCACGAATGTTTTCGCAGCCACGAATGGCTTGGCGAACTTCCGTTCGTCGCGATCATCTACGCCGAGCCATCCCTTGATG
>Ga0255097_1000281_pt1 | contig 23588 bp, 29 predicted proteins | sample Colum_Atlam_RepB_2_FD_188436 | JGI IMG/M metagenome (GOLD analysis project Ga0255097, IMG submission 188436) | Freshwater microbial communities from Columbia River, Oregon, United States - Colum_Atlam_RepB_8d | ecosystem: Environmental > Aquatic > Freshwater > River | place: USA: Oregon...
CCCGGCACCGGCTCGGCGCCCAGCGCGCGGACGGTTGCGGCGGCGCGCTCCGAGCGGGCGAGCGCGCGTACGCCATAGCCGGCGGCGATCAGGTCGACGATCAGGCGGCGGCCGAGGAAGCCGGAACCGCCGGTCAGGAAGATGCTGGAGCGCGGTGCCGTCATGCGGCCGGCTCGATCGCGTCGATGCCTTCCAGCCATTGCATGGCTTCCTGCGGATCCTTGAAGTAGCGGGCGGTGATGCCCTGTGCGCGGTAGTCGTCCACCGCGCGCTGCATGGTCCACTGCCCGAGCTCTTCCTCCGGCGCCACGATGGCCCAGTACTTCCATCCGGCATCGCGGGTCCGCGGAAACCACGAGTCGCGGGCCCAGTCGTGCAGGGTCTGCGCCAGTACGGGGTTCTTGCGGTCGTCGGAGAGCCACTTGCAGGCGCCGTTCTGCTTCATGGCCTGCATGCCGGCTTCCAGGAAATCCCGGAACACCGACTCGATGATGAACTTGTGCATCTGGTGATGCACGATCTTGCTGTCCGTGTGGAACCACAGCGTGACGTAGGGGTTGTCGATCAGCACCTGGGTCGCCATGTCGCGCTTCCTGGGACGGGTTTGCGGTGGACCCGCGCAGCCTAACCCGGCGCGGCTCGCAGCGGAATATCCCGCGGGCGGCCGGTGCGGTCTATCATTCACCCGATGCGGCCGCGCCCGCGCCCCGGAGCCTGTGGATGACCCTGTCGACGATCGATCTGTGCACTCAGGAAGCCACGCTGCAGCGTACCTGGCAGCCCAAGGCGCCGAAGACGCCGATCTACGCCAATTACACGCCCTGGCCTGTGGCGATCACCCTGGCCGCCGGCACGGCCGGCTCGCTGGGCGAGGGCGGCCCGGCGCCGGAGCAGCGCTGGATTGCGATCTACGACACTGCAACTGGACGGGAAGTCAGCAACCACGGTGCCGGCGCCACTGTGTTTTCCACCGTGCTGCAGCCGGGGCAGGAGCTCAAGGCCGCCGCCGAGCAGGAAATGGTCTACCGGCTGCTGGCGATCAAGGCGCTGATCGACGATTCCACCGCGCTGCCGCGTCCGGAAAAGATGCACCTGCCCAAGCGGCTGGCGCGCGAGCTGATCGCCAAGGGCAAGCAGCAGCTGCGCCGCGCCGAGGACGCGGAGGACTAGGACTTGCCGCCGCGGCCGCGGCGGCGTCGGGGAGCTCTAGTCGCCGTAGTGCAGATTGGCCTTGAGCAGGCCGTCCGGCGGCATCTGGATGTAGTAGCCCTGCGCCACCAGCTTCTCCAGTACCAGCGCCACGTCCACCCGCGCCAGCCGCCGCTCCGGCGTCAGGCTCAGGCGCATGGCCTCGGTCAGCTTGCCGGTCAGGCGCCGCAGCGCCTCGGGCAGTTGCTCGGGCGTCAGGTCGGCGCGCAGGTAGAGGTACATCTCGTCCTGGCGGCCGCAGCGGTAGATGGTGCAATCGGTGCTCATGGCGCGGAGTATGGCGGCGGATGCCGGCTCAGGGCTTTGGCCGCTCGGCCAGGGCGCGCACCAGGGTGGGATCGCGGTCGTAGATGTCGGCCTTGAAGCCGACGCGGCCGCTTTCGGGCACGTCGATGGTCCAGTAGGCCAGCAGGATCGGCAGGGGCTTGCCCAGCTTCACGCTGCGGGTGGTGGGTTCGGCCAGCGCCTTGTCCAGCCCGGCCTGGTCCCAGGCCGGGTCATCGAGCAGCAGGCGCACCAGCTCCAGCACGTTCTCCACGCGGATGCAGCCGGAGCTGAAGGCGCGCTGGCTGGCGCCGAACAGCTCCCGGTGCGGCGTGTCGTGCAGGTACACGGCATAGGGGTTGGGGAAGCGGATCACGGCGCGGCCCAGCGAATTGCCCTCGCCGGCATCCTGGCGCAGCGTGACGGCCCCGGGCTTGGCCCAGTTCACCTTCTTCGGATCCAGCTCCTGCCCGGAGGAGTCGAACACGCGGATGCGGTTGCGCGCCAGGTAGCCCGGGTCTCGGCGCACCTTGGGCAGCACGTCTTCGCGCAGGATCGTCGGCGGCACGGTCCAGGTCGGGTTCAGCGTCAGGTAGGTGACCTCGGACTTGAAGATCGGCGTGCTGCGGAACGGCTTGCCTACCTGCACGCGGGAGGACCACACCGATTCGCCATTGCGGAACAGATTGATCTGGAAACCGGCCACGTCCACCAGCACGAAGTCGTCATGCAGTTCGTGCAGCAGCCAGCGTCCGCGCTCGAGGTTGGCGCGGACCTGGTCGATGCGCCGGGCCACCGGCACGTTCAGCGCCGCGCGGGTGCCCGGGCCGATGGCGCCGTCGGCGTCCAGGTACTGCTCCTGCTGGAAGCGCTTCACCGCGGCCTCCAGCGTGGCGTCGTACAAGGTGGCGCCGTTGTCCTCCGCGGCCGCGATGTCGCCGGTGGCGGCCAGCCGCTTGCGCAGCAGCACCACGCGAGGATCGTCCATGCCGGGCTTGAGCGTGGCCCCCGCGGGGATCGCGGCCCAGCCGCCGGCAGCTTCCACCGCGCGCAGCCGCGCCAGCGCCGCGCGCAGCCGCGCGTAGGCCGGGTGGGCCGGCCGGGCGCCGTCGAACACGCCGGCGATGTTGCCGCTGCGCACCGCGTCCACCATGTAGCCCAGCGCCTCGTCAGGGGTCATGGTGCGCGCGGCGAAGTTCCATTGCGCGTCCAGGCTGGCGGGGTTCACCTTGCCGCGGAACAGATGCGCCAGCGCCAGCAGGTAGGAGCGGGTGGTGGCCAGGTCGTAGGCCGCGATGCTCGAGGGGTCGGCCGAGGCCGGACCCTTCTCGACCGCTTCCAGCGCGTAGTCGCGCGGATCCAGGCCGTCGCCGGCGACGCCGCGCAGCGCGCCGATCAGCGCCTCCTGCCTGGCGCGGTCGTTCCAGGCCGGCGCGAAGTCGCGGCGCTCGTAGAAGCGCGCGATGCCCTCGCTCAGGGAGACGCCTTCCAGTTTCGGGCCGGAGGGGCCGGCGTCGCGCAACTGCTCCACGCGCTCCCGGATCGCCTCGTCCAGCCCCTGGGCCTGGGCGGGCATGATGCAGGAGCCGGCCAGCAGCAGGGCCGCGAGGCCGCGGCGGAGAAAGGATGTGGTCATGACGCTCCCTGTCTGTCGTGCGGGTTCGGATGCCCGCTGGTCGGGGCGATTTTGCCCTGTCCCCCGGCCCGGCTACCATGGCGCCATGTCGTATGTCCTTGTCAGGCGGCGTCTCGCTGCCGCCCTTGCCCTGCTGCTGGCGGCCGGAACCGCCGCCGCCGTGCCGCCGGCCGAGGCCCTGCGCCGCGTCGCGCCGGATCTCAACCCGGTCGCGCTGAAGGCGGCGCTGTCCGCCCTGGCCTGCGCCGAAGCGGCCGGCATGACGCCGGCCCGGCGCCTCGGGGTGATCGACTATTCCCTGCCGTCGACCCGCCAGCGCCTCTGGGTGTTCGACCTGCAGCGGCGCAAGCTGCTGTTCCGCGAGCTGGTGGCGCATGGGAAGAACTCCGGCGAGAACCTCGCCACGCGCTTCTCCAACGATCCCGAGAGCCTCACCTCCAGCCTCGGTCCGTTCCGCACGCTGGAGGCCTATGACGGGCGCAACGGCTATTCCCTGCGCATGGCCGGCCTGGAGCCCGGGGTCAACGACCGTGCCTATGCGCGCGCCCTGGTGATCCACGGTGCGCAGTACGTGGACGCCCGGCAGGCCGGCAAGCAGGGGCGCCTCGGACGCAGCTGGGGTTGCCCGGCGGTGCGGCCGGCGGTGGCGCAGGAGCTGATCGACACGCTCAAGGACGGCCAGTTCCTCTTCGCCTGGTACCCGGACCCGCACTGGGCCGGTGCCAGCGGCTACGCGCAGTGCCCCCTGGTATCCGGCCACGAGCCGCCCGATGCCGCCGGGGCCGCGCTGGCCTCCAACGAGCCGGCGCCCCGGCCTGGAGCGCTGCCCTAGGTCCGGGCGGCCATCGCCTCGTCGAGGTCCTCGTAGGCGTCCCAGCGGAAGCGCGGCGTGCACAGCGCCAGGAACACCAGGTCTGCCGTGCCGGTATTGGTGATGCGCTGCGGCTGGTCCGGGGCGATGCGCAGCACGTCGCCCGGCAGCAGTTCTTGCGGCGGCAGGCCGCCGACCTCGGCGCGGCCGCGCCCTTCCAGGATCACGTAGCGTTCCGCAATCCCGTGCAGGCGGTGCCAGCGCGTGGTGATCCCCGGGGCGACGCGCGCGCGAGCCACCGACAGATCCGGGTCATCCGCCGTGTTGGACAGTTCGGCGATGCCGCAACGCTCGGCGGTGGGCTGCTCGGCTGCCGCGCTGCCCCGGCTGGTTCCTGCCTTCATCGTGTCTTGCCGGCCTTGCCCTGACGGGCAGCCCACATGTTGTCGACGAGGTTGGGATAGCGGCGTCCGGCACGTTCGGCGCGGGCCTTGGCGGCCGCCTTCTGCTCCGGCGTCAACGACTGGCCCTTGCCCGGCGGCTTGCCCCGCTTCCAGGGTGGCAGCTCCTTCATGCGTCGGGCCTGGCGTAGGCGGCGCGCAACTGGCTCAGGGTTCCGGCGGTTTCGGTCAGCACGAACAGCCAGAGGATCGGCGGGCCGTCCAGGCCGAGGATCACCCAGGCCAGCACGGCCGCCACGTACAGGCGCGCCCAGCCGTCGATGAGGCCCAGCAGGCCGACCGGGTGCAGCAGCCGGGCCAGCGCCCAGGTGCCCACCAGGGCGCCGGTCAGGCAGACGAACAGCAGGTGCATGGGCTGGTCCAGCGGCGGGGCGGCGGCATCGCCGCCGAGCAGGCCGTTGAGCCAGTAGATCATCGCCAGGAACTTCGGCGCCAGCGGCGGGATCGCCATCCAGGCGATGCCGGCATCGAGACCCGCCCAGAAGCGGACGGTGCGGGGCGGGATCGGGTATGGGGTCATGGCGGCTCCGGCGGGCGTTGCGCCAGCCTAACCCGGAGCCTTGGGCGGCCGGAAGAAGGCAGGGGCGCCCGCCGGGCGCCCCTGCACGAGGCCGTCAGTGCTTCAGCATCTGATCGCGGCTGTGCTCGGCTCGCGAGGCTCCGATGGCGGTCTTGACCTGCTTCTTCTCCTCGGGCGGCGGCAGCACGGCCTTCATGCCCAGCGAGGCGATCCACAGTTCGCGGCACCAGCCGCGCGTATGATAGAGGTGCTCGTCCTCCTGGTCCTCGACTTCTTCGGCGGCGCTCTGGAGGATCTTGGCCTCGGCGCCCCGGAGCTTGTCGGCGCAGCGCCCCAGCAATTCCCAGTTCAGGTGGTCCTTGGTCTCGGCCAGCACCACGCATTCGCAGGCCACCAGTTCCGCTGCCTCGGGCTGGCCGGCCTGCAGGGCGGCCTGCATCGCGGCGACCAGCGACTGGCCGAGATCGTGGACGATGCGGCGGCCGGGGGAATCCTCCTCGATATCCAGGCCCATGGCCTCGAACACGCCGGTCAGCACCTCGACGTGGCGGCGCGTCTCTGCGAGGTACTTCTGCCACTCTTCCTTCAGTTCTTCGTTGACGGCGCACTCCACCGCGGTGGTGTAGACCTCCACGCCGCCGCGCTCGTGTTCCAGCGCCTGGATCAGCAGTTCCTTCAGCTGTGCCTTGTTCATGGTGCCTCCATGTGAATGTGGGTCGACCAAGGGGTAGCCGCCATCGCGGCTGCAAGCGCTGCGCAAGGAGCGGGCCGGGCCAAAACCTCGTGGAATCAAGGGGCGGCGCGGTGGGCTGGCTGCGGATTGCAGGGGCCGGCGCGTGCCGTCGCGCGTTTTGCAGGCTGGAACGAAAAAGCGCCGGCAGGCCGGCGCTTGTTTCGGGACTCCGCAGGACGATCAGTCGTCGTGCTTGTGGTGCTTCTTGTGCTTGCGGTGGCCGCGGTGCTTGCCGTTGTCGCCGTGATAGTGCTCATGGATCACGACCTTCTTGGCCGGCTCCGGCTTGGAGCCGATCGCCGCGCCCGCCGCGCCGCCGATGGCGCCGCCGATGATGGCGCCGTCACGGCCGCCGATGCTGTCGCCGACCGCGGCGCCGGCACCGCCGCCGATGGCTCCGCCGAGGATCGCCCCGGTGTCGGCGGCCAGGCTGGCCGTGGACGCCAGGCCCAGACCGGCCAGCATGACAATGACTTTCAGATGCATGTGAAAACCCCCTCCCTGGAGATTGATGGAATGCGGTGCGCATTCTGCCATCGCTGGCAGAACGGCGGCTGAACGTCAGTCCGCCAGGACTTCGTCCAGTGCCGCCAGCAGGCGCTCGATGTCCCGCGCCGAGTTGTAGTGCACCAAGGACAGGCGCAGCACACCCTGCTGCGGATCCAGGCCCATCGCCTGCAGCAGGCGCAGTGCGTAGAAGTGGCCGGCCGCGGCCAGGATGCCGCGCTGCGCCAGCGCCGGCACCAGGGCGGCAGGCGATTGGCCCAGGGGCAGGACCGCCACCGTGGCGGCGCGCCGCGCCGCGTCGGCGGGGCCCAGGATGCGCAGCCCGCGCAAGCGGCCGAGGCCGTCGAGCAGGCGGGCCAGCAGCGGCTGCTCGGCCTGGTGCAGCAGGCTGCGCACGCGCTGCGCGCGGCCGGCTGCGGAACGTCCCGGGTGATGATGGATGTCCAGCGCGTCGAAGTAGTCGGCAATGCCCTGCGCCGCCGCGACCTGGGCATGGTCGGGGCCGGCCGGGGTCAGGCGCTTGCGCGGCAGCGCGGCGTTGAAGAAGTGCCCCTGGTTGGCCAGGCGCTCCAGCAGGCCGCGTTCCAGCACCATCAGGCCCTGGTGCGGCCCGTAGGTCTTGTAGAGCGAGAACAGGTAGATGTCGGCGCCGAGTTCGCGCAGGTCCGGCAGGCCATGAGGGGCGTAGGAGACGCCGTCCACCAGCGACAGCGCGCCGGCGGCGCGGACCTTCGCGGTGATCCGCGCCACCGGATTGATCTCGGCGACGATGTTGGAGCAATGCGGAAACACCACCAGGCGCGTGCGCTCGCCGAGCAGGCAGTCCAGCGCCGCGGGGTCCAGCGCGCCGCTCCCGGGAGCGACCCGCCACTCGCGGATCACGATGCCCTCCGCCGCCAGGCGGCGCCAGACGCCGCTGTTGGCCTCGTGGTCCTGGTCGGTCACGACGATCTCGTCGCCCGGCCGCAGCAGGCCGCGGAAAGCCTGTGCCAGCACGTAGCTGTTCTGGGAGGTGGAGGGGCCGAAGTGCAGCTCGCCGGCGGTGACGCCGAGATACGCCGCCAGGCGCTCGTGCGAGGCATCCATCCAGGCGCCGGCCTCGGTGGAGGCGGGATAGGGATAGTAGGGCTGGACCTTCAGGCGCCGGTAGTACTCGCCCAGGCGGTCGATCACCTGGCGGCAGGCATAGGAACCGCCGGCATTCTCGAAGAAGGCCTGGCCCTGCAGCGAGGGCTCGGCGAAGGCGGGGAACTGGGCGCGGACGAAATCGAGATCGAGCGGGGTCATCCGCCGATCTTAACTCCTGTGCCGCCGACGGCGGGACGGGGCGGCGCGGCGCCCCGTCCCTGCTGCGGATTACTTGAAGAAGTACTCGTCGCGCGACAGCTTGCCGTCGCCGTTGGTGTCGCGGGTGGCCAGGCGCTTGGCCAGCTGCGAGCCCGGCTCCAGCTCGGAGCTGTCGAGGAATCCGTCGCCGTTCTTGTCGGGCGAGGGACGTTCGGCGGCTCCCAGCACCTTGACGTCCTTGCCGTAGTCCGGCGTGCCGACGACATTGCTGCCGGGCGCCATCATGTCGGCACCGGGCAGGGGGCGGTCGGCATGGGCGGAGGCGGTGACGGTGACCAGGGCCAGGGCGGCGAACAGGGTATTGCAGCGAAACATGGTGATTCTCCGAGCGGATGTTGAAGACATGGCGATGCCCGATGGGGGGACGCCGTTGTCCGCTGGGGTCAGGCTGGTGACGGAGCCGCGGCCACGCCCTTGGGGCCGATCCGTCCGTGCATAGCCTAGCCGCAGCGGCGGACGGCGACAACGGCTTATGCTTGCGGCCTGTGGCGCTCGAGACGCCGAAGGGGGAAGTGACGATGCCGAAGTCTGCGTGGGGCCTGCTGGCCGCCCTGCTGCCCTGCCTGCTGCTGCCGGCCTGGGCAGCCGAGGCGCCGGCACGCTTTTCGATCCGCCAGGGCGACCGCTACGGTGCCATCGATGCCGGCGGCAAGGTGGTGATCGAGCCGCAGTACGACGCCGAACTGCGTTTCGCCGACGGGCTGGCCGTGGCCGCGGTGGGGAGCAAGGTCGGCGTGATCGACCTCGACGGCAAGCTGGTGATCTCGCCGCAGGCCAAGGTCGGCATCGGCAGCGGCGAGTTCGCCCAGGAGGTGAGCCTGGCCTCGCTGATTGCCGGCGACTTCGCCGAGGGTCTCGCGCCCTTCCGCATGGGCCGCAAGCTGGGCTACCTCGACCGCAGCGGCGCGGTGGTGGTGCCGCCGCAGTTCGACCAGGTGGAAGCTTTCGCCGAAGGGCAGGCGCTGGTCGCCCAGGGCGGGCGCTGGGGCAGCATCGACCGCAGCGGCAAGTGGGTGATCGAGCCGCAGTTCGACAAGCCTTTCCGTTTCCGGGAGGGATTGGCGGCGGTGCTGGTGTCCGGCAAGGGCTTCGGCTACATCGACCGCAAGGGGCAGTTCGTGATCCCGGCCCAGTACAACTATGCCTACAATTTTTCCGGCGACCGTGCCCGCGTGCAGCTCCGCGACGGCTACGGCTATATCGACCGCCAGGGCAAGGTCGTCGTCGAGCCGTCGAAGGAGTACCGCATTGGTGCCGACTACAGCGACGCGCGCGCGCCGGCGCGCGCGGGTGACAAGGGCTGGGGATACCTCGATCCGCAGGGCGGCTTTGCCGTGGCGCCCCAGTTCTTCAGCGCCCGGGAATTCAGCGAAGGCCGTGCCGCCGTGGCGGTGGGCGACTTCCGCAATCACCAGTGGGGCTACATCGATGCCGCCGGCAAGCCGGCGGGCGCCGCGCGCTTCCAGCAGGCCGAGCCTTTTTCAGAGGGCCGCGCCGCGGTGCTGGTGCCGCGCGCCGGCTACGGCTACGTCGATGCCGCGGGCGAGCTGGTCATCGGTCCCCTGGAGGGGGTGACTCAGGTGGAGCCGTTCCAGGGCGGCCTGGCGCGCGTCTGGTTCAGCCAGGTCATCGGCCGCGACGGCCGCTGGGGCTACATCGACCGCGACGGCAAGCTGGTCTGGAAGGCGGAGCCGTGAAGGCCCTGTCTCAGGAGGGATCCGGCCGGCAGGGCGGCCCCGGCATCGCCGGCAGCATCAGGGCGGCGCGCAGGCGCCGCGTCGCCAGGTCCTTGCGGCCGGCGGGCGCACGGCGTGACTGCAGCCAGCGCAGCGGCGCGTCGATGTCGCTGCGCCGCGCTGCCGCGGCCGCGCAGGCGGCTTCCAGTGCGGCGCGATCGTCCTCATCGAGGAAGCGATCCAGCAGCGCGGCGATGCGTTCCAGGTCCTGATCCATGGCTGGGGATGATACGGCCGACCTGGCCGCCGCGCTGCGCCGCTACCTGCCGCTGGACGACGCGCAGGCCGCCGAGCTGCGGCGGATGGCGCGGCCGGCGCGCGTGGCGCGCGGCGAGCACCTGTTCCGCCCGCCCGAGATCTGCCGCCGGCTGTTCTTCATGACGCGCGGCCTGGTGCGCAGCTACTACCTGTTCGACGACAAGGAAGTGAACCTGCGCCTGGTCTGCGACGGCAGCGCCGTGCTGCCGCTGACCAGCCTGGTCACGCAGCAGCCGTCCCAGGAGTACATGCAGTGCCTGGCCGAGGCCGAGGGCTGGTGGCTGCCGCTGGAAGCCATGCTGCGACCGGAAACGGCGCCCGCCTGGGAGCCGCTGCGGCGCGTGCTGGCCGAGCGCCACTACCTCTCGATGGAGCGGCGGCTGCTGACGATCCAGTACAAGTCGGCGGCGCAGCGCTGGGAATACTTCCGCCGCACGATGGAGCCGCGGATCGTCGCGGAGACGCCGGTGATGCACATCGCGTCCTACCTCGGCGTGACGCCGGAGTCGCTGAGCCGCATCAAGCGTGGTCCGGCCGCAACCTAGGCCGTTGCCGTGTCAGCGCCCTGGCGAGCAGGGCTCCGGCGCATGCTCCCCGGGATTCACGCGGCGCCCATGGCCTTTTCGCTGAGCCGCCAGAGGCGTGCTGCCAGGTCCATGTCGCGGCTGTTGGCGCTGCCGCGCCGCCGGTGGCGGCTGACGTAGTACTTGCCGCTGACGCCCTTGAATTTGTCGTCCGTGGCCATCCAGACCGCGGTGTCGGCACCCTGCTGCGGGGTGAGCATGAAGGCTTTCATCAGCCGCGCCAGGGGCGCGGGGAGCTGGCGATAGATGTCGGTGGCGACGGCCCCGGGATGGAAGGCGTTGACGGTCACCCGGGTATCCTTCAGGCGCCTTGCCAGTTCCCGTACGAAGAGCAGGTTGGCCAGCTTGGCCTGTCCGTAGGCATGCAGTCCGGTGAGATGCCGGCGCGGATCGGTGAAGCTGCGGGCATCGATCCGGGCGATCTTGTGCATGACCGAACTGGTGACGATGATGCGGCCCTGGGGTGCCGCCACGACGGCATCCAGCAGGCGCTGCGTCAGCCGGAAGTGGCCGAAGTGCATGACGCCGATCATCGCCTCGTAGCCATTGGGGAGCGTCTGCAGCTTGGCGGTGTAGACGCCGGCATTGAGGATCAGCACGTCGATGGTCGGGACACGCCGCAGCAGGTAGTCGGCGAAGCGGTCGATCTGGCCGAAGTCCGAGAGGTCGAGCTTCAGCGCCGCGATCCGGGCTCCCGGGCTGGCGGCCTTGATGCTCTCGACCGCGGCGGCCGACTTGGCTTCGTCGCGCGCGGCGATGATCACGCGATCGCCGCCCTTGGCCAGCGCCAGGGCCATTTCGTAGCCGATGCCGCTGTTGCCTCCGGTGATGAGTACGGTCCTGCTCATTGATTGCCTATTCGTATGAATCCCGGTGTCAGAAACCCTGCAGCCGTCAGCTCGGCGACGATGTCGCCGTCGTGGCCCGGCACCTGCCGCACGGCAGGCTCCTGCTGCGCCAGCTGGTGCAGCGCCCTGAGCTGGCCGAAGACCGCATGACGATCCTCGCCGATCAGCCAGTCGGTGACGAACCGGGGGCGCTCCCGCTGCCGCTCGATGTTGCCATGTTTCCATGACACGTCGCCGAGGAACAGCAGTTCGCGGCCGTCGGCCAGGCGCACGTAGACCATCTGGCTTCCCGGCGTGTGGCCGGGCGCGGCCACGGCGACCACGCCGGGGGCGATCGCGGCGGCGCGCTCGTAGCTCAACGGCCGGTAGCCGGCGAACGCGCCTTCAGGTATCGCCGCCGGCTCCATGTAGTGGGGATGATCCATCTGCACCCGGGTCAGCCGCAGCGCCGGCAGCAGGGTCTTCAGCCGCGGATGCTGCAGCACGCCGCCGCTATGGTCGCTGTGCTCGTGGGTGATCAGGATGAAGGACGCCCGTTCCAGGGCCGCCTCGACGCGCTCCTGGGCGGCGGCGTCGAAGTAGGGCACCATGAACTCGGGCTTGGCCAGGTCCCGGGTCATGGCCGAGTCGATCATCCCGGTGCGGTCCGGATAGATCAGCTGGTAGGCATAGACCGGCATTTCGCGGGTGGCCCATCCGTCGCCAGCGGCGATCATCGCCCCGGGAAAGGCGAAGGCCGTGACCTTCTCGTAGCGGACCTCGCGCGGCAGGTCGCCCGGCAGGCTGCCGGACAGGCGCCGCAACTCCGCGATATCCAGTGGAAAATCGGCGTCCGCAGGCATGCGGCTGTCGGCCGCATACCACCAGTACAGCACGCCGAGGGCGGCGGTCACGCCCAGGATCCAGGCAGCAAGCTTGCGCATCGGTCGGTTCCGTTTGGAGGAAGGGGGCAGGGGCAAGAGGCCGCCGCGGGGAACTCCGGATCAGAATGCATGCCCTAAATTTCGCAAAAGCGCAAGATGCATTCTAAGAAGGCCCGGAAGGGTGTTTCGTAGCATCCTCAGAATCACCCCACTGTTTCCTTTTTACTCGGCGACACAGGGAAATCATCAGGTGCGCCCCGGCGCGTAAGAAGCTGCAGGAGATTACCGTGAGCAAACCCATCAACCTCAAGATTCTGCTGGAATCCAAGAACCTGGAACGCGCGCCGTTCCCGATTCCGGTCGGCTGGTTCTTCGTCGACTTTTCCGACACCCTCAAGCCCGGCGAGCTGCGCAATGTCGAACTGCTCGGCCAGGAGTGGGTGCTGTTCCGTACCGAAGGCGGCACGGCCGGCCTGAGCGACCCCTACTGCCCGCACCTGGGCGCCCACATGGGCCACGGCGGCAAGGTCTGCGGCGAGCACTTGCGCTGCCCGTTCCACCACTGGGAGTACAACACCGAGGGCTGGTGCAAGTCCGTGCCCTACGGCAAGCGCAAGCCGCCCATCACCAACCTTCAGCCGATCCTGCGCACCCTGCCGGTGGTGGAGAAGTACGGCATGATCTGGTGCTGGCACCACCCGGCCTGCGAGGCGCCGACCTGGGAACTGCCGTACATCCCGGAAATGGAAGACGCCACCGGCTTCGCCGGCAACCGCCGCGGCAGCTGGACGGCCAACACCTGCGTGCAGGAGATCGCCGAGAACGGCGTGGATACCGCGCATCTCAAGTTCCTGCACAACGCGCCGATCATCCCGCCGGTCGAGGCCACCTACGACGGCCCGGTGATGACCCTGAACATCGGCCAGGGCTACATCGTGGGCAAGTCCTACGGCCCCGGCCTGAACGTCCTGCGCTTCACGCAGGAAGGCGTGACCGCGACGATGATGTCCTACACGGTGCCCATCACCAAGGACAAGACGCAGATGAACATGTCCTTCCGCCACGTGGCCTACCCGGAAGGCACCAAGGAGCTGTACGTCTCCAAGAAGATCATCGACCACATGATCGGCGCCGCCGAGGGTGAGGAGAGCGCGGGCTTCGAGAGCGTCGACTTCATCGTCTGGAACAACAAGAAGTACCGTCCGAACCCGCTGCTCTGCGACGGCGACGGCCCGGTCATCCAGTTCCGCCAGTGGTTCAAGCAGTTCTACGTCGAGGCCCCGACGTTCTCGCCCAACGTGGCGAACCCGGCCCCGGCCGAAGCCGCCTGATCCTCCGATCCGGCAGCAACGAAAAGCCCGCCTTCACGGCGGGCTTTTCGTTGGCTCCCCAGGACCCGAGCCCCGGAGGCGAGCCAGCTCGGCACCGGTGATGCAGATCGCGAGCCAGGAGGCGCCCAGCGCAAAGCCTGCCAGCACGTCGCTGAACCAATGCACCTGCAGCACGATGCGGCTGTAGCCCACCAGCAGCGCCAGCCCGATGGCGGCCAGCATCAGGGGCAGGTGTGCCGCGCGCGGCGTGAAGCGCATCAGCAGCCAGGCCAGCATGCCGTAGGCCACCAGCGAGCCGGAGGAATGGCCGCTGGGAAAGCTCCAGCCCTCGGCGTAGGTCCAGCCATGCTCATGCAGGGGGCGGCTGCGCTGGAACAGTTCCTTCAGCGCCCGGTTGAGCAGGCCATTGCCGGCCAGGGCAATGATCCAGGCCACCGCCAGCCGCCGCTCGCCGCGGTTCAGCAGCAGCAGCGCCACGATCACGCAGAGCGCGGTCAGCGTCCAGGAATCGCCGAGATGGGTGAGCAGCGCAAAGGCGCGCAGCGTGCCGGGCTGCAGGCGCAGCGCCAGTTCGTCCGCCAGATCCTCGTCGAAGCGGCCCAGCGAGCGGCCCAGGCCCATCTCGTCGGCCAGTTGCAGGAACAGCGACAGCGTCGCCAGCAGCGTGAAGAAGCCGAAGCACAGGTACCACAGCCATTCGCGCCGGTTGAAGAAGTGACTGCGGCGCAGGTGGCGGATCAGCGCCCAGGACAGCGCCGCCAGGCCCAGCAGGGTGGAGCAGAGCACCGCGAACACCGCCAGCGGCTGCGCGGCGATGAAGCCGGCGAGCGGATTCACGTCCCTCGGTCCAGGGCCAGTTCGCTGCGGCGGGCCAGGCCGAAGCGCCGCGACTCCGGCATGTAGTCCCAACGCTCCACCGAGCAGCGGCCGGCGGCCGCTTCGTAACGCAGCAGGTTGACGGAGTTGTCCACCTCGGAGCGGATGCGGTGCGACACCGCGGTGCCGGCCTGTATGCCCCAGGCTCGACGCGGCAGTCCGGGGTAGCGGTCGGACAGCAGGCCGACCGAGGGGAAATGGATGTGGCCGCCCAGCACCAGGTCGGCGCCGGCTTCGGCCCAGGCGCGCACGGCCGGCCCGGCACCGTGCAGCAGGTTGTGTTCGTCGCGCGGCCGCACGACGTGCACCGGCTGGTGCGTCACCACGATGCGCAGCTGCTGCGGCGTGGCGCGGCGCAGCTGCTGCGCGACACGCGCGACCTGTGCGGCCGAGACCTCGCCGTCCTTGTGGCGCCGCGGGCGCGTCGTGTTGACGCCGATGGCCAGCAGTTCCGGCAACTCCAGCACCGGCTCCAGTTCGGGGCCGAAGGCCCGGTGGAAGGCGGCGTAGGGCCGCAGCCAGCGCGCCAGGGGCTGCAGCAGCGGGATGTCGTGGTTGCCCGGCACCGCCAGCATCGCGGGAATGCCCAGCCCGTCGAGATAGCGCCGCGCCGCGCTGAACTGGCCGGGGCTGCCGCGCTGGGTGATGTCGCCGGAGACGATCAGCACCTGCGGCTGCTCGGCCTCCGCAAGCGCCTGCAGCGCCTGCATCACCGGCGGGCGCTCGGTGCCGAAGTGGGGATCGGATACCTGCAGCAGCAGTGTCATGCCGGCTCCACGCGCTGGTCCGGGGGCGGCACCATCAGCAGCAAGGGCTGCGGGGCCACGCGGAACTGCAGCGGGCTCCGCAGATGGAAGACCTCGCCGTCGGCGGCCACCTTGATGCGGCGCTGCCGCGGCGTGCGCACCGTGAGGTGGCGCAGGCAGAAGCTGGTCACGGTGTCGGCCTCGCCCAGGCGGCCGAGGGCGCCTCGCAGCAGCAGGCCCAGCATGCTCCACCCGCGGATCGGCCTGAGCATGATCGCGACCAGGCGGCCGGCTTCCAGGGCCGGCGCCTCGGCAATGCCGATCCGATCGAGCTGCAGGCGGTTGTTGCCGACGAACAGCGTGGGTGTGCGCAGGCACACGGATTCGCCGTCCAGCTCGATGCACAGGTCCAGCTGGCGCCGTTCGCGCAGCAGCGTCACCAGGCCGGCCAGCAGCGCCACCGGGCGGCTGCGGCCGAGCTGGCGCTTGTAGGCCTCGCGGTCCTCCAGCAGTGTCGGGTAGAGGCCCAGGCTGGCGTTGACCAGGAACAGGCGATCGTTGACCAGGCCGGCTTGCACCGGCTGCAGTTCGGCGGACAGCAGCGCCCGCACGGCGGCTTCGGTCTCCTGCGGGATGCCGTGCGTCCGGCCGAAGTAGTTGAACGTGCCCTGCGGCAGCACCGCGAAGGGGAGGCCCGCCCCGATGACGGCCTGGGCCACGGCATTGATGGTGCCGTCGCCGCCGGCGGCAACCACGACACCCTGCTGTTGCCGCGCCAGTTCCACGGCCTGCGCGGCGGCACCCACCACGCCGCCGCCTTCGGCCGGCAGGAAGCGGTGAGCGCGGCCTGCACGCTCGAGAAGGGCGGAGATCCGTTCGCGCGCCTGCGCGGCGTCCTGGCCGCCGGACCCGGCGTTGAGCACGATGAACAGCGGACCGTCGCTGCGGGGCAGGGGCATGCGATGCACAGGCAGGGGGCAATGCCGCTCAGACTGCCACAAGCGCGGCCGGGTTCAATGGCGCTCAGGCCTCGCGATAGAAGTCCGGGGCCCCCGGCGGCTGGCGGCGGAAGCGCTTGTAGCCCCACCAGTACTGCTCGGGGCAGTCCCTGACGCACCGTTCCAGGCCCTGGTTCATCGCGGCGGTCGCCTTCTCCACGTCGGGGTCGTGGATGCCGGCGGGCGCCTCGACGTAGTGGGCGATGTAGCCGCGTGCCCAGGGCAGGCGCTCGCCGAACATGAACACCACCGGCGAGCCGGACTCCTGCGCCAGGCGCGCGATCAGGGTCGGGGTGTGCGCCGGCACGCCCATGAAGGGAACGAACACGCCGCGTCCCGGCGGCGGATCATGGTCCGGCATGTAGTAGACGCCGAGCCCCTGGGCCAGCAGCGGCAGGGCCGCCTTGCGCACGCCGGCCTCGGCCGCAACCATGCGGCCGCCAAAGCGGCAGCGCCCCTTCAATGACAGCGCATTGAGCGCGCCCTTCTGCGGCTTGTAGAGGCCGTAGAACGGGAAGTTGGCCGACATCGGGATGGCCACGGCCTCGAAGGCGCCCTGGTGCAGGGTCAGCAGGATCACGCCCTTGCCCTGGGCGAAGGCACGCTCCAGCACCTCGATGCCGCGCCATTCCTTGACCGCGTTCTTCACCGGTCCGCCGGGGCCGAGCCAGACGCGCGCGGTCTCGATGTAGGTCTTCATCTCGTGGCCCAGGGAGGCCCGCGCGATGCGCCGCTGCTCGGCTTCGGACAGTTCCGGCATGCACTGGCCGATGTTGCGCAGCGCCACGTGCTTGCGCGAGGACGAGGTGACCCACAGCAGCCAGCCGGCAAAGGCGCCAAGGCCCTGCAGCACGGCCAGGGGCAGCCATGCCAGTATGTGGAAGAGGATGGACATCGGGGCACCGCGACGATGAAGGTCGCGCATTCTACCCGGTCATCCCCTGGGCTACCCCGTCCGCGGCCCCAGCCGCGCCGAGGTGTCGCGGACCAGTTCGGCGAACAGCGCCGCCGCGTCGTGATGGCGCATCAGCGGCGCCGCCTGGCCGGCCCAGAGCGACATCAGGTCCGGCCGGTCCTGCGCGCCGGCGGCCTTGCGGAAACTGCCGGTGAACCAGTTCTGGATGGGGTAGGGAAAGGGCGGGATGCCCGAAGCGCTCATCTCCTCCAGGAAGCGGTTGCGGATGCCGCGCGCCAGGCGCCCGCTGAACACCCGTGTCAGCGCGGTGTAGCGATTGCGCTCGTCGAACAGCATGCGCCGGTGCGGAGCGCTGGCCGACGACTGCCGGCAGGCCAGGAAGGCGGTGCCGATCTGCACGCCTTGCGCCCCCAGCGTCAGCGCGGCGGCGATGCCGCGGCCGTCGGCGATGCCGCCGGCGGCGATCACCGGCGTCTTCACGCGATCCGCGACCGTCGGGATCAGCGCGAAGCTGCCGGTCAGCGAATCCTCGGCCGGTGCCAGGAAGGACACGCGATGGCCGCCGGCCTCGAAGCCGGTGGCCACGATCAGGTCCACGCCGGCCGCCTCCATCGCCAACGCCTCGTCGACCGTGGTGATGGCGCCGATGGTGACGATGCCGCGGCGCCTGCATTCCTCGAGGATGCGGGGCGAGGGGATGCCGAAGACGAAGCTGAAGGCCGGAGGACGCGCTTCCAGAACCGCCTCCACCTGCTCGTCGAAGCTCTGGCCATAGCGCGCCGGCATCGGCGGCGGTTCCACGCCCAGTTCTTCGTAGTAGGGGCGGAAGCGCTCGATGCCGGCCGCGAAGGCCTCCGGCGTCAGCGACAGGCCGCCCTGGTCGTGATTGGAAACCCAGAGGTTCAGCGCATAGGGCCTGGCCGTCCGCGCCCGGATCGTCGCGTCCAGTTCGCGGATCTGCGCGGGCTCCAGGTGATGCACCCCGAAGGAGCCGAGTCCGCCCGCCTCCGATACCGCCGCCAGCAGGTCGACGGAGGAAAGCCCGCCGCCGAAAGGTCCCTGCACGATGGGATAGCGCAGACCCAGCTTCCGGCTCACCGCGGTGTCCTGCCACATTCGAAGGCTCCTGGTTCGAGGTGGCGGCACTATACTGCGCTGGTTACCCTTGGTAACCCGTTTCCGGAAATAATCGCGTTACCTGCAGGTAACCGGAGGTCAGGCATGGTCAAGCTCCGAAGAAGCCGCGTCGAGCCGCCGCCGGAGGTCTGTCCCCTCGGCGAGTGCATGAGCCTCATCAGCGGCGCCTGGTCGCCGCATGTCATCTGGTACCTGCGCGACGGCCCGCGCCGCTTCGGCGAGCTGCGCGCCGACATCAAGGGCGTCTCGGCCAAGGTGCTGACGGCGCGCCTGCGCCAGCTGGAGCGCGACGGCGTGGTGATCCGCCGCGAGGTCGCGAGTTCACCGCCGACCGTGGAGTATTCGCTCAGCGAACTGGGTGCCGAGCTGCGACCCGCCATCGCGGCGATCGTCGACGTCGGTCACCGGCTGAAAAGGCGCAACTAGGGCCTGTCAACGCTTCACCTCAGGCAACGACGCTGACGCCGTGCGAGGTCTCGTCGGTGAGGATCTCGAAGGCGGCGCGGCTGTCCGTGCGCAGCGTCCGTGACGGCATACCCGTGCGCTCCAGGGTCACCTCGCAGGCCGCGATCTTGGAGTTCAGGCAGGTGTGCTCGCCGCCCGGCGGGTTCATGTAGCGCAGTCCCACGAAATCCCCGCGCGCGGCATGCATGCGCCCGTGGAGCCGCAGGCCGCGCCTGCGGCTGTCGAAGCGCCACTCGAAGAAGCGCCAGTCGCCGCTGGCGCGCAGCGCCTGCAGCGGCGTGTTGAGCCGGTACTCCTCGCCGTCCAGGCGCAGCACCAGCATCGTCAGCCGCGGAGTCTGCAGCGGGCCGATCTTCAGCTGCGCCGAGATCGCCTCGAAGAAGGCCTCCGGCGCGTCGTCGAAGCCGGCGACCTGGCCCCAGGCATAGCGGTCCGTGTGCCGGCTGCCCCAGTTGTGGTTCTCGCTGCCCAGCCAGTCGTCGATGGCGATGCGCCGGCCATCCACCTCCAGATGGCCGGAGAAGCGCACCAGCGGCCGCGGTGTCACCGCCTTGGCCTTGGGGAAGCCGCCGCCGTAGAGCGGCGCGGGCAGGAACAGCAGCGGCGGGCCGCCGCCGCCATAGCGCAGGTCCCAGCCGATGCGCTGCGGACCGGCGGCCTGGCCCTGCGCCCCACCGGGCTGCAGCGTCGCCGCGCCGATCCGCAGGTCCAGGCCCTGGCCGGAAAAGACGCAGTCGCCCATCGCGATCTCCGACTTCGCCGCGCGGAGCAGCCCTTGCTCTCGGTGGAAATACACCGCCCACAGCTCGCCGATCGCATCCTGCGGCCGGCCCTGCGGCGCAAAGATCGTGTAGCGCAGCCAGAAGGCCTCGGCGCGCTGCGGGTGGTTCGCGCGCAGGAACCAGCTTTCGTAGTGCCCGGCGGACTGCCCGTGGCGGTACCTCGCGCCCTGCCAGTCCGCGGCCATCTCAGCCGGCCCGCTGTTCGGTGATGGCAAGCATGTGGTTCTCGCCGCCCAGGTCGAGATAGAGCTGCCGCTCGGTGACCGTGACCGACAGGCTGTTGCGCCGTTCCAGCTTCCCGGCGATGCCGGCAATCAGCGGGCGGTCGAAGCTGTAGACCGGAATCTCGGCGGCGCGGTGGATGCGCTGCCCGGCGTACTGCGCCAGCAGTTGGTCCGGGTCGCGGTGCGTGTAGACCGCGGCGCGTCCCGCCAGCTTGCTGCCGCGGTGCAGGCGCTCCGGGTCGGGGGCGCCCACTTCGATCCAGGCCGTCACCCGCCCGGTGAGGTCGCGCACCATCACGGCCGGCTCGTCCACGGCGGCGATGCCCTCGGTCAGCAGGATGCCGTCCTGGAATTCCAGGCAGTAGGCCAGTACGCGCGTGAGCATGAACTCGGCGGTTTCCGAGGGCTGGCGCGCCACGCGCAGTTCCAGGTTCTCGTAGACGCCGCGGTCCATGTCGGCGAGCTGGATCGCGAAGTGGTGCAGGGTAGCGGTCTGTGCCATGGCGCCGGAGTGTAGCGAAAGCCCGGCGGCTTCACCCGCCGGCGCCATGCTCCCTGAACCAGGCGTCGGCCAGCCGGGCCAGCTGTTGCGTGAACTCGGGCCGCAGCGAGAAATGGCCGAAGTCCAGTTCGGCATAGCGCCGGGGTCCGGCCAGGCGCAGGAAGCTCTGCCGCGTCACTTCCGGGCGCACCATGAGGTCGCGCGTGGGGTTGGTGACCAGCACCGGCACCGATTGGTTTTGCTCGAAGGGGATCGCCGCCGGCGTGCCGAGCACGCTGGCGAAGTAGCGCGCCGTGACCGTGGTCAGGATGTGCGGATCGCGGCGCCAGAGCTCGTGGAAGCCGCCGTCCCAGTCGCGCCGGTCGAGCATCTCGCGGAACTTCGCCAGCGGCCGGTACGGCAGCCGCAGGCCGGGAGCCAGCCGTGCCAGGCCGCGCATCAGTGCGCGGAACAGCGGCGGCAGCAGCGGCAGCCGCGCCAGCACGGCGAGGCGCGTGAACTCCAGGCCGGTGCGGGGATCGCCGAAGTCATAGAGGTTGTGGCAGAGCACCGCGGCGGGCGGATCGCCGTCTCGCGCCATGGCCGCCGCCGCGAAGTAGGTGAGCCCGCTGCCGATGCTGCCGCCGCCCAGGTACAGGCTGCCGCCGTACTCCTGACGAGCCCAGCGCGCCACGTCCACGATGTTCTGCACGGCCTCGTCGATGGTGAAGTCTCCCATCGCGCCTCCGGAACGGCCCTGGCCTTTCTGGTCGGGCAGCACCACGGTATAGCCGAGCGCATGGCAAGCCATGGCCAGCTTCACGAAAAGCCCGCCGTAGCCGCCTCCGCCATGATTCAGCACCAGCAGCGGCGCGCCGCGTCGCGGCTGGGGGTAGACGTCCAGGTGCAGCGTCACGCCGGTGGACGGCAATTGCCGCACCTGCTGCACGCCGCGGATCTGCGCGATCTCCTCGGCGCTGTAGTAGCGGTGCCAGTAGGGGGCTGCGGAGACGGAAGCGTTCATCGGTGCGGGGCCTGCTCGGAGGATTTTCCGCGGCGGTTTGCAGCCCGCCGCGGGCAGGTACAGAATGCGAATAATCCGTCACATTGTCGATTCGCATCCGCCCATGCCTGCAAAGCCGAGCCGCAAGCGTCCGAATCCCCAGCTGAAACAGCCCGTTCAGGAGCGTTCGCGGTTCACCGTAGCGTCGATCCTGGAGGCCGCTGTTCAGGTTTTCGAGGAGCATGGGCATGCCGCGGGCACCACGGCGCGCATCGCCGAGCGCGCCGGCATCTCGGTAGGGTCGCTGTACCAGTACTTCCGGAACAAGGACGCGATCCTGGTGGCGCTGGCCGAAAGGCACCTGGACGACGCCGAGGCGCAGGCGCGCCGCCTGCTCGATGCGGCAGCCGGAGGCGCTCGATGGCCGCTGGAATCGCTGCTGGAGGCGCTGGTGGCGGCATTCCTGGCCCTGCACCAGCAGCACCCCGGCCTGCACCGCCTGCTGTACGAGGGCGGCCTGCTGCCGGAGCAGACGCGCGGGCGCCTGCGGCAGATCGAGCGGCGTTATGGCGAGGAGCTGGCCGTGGTGCTGGCCCGGCACCCCGAGGTGCGGCGCGGCGACGCCGAGTTGCAGGCCTGGTTCGTGATCCAGATGCTGGAGCACTTCACGCACCGGCTGGTGCTGGAGCCCCCGGCGCGCAAGCTGAGGCCCGCGGTGGCCGGGGAACTGAAGACGGTGCTGCTGCGCTACCTGAAGGGCTAGGGCCTGTTGACACTACGGCCGTCGCAACGACGGCCGTAGTGTCAACAGGCCCTAGCGAAAGCTCTGGAAGAGCCCGTTCGTGCTGAGCCTGCCGAAGCAGGGGAGAACCTCCCCGCTGTTGGCACGCGAGTTACCGTCCAGCCCCTCGGCAAGCTCAGGGCGAACGGCAAGGCTCCGGAGTTTCCCTAGCGCCGCGGCGGCAGCGGCACCAGCGCGGAGACTTTCTTCATGTGGTCCGCATAGGCCGGGCGGCGCTCGACGCTGCGCTGGTCCATCAGCGGGATGCTGGCGAACACGAACATCGCCGTCATCGCCAGGGCTCCCGGGACCAGCCAGGCCCAGTACTGCGGCGCCGCGGCCAGGCCGAACAGCATCAGGCCCCACCAGAAGCTCAGCTCGCCGAAGTAGTTGGGATGGCGCGACCAGGCCCAGAGACCGCTGGTGATGAACTCGCCCGGCTTTTTCTTGTTCGCGATGTAGGCGTGCAGCTGCAGGTCCGCCACGGTCTCGATGGTGATGGCGCCCAGCGTCACGACGAAGGCCAGCGCGTCGAGCCAGCCCAGTTCCCCCTGGCCGTAGCGGATCACCGCGTAGACCGGTAGGCAGCCCAGGAAGACCTGGAAGGTGGGGAACAGGTGGATGCCGAAGAAGTCGGCGAGGAGCTCCGCCTTGCCGGCGCGCTGGCGGATCAGCGGATAGCGCCAGTCCTCGTGGTGCAGGCCGCCCCAGAAGGTGGCCCAGTTGGCTGTCAGGCGGATGCCCCAGAGCCAGACCAGCCCCACGACCAGCGCGATGCGCACGGGGTTGGCCCCGGCGTCGGCGTTGATCCAGTACCAGTACAGCGCCAGCAGCGGCGGGATCACGCTCCAGTAGGCATCGTAGAAGCTGGAGTTCCGGTACTTGCGGCTGAAGGCGAAGATCACGAAGGTGGCGGCGATATCGCCCGCCAGCGCGTCGTAGGGCTGCGGCAGGCCCAGCCCCAGCATCACGGCCAGGGCCAGGCCGGTGCAGACGACGTACGACACCACGATCGGCGCGAAATCCGACTTGCTGGCCATCCTGTATCCCCCTCCGGGATCGGTGCTGCGATTATTTTGACCACTATGACGCCGTCATCCCGGGGCAACCTCGTCTTGGCGGAGTAGTGCGGGCCGGAACCTGCGGGTTCCGCTGGCGGTCGGAGTCCGGTGAACCTATCCTCAGGCCCATGAACCTCCTTGCTCGCTTCCTCGGCGGCATTTCCGAGCGGATCGCCGCCGTGGTCCTCGCGGTCGCGGCCGCGCAGTTCCCGGTGTACTTCCTGGCCTACGGCAACACCCTGGCCGGCGCGCAGATGGAGGCCGAGGCGCGCTACCGCGAACTGCTGGCCGAGGCGGCCACGCTGCACCTGGGCGTGGAGGACTTCGTGCGGCGCCACGAAGAGAACGCCGACGCGGTGTTCCAGGCTTCGGGGCGCATCCACCGCAGTACCCTGGAGCGCTACCAGCGGTACACCGCCATGCAGGAGGCGCTGCGCAGTGCCCCGGCCTGGGAGCGGCCGCTGGCGCTGGCGCGCAATTTCGATCCGGCCGTCCATGCCGCCACGCGCTTCGAGCCCGGCCTGCCGCTGACGCTGGAGGCGGGCGCCTATGCACTGGCCGGCCTGATGCTGGCCTGGCTGCTGACCAGCCTCTTCGGCCTGGCTTTCCGCGAGCCTGCCGCTCGGCGGTCCGGCAGTTTCCGCTAGCGCGGCGCCAGGATGCTCTTGGTGACCGTGGCGCGGGCCACCACGTCCTCGCCGACGCAAGCCTGGGCCTCCATGAAAGCCACCGAACGCCCGCGGCGGATCACGCGGCCGCTGAAGACCACGCGGTCGCCGGCCTTGGCGCCGCGCATCAGCGAGACGTGGATGTCATGGGTGACGGCGTTGTGCCCCTCCGGCAGTTCGCTGAGCAGGGCGGCGTAGCAGGCCATGTCGCAGATCGTGTAGACGTTGCCGCCCAGGAACATGCCGGCGGCGTTGACCATGTCTCCGCCCACGTCGATCTCGATGCGCGAACGCCCGCCGGCGGCCTCGATGCGCTCCACGCCCATGGCGCGGTGCAAGGGG
>Ga0255097_1000285_pt1 | contig 23435 bp, 22 predicted proteins | sample Colum_Atlam_RepB_2_FD_188436 | JGI IMG/M metagenome (GOLD analysis project Ga0255097, IMG submission 188436) | Freshwater microbial communities from Columbia River, Oregon, United States - Colum_Atlam_RepB_8d | ecosystem: Environmental > Aquatic > Freshwater > River | place: USA: Oregon...
TCGAAACGCCGCTGGACGAAGAGGCCCTCCGTGCGCTGCTGGCCACCTTCCTCACCCGCGGCATCGAAGCCGTGTCGGTGTGTCTCCTGTGGTCGATTGCCAACCCGGCGCACGAACTGCGCGTGGGCCAGCTGATCGAGGAAGTCCTGCCCGGCACGCCCTATACGTTGTCGCATCAGATCAACCCCATCCTGCGCGAATACCGCCGGGCGTCGTCGACCGCGATCGACGCCTCGCTGAAGCCGCTGATGCAGAAATACCTGTCGGATCTGGAAGCCGACCTGCGCGGCGCCGGCTATCAGAACGACATTCTGGTCAGCACCTCTTTCGGCGGCGTGATGCACCTGACGGATGTGGTGCAGCGGCCCATTTATCTTGTGAAGTCGGGACCCGCGATGGCGCCGATCGCCGGCCTGTCCTACGTCGAAGCGGAAAACCTGCCGAAGGACGTCATCGTCTGCGACGCCGGCGGCACCACCTTCGACGTCTCACTCGTGCGCGACGGCGCGGTCGAGTTCTCGCGCGACACCTGGCTCGGGCCGCAGTGGACCGGCGACAACCTCGGCATGGCCTCGGTCGCCGTGCATTCGATCGGCGCCGGCGGCGGCTCGATTGCGTGGGTGGACTCGGGCGGCCTGTTACGCGTGGGCCCGCAGTCGGCCGGCTCCGAGCCGGGCCCGGCCTGCTACGGGCGCGGTGGCCAGCGGCCGACCGTGACCGACGCTGCCGTGGTGCTCGGTCACTTTGACCCCAACCACTTCCTCGGCGGGCGCATGACGCTCGACGAACCCGCGGCGCGTAAAGCGGTCACCCAGATTGCGGAAGCGCTGGGCCAGACGGTGGAACACGCGGCCTGGGCGATCATCGCGGTGGCCAACGAGAACATGATTGAGGCCATCAAGGAGCTGACCATCAACGAAGGCATTGACCCGGCGGAGTCGGTGCTGATCGGCGGCGGCGGCGCGGGCGGTCTCAACATCGTGCCGATTGCGCAGGAGCTGGGTTGTCGCACGGTGCTCTGCCCGCGCACGGCGGGCGCGCTGTCGGCCTCCGGCATGCAGTACTCGGACATCATCACCGAGGCGGGCGCGAGCAAGCTGACGGCCTCCGACGGCTTCGATTTCGCCGGCGTCAACGCGGCGCTGGGGAGCATCGATGCGCGGCTGAACGAATTCGCCGCGCGGCTTGCCCAGCGCGGCATTACCGATGTGGAAACCCGCTATTTTGTGGAGGCCCGCTATCGCTTCCAGGTGTGGGAACTTGATGTCGCCGTGCCCAGCGGGCATTTCAGCAATCAGGCCGAAGTGGACGCGCTGGTCAGCGAGTTCCATCGCGTCCACGAGCGCGTGTTCGCGGTTCACGATATGGGCAACGCGGTGGAGTTCCTTAACTGGCGCGGCCGGCTGATCGCCAAGGTTCGCCAGCAAACGCTGGAGCCGGGCAAGGAAGCTTCGCTTGAAGATCTGAAGCCCGATCGGATCCGGCCGGCCTATTTCGGCAACGGCTGGGTGGATACCTCGATCTATCTGGGCGAGCGCCTGCCGGCCGGCACTGAAATCAGCGGCCCGGCGGTGATTGAAGAGGCAACGTCCACGCTGGTGGTTTACCCCGGCGCGGTGGCAACAGTGAGTGCGGGCGGGCGTTACATCGTGACGCCGCCGGCGGAGGCTTAGTCATGAACGAACACGCAAAAAATCCTGTGCTGCGGGACATCGACCCCATCCTGATGGCGGTGCTCGCTAACCGCCTCAACGCCATCGTGCGCGAGATGTCGAACACGCTGCTGAAAACCGCGCGCTCCGCGGTGCTGGCGGTAGTGCGCGATTTCTCCTGCTCGATCGTGACCGGCGACAACCGCCTGCTGTGTCCGGGCGAGGGCCTGCCGGTGCATATCTTCGGGTCGAGCCTGCAGTCGCAGTCGATGTGCGATCTGCACAAGGACCTCGCGCCCGGCGACGCCTTCCTGCACAACGACCCTTACCTCGGTAACACCCACGCCGCTGACCACATGGTGATGGCGCCGGTGTTCGTCGACGGCGTGCATCTGTTCACGACCTGCGCGAAGGCGCACCAGGCGGACTGCGGCAATTCCATTCCGTCCACCTATCACGCCTATGCGCGCGATATTTACGAAGAAGGCGCGCTGATTTTTCCCTGCGTGCGGATCCAGAAAGACTACAAGGACGTCGACGACATCATCCGCATGTGCAAGCGGCGCATTCGCGTGCCGGAGCAGTGGTACGGCGACTATCTGGCAGAGATTGGCGCGGCACGCATTGGCGAGCGGCGGCTGGTAGAACTTGCCCGTCGTTACGGCGTGGAGACTATCAAGGCCTTCATCGAGGAGTGGTTCAGCTACTCCGAGCGGCGCATGGTCGATGCGATCAAGAAAATGCCGGCGGGCAAGCTGTCGAACACGACCACCTACGATCCGCTGCCGCCGGTGCTGCCGAACGGTTTGCCGATACGCGTGGACGTGGCGGTGGATTCCGAAGCCGGTTACATCGATGTCGACCTCACGCACAACCCGGACAACATGGACTTCGGCCTCAACGAGTCCTTGGCCTGCGCCACCTCCAACGCGATGTGCGGCGTGTTCAACTGTATGGATCCGGACGTGCCGCACAACGCCGGCAGCTTCTCGCGGGTGCGCGTGCATTTGCGGGAAGGCTGCATCACCGGCATTCCGAAATTCCCGCACAGCTGCTCGATGGCGACGACCAACATCGGCGACCGCATTGTGAACGTCACGCAGTCGGCCTTTGCGGCGATTGGTGATGGGCACGGCATGGCCGAAGGCGCGATTGGCATGGGCGCAGGCGCGGCGGTGATTTCCGGCAACGACTGGCGGCGCAACGGGCCGTTCATCAATCAGGAATGGCTGATCACCAACGGCGGCCCGGCGACGCCGGAAACCGACGGCTGGCTGAACTACGGGCTGCCGGTGGCGGCGGGGCTGATGTATCGCGGTAGCGTGGAAGTCGACGAGTCGAAGTATCCGATTCTGGTGAAGCACCTGCGGGTGATTCCGGGCGGTGGCGGCGCGGGTCGGATGCGCGGCGCGCCGGGTTCGGAAATCGTCTACGGGCCGCGCCACGATCCCATGACCATCGTGGTGTCCTGCGACGGCCAGGTGCATCCGCCGCAGGGCGTGCGCGGCGGTCAGGCCGGGCCGGCGGCAGCGACCTTCAAGGTCGCGGTCGATGGCAGCGAAACCAAACTGCCCGGGGTGGTGGAATGCCGGCTGGAACCCGGCGAGTGGATTCGCGGCGTGGACTGCGGCGGCGGTGGCTACGGCAACCCGCTGGAGCGGGATCCGGCGCGGGTGCTGCGGGATGTCATGGAGCGCTGGGAAACGCCCGCGCGCGCCTTTGAGGTGTACGGCGTGGTACTGACCGGCGAAATTGCCAACGACAGCCTGCGGGTTGACGAGGACGCCACCCGCGCGCGGCGGCAGGCGCTGCCTCGCTAAGACTTGCCGCCCTCGCAGAGGGCGGCAGATTTTCTCAAATCATCAGCGGCGAGTGCCATGCAATTTGATCTCGCCGCTGCCCGTGACCCGCTCACAGATTCGGCAGTGGTAGTTCAATTGGGAGACAGGCGCCACCGCTATCCGGAACCGCACGCGCCAGCCGAAGCAGCCGTCTTCGCCAGACTTAAGCTCACCGCTCTGCGGGGTCATGTCGTGTTCCCGTCTTCAAGTCCCACCCGACGTCTCACCGCCCTACTGCCGGGTGTTCGCCGAATGCGCGTAATTCGTATCGCGACTGCCCGTCGCGCGCTCAAGCATCATCGGGATATGCGTGTTCCACCAATGCTTGCGCTGCTGGCAATAGGCCCCGTCCTCAGTGCGGGCCGCATGGCGAGCGGCAGTGCGTCGGCCGGCGATCCCCGCGAAAAAGGCAATCAGTTGCCCCGGCAGCGAGCGCGGGATCTCATAGGCCTCGCACAGCGCGTCACCCAGCATCAGGCGCGAGTAGGCCATCGTCATCGCGTTGAATGCCGCCGTGCCGAGCCGGCTTCTACTGAACGGGTAGCCGTTGGTGATCAGCGGTCGTAGCACGCTCATCGTGCGCGGCCGATCGTCGGCCTCCGGCAGCCCGCCGTAGTACAGCGCCCACGCGTTGAAGCGCTGGAGTGCCGTGTAGTCGGTCAGCAGAAACTGCGGTGCGACGCCCTGATAGTGCGCCTGTAGCGCGGTGAACATCGCGATGTCGTCTTTTTCGCGGGCGGTGAAGCGGTAGCCGTGGCGTTCCGCGTAAGGGATGACCCAGGTGCCGGTCACGGTCGCGGTGAGGAGGGTTGCGACCTGATTGATCGGCTCGCCGTAAACGGCCGTTCTCCAGCTGAAATGACGCGCGATTTCGCGGCGCACGAAGCCGTGCACCAGCCGCACCCGCGCTGCCGATTTCGCGCCCTCCCCGCCCCAGCGCAAGCCGCCTTCGCTGACCAGATCCGCGACGTACTTGGTGGTGCGCAGGTAGCGGCGGTCGGTGGCCTGCGCAATATTCGCGTTCAGCGACAGCGCGATCGCGGCGTTGGGGTAAATCGCCCCGAAAATGAACGCGCCGACCACGCCGTGGCCGGTAGTCACCGTCGAGGGCAAATCGCGGTACACCCGGGCGCCACGTTCGGCGGCGGCAAAGTCGATCGCGGGCGGCAGCGTGCTGCCCTGGGCCATGAAAGCGGCAAGCGGCGTGGTGAAATCGTCCGCATCCGCATCGGCACCCAGGGCTTGCTCGAAGGCGGGTCGCGTCGTCTCACCCGCGAGCAGACTGCCGGCCAGCGCATCGGCGCGCGTGTCGGTGGCGAAATAGCCCTGCCAGAACGCCTCCGCCTCAGGCCACGTCCCGTGGCGTGCCTCGTCGGCGTGGGGCGATTGCCCGTGGTAGAACTCGATGAAATGCCGCCACGGTGATGCTGTGCCGGTGATCCCTGCGCAGGCCGGTCGCTGCGCGGTCGTGCCCTGATCCATAACGAGTCCTCCGCAGGTGGCTGATGGGCGAACGAGGGCTTAGCCCCGCGTGGCGAGCAGGCTGTCGTCCCAGTCCGGATGCGCCGCGTAGCCCAGCAGATTGGCGATGGTCGCGGCGAGATTCGACAAGCCCGCGCGGTCGTCCTCGCGCAAGGCGAGTCCGGCGGCCGCCCGGCCAAACAGCACCAGCGGCACCGGATTCAGCGTGTGCGCGGTCTTGGCCTTGAAACTACCATCGGCATTGCGCGCGGGCTGCCCGGTTTTCTTGTCGAGTTCGTACATTTCATCCGCGTTGCCGTGATCGGCGGTGATGAGGGCGACCCCGCCGGCAGCGTCGATCGCCGCGAGCAGACGGCCAAGCGCCAGATCCAGCGCTTCGATAGCCATGGTCGCCGCGCGGAAGTTGCCGGTGTGACCCACCATGTCGCCGTTGGCAAAATTACAGCGAAGCGCGCGGTATTTGCCGCTGTGGACTGCGGCAATCATCGCATCGGTGATTTCTGCAGCCTTCATCCACGGCCGCTGCTCGTAGGGCACCACATCGCTCGGGACTTCCTCCCAGACTTCGCCCTCGAACTTGCTGGAGCGGTTACCGTTCCAGAAGTAGGTGACGTGGCCAAATTTCTGGGTTTCGGAACAGGCGTACTGCGCAATGCCGCTGCGCGAAAACCACTCGCTCATGGTGTTCTGAATGGCCGGCGGTGCCACCAGAAAACGCGCGGGCAGACGCAGGTCGCCGTCGTACTGGAGCATCCCGGCGTAGGTCACCTGCGGCCAGCGCACGCGGTCGAATTTGTCGAACGCGGCCTCTTCAAAGGCGCGCGTCATTTCGATTGCGCGATCGCCGCGGAAGTTGAAAAACACCACCGCATCACCGTCCTCGATGGTGCCCACCGGACGGCCCGCCTCAGCAATCACAAAAGGCGGCAGATCTTGATCAATCGTGCCCGGGAACTGCTGGCGCAAAGCCTCGACGGCGGCCACTGCGCTCGCAAACTGCGGGCCTTCGCCCAGCACATGGGTCCGCCACCCCAGCGCCACCATCGGCCAGTTGGCGTCGTAACGGTCCATGGTGATGTGCTGGCGACCACCGCCGGAGGCGATGCGCGCGTCAAACCCGCCGGCGCGCAACTCGGCCAGAAAGGCCTCGAACGGCACCAGATAGTCCAGCGCGCTCGTTTCCGGCACGTCGCGTCCGTCGAGCAGCACGTGAATGCGCGCGCTGCGCAAGCCTTCAGCCTTGGCCTGCACGAGCATCGCCCGCAGGTGATCGACATGACTGTGGACGTTGCCGTCAGAGAACAGCCCGATGAAGTGCAGCGTGCTCGCGCGTGCGCCCGCCACGACCTGCTGCCAGGCCTCGCCTCGCCAGAGTTCCCCCGCCGCGATGGCGTCGGCGACCAGCGCCGCGCCCTGCGCATAGACCTGCCCGGCCCCGATCGCGTTGTGTCCCACTTCGGAGTTCCCCATATCCTCGTCCGACGGCATGCCGACCGCCGTCCCGTGCGCGCGCAGGCGGATGTGCGAGCAAGTCGCAAAGAGTCGATCGAGATTCGGTTTGACCGCGGCGGCAATCGCGCTGCCGGTGTCCTGCCTGGGCAGGCCATAGCCGTCCATGACGATCGTGACGACGGGGCCGGCAATGCCGGGAAAGGCGGCGAGTTTCTGCAGCATGAAGCGATCCTGGATGATGACGGGAAGCCGGCCTGACCGCCGGCGCAAGCGCGTCGCGAGTATATCAGCGCGCACCCCGGCGACCGATCCGCCGCCCCCCTAGCGTCAGGGCCTGCAGAGCCGCCCGTTAGGCATCGCCCGCAGGCCCGGTTAAGCCCGCTTGGACGCCGGCCCGGCCGGCGCGCGACTTAGACCGGCACGCTGCCTTTCAGCATCGCCATCACGCGCTGCGCGTCCAGCCCGCGGGCGGTCGTCTCGATCTGCGGGATATAGCGCTGCTGCAGGTCTTTGGCCGGCCCCAGCAGTTGCTGAAAGGTCTGGCGCAACTGCTCGGTGCTAAGCCGGCGCCCGCCGGCGTAGTACTGCCTGGCCACCTGCCCAAGGGCATAGGTGGTGGCGAAGGAGAACGCCATGCTGGTCGCGGTGCGGCCGAGCCCGCCCATCCACTTACCGGCAGCCTTGCCCAGCAGGCCGCCGATCAGCTTGCGACCGACCTGCTCCAGATATTGCGACGCGAGGCCAACGCCAGCCGCCGCTAAAAACTCCTTGATGTGCCCCTGATCGAGACTTACCCCGTGCAGTTCGCCCACCCGGTGAACCAGCTTCAACTGCAAGGGAATGATCGCCATCGACGCCCAGGACTGCGGCAACAGTTCCAGCGCGCCGGCAAGCACAGCGTGATTGAGCACGGTGCGGTCGAGTTCCGCGGCCGCAGGCTGGACTGGCGCTGCCGCAGGCTGGACTGGCGCGCCTGTAGCCACTGCTGCTGCAGAGGCGAGGTCTGGCGCCGGGCTCTCGCGGGTGACCCATCCCGCGGCGGCGGGTGGCGTTAACTCGGCCAGCGCGTCAGGGGTTTGTGCCAGTTCGGCAACCACGCCTGCCCCGAGTCCCAGGGCCGCGCCCAGTTCTGCCAGAAAACGCCGTTCTGCCTCGCTTTGCCGGCCGTCTGCATCGCACACGCAAACCGCCATTTCGTAGGCCAGATTGCGCAGTTCCGGGCTGTCCAGTTGCGCGGCCAGCGCGCTCAGCGTCACCCGCTTCATCAACACGTCCTGATAGCGCGCCGCCAAACCAGACAGCCCGGACTCACCCGCCAGCGACTCCGCGATACGCCGCACTTCGGCGCGCTCGCGTTCATCTTTCGCCCCATCGGCGAAGGCGGCCAGGATGGCGATCGACAGGATGGATTCAACAATGTCGGCAGGCATGTGGTGGTCTCCCGGAAGCAATCGGACGCGCCTCGAACATTGAGGCGTGCTTCGAAGGAGTTCCAACGCCGGTCAAAAGTTCCGGCCGCCGGCCGGGGCGCAGGCGCCTAGCCGGGTGGCACAGCAGGGAGCGGACGATAAGCCTCGTCCCGGCCGCTGATCTCCCGCCACAGCGAGGCCAGCGGCACGCGGTTCTGCCGGGTGAAATCCACCCACTCCGTCGGCAGCGCCCGGTCGGGATGAAAACGGACGCCCCAGATTGGCTCAAAGCGCTCGGTCGACAGCGAGTAACGCGCGTCGCCCAGGACCTCGGGGTCGGCCGGCGCACGCGCCACCCAGCCGTCGGAAAACCGCGCGAAGCGCCGGTAGTCGCGCACCACGCGCGGATTGGAGCGCAAGGCTGCGGGCAACGACGCCTCGGCACTCAAAGACACCGAGTTGCCCGGCTTGAAACTGGGTGTGCTGCCGAGGCGAATACGATCCGTGTACAGCACGCCGTCGGTCTCGTAGACCGCCCGCCACAGCACGGGATTACCTACCGTGGGAAAGACTTTCGCGCGCGTGATGGCATGCCCGCGGGCGTCCGCAATCAGCGTCTGCGCCGCGAGGCCGCGCGCCTGTTGCCCGACCGCGATGCCGAGATAGGCGAGACAGCCGATTACGCCAAGGGCCGCCGGGCAGCGCCTGCGGCCGAGCAGTGTGCCCAATAGCCCCAGAAGCAGCAGCAAGGTGATTGGCGGACCGATTGTGGTCACCAGATGCCAAGCCACTCGCAGATCTGCAAACGGCCAGAGCAACTGGGTGCCATAGTTGGTACAGGCATCCAGCAAGCCGTGGGTGGCGTAGGCCAGCGTTGCAGCGCCCAGCACGGGGCGCCAGTCGGCCCGCGTCCTCCGCCGCAGCAACCAGGGCAGGCCGGTCAGTGCGCCGCCGATCGGGATGAAGGCAAGGGCGTGGGTGAACTGCCGGTGCAGTTCGATGTTCAGCAAAGGATCGCTGGCGCTACGGATGAAGAAATCGAGGTCCGGCGCCAGCCCGGCGCCAGCGCCAATGAGCCAGGCGCGACGCGGCAGGCGTCGACCAAACGCGAACTGGGCGGCAGACGCCCCCAACAGGGCGTGGGTAAAGGGATCCATCAGCGGTGCTCTGCAAAGGGCTGCGCGGAACTTAGCCGGCGCAGGTCCCGCCGTCGAGCCGCGGCGAAACCTTGCCTTGCGCCTGCGAGCTCAGGCGAGGCTAGAGCCCTCGTAGCCCCGCTTGGCGACCGCATTACACAGCTGCCGATAAGTCCCGAAGCCACCGATATACGGCAGGAGTACCCGCGGCTTGCCGGGGATGTTAGCGCCCATGTACCAGGAATCGGTCTGCGGAAAGAGCGTGCCATCGGCCAGTTCTTTCACGTGTGCGCCCCGCTCCGCTTCAGCCTCGGCGGTCGGTTCGATGAGCGTCGCGCCGGTGGCGCGGGCGTGCGCCAGAAAATCGCAGATGAAGTCGACGTGCTGTTCAATCGAGGTCGGCATATTGCCGTGTACCGACGGACTGCCCGGCCCCGTCACCATGAAGAGATTGGGGAAGCCGCGCATGCACAGGCCAAGTTAGGTCTGCGGCCCGGCGGTCCATTTGGCGCTCAAGGCGGCGCCGCCGCGCCCACGGATGCCGAGGCGATTGAGCGGCCCGGTCATGGCGTCGAAGCCGGTCGCGAAGACAATGGCATCAAGGCTGACAGTCTCCGCAGAGGTTCGGATCCCGTCCGGCACAATCGCCTCGATTGGCGTTGCGCGCAGATCGATCAGGCGCACATTGTCGCGATTGAAAGTCTCGAAATAGTCGGCGTCCAGCGGCAGGCGCTTGGTGCCGATCGGGTAGCCAGTGGGGGTCAGTTTGCGCGCGGTGTCCGAATCTGTGACCGCATCGCGGATTTTTTCGCGCACGAAGTCTGCCGCCAGCGCATTGGCCCGAGGGTCGACCAGCGGAGTGCGCCGCCGGGCGCGCGATCACGGGAATCGACTGGATGCCGGAGGAAGATGAAACCTGCCGCCCGCAGCGGCCGCTCCGATCATGCCGTGCCCTGCCGCGCCTGCGAAGCCGGTCTGTGGCGTTGATCCACCGCAAGCGCGCGCGCGACGGTGGCGCTGCCTGCGCGGCAAGCCCGCGCCAGATCACGCGCCGCCGCCCGCAAGCGCCGAGACTCGGTGACGCCAACAGCCACGCCGTAGGCGGTCGTGCGTCACCCTGTCGCAGGACTGCCCGGGCCAGATCAGAGGACGCATGCGCGAAAACCCTATCCGTCTCAGCATCGTCGCCGGCGCGCGACCCAACTTCATGAAGATTGCGCCGATCATCCGGGCGCTCGATCAACATAAAACGACGTTCAACTACCGTCTGGTGCATACCGGACAGCACTACGACCGCAACATGAGCGAGGTCTTTTTCGAGGAACTCGGGATCCCGCCCCCGGACCATCACCTCAACGTGGGCAGCGGGAGTCATGCCGTGCAAACGGCCGAGATCATGACCCGCTTCGAAGCCGTCTGCCTTGCCGACCGCCCACATGCCGTGCTGGTGGTGGGCGATGTGAATTCAACGCTGGCCTGTTCGATCGTGGCCAAGAAACTCGGCATTGCCGTGGTTCACATCGAAGCCGGCTTGCGCAGCGGCGACACCCGTATGCCGGAAGAGATCAACCGTATGGTGACCGATGCCATCAGCGATCTGTTTTTTGTCACCGAGCCCAGCGGCGTGGAGAACCTGCTGCGAGAAGCGCACCCGGCGTCGCACATTCATTTTGTGGGTCACGTGATGATCGACAATCTGTTTCATCAACTCGCGGCGCTGGCGGAGATGGACACCACCGGCTTCGAGGGCGACGCGGTCAAGCGCAGTTTGCCGGCGTACGGCGTGGTGACCCTGCATCGACCTTCCAACGTCGACGATCCGCAGGCGCTGCGCGGCGTGGTGGCCGGCCTCGCGGCCGTGGCGGCCGAGTTGCCGCTTGTGTTTCCAGCACATCCGCGCACCCGTGCCCGGCTGGCCGAGTTTGGTCTGACGCTGGCGCCCAACATCCACCTGCTGGACCCGCTGCCCTACATGGCCTTTCTCAACCTGTGGAAAGACGCCCGTCTGGTGTTGACCGATAGCGGCGGCCTGCAGGAAGAAACCACCGCGCTGGGCATTCCCTGCCTCACCCTGCGCGAAAACACCGAGCGCCCGGTGACGGTAGACGAAGGCAGTAATCAACTGGTGGGGAATGATCCGAGCCGGATTGCCGGATTGGCGCGACAGGTGCTAACTGCGGCCCCGCAGTCCACCAGCGCTAGGCCCGCGCTGTGGGACGGACGGGCTGCCGAGCGGATTGTCGACGTGCTCGCGCGCGAACTGCTGCCCCTTGCGGTGTAGGGGCGTCGGCGCGGCGCGCGGCGTTAGCCTGAAGGCTGGGCGTCTTTCACCGCCTTGAACGCCGCCACATCCAGCACCGCCACAATGTTCTGCTCGTCGTCCATCAGATCGAGCAGGCGTGGGGTATCGCCCCTGATGCTGTAGAAGACCGTACAGCCTTCGTCGCCACCGCCTTCGTAATGGGGTGCACCGCCGGCCTTGCCGATGGTGTAACTGCCCTCAGGGCGAATTTCTTTTAGCGCGCCGTCCGGCTCGTAGATGCGATGTTCACCCTGCACGACAAACGTATGCGCTGGCGCCGGGTGCCCGTGCAGGATGATTTTTTCCTTGGCGGCAAACTTCACAATGAAGTCGACCATGTTGCGGGCTTCGTCGACGTGATAGACCCATGCCTGCATGTGTTTCAGGTCGCCCAGCGCCTGCCAGGGGATGAGGCTGTCGTCGAAGCCCGAGCGTGTCATGTGCGTGTTGGCACTCATAAGCGTGCTCCGTGAAAGTTTGGGCGAGTCCGCGAAATCCGCAGGCCTCAAATAAGTGAGCTGCCCCGTTCAGGGCGCCGCTCGATCGGTCAGCGTTTCGAGGAAGGCCGTGATCGCGTCGATTTCGTCCTCATCCAGTCTGGCCGTTTGTCCCAGCCGACGGTCGTAGGGGATCTCGGTCGTGTTGACGTTCGCCTGATAGGCCGCCGGCAGGTCGTCAAATTTCTGCATGCCGCCCGCGGTGACGGGATACCAGCGCGCGGGGTCGACATCGCGCGTGGCGTAAAACGCCACCACATCACGCAGTTTGGTCAGCGCGCCGTTGTGCAGCCAGGGGCCGGTTACCGCGACGTTCCGCAGCGATGGCACCTTGAAGGCACCGCAGAAGGTGGCCGGATCAACACCCGCTGGCGCGCGTGCGGCGAGTCCGGCTTGTTCGCACAGCCCCAGATCTGCGCGGGCCTCCTCACCCGGCCGCGCAACGATCTGCGGATTTTTCGGGCCGCCCAGCGCGTCGTAGGTGTAATCGGTGAAGAGCCAGTCGGCCGGCGTTCTGGAGTCGACCTTGCCCACATGGCAGGCAAGGCAATTGCCCTTTTCGGGATCCTTGAACAGCTCGAAGCCCCGCGCCTCCTGCTCGGACAAGGCCGCCGTGCCGCGCAGATAGTCGTCGAACCGCGAGGCAAAAGGATGAAACCTGGCGCTGCCCTCAAACGCCGCGGTGGCCTGCGCCAGTTTGACGAAGGCTTGCGCGGGATCATCAAACACCGCATCGCCGTAGACCTCGCGCACCAGTCCGGCGTAACTGCCTTTGCGCACGGCAGCCACGACGGCGTCTTTCGAGCCCGCATTCATTTCGTGCGGGTCGAGCAGCGGCATGGCGAACTGCTCGACCAGCTCGCCCGCCCGTCCGTCCAGAAACTGCCCGCCCACCGGGATGTGCTCCGTTTTACCCGTTGCCTCGTCACGCTCCGCCACGAAACTGAACGGCGGTGTAAACGAGGCGTACATGAGGGAAGGCGTATTCCGTCTGCCGAGCGCGCCGTGGGGTGCGCCGCGGGCGAGCGCAGGCACGGCCGAACCGTTATTACCCTGAAACGCCTGGGCCGGGTTGTGACAGGACGCGCAGGCAACCCCGGGCGGATTCGACAGGCTGGCGTCGTGAAAAAGTTGTTCGCCCAGGCGTTCGAGCGAGCTTAAATCGGCGGCGTTTGTCGGCATTGCGGCGGTCACGCCGGCGAGCGTCATCAGCAGGGCCAGGGCCAGCGTGAGGCCCGGGGGGCGACGGCCCTCGGGACGCGGGTGCAAGCCGCGGACGGACAGACAAAAGGCAAGGCACGAGGGCATCAGCGGATTCGCTCTCATTTTCCGAAATGAGAATAAATCCTATTTGCGGCAGAAAGGAAAGGCAAGCCGCGGCGCCGCCCCCGGTCGCCCTGCGCGTTCGCCGCGTCCAATTTACTTTCAAGCAATTGCCTACACCCCGGCGCGAAAGCTGCCTTGGGACGGTCCCTTGATTAGCAAGCGTCTTCGTTGCTCGACAAACTCATCCGCAGATTCCTCGCCGATGGCGGCTTAGGAGGAAAACACGCCTCATGCCTGCCCCGGTGAGCATGGCGGGCGCATTAACAAGCATTGCGTGCCCTGAGCCTTGGTCACTGCACCTGCTTTCGCACGGCCATGCTCGGCGCCACAGCTTGAACCGCCGCACCTCGGCTCGCACACTCGCCTCAGTTAAATGACGATTGGTCCGTATTCCCTTGCCTACACCGCTCCTCACCCAGCCCGTCCACGCCCTGCTTTGCGGGGCGCGGGATACGGGCGCAGAAATGCTCGACGTCTCCCTCGATCTCGGACGCAGCCAGCGAAGTGTCCTGACAGGTGCCCAGCACTGGTCGCTGGACGGCGTCGACTATCCCTATGCCGAGGTCTGTAAGGCGCGGACCATCTACTACTGGACGGGTGAGGACTTCGCCCCGCTGCAGCGCTATGGCAGCGCGCTCATCAAACTGGTGCCCACCGCATGGGGCGCACCCACGTTCGAGATTGACGGCATCAAGATGCTGCCCAGTGCAGAGATATCGCCGTATGAGGACGCCGCACGCAAGGTCGCGCTCATCGCGCCGCGCGGCAAGCGGGTGCTTGATTGCTGCGGGGGGCTTGGTTATTTCGCGGCTTGTTGCCTCCAAGGCGGCGCCGGCGAAGTGCAGTCCTTCGAGAAAAACGAAGAGGTGCTTTGGCTGCGGCAGCACAATCCGTGGTCGCCCGTCACCGCCCCGACCCTGCGCCTGACGCAGGGCGATATTGCGCAAGAAATCACAAGGCTCGACGACCGTGCCTTTGACGCCATCCTCCACGACCCACCCCGCTTCGGCATCGCCGGCGAGCTTTATGCGGAAGCCTTTTATCGCGAACTGGCGCGCGTGCTGCATCCTGGCGGTCTGCTATTTCATTACACCGGCACGCCGAACAAGCTGACCTCCGCGCGGGATGTACCGCGCGAAGTTGCCAAACGCCTGCAGCGGGTGGGTTTCGAGGTCAAGCCGATAGGCGACGGTCTGCTCGGGCGGCGCCGCTAAGGCGGCGCGCGCAGCGGGGAGCGGCGAAAAGCGGGATCAGGACGCCGGATAGCGCGCCTTCAGCGCACTGTAAATCTGCTCGCGAAAGTCCGGTGCATCCGCATTGAGCGCGGCCAACACCTCGACGAGATGTTCGTTGTCTTCGCGCCCCGCCCAAACCTTCACATAGCTGCCGTCGCGGTAGCCGTGGTCCTGACGGAAAAAGTTGAGCACGTTCTTGCCCAGATAGGCGCGAAAGAGATCGTCGAAGTCGCGCCCGATGTCCTGCAGCAGCACGGGGATCAGGCCCACCGCAAACTCACGGCGGTCGACCGCCGCGGCGGCGAGGTGTTCGACATCATTCAGGAAACCGGCGGTAGCCGGCGGGTTTAGCCACTCGGCCGCGATCAGCGCGCCGGCGGCGGCAAAGTCGCGCGCGGGGGTAATGCGCATGCTGAGTCCGAAGTGCCAGATGTCGACGATTTCGAGCATCACCTGCTCGACGTCGCGGCTGGCGGCTTTCCACCATTTCCAGCCGCCGTAGTGGTCCATCAGTTCAGCGCATTCAATCCACACCGCGCGATACCACTCGCGCTCGCGGAGCAGCCAGTCGGCGTCCACCCGGGCGTTCATCTCATCCTGCAAGTGCAGCATCGCGGCCGCTTTCGCGGCCAGCGAGTCGAGCAAACGCCCGGTTGGCGCCGCCATCACCGGAATCCCTTATTCGGGGAGGAAGGTGAAGTTGTCGCCGTCGCGCTTCACGCGCACCGCGTGCGGCGGCGGGAAGTGGGCCGGCATGAGCAGCGCGTTCTTCTCCACGCAGTGCTCCATCAGCTTGCGACGGGTCTTGCCCGACTGCACCGGGTCCAGACAGAAGCCGCTGCTCCACTCGGGACGCAGGATCTGGATGGGCGAATGCAGGGTGTCGCCGGCGAACAGCGCGTGCTGCCCCTTGCTTTCCACTTCCAGCACGATGCTGCCGCGGGTGTGGCCAGGCGCCAGCTTGATCAGCATGTTGTCGTTCAGGGCGTGGTCGCCGTGGACCATTTCGGCCTGACCGGCTTCAACCACCGGCAGCACACTGTCTTCAAACACGTTCTGGTTGATTTCGAGCTCCACGTGGTCGGCTTCGGCCGGATTCCACATGTCGAATTCCTGCTTGCTGAAGATGTACTTGGCCTTGGGGAAGGTCGGGACCCACTTGCCGTTCTTCAGCTGGGTGTTCCAGCCGCAATGGTCAACGTGCAGGTGGGTGCACATCACGATATCAACGTCTTCCGGACGCACGCCGGCAGCGGCGAGGCGTTCGAGGTAGGGGGTGTTCAGGTGGTGGGCAAGCTCGAAGGAGGGACGCTCCTTGTGGTTGCCGTTGCAGGTGTCGATCAGGATGACCTGATTGCGGGTCTTCACGATCCAGGTGTGGATGCTGAGCTTGAGCCCGCCGGTCACCGGGTTACGGCAGAAGGGTTCGATCAGCGACTTGTTGGCTTCCAGCAGCGCCGGGTCGTGATTCGGCACCAGCAGTTCGGGCGGAAATCCGTCGTCGACCGGCACTTCGATCGCGACATCAATCGCGATATCTCCAAGCATGCGCTTGCTCATGGCTATTCTCCCCTGTGAGTTTTCTGAAATACGCCACCGCATGGCGCGGGGGGCATCTTAACCAATCGACCCGGCTTTGGCAGCGTCAGGCCTGTCCCCCGTTCGGGGCAAAAAATCGCTGCACGTCGGCCAGTTCGCGGGTTTGGGGCATCGGCGGCAGAGATTTGAGAAAGGTCTTGCCGTAGCCGCGGCTGCGCAGCCGAGGATCGCAGAGCACCAGCACCCCCCGGTCGGCGACGTCGCGGATCAAGCGCCCGGCGCCCTGCTTCAGCGCGATCACCGCCTGCGGCAGTTGCAGCTCGCCAAAGGCGCTCCGCCCTTCGGCGGTCAGGCGCTGGCTGCGGGCGCGGGCCACCGGGTCGTCCGGCGGCGCGAAGGGCAGTTTGTCGATGATGACGCAGGACAGCGCCTCGCCGCGCACATCCACGCCTTCCCAAAAAGTCGAGGTCCCGAACAGCACGGCATTGCCCAGCGCGCGAAACTCCGCAAGCAGCCGCGCGCGCGGTGATTCGCCCTGGACCAGCACCGGCCAGGGCAGCCGGCTACGCAGGCGCTGGGCGCAATACTCGAGCGCGCGGTAGCTGGTGAAAAGGAAAAACGCCCGCCCACGGCTCGCGGCCAGCACCTGCTCGGCATGGTCACAAATCAGCGGCAAATAGCGCTCATCGCCCGGGTCGACCCCGATTTGCGGCAGATACATCAAGGCCTGTCGGGCATAGTCGAAAGGGCTTTGCCAGACCGCTTCTGCGGCGTCGGTAATCCCAAGCTCGCGACAAAAGTGATTCAGGCTGCTGCCGACCGCCAGCGTACCGGAGCAGAACACCCAGGCCGCCGGGTAGCTTTCCAGCCGGCTCTGAAACCGCTCCGCGACCGACAACGGCGTGACGTGCAGCACAAAGCCGCGGGCACTGGCTTCAAGCCAGCGCACGGACTCTTCGTCGTCTTCCAGCAGGCACTCGCGGAAGCGCGCCGCGAGCTCCCCGCCCCGCCGCTCGCAGGCTTCGAGTTCTTCGCCGCGCTCGGCGGCGAGCGTCAGCTGCGCGTTTAGGCTCTCGAGCCGCCCGGCCAGTGTCTCCAGCAACTCACGCAGCACCGGATGGGCCGTGAGCAGGGACTCTGACTGCTTGCCGCTGAACTGCGCCAGCGCCTCTACCGCCTGCCCCACACCCTGCTCGAGCAGGCGGGCCGCGTCGCGCAGGTCAGGCATGTCAGCCGCTTCGGCACGCGCCGCGCGCTCGCTGTCGCGGGCTAGTTCGCGCAGTTGGCGGGCGGACAGGGTCTGGCCAAAGGCATTGGCGGCGAGGTCGGGCAGTTGATGCGCTTCATCGATCACCACGCACTGCGCGGTCGGCAGGATTTCGCCAAAGCCGGCATCGCGCAGGGCCATGTCGGCAAACAGCAGATGGTGATTGACCACCACCACGTCCGCCGCCACCGCGCGGCGGCGCGCTTCTTTCACGTGGCAGTCGTCGATCATCGGGCAGCGCTGGCCCAGACAGTTTTCAACGGTCGAGGTGACATGGGGCCAGAGCGCGGAGTCCTCCGGCACGTCGGAAATCTCTGCAATGTCGCCCAGCACCGTCTCACGACTCCAGGCCGTGACCCGCGCGAGTTCCTGCTGCTCGCGCACGCCCAGCAGCGGGTCGCCGGCGGCGCGGTCCATGCGGTACAGACAGAGGTAGTTGGCGCGCCCCTTGAGCAAGGCAATGCTGGCGTCGCTTTTGAGCGCCTTGCGCACCCGCGGCAGATCAACGTGGTAGAGCTGGTCCTGCAGCGTGCGGGTGGCGGTAGACAGAATGGTGCGGGTGCCGGCCATCAGCGCGGGCACCAGATAGGCGAAGGTTTTGCCGGTGCCGGTACCCGCTTCACAAACCAGCCGGGCGTGGGCGTCGATGGTTGCCGCTACGCGGTCGGCCATTTCCTGCTGGGCCGCGCGCGGCTGAAAGCCGTCGATCACGGCGGCGACCGGGCCGCCGGCGGCCAGCGCGTCGCCCGGATTCAAGCGGGGTCGATCCCGGTGGGCAGTTCGTCGTCGCGCGACCAGGCCATGCGCCCGATGCGCTGGAATTTAGGGATGGTCAGCGTCCCGCGCTTATTGGATTTGGATTCATCGAGCGCCTCTTCCACCGCCTCGCGGCTGGCCTCGTAAATGGCGAAGGGCTCGTAGTTATCGTCCAGCAACACCAGCAGCAGGGCTTCCCAGGGCTTGTCGACCTTGAGTTCGCCCATCCGGTGCGCGCTTTTGATTTCGTCGAACACCACCCGGGCCTTGATTTGCAGGCGCTGGACGCGGCCATCGGGGAGTTGCCGGGTGGCATCGTGGCCGCCCTGCGGCTCGTTGGCCGGCTCCAGCCCCAGCAGGCGAATGGCGTCGTTGATGGCGATCTCGCCGCTGATGGGCAGGGTCTTGCCGGTCGCACGCCGGTAGTCGGCGGCCAGTCGGCGGGCCTGGGCCATCAGTTTGTCGACTACGTAGACACTCACGCGACGGGCATTCCGAGGTCAGATTAAGTTCGGATTATAAGCCGATGATCTTCATATACCAGCGCCCCGCTGCATCGCGCGCGGCGCTAGATGAGGTCGCGACCAAAGGCCATGACCGGCGACAGATCGGTCGCGCCCAGCGCCAGCATCAGCAGGCGATCAATGCCCAGCGCGACACCCGCACAAGGCGGCAGGCCACTGTCCAGCGCCGCCAGCAGCTGCTGGTCCAGCAACGGCGGCGGCAGGCCGCGTGCCGCGCGCAAGGCCGCTTCGCGCGCAAACAGGGCCGCCTGCGTCTCGGCATCGGTCACTTCGTGATAGCCGTTGGCCAGTTCCACCCCGTCGATGATGAGTTCGAAGCGCTCGGCGACCGGCGGCGCGCCCGGGCGGACGCGGGCATAGGCCCGCTGCTCGAGCGGAAAGTCGTAAAGAAACGCCGCCTGCCCTGACCCCAGCCCCAGTCGCACCAGATGTTCGAGCAGAAAATCGAGCAGCAGCACCCGGTCGGCGGCGTCGGCCGGCGACAGCACGGCGCCTTCGCCGCGGGCGAAGTCGGCAAGCGTCGCGGTGTCGGCAAGATGCGGATCGGGACAGGCGAGGCGCGCGGCCAAGGCCGCCACGGTGAGGCGTTCGAGCGACCGCTGCGGCAAGGCAAAGCGGACGATTTGCGCGACTTCGTCCATCAAGCGGTGATGGTCGAAGCCCAGGCGGTAGAACTCGAGCATCGTGAACTCGCCGCGATGCAGCCGGCTTTGTTCTTCGCCGCGAAAGGCTTTGCAGATTTGGTAGATGTCGCCCGCCCCCGCAGCCAGCAGCCGCTTCATGGCGAATTCGGGGGAGGTCTGGAGATAGCGCGTGCCGTCCGCGCAGGGGACCGCGATGGATTGCAGGGCCGGATCCGCCGCGCCGGTCAGGCCGAGCAAGGGCGTATCGACTTCCATCACGCCGGCCGCCCCAAAGTGCTGCCGGATTTGCTGGAGCAGTGCCGCGCGGGCCAGCAGGGCCGGCCGCGCGGCCGTGGGCCGCCAGTCCATGGCGGGCCGGTCTACTCTTCCTTGGCGCGGGAGACGTACTCGCCGGTGCGGGTATCGATCTTCAGCAAGGAGCCTTCTTCGATGAACAAGGGCACCCGCACCACCGCGCCGGTTTCCATGGTCGCCGGCTTGGTGCCGCCGGTGGCGGTATCGCCGCGCACGCCGGGGTCGGTCTGGGTGATGCGGAGGATGACGAAATTGGGCGGGCTCACGGCAATCGGTTCGCCGTTGAACAGCGTGACGCTGCACATTTCCTGCCCTTTCAGCCACTGACCGGCGTCGGCCACCGCCTCGTTCGAGGCCTGCAGCTGCTCGAAGTTGCTGGTGTTCATGAAATGCCAGGCCGAGCCGTCGTTGTAGAGGTACTGCATTTCCATGTCGACGATGTCGGCGCCCTCCACCGAGTCGCCGGACTTGAAGGTCCGCTCGATGGTGCGACCGGTCAGCAGGTTGCGCACCCGCACCCGGTTAAAGGCCTGACCCTTGCCGGGTTTGACCATTTCGTTCTCGACGATGTTGTGGGGCACGCCATCAAGCATGATCTTGAGGCCGGGTTTGAATTGGTTGGTGCTGTAGGAGGCCATTAGAATGCGGGGTCTCTGGCTAATCGATGGGGCGGGCATGATAGCGCGAAGCGAACGGAAAATTGAGCCCGCCGACTGGCAGCACAGTCTGCGCGAGGCCTACACCCGTCCGCTCGAGCTGCTGAGCGCATTGAAACTCGACCCGGCCGCGGTCGGCTTGTCCGCCAGCGCCGCCGCTCACTTCGCGTTCCGCGTGCCCCGCCCCTACGCCGCGCTGATGCAGCCCGGCGATCCGCAGGACCCCCTGCTGCGGCAGGTGCTGCCGGTCTCCGCGGAAGACCGCCGCGCCCCCGGCGAACTGCTGGACCCAGTGGGCGATCTGGCCGCCGAGCGCGCGCCCGGCCTGCTGCACAAGTACCACGGGCGCGCCCTGCTGCTGATGAGCGGCGCCTGCGCCATCCACTGCCGCTACTGCTTCCGGCGCAACTATCCCTACGGCGACTCGGTCGGCATCGAACGCCTCAACGCAGCGCTCGACACGGTCGCGGCCGATGCGTCGATCAGCGAAATCATCCTCAGTGGCGGCGACCCGCTGATCCTTCGCGACGAGCGCCTTGCGCCGGTGCTGGCGCGGCTGTCGGCGATACCGCAGCTGCGACGCCTGCGCATCCACACGCGACTCCCGGTAAGCATTCCTGCCCGCATCACGCCCGCGCTGGTCAGGCTGCTCGGCGAATCCCGGCTCGAACCGGTCATGGTGCTGCACGCCAATCACGCCCGCGAAATCGGCCCCGCACTCCACGCCGCGCTGCTGCCGCTGAGGCACGCCGGCGTCACGCTATTGAATCAGGCGGTGTTGCTGCGCGGGGTCAATGATGATGTCGACGCCCAGCAGACGCTGGCCACGGCGCTGCACGGCGCGGGCGTGCTGCCCTACTACCTGCATCTCCTAGACCGTGCCGCCGGCACCGCGCATTTCGCGGTCTCGCTGCGCCGGGCCCGGCTCATCATGAAAGCCCTGCGCACATGCTTGCCGGGTTATCTGGTGCCCCGACTGGTGCGCGAAGTCGCCGGACAGCCCTACAAGACGCCGCAGGCTTAAGGCCGCTCAGGCGGTGCCGGCCAGCAGCACCAGCACGCTCGCTTCCAGCGCGTCGATGTAGAAGGTCCGCGCGTCGTCCTGCCGCAGGTGCTGCCCGGCGCCCAGCGTCTGCCCGCCGCAGGACACCGACCCCGCCGCCACCAGCACAACGCGCGCCGCATGCTCCGGACGAAACTCGAAACGCATCATCCGCGCCAGGCGCACCACCGCGAGCGCGCAGGGGAAATCCGCCAACACCGCAGATTCACGCCCAAAGCCGCTGCCGGCGAGCAGCCGAAGATCGATGCCCGGCGACAAGGCGCGCGGCGGTTCGGCCAGCGGGCCGACCGGCGGCAAACCATCCGCCACCACCAGCAAACCCGCGCCGGCGGGCGGCAGCGGCGCATCGGCCAGCCAGCCGGTGCTCGTCGGCGTCACCCACAGCTCACCGGCCGGCTGGGTATCGCCGTCCGGGTGGCGCAGTTCGGCCCAGGCGTAACGCAACTGCGGCGCTTCAAAGGCGAGCGTAGCGGTCGCGTCGGCACGCAGCGCGGCCAGTCCACGGTAAGGTGCTGGCAGGCCGTCGGCGGGCGTCAGGCTGACGGCGCATAAGGCGTGCGGGGATGTGGCGTGGTCGGTCATGGGAGTCCTTGTCGGCAGGGGGTGAAGGGCGGCAAGCGCGGATGATTCTTGTACCATCAGCCACCGCCAATCGGGCGGCCGAATTTTGCGGGAGGCGGCTATGCGGGGTCTAGGCGGCAAAACGGTGCTGGTCACCGGCGCGGCGGGCGGCATCGGGCGGGCACTGTGCCGGCGGTTTGGCGAAGAAGGCGCGCGCGTCATCGCGACCGACCTGAATGCCGAGGGGCTGGCCGAGATTCACCGCGAACTGGCCGACGCCGGCCATGCCTGCGAAAGCCTGGTGCTCGACATCACCGACTACGCCGCCGTCCACGCCGCCGTCGAAACGCTCATCGAGCGCCACGGCCGCATCGATGCGCTGGTGAATAACGCCGGCTGGGATCTGCCCTCGCCCTTCCTCGACACCACGCCGGATTTCTGGACCAAGGTCATTGCCATCAACCTGAACGGCCCCCTCAACCTGCAGCACTGCGTGGTGAAGCACATGGTGCAGGCCGGCGGTGGCAAGGTGGTGAACATTGCCTCGGACGCCGGCCGCGTCGGGTCCTCCGGCGAGGCCGTCTACTCCGCCTGCAAGGGCGGGCTCATTGCCTTCACCAAAACGCTGGCCCGCGAAGTGGCGCGCAAGCACGTGCGCGTGAACTGCGTGTGCCCGGGCCCGACCGACACCCCGCTGCTCCGCTCGCTGGCGGGCGAAGGCGAGTACGGCCAGCGTCTGCTGCAGGGACTGACCAACGCCATCCCCTTGAAGCGCCTCGGCCAGCCCGAAGATCTCGCCGGCATGGTGGCCTTTCTGGCCAGCGACGACGCCAATTTCATCACCGGCCAGACCATCAGCGTCTCCGGTGGTCTGACCATGAACTAAACAACGACAACATCAAGCACTCAAGGGAGCCGCACGCATGACCGAGTACACCGACATTCTCTACACCGTCGACCGCGGGGTCGCGACGATTGCCATCAACCGGCCGGACAAACTGAACGCCTTCCGCGGGCGCACCGTGGAAGACATGGTCCACGCCTTCAATCGCGCGGCCTGGGATGACAACATCGGCGTCATCGTGCTGACCGGTGTCGGTGAGCGCGGCTTCTGCACCGGCGGCGATCAGTCAACGCACGACGGGAACTACGACGGTCGCGGCCTCATCGGCATGCCGGTCGAAGACCTGCACGCCATCATCCGCAATGCGCCGAAGCCGGTGATTGCGCGCGTTAACGGCTACGCCATCGGCGGCGGCAACGTGCTGGTCACGCTCTGCGATCTGGCGATTGCCGCAGACACCGCCATCTTCGGCCAGGTTGGCCCCAAGATGGGCTCGGTCGATCCGGGCTTTGGCACCGCGCTGCTGTCCCGCGTGGTGGGTGAGAAAAAAGCGCGCGAAATCTGGTTCATGTGCCGCCGCTACTCGGCCGCCGACGCGCTCGCCATGGGCCTTATCAACAAGGTGGTGCCGATGGCTGATCTCGACGCCGAAGTCCGCGCCTGGTGCGACGAACTGCTGGACCGCAGCCCGACCGCGCTGTCGATCGCCAAGCGCTCCTTCAACGCTGATTCCGACAACATCTACGGCATCGGCGCGATGGGCTTCCAGGCGCTGAAAATGTACTACGCAAGCGACGAATCCAAGGAAGGCGTGAAGGCGCTGATGGAAAAGCGCAAGCCGGACTTCCGTAACCCGAAGCCTTAACCCCTGACTGGAGATCCCCGTGAATAAAACCCGACATTTGCTCTGCGCGCTCGGCCTGGCCGGCGCAAGTTATGCCGCGCTGGCGCAAGC
>Ga0255097_1000291_pt1 | contig 22993 bp, 29 predicted proteins | sample Colum_Atlam_RepB_2_FD_188436 | JGI IMG/M metagenome (GOLD analysis project Ga0255097, IMG submission 188436) | Freshwater microbial communities from Columbia River, Oregon, United States - Colum_Atlam_RepB_8d | ecosystem: Environmental > Aquatic > Freshwater > River | place: USA: Oregon...
CTGTTCATCCTGATCGCCAGGCCGCCGGCGATCAGGATGAACAGCGAGATCACCCAGGCGAAGATCGGGCGATCGATGAAGAAACGGGCCATGGCTTGCGAACCTCTGGAGGAACCGCCGCCCGCGCCGGGCCGGACCCGGTACGGGCGGCGGTTGGTGATCTACGTTGGGGCTATGCCGCCTCGATGGCCGGCGTCACCCCTGGGGCCGCCCGGTCGGAGCGGACGGTTTCAGGACATCCGCTAGGGCGTCTTCGGCGGCGGTTCGGTGGCCGCGACCTGCGCGCCCGGCCAGGCCACGGGCTTCACGTCGGCCCCCGGCTGCACGCGCTGCAGTCCATCCACCACGATGCGCTCGCCGGCGGCGAGGCCGGAGGCGATGACCCACTGGTCGCCATGGGCGGCGCTGACCTGCACCGCGCGGCGCTCGGCCTTGCCGTCCTTCACCACCCAGACGCTGGCACCGTCGCCGGCGCGCACTACCGCCTGCTGCGGCACCGTGATGGCGTCGCGCGCCACCGCCTGCTGCAGGCGGGCGCGCACGTACATGCCCGGCAGCAGGCTGCGGTCCGGGTTGGGCACCTCGGCGCGCAGCGCGATGGTGCCGGTGCCCTCGTCGACGCTGACCTCGCTGAACAGCAGGCGGCCCGGCAGCGGATGCTCGCGGCCGTCCTCGGTGAGGATCGTCACCTGCGCCGCGCCATCCTCGGCCGCGCTGCCGCTTTCCAGTGCGCGCTTCAGGCGCAGGGCGTCGCTGCTGGACTGGGTCAGGTTCACGTAGACCGGGTCGATCTGCTGCACCGTGGCCAGCGGCGTGGCCTCGTTCTGGCCCACCAGGGCACCTTCGGTGACCGCCGCACGGCCGATGCGGCCGCGGATCGGTGCCGTGACGGTGGCATAGCCCAGGTTCAGGCTGGCGGTTTCCAGCGCCGCCTCGGCCAGGTTCACGTCGGCCTGGGCCAGTTCCCGGGCGGCCACGGCGTCGTCGTATTCCTGCTGGCTGATGGCGCGGGTCTCCACCAGGGAGGCATAGCGCTCGGCCTTGAGCCGGGCCAGCTTCAGCGTGGCCTGGGCGCGCGACAGGCTGGCCCGGGCACTGGCCTGGGCGGCGCGCAGCGGCGCGGGGTCGATCTGGAACAGGCGATCGCCGGCCCTCACCTCGCTGCCTTCCTCGAACTCGCGCTTCAGCACGATGCCGGCCGCCCGCGCCCGGACCTCGGCCACCCGGGAGGCCTCGACCCGGCCCGGCAGTTCCGCCACCAGGGGAATGGCACTGGCGGCCACGGTCAGCACGCCCACTTCCGGGGCTGCCGGTGCCGGGGGTGCCTCGGCCCGGGTGCAGGCCGCCAGGGCGCTGATTGCGAACGCGGCCATCCCTACTGCAAACGGAGTGGTGCGGAGAAGACGGGGACCTTTCATGATGCGCACTTGGGGACTGGGGGGACAGGGCCATTATATTCATTCATGAATGAATGTAAAATGACGATCCCTGCCCGTTGTACAGCCGCAACAGGGAGGGGCCCGCCCGCCAGCCGGGGCCGGGACCCTGTGGCGAGCCGTGATCGAGGATTGAAGGCCGATGGCCAAGCGCAGCAAGGAAGAGGCACTGGAAACCCGCGAACGCATCCTGGATGCCGCGGTCCAGGTCTTTCACGCCCGGGGGGTATCGCGCCCCTCGCTGTCCGACGTGGCCGAACTGGCGGGCGTGACCCGCGGCGCGGTCTACGGCCACTTCAAGAACAAGGCCGACCTGTTCGACGCCCTCTGCGAGCGCGTGCGCCTGCCCACCGAGGTGGTCTGCGAGGGCCGCCAGATGATCCAGGAGGACGATCCGCTGGGCGAACTGCGCATCACCTGGCTGGTGGTGCTGTACAACGCCGTGGGCGACTGGCAGCCGATCCTCGACATCATCTTCCACCGCTGCGAGATCGTGGAGGAGAGCGGCGGCATCCGCGAACGCCTGCTGGCCGGCCACGCCGAGGCCGCCGAGCAGATCAAGGGTCTGCTGACCCGGGCCGTGGCGCAGGGGCAGCTTTCACCGAACCTGGACATCCCGCTGGCCGCGGTGATGGCGCACGGCACCCTGGCCGGCCTGCTCAGCAACTGGCTGCTGTCGCCGCAGTCCTTCGACCTGGCCGAGCACATGGAGCGCTGCGTGGACGTGGTGATCGAGACGCTGCGCAACAACAAGGCCCTGCAGAAGCCGGACTGACGCCGGCCTCACGTTGCAGCGCGGCGCGGACCACGGCAGCATTCCGCGCCATGGAACCCAACCAAGCTCTCGACATCGTCCGCGCGCTCGCCGCCGGCACCGATCCCGCCACCGGCGAAGTCTTTCCCTCCGACAGCCCCTACCAGCAGCCGGACGTGATCCGGGCGCTGACCGTCGCCGTCACCGCGCTGCAGCAGGCCGCCAACGCCGCGCGCAAGCACCAGAAGCTGCCCGCCGCCACCGGCAAGCCCTGGACTCCCGAGGAAGACCAGGCCCTGGTCGCCGCCTTCGACTCCGGCAGCACCCCCAAGCAGCTCGCCGCCGCGCACGAACGCACCAACGGCGCCGTGCGCTCGCGGCTGATGAAGCTGGGCAAGCTCGACCTGCGCTAGCGCTCGCGCCGCGCGTAGCGGTCATGCACCGTAGTGCTGATGAAGGTGGCCAGGCCGCGGCCGCGCCTGGCCAGCCGCTTCATCTGCGTGATGTTGTGCGCGCCGGCGCTGGCGTCCGTATAGAGATAGACGGAGCCGTTGGAGAAGCGCACGCGGATGCAGCCCTCGCCGGCCTCGTAGGCCTTGATGCCGGAATGGCCGCCGAGGTTGGCGTAGCGCTCCATCGCCGCATCCCTCAATCCACCCGGAAGCGCATCTCCCCGATCAGCTGCCCGCCGTCGGTGATCACTTGCACCTTCCAGTCGCCGGCGCTGTCGGCCGGGAACCCGGTCTTGCGCGTCCAGGCGCGGTAGCCCTGCTCGCGGCCGCCCTCGATGTGCAGCGGGATACGCTCCACCTCCTCGCCCTCGTGCACCCAGCGGTGGAAGACCTGCTCGCGCAGGCCGCGCGGCGCGCGGATCGCGCTGTAGGCGTAGAGCCCGCCGGCGTTGAGGTCGGCCGCGCTGATCTCGCGCAGCGGCGCGCCCGGCTCGCGCGCCGGTTCGTCCACTTCCCGGCTGATCACTCCCTGGTTGATCCACAGCGTCACCGGCGGCACCCAGGGGCCGTAGAGCCAGGCCAGCATTCCGAGGCCCGCCGCGCCGGCGAAGGACGCCAGCCAGTGCCGCAGCTTGCGCTGCGGGATCAGCTGCACCAGGCTCGGCACCGCCAGCACCGCCACCGCCGCCGCCGCCCAGGCGAGGGTCTCGGTGGTGGTCAGGTGCACGAAGGTGGGCAGCAGGATCAGCGTGGCCACGTAGACCGACAGCGCGTGGTAGGCCAGGAACACCGAAGGGCGGCCGGTCATCCGGTGGTGGTAGACCGGATCCCAGCAGGACGCCAGCGCCGCCAGCAACACCGCCGCCGTGAACAGCGCCTGCACCGAGGTCCAGGTGGTGGTATGCAGCAGGAAGGGCAGCGAGAAGAAGAAGGTTTCCTGGTGGATGCCCTGCGTGACGAAACGCAGCAGCCAGGGCGAGGCATGGCCCCATTGCGGCCGCAGCCGCGCCAGCCACTGGCCCAGCGTGCCCTCGGCCAGGATCATCAGCCAGCCCAGCAGCAGGAAGCCCGCCAGCCACAGGCCCATGACCTCCTGCCGGTTGATCAGGAAGAAGCTGCCCACGCCCAGCGCGAAGTTGGCCGGGGCCCACCAGCGGCGGCAACGCCACAGCCAGCGTTCCAGCCGCGGTGCGGAGGGAGAGGGTGCGGCAGGGGCAGGGGTGGAAACGTCGGTCATCGTCGAAGTGTAGCGGGCAACGGCGCCGCGCCTGTGGGCCCACCAGCATCCCGGTGTAAGCTGAACCCCGACTGACTCCAGGGGCGACGATGAACACGCAGGCCGTACCGGCACAGGGCTTCAAGTACTACGACTTCCTGCTCGGCGGCATGGTCGCGGTGCTGCTCTGCTCCAACCTGATCGGGCCGGGCAAGGTCTGCACCGTCACGCTGCCCTTCATCGGCGAGTTCGCCTTCGGTGCCGGCAACCTGTTCTTCCCCATCGGCTACATCTTCGGCGACGTGCTCACCGAGGTCTACGGCTATGCCCGCGCCCGCCGCGCCATCTGGGCCGGCTTCGCCGCCATGCTGTTCGCCACGCTGATGTCCGCCATCGTCGTCGGCATGACGCCCAGCCCCCACGAGCCCTGGAACGCCACCCTGCAGCCGGCGCTGGAAGTGGTGTTCGGCAATACCTGGCGCATCGTGGCCGCCAGCATGCTGGCCTACTGGGCCGGCGACTTCGTCAACTCCTACGTCATGGCGCGCATGAAGGTGCGCTTCGGCGGCCGCCACCTGTGGATGCGCACCATCGGCAGCACCTTCTGCGGCCAGGGCGTGGATTCGCTGATCTTCTACCCGCTAGCCTTCTACGGCATCTGGACCAACGACGCCCTGCTCGCCGTGATCGCCTTCAACTTCGCCTTCAAGCTCGGCGTGGAAGTGGCGATGACGCCGCTGACCTACTTCGTGGTGAACCGCCTGAAGAAGGCCGAGGGCGTGGATACCTTCGATACCGACACCGACTTCACGCCGTTCTCGCTGAAGGACGAGGGCGTGAACCGGCGGTGAGCGGACGGACAAGGAAACCGCGCCTGGCGACACTCTTCCTGCCGGTCATCCCGACTTCGCCACCCCGTCTACTGGGCGTTCCGCCCAAGGCCCGACAGCGCATCCGGCACCACCCGGCCGCGCGGCAGCAATGACCCCCGCGGCTGCCCTCCGCTCAGGCGGGCATCGCCTGCCTGAAGCGCCGCGCGTTCGCGGCGAGCTGCTGCCTGGTTCCCGCTTCCTGCTCCGCGCAGTCCACGCGCAGCTCGGGATCGCCGAAGGGCTTCCGGATGAAGCCGCAGAAGTGCGGCTTGTCGCGGTCACCGCTGGCATGGGGCTGGAAGAAGCGGCAGCCCAGGCAGGTGCGCGGCCCGCTGGCCAGGCCCTGCTGCTGCGCCTCGAACACCAGCAGCTGCGTGATGCGCAGCAGCGCCCCCAGGTCCTCGGCACCCAGGCGCTTGAGCAGGGCCGCCATGCCGCCGTCACCGCCCAGCAGCTCCTGCGCCAGGGCCTTGCCCTGGGCGCTCAGGCGGATGATGGCCGCGCGCCCATCCGCCGGGTCCGGCAGGCGCTCGATCCAGCCCTTGGCCTCCAGCGCCTTCAGCGAGTCGCTGAGGCTGGCAGCCGAGATGCCCAGGCGCTCCGCCAGCTGCCGTGCCCGCTGGCCGCCAGGAACGCTTTCCAGCACGCGCAGCACCGCCGCCTGCGTGGGCGGCAGGTCCTTGCGCCAGGACTGCGCGCGGACCAGCGAGGCGAGCTGGTCCAGCCCCGCCGCTGCCTGTCGCCGCTGGTCGCTGCTGGTAGCCATGCCTACTAAAATAGGAGTCCTAGCTAAATACTTCAAGCGCGGAAGTCCTGTCGCCGCACCGGCCCGCCGCCGTCGGCAACGGCGGCGGATCCTAGGTCGCCGGCTCCAGCAGCGAGGCCGCGATCCAGCCCTGGCGGCCGTCGCCGATGGCGATCTCCTGCCAAGCACGGCCGTCGATCTCCTGCGCATCGCCCAGCAGCTTCACCTCGGTCCCGCGCTGCAGGGTGAAGAGCCTGTGCTGGCCGGGACTGTTGCGCACCACTGCGCTGCTGGCCGCGACGTAGGCATGCGGAGCACGCTTGGGAACCTCCGGTTCCGCCTGCGCGACCTCCCGCGCGGCCGGCTTCTGCGCGGTGCGGGCGGTACGCAAGGCCAAGCGCTGCAGGCGGACAAGGTCCAGCTTGAGCCCGGCGAGTTCGGCCTCCGCCGCCCGGTGGCTGGCCGCCTGGCGATCCAGCAGCACGGCCTGCGTGGCGATCACGCCCGCGGCCGCAATGCTCGCTGCGGTGGCGACGATACCCAGCCGCTGCAGCAAGCGGCTGCGCGCCTTCTGAAAGAATTCGTCGCGGATGCCGCCGATCTCGCGCCAGAGCAGCGCGACCAGAAGCGCGGCAGCAACGACCGTGGCAATGGCAAACAGCATGGCCATGGTTTCCCCTCCCTGGATCCCCCCGCCGATCTTATACGGACAGGCTCGATGGCGCCGCAAGGATAAATCTCCCCTACGGAGCCGAGCGGAGCATCGGGCATTTTTCCAAGCCCGCTTGGCCGGCGAATCGGCGCTCAACCCGGCACGCCACCCGCGGCCTCAGGCGGCTCCATGAAAACGGCGATGCAATTCCCGCAGCGGCCCTACCAGTTCCGGCACGGGCCCTTCCACCGCCAGCCCCGGCACCAGCTCGCCAATGCGCAGGAAGCGGATGGGAGCGTCCGGTACGCCCCAGGCGCCCAGCCACTGCCCGAGTTGTCCGGCGGAGCTGATGTAGACGATGCGCCCCAGCCCGACCCAGCCATGCGCCGCGGCGCACATCGGGCAATGCTCGGTCGAGGTGTAGACCGTGGCCCCCTTCCTGGCTTCCGGACTCAGGTTCGCCGCGGCCCAGCGCGCGATCTCGAACTCCGGGTGGCGGGTGTGGTCGCCGCCCCCGACGCGGTTGCGGTCCTCGAACAGGATGCGTCCGTCCGCGGCGACCAGCACCGACCCGAAGGGCTGGTCGCCGGCCGCCAGCGCCTCCTCCGCCAGCTCCACGCAGCGGCGCAGGTATTTCATCTCCGAATCCTCGACCATGCCGGATGCTCCCGTCGTCTGTATCGGCGCGGAGTATAGGAGCGGCAGGAGCGGATGCGGTCCGCCCCGGCCGCCGGCGTCGCCGCCTTACTTGCGCAGCGAGTCCAGCGTCTCCTGGTTCCGCACCACGGCCTGCGCGCGCTGGTAGCTCTCGATCAGCAGCCGGTACGGCGGGAACACCGCCGCATAGGCCTCGGCCCACTGCGGCGCGTCGTCGCGGTTCCAGGTCCGCTGGATCTCCGAGCAGACGGCGGCGGTATCCATCGGCACCACGCCGGCCTGCACCACGCGCGCCAGCGTGATCTCCTGGGCCATCTTGGAGTAGGTGCCCGAGGCATCCACCACCGCGAACACCTGATAGCCCTCGGCCACCGCGGCGATGCTGGGGAAGGCCATGCAGACGCTGGTGATGGTGCCGGCGATGATCAGTTGCTTCCGGCCGGTGACCTTCACCGCGGCGACGAAGTCCGGGTTGTCCCAGGCGTTGATCTCGCCGCGGCGGGCGACGTACTGCGCATGCGGGGCGTACTGGTGGATCTCCGGGATCAGCGGCCCATTGGGGCCCTGCGGCACGGAGGCGGTGGTGATCACCGGCATCTTCGCCAGCGTCGCTACCTTGGCCAGCGTGGCGGCGTTGCTGCGCACCTCGGTGAAGGGCATGTCCTGAATGGTCTGGAACAGGCCGCTCTGGTGATCGATCAGCAGCATCGCGGCATGCGCGGGATCGATGATCGGCCGGCCGCCGTTGAAGTTGGCGGGAGTGCTCATGGGATTCTCTCCTTCGGTGGGGGCGGCGCCCGAGCGGGCGCCGCCGGTCGACGTGCTTACGATTTCGCCGTCAGCGCGTCGTAGCTGGTGATGAGGTTGCGGTAGTCGGGAATGTGCGCCGAGAACAGCGCGGCCAGGCCCGGGATATCGTTGCGCCAGTCGCGGTGCAGTTCGCAGGCCGCGCCGAACCAGGTCATCAGCTGCGCACCGGCCTGCGACATGCGGTCCCAGGCGGAGTGGCGCGTGATCTCGTTGAAGGTGCCCGAGGCATCGGTGACCACGAACACCTCGTAGCCCTCTTCCAGCGCCGACAGCGCGGGGAAGGCCACGCAGACCTCGGTCACCACGCCGGCGATGATCAGTTGCTTCTTGCCGGTGGCCTTCACCGCCTTGACGAAGTCCTCGTTGTCCCAGGCATTGATGTTGCCGGGGCGGGCGATGTAGGGCGCGTCCGGGAACATCTGCTTCAGTTCCGGCACCAGCGGGCCGTTGGGGCCGGTCTCGAAGCTGGTGGTCAGGATGGTCGGCAGCTTGAAGTACCTGGCGAGGTCGGCCAGCGCCAGCACGTTGTTCTTGAACTTGTCGGGATCGATGTCGCGCACCAGCGACAGCAGGCCGGCCTGGTGGTCCACCAGCAGCACGGCGGCGTTGTTCTTGTCGAGGCGGACGTAGGGTTTGCTCATGGAGTGACTCCTGGGTGTGGGATGAAGCGATGACAAAGAAAAGCCCCGGGACCGCATCGGTCCCGGGGCCGGGGTTACGCCGTCGCCGGCGCGATCTTTCCGAAGTTGCCGCTGTTGAAGTCCTCGATCGCCTCGGCGATCTGGCCTTCCGTGTTCATCACGAAGGGGCCGTAGCCGCGGATCGGCTCGTTCAGCGGCTCGCCGCTGAGCAGCAGCAGCGAAGCCTCGTTGTTGGCCTCCAGCAGCACGCCGGCGCCTTCACGGTCCAGCACCACCAACTGGCCTTCGCGGGCGATCTCCGCGCCGTTGACCTCGACGGTGCCGCGCAGCACCACCAGGGCCAGCGTGCGGCCGGCGGCCACCGGCAGGCGGACGATGCCGCGGGCGTTCAGGCGCAGGTCCCAGACGTCCATCGGGCTGAAGGTCCGCGCCGGTCCCTTGCGGTCGCCGTACGCACCGGCGATCACGCGGACGCGGCCGGCGCCCTCGGGCAGTTCCACCGCCGGGATGTCGCGGTCCAGCAGGGTCTGGTAGCCGGGCGCGGTCATCTTGTCCCTGGCCGGCAGGTTGACCCAGAGCTGCACCATCTCCAGCGTGCCGCCGCTCTTGGCGAAGGCCTCGGAATGGAACTCCTCGTGCAGGATTCCGGACCCGGCGGTCATCCACTGAACGTCGCCGGGGCCGATACGGCCGCCGGCACCGGTGGAATCGCGGTGCTCCAACTCGCCCTGGTAGACGATGGTCACGGTCTCGAAACCGCGGTGCGGGTGCTCGCCGACGCCGCGGCGGTGCGCGGTGGGCGCGAACGGCGCCGGGCCGGCGTAATCCAGCAGCAGGAAGGGGCTCAGCTGCTCCCCATGGCTCTGGTAGGAGAACAGCGAGCGCACCGGAAAGCCGTCGCCGACCCAGTGCCGGCCCGGGGTGCTGTAGACGCCAAGGATCTTCTTCATGACCTTTCTCCGCTTTCGGGCCTCGGCGAGGCCCTTTTCGATGGCGGACAAGGTAGATCCGGGACGCTGGCCCCGGTAGACGGCAATTTCTATACTCAGCGTTCCATATTCAGAACGATGAGTGGGCGATGCAGGACCTGAACGATCTCTATTTCTACGCCCAGGTGGTGGATCACGGCGGCTTCGCGCCGGCCGGCCGGGCCCTGGGCCAGCCCAAGTCCAAGCTCAGCCGGCGTATCGCGCTGCTCGAGGACCGGCTCGGCGTGCGCCTGATCCAGCGCTCCTCGCGGCGCTTCTCGGTGACCGAGATCGGGCAGACCTACTACGCGCACTGCAAGGCCATGCTGGTGGAGGCGGAGGCGGCGCAGGATTCCGTGGCGATGACGCGCTCGGACCCTTGCGGCGTGGTGCGCCTGAGCTGCCCGGTGGCCCTGCTGCACACGCGCGTGGGCACGATGCTGGCCGATTTCATGCTGCAGAACCCGCGCGTGGAGCTGCACGTGGAAGCGACCAACCGCCGCGTCGACGTGATCGCCGAAGGCTTCGACGTCGCCATCCGCGTGCGCTATCCGCCGCTGGAGGACAGCGACCTGGTGCTGAAGATACTGGCGCAGCGCAGCCAGTGCCTGGTGGCGAGCCCGTCGCTGCTGCAGCGCCAGGGGCCGGTGGCGGCACCGCCCGAACTGCACCGCTTGCCGACGCTGGACCTGGGCCCCGCGAAGCCCGACCACGTCTGGCGCCTGATCGGCCCCGGCGGCAGCGAGGCCGCCATCCATCACCACCCGCGCCTGGTCACCGACGACATGGTCGCCCTGCGCACCGCCGCCATCGCCGGCGTCGGCATCGTGCAGTTGCCGACGCTGGTGGTGATCGACGAAATCCGCGCCGGCCGGCTCGCGCAGGTGCTGCCCGGATGGGCGCCGAAGAAGCACGTCATCCACGCGGTATACCCGTCGAAGCGCGGACTGCTGCCGTCGGTGCGCGCGCTGCTGGACTTCCTCGCGCAGCGCTTCGACGCGCTGCACGAGGACTGAAGGCGCTCAGCCGCTGAAGGCCGTCAGGTCCTGCGGCTCGATGCCATTGGCCTGGCAGTAGGCCAGGTAGCGCTGCATCGAGGTCTTCCAGTTCTCGATGGCGATGACGCGATCCTCCTGGTCCAGGTAGACCAGTTCGCCGACGATGATGTTGAGCGCCAGGACCTCGCCGCCCTCCGGCATCGCCACCGGCGTGTGCTCGGTGGACGCGGTCTCGTACACCACGCTGCCCGGCGTGGCGACCCAGTCGTGCTCGCGGTACTTCCACTGGCCGCTGAGCGTGTAGACGATCACCGTGCCGGTGTGGTGATGGCGCGGCATCTGCATGCCGCCCGGCGCCTTGAGCAGCACGACCATCTCGCCGCGCACCGGATCCAGCTTGATGTACTTGAGCAGCACGTCCGGGCTGTAGGGCGTGAACGGCACCCAGGGCAGGGATTCGACGTCGATCAGGCCGGTGTTCACGGTTTCGTACATCATCATGAGGTTTCTCCTTGGTCGGTCATCATCGAGGGATTCATGCTTTCTTCCTCAGGCGGCGGCGCAGGGGATATCCGCGGGCAGGCCGAACTGCTCCTCGAGCTCGGCCATGGCGTCGGCCATGTACATGGCCAGTCGCTGCAGGTGCGGCAGGCTGTCGCGGCAGCCGAGCAGGCCGAAGTTGAGGCTTCCGGCGTAGCTGGTGCAGGTGATGTTGAGCGCCTGGCCATGGGCGGCGATCGATACCGGGTACATCGCCTCCAGCCGGGCATCGCCCAGGAACAGCCGGCCGGCCGGTCCCGGCACGTTGGATACCGTGACGTTGAAGAACGGACGCGTGCGGCCCGTCAGGCCCGCCAGCGTCTGCAGCGCGAATGGCGCGGCGAACAGGCTGCTGTACAGGGCCTGAGCGTCCGTCGTCATCGTGCGCAGGTGATCCTTGGCGCGCTGCGTGCCTTCGCGGATCGCCGCCAGCCTGGCGGCCGGGTCGGCGATGTCGGTGCCCAGGCGCGCGAGCATCAGGCTCACGGCGTTGCCGTCGGTCGCGTCGCCAGGGGGGCGCATGCTCACCGGAATCGCCGCCACCAGCGGCTGGGCCGGCAGCGCGTTGGCGTCCTTGAGGAAGCGACGCAGGGCCGCGCTGCACAGGGCCAGCACCACGTCATTGAGCGTCGCCTCGGCGGCGCGCGCCAGGCGCTTGATGCGCGCGATCTCGAACTGTTGCGTCGCCAGGCGCCGCTGCCCGGTGACGCGGCCGTTGAGCGGCGAGCGCGGGGCCGCATAAGGAGCGACCAGCGCGCCCGCCTCGCGGCCGGCTTGCCCCACCATGCGCGCCAGCCCCTGCAGGGCCCCGGCGGCAGTGGCGGCCCGCCGTTGCAGGGCTCTGGGCGCAGTGGGCGCGGGTGGTGGCATTCGCGCCTGCGCAGCCCAGGGCGGCACGAGGGGGCCGTGCGGATTCTCCGCCAGCGCCTGCATCAGCAGGCGCATGGTGGTGACACCGTCCACCAGCGCATGGTGGATCTTGGTGTAGAGGGCGAAGCGGTGGTTCTCCAGCCCCTCGATGACGTGGCATTCCCACAGCGGGCGGCGACGGTTGAGGCGATGGCTGTGCAGCCGCGACACCAGCACGCCCAGTTCGCGCTCGCCGCCGGGTTGCGGCAGCGCCAGATGCCGCACGTGGTAGTCCAGGTCCACGTCGTGATCCTCTTCCCAGGCCGGAGCCAGGCGCGACAGCGCCGACGGCCGCAGCCGCAGGTTCCAGGGCGCCGCCAGCTCGCGCGGAGCCTTCAGTTCCGCCACCAGGCGGCGCAGGTAATCCGGCCCCGCGTCGGCCGGCAGCGAGAAGATCTGCAGCCCGGCGACGTGCATGGGGGTGTCGTGGCTTTCCATGTGAAGGAAGGCCGCATCGATGGCGGGAATCTTCTGGGTCGGTGGGTACTGCTCGGCCGCGCGGTCACGGGGTTTTCATGAAGGGCAGCGGCCGCGCGGCGAGCGCGCGGGCCGCACCGGGGAGCAGGCGCTTGAGGTGATAGCCGATCCAGGCCTCCGGCGTGACCGGCACCAGCGCCGCGTTGTCTTCCACCGCCTGCACGATGGCCTGGGCCACCCGGGAGGGCGGATAGTTGCGCCTGCGGTAGAAATCCACGGCACCGGCCTGCCAGGGCGCCGCGCTGCCCTCGGCCGTGGTGGTGGCGATGATGTTGGTGCTCACGATGCCCGGACAGATGGCGCTGACGCCGACCCCCTTGTCCGCCAGGTCCGCGCGCAACGATTCGGAGAAGCCGATGACCGCGGATTTCGACGCGGCATACACCGGCATTTCCGGCGAAGCGAAGTAGCCCGCCATGGAGGCGATGTTGACGACATGCCCCTGGCGCCGGGCGATCATCGCCGGCAGGAACAGCTTGCAGCCCAGCATCACCCCGCGGACATTGACCGCCCAGACCCGGTCCCAGGTCGCCGGCGTGGTGCCGAGGAAGCGCCCCGCGGCGCCGATGCCGGCGTTGTTGACCAGCACGTCCACGGCGTCATGGCGCTGGTGCACCACCTTCGCCAGGGCGTTCATGGCGTCCTCGTCGGAGACGTCGGCCGGGTAGGTTTCGCAGCGGCCGCCGGCCTGGGCGATCGACGCCTGCGTCTCCGCCAGCCCGCTTTCGCCGAGGCCGGTGGCGATGACCCGCGCACCGCGCGCCGCGAAGGCCTGCGCGGCAGCGCGGCCGATGCCGCTGCCCGCGCCGGTCACCAGCACGACGCGCTTCTCGAAGCGCTTCATGCCGGAACTCCTTCACGCTTGCGGGCACGCGGCGCGGCCTTTGCCGCGGGCCACCAGCCCTTGCGGCGCGCCAGCTGGCAATGCGGCACCTCGTCGTCGAGCCAGTAGGCATCGTCGGCCGTCACCACCAGGATCTCCTCCCACTTGGCACCGACGCGGTAGTTGGGCGTGGCCAGGTGCGGCTCCACCGCCCACAGTCCCGGCGAGGGCGCATGGTCGGATTCCGGCCCGTCGTTCCACAGCGGCGACTCGAACCAGCGCGGCGCCAGCCGGGCCAGCGCCGACTTGCCCAGCACGTAGACATAGCTCGGCAGGCCGAAACCCATCACGCGAAAGCGCTGCAGGAACCGCTGCGCGCGCGAATGCCCGTAGCGGAACACCCGGTGCGCCAGCACGCGCTCGGGATAGGCGCGGTGGACATTCAGCAGGCCATGCGAGGCCAACAGGCCGTCCAGGTCGCGGTAGATCTGGCGGAAGGCCTTGCGCGCGCGCACCGATTGCAGGATGAAGTCGCGCGCCTCCATCAGCACCTGCTGCAGCCGGTCCACTTCCTCGTTGCCGCCGAGGCTGGTGGAAAACCCGATGTCGGCGGTGTAGCCCTCGCGGATGGGCGCGATGTCCAGGATCACCGGCATGCCCTTCTCCAGGCGGCGGTCGCTCGGCAGGAAGTCCTGGTCGCGGCGGATGTCGCGGAATGCGGTTCGGTCGCCGAACCAGGCGAAGGGCTCGTGGAACATCTGGTCGATGCCCCGCTCCGTCAGGTAGCTCTTCATCAGCGCGCAGGCTTCGAGTTCCGTCATGCCGGGACGCAGTTGCGCCTCGACGGCCTGCACACAGTCGTAGGCGAGTCTTTGCGTGGCGCGAAAGCCCTGCAGCTCCGCGAGATCGAACCGGTCGAATTTCATGAGGCGCTCCACCCATTGGGGAAATCGAGGCGCCATCATCGGCAGGGGGCCTTCCTGCCTCTTGTCATTTTCTGCCAAGATGCTGTCATGGATGGCCAGCCATGACCGCCGCCGTCACGCGGATGCCGGCACGCTACTTCGCGATGCTCTGCGACCTGCTCAAGGATCGCGGCTTCGACGTGGACGCCATCCTTCATGCCGCCGGCATCTGGCCCACGCAGATCTATGGGCCCGATGCCACGATCACGGTTCCGCAGCTGGAAAGCCTGGTCGCCGAGGTCCATCGCGTGACCGGCAGGACCGATCTCAGCTTCGAGATGGGCCGCGGGATCAAGCTCAGCAGCCACGAGATCCTCGGCTACGGCATCCTGACCAGCCCCACGATCGACTACGCCGCGCAGCTCGCCGCGCGCTACTACCGGCTGATCACCCCGACCTTCCGGATGCAGTACGTCCGCGACCGCGAGCAGGCCGAGCTGCGCTTCCAGCCTGTCGTGAACCTGTCGCCTGCCGCGCTGCAGTTCATGCTGGAGGTGGTGGTGGTCAGCACCCACGAGCAGGTGAAGGGGCTCGCCGGTCCCGCGCTGACGGGTTACGACATCCACGTCTCCTACGCCGAGCCCGGCAACGTCGCGCGGTACCGCGAACTGCGTCCGGCCCGCTTCCATTTCGGTTCCGAGCCCCTGCCCGGGGCGCGGATGGTGCTGGACATCGGCACGGTGGCGCAGAACCTGCCGATGGCCGACGCCAATGCGCTCAAGATGGCGGAGGCCCGCTGCGAACAGCTGCTGCGCAACGCCACCCAGTCGGGCCTGATGACGGAGTGGGTCACGATGATGCTGCGCGAGTCGCAGGAGGGCGTGCCCTCCCTGGCGGACCTCGCCCGCCTGGTCAACCAATCGGTGCGCAGCCTGGACCGGCAGCTGGGACGCGAGGGCAGCCGCTTCCTGGAGATTTCCAAGCGCGTGCGCCACGAGAAGGCCTGCGCGCTGCTGCGTGGCGGCGAGCTCAGCGTCACGCAGATCGCCTACCAGCTCGGCTACCGCGACGTGGCCAACTTCACCCGCGCCTTCAAGCGCGACAGCGGCATCAGCCCCAGCAGCTTCCGCGAAAGCCGCGAAGACGCCTGAGCATCCGGCCTCAGGCCGCCGCCGGCGGGCGGTGCACGATCAGCGGCCCCTTGAAGGCCTCCATCACCGCCGCGGCGGGCAGGCCCGCCGCCAGCAGCTGCGCCATCGCGTTCATGTACTGCGTGATGTGGCGGAAGTACTTGAGGTAGCCCCTGCAGAGGTAGTTCCAGCCCGGCTCCCCGTCAGGCGAGTCGAGGAAGCGGTTCTTCGGGCATTCGCCATGGCAGGCGAAGCGGTAGTCGCAGCCGCGGCAGATGCCGGGCAGCGCCTCTTTGGTCATTTCCCCACTTCGTGTTGTCATTTTCTGCCAGACTGCGGGCCGGACGCGGCGCACGGCGGCTGTCGCCGCCGGCGAGCAGGATCAAGGAGGCTTCCCGAGCAGGTGCCCGGGAATCGCAGCGGATCGGACCCGTTCCGCTGGTCAGAAGAAGCGAGGCGAATCGGCCGCTCAATGCCCCAGCATGAGCTGCACCTGCAGCTCGCCGACCAGGAAGCCCAGCACCGCGCCGACGGCGATCAGCTTCCACTCGTCCTGCTCGAACACCGGCCGCAGCACGCCCTCGAATTCCTCGGGCGTCATCTGCTTCATGCGGCTGACCAGGGTGTTGCGGATGTCCATCGCCTCGTTGGCGTAGGGCTCCACCCGCTTGAGCGCCACCGGCAGGCGCTCGATCAGCTTGGCGGCGATGTCCTGCTTCATGTTCTGGTAGCGCTCGCTGCCCACCGCGAACACCACCAGCGGCTGCGCGACGCCGGCCTGCTCGTCCACCATGTCGTGCACGTGCTTCTGCACCATGGCGAAGAGCTTGTCCGACAGCGGGCCGCGCAGCGCGGCCTCGAAGATGTTGGCGGCGGTCAGCACCTCCTCGGCGACCAGGGCGCCGTACTCGGCGGCTACCTCCTGCTGGCGCTTCAGGAACAGGCCCTGCCAGGTGAACAGGCCCAGGTAGCGCTTCGGCTCGCGCGGACGGAACACCATCTTCAGCGCCATCCAGTCGGAGAACCAGCCGACGAAGCCGCCGAACAGCGGCATGATCCAGGGCGAGTGGGTCAGCGCCCAGGCCACCGCCTGGATGCAGCCGATGCCGAATCCGAAGTAGATGCCGGAATTGCGGATGAAGGCGAACTCGCCGCGGCCGGCCTGCTGGAAGATGCGGTTGAGCAATTCCTTGTCGCGCGTCAGGGTGTTGACCATCATGTCGCGCAGGTCGAAGACGCCGCCGATGTTGCCCTGCAGCTCGCGCATCATCTGCTCGACCACTGCCGGAGCCTCGGTCTGGATGCGCTGGATCAGCTTCTTACGCACCACCAGCGGCAAAGACTCCCACAGGCCCTGGCGGTGCGTGCCCATCACCTCGCGGGTGATTTCCTCCACCGCGTTGAGCAGGGGCTGCTGGATTTCCGCGGCAACGCGCTTCGGGTCGATCTTGCCGACGATCTCGTCGGGCTTCAGCAGCCGCCGCGTCAGCGTGTCGCACATGATGCCGGCCATGATGCCGGCCTTGCCGGGGATGATGCCCTGCCAACCGAGATAGGGCGGCATGCCGACGAACTTCAGCGGATGGAACATCATGCGGATCGCGAGGATCTTGGTGACGTAGCCGATCAGCGCGGCGATCACCGGCATCGCGCAATACATCATCCAGTTCTGCTGGAGGTCCGCCGCGATCTCGCCATAGCTGAGCATGCCCGTTCTCCCCTGTAGACCTACAAAGGACCGCCCCCGCAACGCTCTACCGCCGGGGCTAGGTTAGCTCGCATCGGCGGCCGGCGACAGTCCGGCCCCTACGGCATCCGGACTACGCGCGCCGCCGGGCCGGCTGGCATGGTGGCCCCACCTGCCCAAGCCAAGCCCTGGCATCGGAGCCCGCATGACGGAACTGCAAAGGCTGCTCGCCCTGGAGGAGATCAAGGCGCTGAAGGCGCGCTACTTCCGCGGCGTGGACAGCAAGGATGCCGCGCTGCTGCGCTCGGTCTTCGCCGACGGCGCCGAGACCGACTTCCGTTCGGAATCGCCTACGCGCGACCCGGCATTCCACCGCCGCGACCCCGATGCCTTCGCCGAGAACACGGTCTACATGCTGCAGGGCAGCATCACCATGCACATGGGCTTCATGCCGGAGATCGAACTGCTGTCCGACACCGAGGCACAGGCGCGCTGGCCGATGAACGACCGCATCTGGGTGCAGGACGCGGGCCTGGCGCGCCTGCCGTTCGCCACGCTGGACGGCTGGGGCTGGTACCACGACCGCTACCGGCGCGGGCCCGAGGGCTGGAAGATCGTCTCGACGCGGCTGGAGCGCAGCAAGGTCATCGTGACCTGAGGCGCCGGCGGCGACCGCGCAGCACCAGCAGCCCGCCCACCAGGCCGCCCAGGTGGGCGAAGTGCGCCACCCCGGACAGCGTGCCGGTGACGCCCGCGTACAGCTCGAAGGCGGCGTAGAGCAGGACGAACAGCGGCGCCGGCAGCGGGATCGGCGGGAACAGCAGGATCAGCTTGCGGTGCGGGAACAGGATCGCATAGGCCGCCAGCAGGCCGAACAGGCCGCCCGAGGCGCCGACCGTGGGCACCGGGTCGCCGAAGCTCACCGCCACCAGTTGCGTCGCCGCCGCCGCGAGCACGCTCACCGCATAGAGCCACAGGTAGCGCAGCGAGCCCATCGCGGATTCCAGCTCGCGGCCGAAGGTCCAGATGCCCAGCATGTTCACGCCCAGGTGCAGCAGGCTGCCGTGCAGGAAGGCGCTGCTGAGCACCTGCCAGGGCTGGAAGCCATCCCCCAGCGGCCACAGGGCATAGCGTGGGATCAGGCCGTCCGGCGCCTGCGTCTGCAGCACGAAGATGGCGATGTTGGCGGCCAGCAGGAACAGCGTGACGGGTGTTCTCATGCAGCCAGCCTAACCGATCCGCGCGGATCAGCGCAGCGCGAATACTTCGTAGCGCACGTAGCCTTCCGGCCCGCCCTTCAGTTCCACCGCCCGGCCCACCGCCTGCACCCGGTTGAGCCAGGCGTACTCCGGGTGCGCGGTCTGGAAACAGGGCGTGGTGAAGAAATACATCTCCTGCGCCGTCAGCGTGCCCCCGCCGCCCATGCGCGCGAAGTTCTCCGGCGCAATGCCGATGACGCCGCCGTAGCTGGCGTGGATCAGCGCCCCGTCGCCGGCCTGCAGCGTCATGCGCGCATCCACGCGCAGGCTGCCGCCGGGCATGGCGCGCAGCCAGTCGCCGGTCGGCGCGAGGATCTGCGCCTCCAGCCTGGGGCCACGCGCCCAGCCGCCGGGGCCGGCCTGGTAGATCGTCAGCGAGGCATCGATGGCCTGCGGCAGGCCGCCGCTGGGGCTGTGCAGCGTGAAGAGGTACTCGCAGCCGGGCAGCGTGGTGGCCTGCTGCGTCATGACCCGGCCCTCAGGCAAAGCGCCTCGACATTGTTGCCGTCAGGGTCGATCAGGAAGGCCGCGTAGTAATGCGGGCCGTAGTCCAGGCGCAGGCCCGGCGCGCCGTTGTCGCGTCCGCCCGCCTCGAGGCCGTCGCGATGGAAGCGATCCACCGCCGCGCGGTCCGGCGCTCGGAAGGCGACGTGCACGCCGGAGCCGGCGGTGCGGGCCTGCGCATGCAGCCACAGCGCCGGCTCGCCCGCCGGGCCGATGCCGGCGCCATGATCGTCCTGCATGCAGACGCCATGGCCCAGCGGCGCCAGCGCCGCCTCGTAGAAGCGCAGGCTGGCGCCCAGGTTCCTCACTCTCAAACCAAGATGGTCGTACATGTCGTGGTCTCCTTGATGGGTGGAGACCAGACTAGGCACGGACGGCGATCTTCTCTTGGAAAATCTTGCGGTCGCCCTGCGCCGCGCGGCGGAAGCCGCGGGGCGAGACGCCGGCGGCGCGGTGGAAGCTGCGCACGAAGTTGGAAAGATCGCCGAAACCCACGTCCAGCGCCACGTCGGTGATGGAGCGCTCCTCCTCGGCCAGCAGCCGAGCGGCACGGCGCAGACGCGCGCGCAGCAGGTACTGGTGCGGCGTCACGCCCAGTACCTTGGCGAACAGGCGCAGGAAGTGGAACGGGCTCAGGCCGGCCTCGCGCGCGGCCCGCTCCAGGTCCACCTCGCCCGCCGAGTTCTCGTCCAGCCACAACGCCGCCTCGACGGCGCGCCGGCGGTCGCGCGGCGCGGCCTCCGGCGGCTTGCGCCGCGATCCGCCCACCAGCTCGACGAAGCGCGCGGCGAACAGCAGGCCCGCCTCGTCCACGCCGACATCGCTGCCGCCCGCGGCGGCGGCCTGGGCCAGTTCGCCCAGCACCACCAGCTGCTGCAGCGGCGGCAGGCCGATCTGGCCCCAGGGCTGGAGCCCGCCGCCGAGCGAATCCACCAGCGCCGCGGACAGGCGGAACGACAGGCACTCGTCGCCGCAGACATGGTGATCGTGGGTGCAGAGGTATTCGTCGCCAGGCCGGCCGATCATCACCGAACCGGCCACCAGCTCGAAGCGGCTGCCGCGGCTGTGCAGCCCGAAGCTGCCGCGCCGCACATAGGACACCGAGTAGGCGCCGTGCAGCTCGGTGAACGGCCGGTCCTGCGGGCCGGCGCTGCAGCGGTAGTCCGTCACCGCCAGCGATGCGCTTTCGAATACGGTCGTGGCTGTCATGGTCCCGAATCCTGGAAGGCCAGTACACGCCTGCAGGGCATGCGGGTCAAGGCCGATGCGCTCGCGGGAGCGACGCGAGCCGCGATCTTCTTGCGCGAAAATCGCGACTTGCGCCGCTCCCGCAGGCCTTTCAGAACAGCTCCTGCTGCCCTTTGCCGCCCGACTCGATCCGCAAGAGCTTCTTCTTGGTCTCCACGCCACCCGGCGCGGAAAAACCGCCGCTCCAGTCTCCTGCCCCGAGGATGCGGTGGCAGGGAACGACGATGGGAAACGGATTGGCGCCCAGCGCACGGCCCACCGCCTGCGCCGCGGCCGGATCGCCCAGCGCCGTCGCCAGCTCGCCGTAGGTCCGCGTCTGCCCCGGCGGGATCGCGCGGGCCAGCTCGTAGACCCGCAACGCGAAATCCTGCAGGCCCTCCAGGTCCAGCACGATCTCCCGCAGATCGCGCGGCTCGCCGCGCAGCAGCGCCAGGATGCCGTCGATGGCGGCCCGCACCGCCGGCGGCGGCAGCGCCTCCACCAGATCGGGATAGCGCCGCCTCAGCCGTGCCAGCGTGTGCCCGTCGCCGGCCTCGGGCAGTTGCGTGGCGAGCAAGCCGCGCTCGCCCCAGGCGATGCCGCAGCGGCCAATGGGCGAGTCGAACAGGCAGAGTCCTTCCTTCATGGCCACAGTCTGTACCCGTTCCGGCGGGAATACTTGCCGGATCTTGCTCAGTCCTTCGGCTTCAGGAGCCGCCGGGGCCCGGGACCCTCGGCCGCCAGCTTGTCGTAGGGGTTGCGCAGGCGGCAGCGCTCGATGGACAGGCAGCCGCAGCCGATGCAGTCGGTGAGCTGGTCGCGCAGCTGCGTCAGCTGCTCGATGCGCGCATCGAGCTCCTCGCGCCAGCTGCGCGACAGCCGCGTCCAGTCCGCCAGCGTCGGCGCGCGTCCTTCCGGCAGTTTCGCCAGTGCCGCGCCGATCGTCTCCAGGGGGATGCCGACGCGCTGCGCCACGCGGATGATCGCAATGTGGCGCAGCGTGTCGCGCGTGTAGCGGCGCTGGTTGCCGGCATTGCGGCGGCTGCGGATCAGCCCCCGGCTCTCGTAGAAGTGCAGGGTGGAAACGGCGACGCCGCTGCGCTTGGCGACCTGGCCCACGCTGAGTTCGTCGAAGGGAGAGGGCATGTCCTTGACCTCAACTTAAGTTGAGGTTCTATGCTGATCCCCAGCCCTGAAGAGGTCAAGCATGAACAGCCCCGTCGTTGTCCGCCTGAAGGCCGCGGCGTTGCGCCCCGCGGCTCCCGCCACCATGCGCGCGCTGCTGATCGAGGAATACGGCGGACCCGAAGTGCTGAAGATCGGCCGGCGTCCGCTGCCGGAGCCGGGTCCCGGCGAGTTGCGCGTGCGCGTGATCGCCGCCGGCCTGCAGCCGGTGGATGCGGCCGTGCGCCGCGGCTTCTTCGCGCAGGGCGGCGCCTTCACCTCCCGCCTGCCGCTGACACCGGGCAACGAGTTCTCGGGCCTGGTGGATCGGGTCGGCGAGGGGATCGGGCATTTCCGGCGCGGCGAGGCGGTGCTGGGCTGGACGCTGTTCAATGCCTGCGCCGAGTACGTCGTGGTGCCGGCCGCGCAGTTGCTGCACAAGCCCTCGATCCTGTCCTGGGACGAAGCGGCGGCGCTGTCCGCGTCCGGACAGACCGCGCACACCGCGCTGGAAGCGCTGGCGCTGAAGCGCGGCGAGACGCTGCTGGTTCACGCCGCCGCCGGGGGCGTCGGCAGCATGGCGGTGCAGCTCGCGCGGTGTGCGCGTGATCGGCACCGCCAGCGCGCGCAACCACGACTACCTGCGCGTGCTAGGCGCCGAACCGGTGGAGTATGGCGCCGGCCTGCTGGAGCGCCTGCGCGCGATGGCGCCGCAGGGGATCGATGCGGCGCTGGACGCCGCCGGCGGCCAAGCCCTGTACGTGTCGGTGGAACTGGTGCGCCAGCGCCGCCGCATCGTCACGCTGGTGGATTTCATCAAGGCCGAACTGTTCGGCGTGCAGGCGGTGCGCAGCCAGCGCTCTCCGGCGCGCCTCGCCGAACTGCTGCAGCTTCAGGCCCAGGGCCAGTTGCGCGTGCACGTCTCCGGCCGCTACCCGCTGGAGGAGGCCGCCGCCGCGCACCGCGAGATCGAGGCCGGCCACGTCCGCGGCAAGCTGGTGCTGCGCATCGGGCGCGAACCATGAACGGGGGCCTGATGTCGCGCCCGTACCGCGCGCTGACCATCGGCATCGTCGCACTGATCTCGCTGATCGGCTTCGAGTACCTCGCCATCGCCACCGCGATGCCCGCCGTGGCGCGCGCGCTGGACGGCCTGCCGCTGTATACGCTGGCCTTCGGCGGACCGATGGCGGCCGGCGTGATCGGCATGGTGCTGTCCGGCAACGGCTGCGACCGGCACGGTCCGCGGCGGCCGCTGTGGTGCGGCGTCGCCGCCTTCGCGGCCGGCCTGCTGCTGGCGGGCCTGGCGCCGACCATGGCCCTGCTGGTGGCCGGCCGCCTGGTGCAGGGCTTCGGCGGCGGGCTGATGTCGGTGGCGCTGTACGTGCTGGTGGCGCGTGCCTATCCCGCCGCGCTGCATCCGCGCATCTTCGCCGCCTTCGCGGCGGCCTGGGTGGTGCCGGTGATCGTCGGGCCCGCGCTGGCCGGCGCCCTGGTCGAGACGCTCGGCTGGCGCTGGGTCTTCCTCGGCGCGGTGCTGCTGGCGCTGCCGGCGGCGCTATTCGTGCAGGCCGGCCTGCGCGGCCGCGTGCTGCAGGAACCGCCGCCTTCGTCCGGCGCCGCATCGCACCTGCCCTGGGCCGTCGCCGCAGCTGCCAGCGCCGGGCTGCTGTACTGGGCGGGCCAGCACCACGAGGCCCCCTGGCTCGCGCTGGCGCTGGCGGTCCTGGCCATCGCCGCACGCCAGTTGCTGCCGCGCGGCGCGCTGCAGGCGCAGCGCGGCCTGCCCGCGGTGGTAGCCCTGCGCGGCCTGGTGGCCGCCGCCTTCTTCGGCTGCGAGGTCTTCATTCCGCTGATGCTGTCCGGCGAGCGCGGCCTGTCGCTGACGCAGGCCGGCCTGGTGCTCACCGTCGGCGCGCTGGGCTGGTCCGCCGGCTCCTGGTGGCAGGCGCGGCCCGGCGCACCCGCGCGCCAGCTGCTGCTGCGCGGCGGCATGGCGGCGATCGTGGCCGGCATCCTGTCGATGCTGGCCCTGCTGTGGCCGGCAATACCGTTGGCCGTGGGCGTGCTGGGCTGGATCGGCGCGGGCCTCGGCATGGGCGTGGTTTATCCGACGCTGTCGGTGCTGACGCTGGAGCTGTCGGCTCCTTCGCAGCAGGGCAGCAAC
>Ga0255097_1000293_pt1 | contig 22957 bp, 21 predicted proteins | sample Colum_Atlam_RepB_2_FD_188436 | JGI IMG/M metagenome (GOLD analysis project Ga0255097, IMG submission 188436) | Freshwater microbial communities from Columbia River, Oregon, United States - Colum_Atlam_RepB_8d | ecosystem: Environmental > Aquatic > Freshwater > River | place: USA: Oregon...
TCCCTTTCCCGCCCGGTCCGCCCACGCCGACCCTCCTCCTCTCTCCCCCGCGTCTGCGCGGGCGGGCCGGACCGGAAACCCGACGAGATCCAGAAATCCCATGCCTCATCGCGAACGTGTCGCCGCCCTGGTCGCCCTCGTCGAGGAGGGCATGCTGATCGACGCCCTGCACGAGTTCTACGCCGAGGACGCGCGGTCGCAGGACAACCAGGAGCCGCCGCTGCTGGGCCGCCACCGCCTGATCGCCAACGCCCAGCACCTGCTGCGCTCCGTGCGCGGCCTGCGGGTCCGGGCCGCGGACTGGATGCTCGACGGCGACCGCACGCGGATCCGCTGGATCTACGAGTTCACCGGCCACGACGGCCGCCGCCACCGCCAGGAGGAAGTCGTGCATCAGCACTGGCGCGGCGACCGCATCGTCGAGGAACACATCCAGTACGACCCGGCGCAGCCGGCCGCGGTCGCCCTTCAAGTCGCGTGAAAGAGGTTCTCGGTAACCGGAGCATCGCCATGGCCAGTCTCAGCACCCTGCAGACCTATCACACCCTTGCCGGCCTGTTCGCCCCGCAGTTCGCGGTGCGCTCGGCGCGCCGCCTGATGATGCGGCCGCGGCGCCTGCCGCCGCGGGACTGGGAGCAGCCGGCGCTGGCCGCGGCACAGCGTATCCATTTCCGCTTCGGGCTCTCGGGCCTGCGCTGGGGCAAGGCCGGGGACCCGGTGGTACTGATGCTGCACGGCTGGGAGGGCCGCCCCTCGCAGTTCGGGCGCTTCGTGGCGCCGCTGCTCGCCGCCGGCCGCCAGGTGATCGCGCTGGAAGGCCCGGCGCATGGCCAGTCGCCGGGCGACGAGGCCAACGTCGTCAGCTTCGCCTATGCCCTGATGGAGGTGGTGCCGGAGATCGAGAAGCTGGAGGCCGTCGTCGGGCACTCGATGGGTGCCGGCGCCGTGGTCTACGCCCTGGGCCAGGGGCTCAACGTGGATCGTGTCGTGCTGCTGGGCGGCCCGTCCTCGCTGCGCGGCGTGCTGCACCGCTTCGCCGGATTCGTCGGCCTGCCGCAGGCGGCGCACGCGCGCTTCCTGCAGGAAGTCGAGGACTACACCGGCGTGCCGCTGGACGACCTCGACGGCGTGCGCACCGCGCCGCGGCTCAGGCCTGCCGCGCTGATCGTGCATGACCGCGACGACGACACCGTGCCCTACGGCGACGGCGCCGCGCTGGCGTCGGCCTGGCCGGGTGCGGAGCTGTACAGCACCAGCCGCCTCGGCCACTGGCGAATCCTCACCGACGAGCGCGTAGTGCAGCGGGTGATGGCCTTCCTGGCGCCCGAGCGGGTTGCGCCGGAGTTGCCGCGCGCCGCCTGATCCTTTGTCCCTCGCGCGCGTCGCACCGCGCGGACTCCTCTCCCGCCCGTTCCTGCTCATCGTCAGGCCGGGCGGGTTCCTTTTTTTCAGCTCGCGCTCAGTTCCCAGAGCAGCATGCGGCCGGCTTTCCAGTGGCCCAGGCCGCTGGCCGCGTTGATATGCCCGCAGGGGCCCACCGAGCGGTACAGGCTGCCCCAGGCGCGGGCGGCATTGCGCGAGAAGGCGATGCTGCCGTAGGGGTCGTTGCTGCTGGCCACGACCATGCTGGGGAAGGGCAGCCTCTGCTGCGGCAGGGGCGCGAAGCTGCGCGCCGCGGCGGGGAAGGCGGGCCCCGAAGGGTCCGGCGGCGCCACCAGCATCGCGCCGGCGATCTTCCGCCGGGTCTGCAGGCCCCAGTGCGCCACCAGCAGGCAGCCCAGGCTGTGCGCCACCAGGATGGCGTCGCCGGCGGTGCCGGCCACCGCGGCTTCCAGGGCCTCCAGCCAGTCCTTGAGCTGCGGCTGCTCCCAGTCGTGCTGGCCCACGCGGCGCATGCGCGGCTCGGCCTGCTGCCACAGCGTCTGCCAGTGGTCGGGCCCGGAGTTGCCGATCCCGGGAAGCAGCAGGATCGGCTGGCTCACGGCGACCCGTACTCCCGCTGGATCGCGGCGACCTGCACGCGGTACGAGCCGTACCAGCGCTCGCGGCCGAGACGCTGGGCCATCAGGTGGTCGGCCTGCGCCTTCCAGCGGCGGATGTCGGCCTCGTCGCGCCAGTACGACAGTGCGATCTCCTGGTCGCCCTCGGTGGCGGCGACGAATTCCAGGCAGCCGAATTGCGACAGGGCCAGCTCGCGCAGCTGGGCCGCCAGCGCGCCGTACTCCGCGTCCATCCGGCGGACGCGGGCGCGGAAGATGACCACATGGCGGGCGGCGGGATTCATCGGCAATCGCAGCGGCTCATTCGAACGGCGGCAGCTCCGGGAAGCGCGGCAGGCCGTCGGCGAATTCGACCCAGCCCAGGTGTTCCGAGTGCCAGTAGTGCAGGGTCGGCGCCACCGCCTCGGGGCGGTCCAGGCTGCCGATGGTGATGTCGATCAGTCCCGGCAGGAAGCTGGCGGTGAAGCTGATCTGCGTGCCGCAGCGCGGACAGAAGCCGCGCCGCGCTTCGGGCGACGACGCGTACGGCTGGGGCCGTTCGCCGGTGAAGCGCACCTGATCCTGCGCGTACATGGCCCAGGCCACTGCGGGGGCGGCGTTGGCGCGCCGGCACATCGTGCAGTGGCAGATGGCGGCCAGCATCGGATCGCCGCTGATCCGGTAGCGGATGTTGCCGCACTGGCAACCGCCCTCGCGTCCTTGCTGCTCCATGGCGCTCCTGCTGGTCTGGTGCCGGAAAGTGTTTGAAGTTCAGCATGCCGCAGGCAGGCCGTCCAGCCCGTTGCCGTCAGGTCCGGAAGGTTCGCGCGCCCGGTCCGGCCGGCGGGACGCGGCGGCGCCAGGCCAGCAGGATGACCAGCGCCACGCAGGCCAGGCCCACCGCCGCCGGGAACAGCGCGGTGGTCGCGGAGCAGCGCTCCAGCGCCAGCAGCACCAGCAGGTTGCGGACGGCCCCCAGCGCGTAGAACCACAGCGGCTCCTCGCATGGCCGTTGCCAGGCCTTGCGGAAGGTGGGGCCGAAGCCGGCAAGGTCCACGCCGGTCAGGATCACCACCGCCCACAGCGGATCGGAGGTCAGCAGCCAGCAGGGCAGGGCGGCGAGCGCCGCGGCGAAGAGCAGCCGGTCGCCGCGCGTGATCTCCAGGTCCGCGCGCCGCCGCCAGGCCAGCACCGCGATGGCCATCGTGATCAGGCCCGACACGCCGATGGGCCAGGCGCCGACGCCGGCACCGCCGGCCAGCTGGGCCAGGAACACCACGAAGGTGCCCAGCGCCCAGATCACCCAGGAGAACACATGCGGCCGGGTCCGGCCGCGGTGGACCGACAGGGCGTACGGCAGGAAGATCGCCAGCGTCAGGGCGATGCCGGCGGCGCTGAGGAGCTCCTTGGACACGGCCTATTCCCGGACGACGATTTCCGCCTGGATCGGCTTGCCGCCCGCATGCAGCTCCTGGTGCGAGTTGGCGTTGAGCGTGACCCGCAGCCGGTGCTCGCCCGCGCCGAGCGCATCCAGGTGGAACCAGGGCGCATAGAGGCGTGCGCGCTTCGCGCCGTCGACGTAGAGATGGGCATGCCCCTCGCCGGGAACATTCGCCTGGTTCACGTGCTCCGGCGCGAAACGGAAGCCCGGCGTATCGATGCGCAGGTTCCAGCCGCCCATCGGATCGCGCTCTGCCTTCAACGAGACGGAAGCCGTGCTCTTCGCATCCAATTCGAGCGCGCTGTGGTCGTGATGATGATGTTCATGCCCCTGGGGCGCCTCGCCCGCCGGGGTGGCGGCGGACCAGGCCAGGGCGACCCCTGCGAGCAGGCAGGCAGAGGGCAGCATCATGCGGCGGACGGCAGGCATCGGGAGTTCTCTCGGTCGAAGGCTCTTGGACGGCAGATGATGTAGCAGATTGGCTGCCGGACGACGGGTCTGCCGGTTCAGTCCGCGTACTGCGCCGCCGAGCGGATCACCTTGCCGTCCGCGCCGAACTCGAACCACTCCGCCGAGCGGCGCCCGTCGAAGCGCCGGTAGAAGATCACCAGGCTGTGCATGCCGCGCAGCACCGACTCCAGTTCGAAGCGCAGGTCCGGGATGCGCTGCAGGGCCGCGGCCCAGTAGGCGCCCACCGCGGCATGGCCGCGCAGGCGCCCCGAGGGTTCGCCCGCGATCTGCACGATGAAGGGCGAGGAGAACTCGAAGTCCTCGGCGTAGTGCGACAGGATGCGCGCCAGGTCATGGCTGTTCCAGGCGGCGATCCATTCGGCGGCGAAGGCCTCGGCCTGCTCGAGGGAGATCATGGCGCGGTTCCCGCCTTGGCCTTCGCGGCCTCGTCCGCGGCGATGTAGGCCTCGATGCGCGGCGCGACCACGGGGGCCTTGTCCTTCATCAGCGCGCTGCAGCGCTCGGAGCGTGACTGCAGGAACCGCAGTACGGCTTCCTCGCCCTGGGCGTCGGCCTGCCGCAGCTCCTCCGAGAAGCCGTTGCGGGCCACGGCCGAGGCCAGCCGCGCTTCGTCGCGGCCGACCAGGGCCAGCGCCGCCAGGCGGCTGAAATTCTCCAGCTCCTTGACGCTGGCGAGCTGTTCGCCCTGCGCATTCCGGCCGGACAGCGAAGGCAGCAGCGCGAAGTAGTAGCCGCAGTCGAGGAACCGCGAGGCCAGGCCGGCGTCGTCCTGGCTGGCCGGGGCCTGCGCGGCGGCGGGCAGGGAGAGCGCGAGCAGCAGCGCCGCAACGGGAGGGAAGGATCGGGACATGCGTTTCCAGGGGGTAGGGACTTGCGGGAGCGGCATCAGCGCAGCTCGGCGATGCGCTGCTCCGCCTTCTGCGCCGTGGCTTCCTCGCTGGGCGAGCTGAAACCCTCGTCGCGCAGCCTGCGGCGCATCTCGCGCTTCCAGGACTCGGCGCTGCGGTCCTCCGTCTCCAGGGCGCGCGTGTAGCGTTCCTCCAGGCGGTGGAAGGCCGCGATATCGGCGTAGGTCTGCAGCAGCCTGCGCTTGTAGCGCTCGCTCTGCTCCTGCTTCACGGAGGTGATGTAGGTGAACCAGCCGGTGACCAGGCTGCCGAGCACGGCGAAGCCCCCTGCCACCAGCGCCAGCGTCAGTCCTTCGCTCATGCGCACTCCTTTGCGGGGGCGGGCGGCGTCAGTCCGCCAGCCGCTGCCCCTTCGTCTCGACCACCCAGGGCATCATCAGCAGCGCCGCCAGCGGCACCACGCCGACCCAGAACAGCACGCCCACCGCGGCATCCACGCCCTGTGCGGCAATGATGCCGACCAGGAAGGGACCGGCGGCGGCGAACACGCGGCCGGCGTTGTAGCAGAAGCCGGCGCCGGTGCCGCGCAGGCGCGTCGGGAACAGCTCCGGCAGGTAGTAGGTGAAGCTGCCGAACACGCCGAATACCGACAGGCCGATGGCGAAGTACATGTAGAGCCGCGTCTCTCCCGGGAGGTCCAGGCCGAAGGCGGCGAAGATCGCGGCGGCGGAGGCGGCGAAGTAGATCGCGAACATCGCGCGGCGGCCGAGCAGCTTGGCGGCGGGGATGGTCAGCAGCGTGCCGATCAGTCCGCCGAAGTTGAAGGCGGCGGTGGCGGTGAGCTTCCAGCTTTCCACCAGCGCCAGCGTGCCGGCCTTGTCCAGCCCGAGCAGCGCGGCTTCGGTCTGCGCCAGGCCGGCGGACACCACCGGGATGAAGGCATTGCAGCTCCACCAGGTGATCAGCGCCACCAGGGCCATCAGAAAGCCGCTGATCGTGTAGCGCCGCACCGAGGGGCCGAACAGCTCGGCGATGCGCGGCGGCCGCGTGTTCTCGCGCGCCTGCGTCCAGCGTTCCGGCTCCTTCAGGAACAGGCGCACCAGGAAGGCGATGGCGGCGGGCAGCAGGCCGAACAGGAAGACGTAGCGCCAGGAGGTCTCGGGGCTGGAGGCCATCCAGTTGCCGGCCACCTGGAAGTTGACGAAGGTGGCCAGGAACAGGCCGAAGGGCGCGGCGGTGTAGAGCAGGGCGCCGGCCTCAACCCGCTTGTCCTCCGGCACCACCTCCGCGACCATCGAGGCGCCCGCCGCCCACTCGCCGCCGATGCCCAGGCTGGCGACGATGCGGAACGCCAGCAACATCCAGATGTTGTCGGCGAAGGCGCAGGCCGCGGTGCCCAGCGCGTACATCAGCATGGTCAGCAGCAGCGTGCGCGTGCGGCCGATGCGGTCGCAGACCCAGCCGAACAGGATGCCGCCGGTGGCCCAGCCCAGCAGCAGCACCGAGGTGAGGATGCCGGTCCAGTACAGCGTGGCCTGCTTGGCCTCGGGCGATCCGATGGTCAGGCCCAGCAGCGTCGGCACGCAGTTGGGCGCCACGTAGTTGAACAGCAGGCTGTCGAAGATGTCGAAGCCCCAGCCCAGCCAGGCGGCGAACAGGACGGTCCACTGGTAGCGGGTCATGCCGAGCATGGCGGGGCCTCGATGTCCGGGATCAGAGCACGTCGTCCTTGGTCTCGCGCGTGGCCCATAGCGCGGCCAGCGTCAGCAGCGCGGCGGCGCTGAGATACCAGCCCACGGTGTGCAGGCCGTACTTCGTCGCCAGCGTGGTGGCGATGTAGGGTGCCAGCGAGGCGCCGAAGATGCCGGCGAGGTTGAAGGTCAGCGAGGAGCCGGTGTAGCGCACGGCGGTCGGGAACAGTTCCGACAGCACGGTGCCCAGCGGGCCGTAGGTCATGCCCATCAGCGCCAGGCCCAGCGCCAGGAAGGCCAGCACCCCGGCCAGGCTGCCGCTGCCGAACAGCGGCGTGAACAGCAGGCCGAAGCCGGCGATGGCGGCGCTGACCCACATCAGCGTGCGGCGGCGGCCGTGGCGGTCGGCCAGCACGGCGGACAGCGGGATGGTCAGCGCGAAGAACAGCACGCCGAACAGCTGGATCATCAGGAATTCCTGGCGCTTGTAGCCCAGGGCGCTGGTGCCCCAGGTCAGCGCGAACACCGTCATCAGGTAGAACAGCACGAAGGTGGCGATGGCCACCACGGTGCCCAGCACCAGCGCGCGGCCGTGCTCGCGGAACACGGTGAGCATCGGCACCTCCACGCGCTCGGCGTGGTCGATGGCCTTCTGGAACACCGGCGTCTCGCTGATCGACAGGCGCACCCACAGGCCCACCAGCACCAGCAGGCTGCTGGCGATGAAGGGGATGCGCCAGCCCCAGCCGAAGAACTGCTCGTCGGTCAGCGTCTCGGCCAGGATCAGGAAGGAGCCGCCGGAAAGGATGAAGCCCAGCGGCGCGCCCAGCTGCGGGAACATGCCGTACCAGGCGCGCTTGCCCGGCGGGGCGTTCTCGGTGGCCAGCAGCACCGCGCCGCCCCACTCGCCGCCCAGGCCCAGGCCCTGGCCGAAGCGGCACAGCGCCAGCAGGACCGGGGCGAGCACGCCGATCTGCGCATGGGTCGGCAGCAGGCCGATGACGACGGTGGACAGGCCCATGGTCAGCAGCGCCGCCACCAGGGTGGCCTTGCGGCCGATGCGGTCGCCGAAGTGGCCGAACAGCGCCGAGCCCACCGGCCGCGCGAAGAAGGCGATGGCGAAGGTGGCCAGCGACTGCAGCGTCGCCGAGGTGGGATCGGCGGCCGGGAAGAACAGCTTGGGGAACACCAGCACCGCGGCGGTGGCGTAGATGTAGAAGTCGAAGAACTCGATCGTGGTGCCGATCAGGCTCGCGAACAGCACCTTGGCCGGAGAGTTGCCGGACGGCGCCGCGCCTGCTGCAGTGTTGCTCATCCCTTGTTCCCCTCAGATCCGTGTCTTGCGCCTCTCGGGGCGTTTCAGAATGCCGGCGGCGGCGTATTGCGGTGATGCTCCAGGATCCGGCGGTACTGGTTGGGGTCCTTGATGTGGACCATGTCGCCGCCGCGCGGGAACACCCAGTCGTACAGGCGCGACAGCCAGAAGCGCAGCGCGGCCGCGCGCAGCACCAGGGGCCAGGCGGCGCGCTCGGCGGCGGTCAGCTCGCGGCGGCCGCGGTACGCGGAGAGCATCGCGTCCCAGCGTGCCGGGTTCAGCTCGCCGTCGGGTTCGAAGCACCAGTCGTTGAGCGTCACGGCCAGGTCGTAGGCCAGCGAATCGTTGCAGGCGTAGTAGAAGTCGATCACGCCCGTCAGCCGCTGGTCCACGAACAGCACGTTGTCGCGGAACAGGTCGGCATGGATCACGCCCTGGGGCAGGGTCGACAGGTCCAGCTTCTGCTGGGCCGCCAGCTCGTCCTCGATCAGGGCCCGGGCGCCGGCGTCCACCTTGGGAGCGATCAGGCGGCCGGTTTCCAGGCGCCAGGCCGCGCCGCGCGAGTTCTCGCAGCGGCCGGCATAGGACTGGCCGTCGATGTGCAGTTCGGCCAGCGCCCGGCCCACCTGCCGGCACTGCTCGATGTCCGGGAACAGCACGCTCTGGCCGGTCAGGCGGCGCACCAGGGCGGCCGGCTTGCCGTTGAGCGTGGTCAGCGACTTGCCCTCGTGGGTATGGGCCGGCATGGCGCCCGGGAAGCCGCGGGTGGCCAGGTGCTCCATCAGGCCCAGGAAGAAGGGCAGGTCGGCGTAGTTGAGGCGCTCGAACAGGGTCAGCACCCAGCGTCCGTCGCTGGTATCGACGAAGTAGTTGGTGTTCTCCACCCCCTCGCCGATGCCCTGGAAGCCCAGCAGTTCCCCCACGGGGTACTGGCGCAGGAATTCCTGCAGTTCGCTGTGGCTGACCTTGGTGAAGACGGACATAAAAGGGGGGCGGATGGCCGGGAAGAGGCCGAATTAGAGCAAAGTCCCCCTTGGTTCGTCACCCGCGCCGGCCGTTTCCGCCGTTTCGCCCCCGCACAAGGGCATGCCGGCTGCTACCGCCGCCAGAAGGCCGGGGTGAACAGCACCAGCAGGGTGAAGACCTCGAGGCGGCCGGCCAGCATGGCGAAGATCAGCACCCACTTGCCGAAAGGGGTGACCGTGGCCACGTTGGCGCTGACCTCGCCCAGGCCGGGGCCGGCATTGTTGATGCTGGCCGCCACGGCCGAGAAGGCGGTGATGCCGTCCATCCCCGTGGTCAGCATCAGGCCGGTCAGGGCCAGGGTCATGCCGATGTAGACCGAGAAGAAGCCCCCCACGGCGTAGACCACGTCGTTGGGCACCACCTTGCCGTCCAGCTTGATCGAGACCTCGGCATTGGGGTGCACCAGCAGCTTCAGCTCGCGGAAGGCCTGGCGCACGAACAGCATCAGGCGCACCACCTTGACGCCGCCGCCGGTGCTGCCGCCGCTGCACATCATGAAGGTGCACATCACCAGCAGCAGAGGGACGTACATCGGCCAGGTCGTGGGGTTGTCGGTGGCGAAGCCCGCCGTGCTGCCGTAAGCGATGACCTGGAACATGCCATGGCGCACGGCCGTCAGCGGGTCGTCGTAGGGGCCCGCCAGGATCAGCGGCACGCAGACCAGCACGCCCATGGCGAGGTAAAGCGACAGGAAGACGCGGAACTCGCCGTCCCGAAGGTAGCTGCCCAGGCTGCGGCGGCTGAAGGCGATGTAGTGGAGGGCGAAGTTGGTGGCGCCCACCAGCATGAAGAACATCGCCACCAGTTCAACGCGCAGGGTGCCGTAGTGGCCGATGCTGTTGTCGTGGGTGGAGAAGCCGCCATTGGCGATGGTGGAGAAGGCGTGGCAGAGGGCGTCGAAGGGCGTCATGCCCGCCCACCAGTAGGCCAGTCCGCAGGCAATGGTCAGGGCCAGGTATACCAGCCAGAGCGCGCGTGCCGTGCTGGTGATGCGCGGCGTCAGCTTGGCATCCTTCATGACGCCCGGCGTCTCCGCCTTGTACAGGCCCATGCCGCCGACGCCCAGCATCGGCAGCACCGCCACCGCCAGCACGACGATGCCCATGCCGCCCAGCCAGTGGAGCTGGCTGCGGTAGTACTTCAGCGAGTGAGGCAGTTCATCCAGGCCGTTGGCGATGGTGGTGGAGCCGGTGGTGGTCAGGCCGGACACCGACTCGAACACCGCCTCGGAGATGCTGTGCCAGCCTTCGTCGGAGAAATAAAAGGGAATCGAGCCGAACAGGCCCAGCACTGCCCAGAACAGTGTGGTGATGAGGAAGCCGTCGCGCACCTTCAGCTCGCTGCGCTCGTGGCGCACCGGCCACCACAGCAGCGCGCCGGTGGTCAGCGTGATCCACAGGCCGCCGAGGAAGGGCGTGGTGGTTTCCTCCGCCCAGAACAGGTCCATGGCCAGCGGCGGCAGCATGGACAGGCTGAACACCATGAGCAGGATGCCCATGATGCGCTGCACGCCCGCGTAGCGGTGGTAGCGAGGCCGGCCGTTGGACAGGGTACGCGGCATCAGAGGAAGCGCAGGCCCAGCTGGAACAGCTTTTCGACCTCGCGAGCGTGCTTCTTGTCCACGATGAACAGGATCACGTGGTCCTCCGCCTCGATCACCGTGTCATGGTGCGCGATGATCACCTCGTCGCCGCGCACGATGGCGCCGATCGTGGTGCCCGGCGGCAGCTTGATCTCGTCGAGCCGGCGGCCGACCACCTTGGAGTTGTGGCGGTCGCCATGGGCCACGGCCTCGATCGCCTCGGCGGCGCCGCGGCGCAGCGCGTGCACCTTGACCACGTCGCCGCGGCGCACGTGCGCCAGCAGGGCGGAAACCGTGGACTGCTGCGGCGAGATCGCGATGTCGATCGAGCTGCCCTCCACCAGGTCCACGTAGGACACGCGGTTGATCAGGCACAGGGCCTTGCGTGCGCCCAGGCGCTTGGCCAGCATCGCCGACAGGATGTTGGCCTCGTCGTCGTTGGTCACCGCGCAGAACACGTCGATGTCCTCGATGTTCTCCTCGCGCAGCAGCGCCTCGTTGGCGGCGTCGCCGCAGAGCACGATGGCGTGGTTGAGCTGGCCGGAGAGATGCCGCGCGCGGTCGCGCGAGCGCTCGATCAGCTTGACCTGGATCTTGTCCTCCAGGCCGCGGGCCAGGCGCAGGCCGATGTTGCCGCCGCCGGCCAGCATGATGCGCTTCACCGGTTTGTCCTGGCGGCGCAGCTCCGCGATGATCTTGGGGATGTGGTCGCGCGCGGCGACGAAGAACACCTCGTCGTCGGACTCGATCACGGTGTCGCCCTCGGGGATGATCGGGCGGCCGCGGCGGTAGATCGCGGCCACGCGGGCATCCACGCCCGGCAGGTGGCCCGGCAGCTCCTTGAGCTGGCGCGACACCAGCGGGCCGCCGAAATGCGCCTTGACGCCCACCAGCCGCACCTTGCCGTCGGCGAAGTCCACCACCTGCAGCGCGCCCGGGTACTCGATCAGGCGGCGGATGTAGTCGGTGACCAGCTGCTCGGGCGAGATGTGCATGTCCACCGGCAGCGCGCCGGGGCCGAACAGCCGGGGTTCCTTGAGGTACTCGGCGGCGCGCACGCGCGCGATCTTGGTCGGCGTCTGGAACAGGGTGTAGGCGATCTGGCAGGCGAGCATGTTGGTCTCGTCGCTGTCGGTGACCGCGATCAGCATGTCGGCGTCGTCGGTGCCGGCGCGGCGCAGCACGTCCGGGTGCGCCGCGTTGCCCTCCACCGTACGGATGTCCAGCCGCTCCTGCAGGTCCTCGAGAGAGGACACGCTCTGGTCGACGACGGTGATGTCGTTCTGCTCGCTGGCGAGATTCTCGGCCAATGTCGTGCCGACCTGTCCCGCACCAAGGATGATGATTTTCACGACAGGGACTGTCCCATCATGCCGTCAAGGGCGCGCACGTTAATCCTCTTGTTGCACCGCCGCAAGAACCCAGGCGCCGAATGGCGGCTCGCCTTCGAGGTCGAATTTACTATGTGACGCCCCCCGGCGGCGACCTAGACTCCCTTGTAACAAAAAGAGAATTCCGCGGCAGGACGGCGCGGAAGCGGGCGGCCCCGGGCCGTCATCAGAAGATCCAGAGGGGGCGACCGGCGGCGATCCGCGGCGTACCCCCGCGCTGGGGGAGAACTCAGGATGCGGATGTTGCGGATGGGGGCGGCCCTGTCGCTGGCGATGCTGGCGGGCTGTCACAGCAGTGAGCCCGTGGACGGCGCCGCCGGCCCCGGGGCGGCGGCCACGCCCTGCGAGGCCGGCGACTGGTGCGTGGGGGCGGCCAGGGCCATCGTCAGCCCCAGCCAGGAGCAGATCGACGGCATCGAGGAATCGCGCCTGTTCCTCGGCACCAAGCTGCAGCAGTTCAACCTGGGCGGCTACGGCATCAACCCGATCCAGAACCTGCCGAATCCCTTCGCGCAGCTCGGGCCCAGCCTGACCCAGCCGGCGCAGGAGCGGGTGCACCGCAGCCGGCGCTACCGCGACGACGAGCACACCTGGCTGCGCCTGGCGGTGGTGGAGCAGGGCGGCACGCGCATCGCCTTCGTCACGCTGGACGCCATCGGCGCCGGCAACCTGATCCAGGACGGCCTGCGCGCCGCCGTGGCCGAGGCCAGCTGTGCGCTGGAATGGTGCATCGAGGCCGACCACGTGGTCTTCGGCCAGACCCACACCCACGCCGGCGCCGACCTGCAGGGCCTCTGGGGCGGCGTGCCGCAGCAGTGGATCACCGACGTGCTCTATGCCGGCGCCGCCCATGCGACGAGGGAGGCCATCGCCGGCCGCGCCCGCGCCAGGGCCAGCCTGGGCCAGGGCATCAACTCCGACTTCAACAACTACCGCCGCCCGCGCGTGAACCCGGCGGACGATGCCGACCCGGCGGTCAGCCTGCTGCGCTTCGAGGATGCGCGCAGCCGCCGGCCGATCCTGCAGATCCTGCAGTACGCCGCGCACCCCACCAGCATCGACGAAGACCCGCGCATCCCGCATGCCGACTATGTCTACGGCGCGATGAAGGAGCTGGAGCGCCAGGGCGGCGTTGGCTTGTACTACAACGGTCCCATCGCCGACGCCTCGCCGCGCGGCGGCGACTGCCCCTTCGCCAAGCCCGATGCCTACGAGAGCGTGCGCTGCCGCGGCCGCGACCTCGCCGCCTTTGCCCTGAAGCAGCCGCGCCGCGAGCTGGCGCCGGAACTGTCGCTGCGCAACGCCAACGTCATCCTGCCGGTGACCAACCCGCTGTTCGCGGTGGCCGCGCCGCTGGGCGCCTTCAACCGCTACTACGACTTCACGCCGCGCCAGCTCACCGACATCCCGGTGCTGCACGAGATCCTCGGCACGGTCACCACGCAGGTCGGACAGGCGCCGCTGACGGCGGAGACGCTGGTGACGCGCATCAGCATGGGCGGCGCCGGGGGGCTGGAGATCGCCACCATCCCCGGCGAGGCCACCAACACCTTCGGCCAGTTCATCCGGGCCCTGGCGGAAGGCGCCAACCCCGGTGCCGGCGTGATGCTGTTCGGCCTCACGCAGAACTCCTTCGGCTACATCCTGCCGGAAGAGGAGTTCAGCTACATCGACGCCTCCGGCGACACCGGCTTCCTGATCCCCTTCACCGGCTACGAGGAGTTCGTGTCGATGGGCCCGCTGACGGCGCCGCTGCTGCGCCTGCAGGGCTACCTGCCGCTGTTCGACGCCTCGCCCATCGAGTACCTGCCGGCCAATATCCGCGCCTGCACCGCGCCGGGCAGCGGCGACTGCATCATCAGCGACATCGCCCTGCAGCTGGAGTACGTGCAGACGCAGTTCGCGCAGAACTGCATCGACGCCGGCGCGCCGGAAGCCTTCTGCGGCCTGATCGATCCGAAGCTGCCCGTCACCAGCCTCTGCAGCCTGCTGAGCCTGTCGCCGGCGATCTGCGGCCTGCTCAACGACGACGAGTCGCTGCAGTGAACGCCGAGGCGACCCGCGGCCATGGCCTCCTTCTCCCGGAGGGAGCGGGGAGCCGTGCGCGATGGCTGGTGTCGGTGCTCTGTGCCACGGCCCTCGCGCTCGCCGCCTGCACCGGCCGCAGCGGCTCCGTGAGCGAGGACGGCGGCCAGCCGCCGGCCGGCGCCCCGAAGGTCAGGGCCGGCGTCGGCGTGGCCGACATGACGGCGGACATCGGCTACTGTGCCGGCCAGTACTGCGAGTACGCCACCGACACGCTCGGCGGCCTCATCAACGGCGACTTCGATCCCTTCCTGACGCACAAGCTCAAGCACGCCAGCTATGGCGTGCAGTCGCGCCCCACGGCGCGCGCCATCGTGGTGGAAGGCAGCAACGGCAAGCGCATCGCGCTGCTGAAGACCGACAACTACCTGGCGCAGGACATGTTGCTGCGCCGCGTCGGCCAGCTGCTGGACCAGGGCGGTTCCGGCATCGGCTACGACCAGATCCTGTACCACGTCACCCACGACCACAGTTCCGCCTATGCCTCGACGCTGGCGGTGGGCCTGTTCGTGTTCCAGGACGTGTTCGACGCGCGCTTCTTCGAGCGCCAGGCCCGTGCCATGGCCAGCGCCATCGAGAGCGCGGCGGCCAGCCTCAAGCCCGCGCGCATGGGCGCCACCGAGATCCGGCACCGCGTCTACAAGGGCAACGTGGTGCGCACCGCCACCGCCGACGACGGCACCCCCGCCGGCTACCCGCGCGAGTACAACGACCACGGCCTGGTGGTGATGCGCTTCGACGACCTGAGCAACCCGGCGCAGCCGAAGCCGCTGGCGGTCTGGGTCAACTGGGGCGAGCACCCCGAGAGCCTGGACCCGCACGACCTCCACAGCGCCGACTACCTGGGGCCCCTGGAGCGCTTCATCGACCGCGAGATCGGTGCGCCGCTGGTGTTCAGCCAGGGCGATGTCGGCAGCGCCGAGAACAGCGGCGATCCGGAAGAGATGCTCGACGACCAGGCCCGCGTCTGCGGCCGCTGGAAGGGCGACGCCGAGGCGCCGGAGCGCAACGACTGCCCGCCCGGCCAGGGCGTGATCCGCGACTGGCAGCACTCCGGCTACGTGCAGGCCGAGCGCAATGCCCGCTATCTCGCCGATGACATCCGCAAGGCCTGGCAGCAGATCGGCGGCCCGCAGGCGCGGGTGCCGCTGTCCGGCGACTTCGAGGTGGACCACCTCACCGCCTGGGTGCCGGGGCCGCTGTCGCATCCCTATCCCAGCGTCTCCAACTGCCGCACCGAGCCCACCGCGGGCGGCGACATCGGGGTGCCGGTGATCGGCCTGCCGGACTGCACACGCATCCAGATTCCCGGCGCCGACCCGATCCTGGGGCGCGCCGGACAGCTCTATGCCCTGCTGAAGGCCGAGAACATCCCGGTGCCGGACCACTACGACGCGCCTTCGGTCGGCGTGGTCGAGGAGAACCTGCGGCTCAAGCTGCAGACCTTCCGGCTCGGCGACGTGCTGCTGGCGTCCTGCGCCTGCGAGGCGCAGTCGGACCTCATCCTCAACCTGGAGTCGCGCCTCAACCGCAGGCGCGGCGACATCTACGCCGGCTTCGACTGGGCCTGCCTGATCCCGGAGTTCAAGGACGATCCGGCCTATGCCGCCGCCTGCTCGATCCAGGAGTCCTACTTCGATCCGGCCGATCCGGAGAACGCCACGGCCATCCCCGGCGACAACTTCGCGCCGGAGGCCATCGCGCGCATGCGCGCCCAGGTGCACAACGACGCCCGCGGCTGGGACCTGCCCGCCAACGCCCTGGCCGCCAATAGCGAGCCCGCGGACATCACCAGGATCTGGGGCAACTTCACGCGCGAGGAAGTGCAGGATCTCGGTGCCCCGGGCTACAAGCTCGCGGTGGGCATCGGCCATGCCGGCGACTACAACGGCTACACCCTCAGCTACCGGGAGTACATGAACCGCGACAGCTACCGCAAGGCGCTGACCTCCTACGGCGCGCATACCGCCGACTACATGGCCACGCGCCTGGTGCGCATGGGGGCCTACATGCAGGGCGGCGCGGCGCTGTCCGGAGAACTGCTCGACCCGCTGGCGGCGGTCGACGAGCTGCGCCAGCAGATCGTCTCGGCCACCGTGGGCGCTCTCAGCGGCGCGGCCTACGATGCCTGGAACGCGGGCTTGCCGAACGACGCGGGTACCCCGGAGGCGCTGCAGCAGCCGCAGTCCATCACGCGTTTCCAGGCCGCGCACTTCCAGTGGCGCGGCGGGTCCACCGCGGTGGACAACCCGCGCGTGCGGGTTGAGCGCGAGTCCGCACCGGGCGTGTGGCTGCCGCATGCCGACCAGAGCGGCGAGATTCCCGTGCGCGTCGAATTCCCCGACGGCCTGCCCGGCGTGCTGCGTACCTACACCGGCATGCAGGAATGGGTCTGGAGCGCCAGCTACGAGGCCTATACCGCCTTCCCGGCGCGCCTGGGCAGCACCGCGCCCGGCCGCTACCGCTTCTGCGTGGACGGCCGGTCGCGCCAGTCCTTCAGCACCGTGCCCTATGCCTTCTGCTCCGAACCCTTCGCCGTGACGGTCTGGGACGGCATCGGCTTCGCCAATGTCTCGGCCGGCGCCGACGCGGTGAGCTTCGACGTGGCCGACATCGTCTACCCGCGCAGCTACGAGGGCAGCCCCTTTCCCTTCGTCTCCGATAACGGCGACCCGCGCATCTGCGACCAGTGCACGTTCCGTCCCTGGGCGCAGCGCGGCTGGTTCCAGCGCGCCGAGCTGCTGGTGACGCGCGCCGGCGGCGCCAGCGAGACCCTGGCCGCGTCCTGCAGTGCGCAGGGCAAGGCCTGCCGCGTCGGCGTGCAGCTGGGCGACGGCGACCGTGCGCGCCTGCGCGCGGTCGACCAGGACGGCAACACCGGCACGCAGGAACTGCGCTGACGGTGCCGGGCAGGCCTGCGGCGCGTCGGGGGGCGTGCCGCAGGCCCTGCTTTTACCGATGCCCGCGCGCCTGCGCCAGGGCTGACAAAAGTCGAAATTTACTATCGGGGCGCCGGCCGCCGCGGTCCTAGACTCCAAGCCATACGAATACAGCGATGCCGGGCATGCCCAGGCATCCGGGTGGGGGGAGAGGCGGGGAAGCAGCCGGCGCGTATCCCGAAAGGATGCGCGCCGCGCCTGCGACCGTCGTGGGGAGGCGATCGCGATCATGATTTTTCCCCGTGGCAAGAAGGGGACACCGGCTCGTGCAACGTCGGGGGGCGTTTTGCGGGTCCGGACTTTATTCGCCGCCGTGCTGGCGGCGCTGTGGCTGTCGGCCTGCGGTGCGCGCAGCGGCGCGCCGTCCGCGGTCGATGGCGCGGCCTCGCCGCCGGACACGCCGCCCGCGGCCAGCGGCGACCTGGCGGCCTACGTCGATCCCTTCATCGGCAGCTTCCCGCCCGGCTTCGTGAATCCCGGGCCTTTCGCGCCTTTCGGCATGGTGCAGCCGGGGCCGGATACCGAGGGGCCGCTGAACTACGGCGGCTACTCGGTGCAGAACCTGCTGGTCACCGGGTTCTCGCAGGTGCACATGTCGGCCGGCGCGCCCAAGGGCGGGCAGTTCGCGCTGCTGCCGTTCACCGGCGAGCTGACGCCGGGCGACCTGTCGCAGCTCGGCTGGCCCAACCCGGTGCCGGCCTATGCCTCGCCGCTGGACCCGCTGGATCACCTCGCGGAGGCGGGCTACTACCGTGTCGGCCTGCTGCGCTACGGCACCACGGCCGAGATCACCGCCAGCGAGCGCGTGGCGCTGCACCGCTATCGCTACAGCCGCGGCGTGCCGCGCCTGCTGCTCGACGTCTCGCGCGATCTCGCCGGCTACCATCCGGCACGGGCGCAGCTGGAGCCGGACGGCCTGGTTTCCGGCAGCGTCGATACCGCCGACGGCTACACCCTGTATTTCGCCCTGCAGCTCGATGCGCCGTTCCGCGCCGCCACGCGCGACGGGCAGGCGCTGCAGCCGGGGGCCGCGGTGGAGGGCGAGCGCCTGGCCCTGTTGCTGGACTTCGACGGCGCGCCGCGGACGCTGCAGGCGAAGATCGCCGTGTCCTATACCGACCTGGCCGGCGCGCGGCGCAATCTCGCCGAGCTGCCGCACTGGGATTTCGACGCGCAGCGCGGCCGGCTGCGCGGGCAATGGCAGGGCGAGCTGGCGCGCGTGGAGGTGGAGGGCGGCACGGAACTGCAGCGCCGCTCGCTGTATACCGCGCTGTACCGCGTCCAGCAGTTTCCCAACCTGCACGGCGACATCGACGGCCGCTACCGCGGGCCCGACAACGCCGTGCATGCCTCCGCGCGTCCTCACTACAGCCAGTATTCGCTGTGGGACAGCTACCGGGGCCAGAACCAGATGCTGGCCGAGATCCAGCCCGCGCGATACCGCGACATGGTGCTTTCGCTGCTGGACTTCCACGTCCAGGGCGGCCGGCTGCCGCGCTGGCAGCAGGGGCCGGTGGATGCGTCGCACATGTCCGGCGATCCGGTGATTCCCTTCATCGGCGAAGGCTGGTGCCGCGGCCTGCTGCCGGCCGCCGAGCGCGCGCCGCTGCTGGCGGCGATGCAGGCGCTGGAACGCTCGCGGCGCGAGGCCCTGGCACTGGGCTACCTGCCGGTGGAGAAGCCGGCGAATCCGCTGGCGGTCCTTGCCGGCGGCGCGCGCGAAGCCGGCACCACGCTGGAGTACGGCATCGCCGACTTCGCCCTGGCGCTGATGACGGCCAGCAGCGGCGACGCAACCGAGGCGCAGCGCCTGGCACGGCAATCGCTCAACTACCGCAACCTGGTCGATCCGCAGGGCGGCTTCATCCGTCCTCGCCACGAGGACGGCAGCTGGCTCGCTCCCTTCCTGCCGGAACTGCCCTACGGCTTCCAGGAGGGCACTTCCTGGCAGTACAGCTGGCTGGCGATGCACGACCTGCCGGGGCTGTTCGAGCGCATGGGCGGCAATGCCGAGGTGCAGCGCCGGCTCGACACCTTCTTCCTGCTGCCGGCCAGCCTGCTGCCCGGGGCCTGGCCCTTCGTGCAGAACCAGCTGACGCTGTTCGGGCTGTTCTACTACGGCAACCAGTACGCGCCGGGCAACGAGCACGACCTGCAGGCGCCCTATCTCTACAACTACGCCGGCGCGCCCTGGAAGACGCAGGTGGTGGCGCGGTCCGCCGCCGCGCTGTTCGCGCCGACGCCGCTGGGGCTGCCCGGCAACGACGATCTGGGCGCGCTGTCCGGCTGGCTGGCCTGGACGCTGATCGGGCTCTACCCGGTCAATCCCGGTGCGCCGCTGGCGGTGGTCGGCAGCCCCGCCTTCGAGAAGGTGACGCTGCATCGTCCCGGCGGCGACCTGGTGATCGAGGCGCCCGGTGCCGGCCCGCTGCAGCCCTTCGTCGACGGCCTGTCGCTGGACGGCCAGGCGATCGGCGGCAGCTGGCTGCGGCTGCCTCGCGGCGCGGCCACGGTGCGCCTGCAGACCGCGGCACTGCCGGACCCCGGCTGGGCCGCGGATTCCGCGCCGCCTTCGGTGAGTGCGAACGGTCTGGAGGATTTCGGATGCAAGGCGGACAGGATCGCTCGATGAGGCCTGAAGGAACCTGTCGTGCCTCTGCCTGCACCGGGAAGCGCTAGGGAAACTCTCACGAAGTTGCCGTTCGCCCTGAGCCTGTCGAAGGGTGTGCGGTAACTCGTTGACCCATGGAGCAGAGAGTCCCCCGTGCTTCGACAGGCTCGGCACCAGCGGACTTCTTCGGGGCTTCTCCGGGGCTGTTGCGGCTCAGGCCCGCTGGCGCGCCTTGGCCAGCGGCCGCCGCCGCGGCGCGGCCGCGCCCATCCAGGCGCTGACCTGCTCGATCAGGAAGACCGCCAGCCCCAGCAGCAGCCAGACCTGCCAGCCGCCCGGCTGCACGAACAGCAGGTCCATCAGCGCGCGGAACAGCAGCGGTACGGCCACCAGCCCGGCAAGCAGGGCCAGGACGATGGCGGCGGCAGTGATCTGGTTCTTCATGTTCATTCCCCCGTGGCTTTGCAAGGCTCAGGCGCAAGCTCCTTGCCACCACGAACATGGCGCCATCGTCAGGCTTTTTCGCTTGGATTTCAGTTAGCTGCGTCACAGACGGCGATCGCCGCCCAGCCACTGGGCGTGCAAGCCGCAAGCCGCCGGAACGGGGCGCCGTGCAGAACGCGGAAGACGCCTGCAAGTGGACGAGGTGCCGGGGAGCGGGGCTGGCCGACAATGGCGGCCACGACGTTTCCTCCTCCATCCGGAAGCACCGGATGACTGCCGGCGCCCCCACGCGCCGGCTTTTTTATGGGCGGCGCGGCAGCGGCAGCCCTGGAAGAGGGCAGGGAAAGACCGCGGCCGGCTCAGGCCGCCCGGGCCGAGGGAGCGGAGCGCTCCAGCAGCTGCAGGCCGCGGGACGTGACCAGGTGCCGGCCGCTGCCGGCGCGCATCAGCAGGCCGAGGCGTTCCAGCCGCGCCAGGACCGCCAGGCCGGCATCGGAGACGGAAGCGCCCCGGGCGGCGCGCAGGAGGCAGTGCCACTCGGGCAACTGGAGGTATTGGGTATCCATGACGAAATCTTCAGTGCAACGGCCATGCCATCAGGCCGGTTTGCCGAGGCCCTGGAACAGCATGTCCACGTAGGTTTCCAGATAGACCCTGGGATCGATGGAAGGTTTCTCGAACAGGCCCAGGGAATGCTGCCAGATCGTCAGCAGGGTCAGCGGCGCCGTCACCACCGCCAGGTAGGCCTCCGGGTCGATGTCCCGCAGCTCGCCGCGCTCGATGCCCCGGCGCAGCAGACGCAGCCAGAAGGCGCGCCCGCGCTGCATGACCTCCTCGCAGTAGAAGTGCCCCAGTTCGGGGAAGTTGCGGCATTCCGAGACCAGCAGCTTGAGGATGCCGCGGCTGGAGGAGCGGCTGTTGTCCTCCATCCAGTTGGCCGCGATCAGGCGCAGCATGTCGCGGGTGCTGCGCTCGGAGCGTTCCATGACCTCCTCGGCGAACTGCAGCTTGGGCTGCACCGCCAGGCGGATCGCCGCGCGCATCAGCTCTTCCTTGGAGCCGTAGTACAGGTAGATCGTGCCCTTGCTGACCCCGGCGCGCTGGGCCACGTCCTCCAGCCGGGTGGCGGCGTAGCCGCGCTCCACGAACAGTTCCAGGGCCGCCTGGACCAGCTCGCCCGGACGGGCTTCGCTGCGGCGGGACCAGCGGGCAGGTCTTTTTTCGATGGCGACGGTCATGTGCATTTGTACTCCAAGCACGGTACGCCGACGCCCCCCCCGAATGGGGCGTGCGAAATCAAAAAAGGCGGCGTCCGCCGGGAGCGAACGCCGCCTCATTGTGCGCCGGATCAGCTCAGAACAGGTACTTCATCGTGAACGCGGCGAAGTCGCGGTCGGCATAGGGGCGCTTGCGGAAGTGCGGGTCGCCCAGGTAGGCGTTGTAGCTGACGCCCACGGTGAACTGCTGCAGGCGCGTGAAGTTGGCGCCGACGCTGGCACGGCGGTCGCCTTCGCCCATCAGCGAGCCCAGGCCCGACAGCATCGAGGACTGGCCGTCGCCGATGCCCTGCCAGAACAGCGGAATCTGCAGGTCCCAGCCGTCGATGACGTTCTTGCGGTCGATCAGCACCAGCAGCGAGTAGCCCCAGGCGTCGGTGTTGTAGGTCAGGTCGGTGGAGCAACTGGTCGGGCCGCAGGCCTGGTCCACGTCCAGCACGTGGATGTAGCTGGCCTCGCCGACCAGGGTCAGCGCGTCCCAGAACAGCGCCGGGCCCAGGGTGTACAGGCCCGACAGCAGGCCCTGGGCCACGTCGCCGCGGCTCGGCGTCGGCACCGGGCCCAGCAGGCCGCCGTCCACGTCCACCAGCAGGTCGATGCCCTCGCGCAGGATCGCCTCGCCGCCCACGCTGACGCCGAACAGCGTCGTGGAGAAGCTCATGGCGGTCATGTCGATGCCGTCGAAGTAGCGGATGTTGTAGGTGGTGGGCACCTTCAGGCCCAGCGCCTGGGTGGTCAGCGGCGGCAGGCCGCCGGTGCCCGGCAGCAGGACGGCGTAGTCGTAGTTCTGCACCGGCGCCGGCGTGGTGTTGTGGTAGCGCAGGCGGTAGAGGCCGACATTGGTCTCCGGCGTCACCTGGTACTTCAGGCCCACGCCCCACTGGCCGTGGTCGCTGGGACGGATGTCGTGCTTGCGCTCCACGTTGATGTAGCGCGGCGTGTTCGGCTGCTGGATCGCGCCCAGCGGCAGGTTGAGGTCGGGCAGCAGCGGATCCAGGCGATCCAGCAGGCCGCCGAGGAGGCCGGTCACGCCCTGGATCGGCAGGTTCAGGTTCAGCAGGTCGTTGAGCAGATCGATGGTCTCGGGCAGGTCCGAGGACAGCAGGTTCAGGTCCGCGAGGTTGGCCAGGTACAGCGGGTTCTCGATGCCCCAGATGAATTGCGCGCCCGGGCCCACCACGTCGCTGACCGAGAAGAACTCGCCCACCGGATTCAGCTCGGTGGCCTTGTACTCCAGCTTGTACTGGCCCAGCAGGGTCCAGTCGCTGTTGAGCGCGAACTGCATCGACACCTGGTTGACCGGCAGCAGGATGCTCTTCACGTCGGCTCCCGGCACCGCGGCCTTGGTGGCGTCGGCCGGCGACTGCGCCAGCGCGATGCCGGAGAAGAACAGGCTCTCGCCCCAGGCCGCGATATGGCGGCCGACGCGCAGGTTCAGCGCGCCCGAATCGCCGACGTACCACGAACCGTAGGCATAGGCGTCCAGCAGGCGCGCGCGGCGGCCGTCGTAGAACGCCGCCTCGTCGGAGAACTCGTCGGCCCGGCCCACGTTGGGGAAGTTGTGCCGCCCCTCGGTGCGGTTCATCGTGTCCAGGGAGTCGTTGTCGTTGAAGCCGCGATAGACGCGATCGTAGAAGGCGTCGCCGCGCAGCAGCACGCCGTAGTCGTCGCGGCTGAACTGCAGCTCGCCGAGGAAGGACACGCGGTTGTTGACGATGGAGCCGCGCTTGAAGTTGCGGTCGCCGTCGTCGTAGTTGTTCGACTCGTTGAACTTGATGAAGTCCGGGATCGGGATTTTCGGGCTCGGCGGCGTGTTGATGATGCCGTCATGCGGCTTCTCGGTGCGTACCGCCAGGG
>Ga0255097_1000301_pt1 | contig 22454 bp, 20 predicted proteins | sample Colum_Atlam_RepB_2_FD_188436 | JGI IMG/M metagenome (GOLD analysis project Ga0255097, IMG submission 188436) | Freshwater microbial communities from Columbia River, Oregon, United States - Colum_Atlam_RepB_8d | ecosystem: Environmental > Aquatic > Freshwater > River | place: USA: Oregon...
TCCTTGGGCGCGCGTCTGGGCCCCAGCCGCATGCCGCGCCGGGAGGAAGCCACCGACGAAGCGATCGGCAAGGGCGAGGAGATGCTGCAGCCGCGCAGGTCCGCGGCCCGCAAGCGGCGCGGCTAGGCCGCAGGGGGGACGAAGGCCGCCTCCTCAGGCGGCTTGCGCCCTCGGCGAGGCCGGCGATTCCTCTCCGGGCGTGCTGCAGCGTTCCAGCGCGTCGAGGAATGCCTCGCGCCAGGCGCCGGCATCGTTGCGCAGCAGTCCCTGCATCAGTTCGGCGTGGCGGTTGCGCCGCTCTTCCAGCGGCATGTAGCGCGCCGTCTGCAGCGCATCGGCCACCGCGGTCGCGTCGTAGGGACTCACGATCAGCGCCGCCCGCATCTGCTGCGCCGCGCCGGCGAAGCGCGACAGCACCAGCACGCCCGGGTCGGCGGGATCCTGGGCGGCGACATACTCCTTCGCCACCAGGTTCATGCCGTCGCGCAGCGGCGTCACCAGCCCGACGCGGCTGGCGCGGTAGATGCCGGCCAGCTGGCGCCGGCCGAGCGGCCGGTTGATGTAGCGGATCGGTGCCCAGTCGAGCTGCGCGTAGAGGCCATTGATGTGCCCCGCGATACGTTCCAGCTGGCCGCGGATCGCCATGTACTCCGGCACCTCACCGCGGCTGGTGGGGGCGATCTGCAGCAACTCCACCTGGCCATGCGTGTCGGGGTAGCGTTCCAGCAGGCGTTCCATCGCCTGGAAGCGTTCCGGGATGCCCTTGGTGTAGTCCAGCCGGTCGACGCCGACGATCACCGTGCGACCCGGGCGCGGGTCGCGTACGCGCTGGAACTCCAGCCGCGCCGCCGGCGAGGTGGCCAGCTGCGCGAACCCGCGGGCGTCGATGCCGATGGGAAAGGCCTTGGCGACCAGACGCCGGCCGAAGGCGGTCACGCTGTCGCCGCGCAACTGCGCGCCGAACTCCCGCACCGCGCAGTCGCGGAAGCGCTGCACGTCGTCCTCGGTCTGGAAACCCAGCAGGTCGTAGGAGAACAGGCTGCGCATCAGCTCGCGGTAATGGGGCAGCGCCGTCAGCATCTCCGGCACCGGGAAGGGGATGTGCAGGAAGAAGCCGATCTGCTGCCGTGCGCGTTGCTCGCGCAGCGCCTCGGCGAAGGGCAGCAGGTGATAGTCGTGGATCCAGATCTGGTCCTCGTCCTGCAGCAGCGGCCACAGCGCCCCCGCGAGCCGGCGGTTGACGCGCATGTAGCCGTCGTAGTGCTGCGGATCGAAGGTCGCCAGGTCCAGCCGCAGGTGGAACAGCGGCCACAGGCAGCGGTTGGCGAAGCCGTTGTAGTAGGCGTCGTGCTCGGCCTGGCTCAGGTCCAGGGTGGCGAGCCGGATCGGTCCCGCCTCGGCCACGCTGGGCCGGGAGTCCGGCTGGTCTGAAATCTGCCCGCTCCAGCCGAACCACAGGCCACCGCGTTCGCGCAGGGCATCGAGCAGGGCCACTGCCAGTCCGCCGCCGCGGGCCGCGCCGCGCGGATGCACCACTCGGTTCGACACCGCCACCAGCCGGGGGCGCTGGCCTCCGGCCTTTCGCAGCGCGGGACTCATGCGAGATCCCGCAGGCCTGCCGAGGCAGCGAGCCAGCGATGCACCGCGCCGACGCTGCCCAGCCGATAGCGCGCGGCGCTGGGGCCGGTCCCGACCTTCACGCCGTAGCCGCCCATCGCCTGCGCCACCAGGATGCCGTTCTCGTCGGTGAGGTCGTCGCCCACGAAGACCGGCCGGCGGCCGGCGAAGGGCGGGCGAGCCATCAGCTCCTGCACGGCCTGGCCCTTGTTGACCTGCGGCGGCAGGACCTCGATCACCATCTTGCCGCGCGTTGCCGAAAGCCCCATTGCCGAAGCCAGGGCCGAGGCCACGGCCTCGCACTCGGCGGCGCGCTCGGGCGCCTGCCGGTAGTGCACCGCCACGGCGATGCCCTTGTCCTCGATCAGGATGTTCGGATCGTCGCCGAAGTAGCGCCGCAGCGCGTCGGCGAGCCCATCCGTGGGGGCCGAGTGGGTTTCGACGATGGCACCCTCGCGCCGCAACTCGGCGCCGTGCAGGCCGGCGCCCGCCAGGCGCAGCGGATGCAGCAGGCGATCCAGCGCCTGCAACTGGCGGCCGGTGACGATCGCCAGCGCGCCGCCGAAGCGGCTGCGCAGGCTCTCCAGCAGGCCGGTCAGATAGGGCGCCACCACCACGTCGTCGGGCCGCGGCGCCAGCTCCAGCAGGCTGCCGTCGAGATCGTGGAACAGCGCGACATCGTCGCCCAGTGGCGGCGGTGCGGAAGGCATCGCGCCCACGGGCCGGGCGGCACGTCCCTGTGCCGCGCTCCGGCCGTCCCTCGGGCCGGCGTCCTGCCGGCGGAACTGCTCTCTCGAAGAGTCCATTTGCTACCTCAGCCGCCGGGCTGCGGTGCTGATGTCCCTGGGCGATCCCGCATTCCCTCGCGAAGACCGCACCGTCCCTGGCATCACACGCCCAGGGGCATCAGCACCGCAGCCCGGCATGACGGCTACCGCTGGTCGCCCGGCTTGGCGGCGTCCTGCACTTCCTGTCCGCCGCGCTCCATGTCCTTGCCCGCGCCTTCCACCGTATTGCAGGCGGCCAGCAGGCTGCTGCTGCCGAGCAGCAGGGCGATGGCGAGCTTCTGCATCCATTGCGTCATGTCACTCTCCTTGTGGGATTCCAAAGCGGCGCGGCAATGCAGGTACACTGCGGCGACGGCACAGCAGACCCATGTTCCGTGCCAGTCGCTGGGAGTCTTCAAGCGATTGATTTGAAAGGCGTAGCGAAATGGCGGCAGCGGCTTCCGCATGCACATCGCAGAATTTCGCGCTCCTCGTCCTGCAAAACGCAGGCATCGATGACGACACGGGAAGGCATGGACGCATACAGCAGCCGGGAGGAGGTCGAGTCACCGGGCAAGCAGCGACGCATGCTGCTGGTCTGGCTGGGTCTCGGCTTCCTCTGGCTGCTGGTCCTGGCGCTGGTGCTCAGCGGAACGCGCCTGGCCTACTACTCCAAGAGCCGCTTCAGCGAAAAGCTCGAGCGCGTGCAGCGCCTGCAGGAAGCCTTCAAGGAAACCTCGGTGCTGATGGGGCTGGTCGTGGAGCTGGAGAGCGGCCAGAGGGACTGGCTGCTGCGGCAGGACCAGGCCGCCCTGCAACGCTACCGCGAGGCCGAGACCCAGTTGCCGCATCAGCTCGGACGGCTCGACGAGATGCTGCGCGGCCGTACCGAGTTCAGCCCGGAGATGCAGAGGCTTGCGCGGCTCGCGCTGGACGAGCACCAGGCGCTTTCCGGGCTGCAGGGCCTGGCCGACAGCCAGGGCAGCGACGAGGCGCTGCAGCGCTCGCGCAGCCTGCCTGAGATTCCGGCGATGGATGCCACGCGCACCGCCGTGGTCAACCTGCAGATGCACCTGGTGGAAGCCGCCACGCGCGAGCAGAACCTGCTCAACGACGTCATCACCCGCCGCAACATCGCCATCTACCTCACGATCCTGCTGGGCGCGGTCGGCGCGCTGGGGGCCCTGTTCCTGCTGCGGCGCTACTACGTCACGCTGCACGGCGAGGAACGCCTGCGCGCCCGCATGCTGGAATCGCAGCGAGAAAGCCTGCGCAAGAGCAGCTTCCTGGCCACGATGAGCCACGAGATCCGCACGCCGATGAATGCCATCCTCGGCTTCAGCCAGCTGCTGCTGGACCGCACGGGCGATTCCGTCAGCCGCCGCTACGTCGAAGCCATCACCGTCAGCGGCCGCTCGCTGCTGGCCCTGATCGACGACATCCTCGATCTGTCCAAGGTGGAGGCCGGCAAGATCGAGATCCGCGCCCTGCCCACCAGCCTGCGCGAGGTGGCCGACGGCGTCGTCGCCGTATTCTCGCAGCAGGCCGCCGACAAGCGCCTGCAGCTTTCCGCCAGCGTCGATGCCGCGGTGCCGGAGTCTGTGCTGGTGGACGTGGCGCGCCTGCGCCAGATGCTGTTCAACCTGGTGGGCAACGCCGTGAAGTACACCGACCGCGGCAGCATCACGCTGCGCATCCGGGCCAGGCCCAATCCGGAGGAGTCGCAGCTGCTGTCCTGTGTGTTCGAGGTGCAGGATACCGGCGTCGGCATCGCCCAGGCCGAGCTGCAGCGGGTCTTCGAGCCCTTCGTCCAGGCCGAGGCGGGCCGCGCCGCGCCGCGCGAGGGCAGCGGCCTGGGCCTGGCGATCACGCGCCAGCTGGCCCAGCACATGGGCGGCAGCCTGGAAGTGGAAAGTGCGCCGGGCAAGGGCTCCACCTTCCGCATCCTGCTGCCGCGCATCGCGGCGGCCGGCGCACCGCCGCCGGAGGAGCCGGCGAGCCGCGAGCCGCGCGAGGAGGGCTTCCGCATCCTGGTAGTGGATGACGTGGAGCTCAATCGCGACCTGATCCAGGCCATGCTCAAGGATTCCCCGCACGAGCTGTCGTTCGCCGCCGATGGTCCCGCCGCGCTGGTGCAGCTGCGTGAGAACCCGCCGCAATTGATCCTGCTGGACCTGCTGATGCCGGGCATGGACGGCTTCGAGATGCTGCGCCGCCTGCGTGCCGAGCCGCTGCTGGTGCCTCCTCGCGTCATCGCGGTGACGGCCACCAGCCTGCGCGGCGAGCAGGCCGAGCTGCGCAAGCAGTTCGACGGCTACGTCGCCAAGCCCTTCACGCGCGACGGCCTGGTGGCCGAGATCCGCCGCGTGATGGCTCTGGGCACGCGCGACGTTCCGGAGGAGGTGGTGTCCTTGCCGGAAGCGGTGCGCCAGCGCCTGGAGCGCCTGCTGGTGCGCGACTGGCCCGCCGTCTGCGCCGCGCCGGCGATGCGCGACGTCAAGAACTTCGCGCAGGCGCTGGACGAGGTGGCACTGGCGGCCGGGCGAGCGGAACTGCGCGACTATGCGCGTGAACTCAACGACGCCGCATTCGCCTTCGACGCCTTGCGCGTCGAGGCCCTGCTGGAGGAATTTCCGCAGCGCGGCGGAGCGCTGCTGGCCAAGGCCAAGGAGAGCCGATGAACGAGTCCGTCGACAGGGATCGCCCCGCGCCGCTGGTGATGGTCGTGGACGACAATCCCGCCAACGTGCAGCTGCTGGGGCAACTCCTGGATGGGGCCGGCTACAACGTGGTGCCGGCCACCAGCGGTGCGCAGGCCCTGGAGCGCGCCAGTTCGCGCAAGCCCGACCTGGTGCTGCTGGACATGATGATGCCCGGCATGGACGGCAGCGAGGTGATCCGCCGCCTGCATGCCCTGCCGGGCCTGGCGGACCTGCCGGTGATCTTCGTCACCGCGGCGGCCGGCGTGGACGAACTGGCCCGCGGCTTCGACCTGGGGGCCGTCGACTATCTGACCAAGCCCTTCGTCGCGCGCGAGCTGCTGGTGCGGGTGCGCACGCACGTGGAACTCAAGCGTGCGCGCGACCACCTGCAGATGGTGCTCCACGAGCGCGACGAGATCGTCAACATCGTGGCGCATGACCTGAAGAACCCGCTCACCTGCATCCGCTTCGCCAACCAGCTGCTGTCGCGCACCGAGGATCCGGCGCGCCGGAGCGAGCTGATGCAGGAGATCGACGAATGCAGCGACGAGGCACTGAAGTTCGTGCAGCGCTTCCTGTCGCAGCGCGCCGAGGGAGAGGCGCTGCGCCAGCTGCACAGCGAGCGGATCGACCTGCATGCCATGGCCGCCCAGGCGCTGCGCCTGCAGCAGGCCGAGGCGGAGGTGAGGGGGCTGCGCCTGGTCCTGGAGTCGCCGGAGGCTCAGGTCGCGGCGCTGGGCGATCACATGGCGGCGCGCAACGTGCTGCAGAACCTGCTCTCCAATGCCATCCGCCACTCGCCGGAGGGGGAGCAGGTCCTGGTGGTGCTGTCGACCACGCGCAGCGGCACCGCCCGCTGCCTGGTGATGGACCGCGGCCCCGGCATCTCCGAGGCCGACCAGAAGAAGCTGTTCCAGCGCTTCGCGCGCATCGTCACCGCGCGCGCCGCGCCGGAGTACTCCTCGGGCCTGGGCCTTGCCATCGCCAAGCACGACATCACACGCATGGGCGGGCACCTGTGGTACGAGCCGCGGCCGGGCGGCGGCAGCGTGTTCGGGTTCGAACTGCCGCAGCAGCGGGCAGGCTGAAGTCGTACGAACCGTTCATGCCGAGTGCCGGCCAGGGGCGTACCGAGGCATGCACCTCTTGGGCCCCTCTTCCCGCTTGCGGGGAGAGGGTTGGCGAGGGCGTGGATGCCGGGGGCAGGGCAACGCAGGGAGCAGTTGCCGAGGGGGCGTGAAGGGACTGACACCCCGGTCGCCACCGCGGCCGCCGCGCGGCCCGCCTTGGCGATGACATTGCCGTCGCCAAGGCACGACGGATCGCCCAAAAGAAAACGCCCCGCTTTCGCGGGGCGTTCTTGAAGCAAGCGACAGCCGACGCGCTTAGAGCGAGTAGTACATCTCGAACTCGATCGGGTGCGTCGTCATGCGGAAGCGGGTCACTTCCTGCATCTTCAGCTCGATGTAGGCATCGATCAGGTCGTCCGTGAACACGCCGCCCTTCTTGAGGAAGTCGCGGTCCTTGTCCAGGGCTTCCAGCGCCATGTCCAGGCTGTGGCAGACGCGCGGGATCAGCTTGTCCTCTTCCGGCGGCAGGTGGTACAGGTCCTTGTCCTGGGCTTCGCCCGGGTGGATCTTGTTCTGGATGCCGTCGAGGCCGGCCATCATCATCGCGGCGAAGGCGAAGTACGGGTTGGCCGTGCTGTCCGGGAAGCGCACTTCGATGCGGCGGCCCTTCGGGTTGGCGACGTACGGGATGCGGATCGAGGCCGAGCGGTTGCGGGCCGAGTAGGCCAGCATGACCGGCGCTTCGAAGCCCGGCACCAGGCGCTTGTAGCTGTTGGTGCCCGGGTTGGTGAAGGCGTTCAGGGCCTTGGCGTGCTTCAGGATGCCGCCGATGTAGTACAGCGCGGTCTCGGAGAGGCCGCCGTACTTGTCGCCGGAGAACAGGTTCTTGCCGCCCAGCGAGAGCGACTGGTGCACGTGCATGCCCGAGCCGTTGTCGCCGACGATCGGCTTCGGCATGAAGGTGGCGGTCTTGCCGTAGCTGTGGGCCACGTTCTGGACCACGTACTTCAGCTTCAGGACTTCATCGGCCTTCTTGACCAGCGAGCCGAACTTCACGCCGATCTCGCACTGGCCGGCGGTGGCCACTTCGTGGTGGTGCACTTCGACCGGCATGCCGACGGCTTCCAGCGTCTCGCACATGGCGGAGCGGATGTCCTGCAGGCTGTCGACCGGGGGAACCGGGAAGTAGCCGCCCTTGACGCCCGGACGGTGGCCCATGTTGCCGCCTTCGTAGGCCTTGCCCGAGTTCCAGGCGGCGTTTTCGGCGTCGATCTCGACGAAGCAGCCCTTCATGCCCGAGTCATAGCGGATGCTGTCGAAGATGAAGAATTCGTTTTCCGGGCCGAAGAAGGCCTGGTCGGCGATGCCGGTGGACTTGACGTAGGCTTCGGCGCGCTTGGCCAGCGAGCGCGGGTCGCGCGAGTAGCCTTCACGGGTGGACGGCTCGAGCACGTCGCAGGTCAGGACCAGCGTGGTGTCTTCGAAGAAAGGATCGACGAAGGCGGTGCTGGCGTCCGGCAGCAGGATCATGTCGGACTCGTTGATGCCCTTCCAGCCCGCGATGGACGAGCCGTCGAACATCTTGCCGTCGACGAACAGGTCTTCATCGACGGTGGCGGCCGGCACGGTCACGTGCTGTTCCTTGCCGCGCGTGTCGCAGAAGCGGAAGTCCACGAACTTCACGCTCTTTTCCTGGATGAGCTTCAAAACGTCTTTACCCGACATGGGCTACTCCTGTCACGGTGTGGTGAGAATGGTGTTATGGCTGGGCTGCCCCAGCGTGCGCCAAAAAGATGCACGTAGCATGCCAATTGGGCGGCCGAGCGGGAGCGGCGGGCGCTGCATGGTAGCGGAAAACCGCTTCCGGCGCCCCCGGCACGGCGGAAAAGCCGCCGCGGCGAAGCGTTTGTTTAATAAACAAAAACTCCTATATTTAATTCAATAAATATTCACAAATGACCGTGGCTGCGGAGTCCTGGCGCCGGCGGAGATATACTCCCGCCCCTTCGCGCCCGCGCGGGCGAACCCTTCTGAGTCTTCGCAATGACCTTTCAGGACCTCATCCTCAAGCTCCAGCAGTTCTGGGCCGGCCACGGCTGCGTGATCGTGCAGCCCATGGACATGGAAATGGGCGCCGGCACCTTCCACTGGGCCACCTTCCTGCGTGCCCTGGGCCCCGAGACCTGGAACACCGCCTACGTGCAGCCCAGCCGCCGCCCCACCGACGGCCGCTACGGCGAGAACCCCAACCGCCTGCAGCACTACTACCAGTTCCAGGTGCTGATGAAGCCCTCGCCGGCCAACATCCAGGAGCTGTACCTGGACTCCCTGCGCATGCTCGGCTTCGACCCGCTGACCCATGACATCCGCTTCGTCGAGGACAACTGGGAATCGCCGACGCTCGGCGCCTGGGGCCTGGGCTGGGAGGTCTGGCTCAACGGCATGGAAGTCACCCAGTTCACCTACTTCCAGCAGGTCGGCGGCATCGAGTGCCGGCCGGTGGCGGGCGAGATCACCTACGGTCTCGAGCGCCTGGCCATGTACATCCAGAAGAAGGAAAGCGTCTACGACCTGGTCTGGAGCGACACCGGCGGCCGCATCGTGACCTACGGCGACGTCTACCATCAGAACGAGGTGGAGCAGTCGGCCTACAACTTCGAGCATGCCGACACCGCCACGCTGTTCGAGCGCTTCAGCAAGGCCGAGGCCGAGTGCCAGCGCCTGCTGGCGCTGGACCCGCCGCTGCCGCTGCCGGCCTACGAGCGTACGGTGCAGGCCTCGCACAGCTTCAACCTGCTCGACGCCCGCGGCGCCATCAGCGTGACCGAGCGGCAGGCCTACATCCTGCGCGTGCGCACCCTGGCCCGCGCCTGTGCCGAGGCCTACTACAACTCGCGCGCACGCATCGCCGGCTTCGCTCCGCTGAAGGCCGCCTGAGCCGGACCTCCAAGACAGGAACGCCGGGGCGACCCGGCGTTTTTTGATCCCGGCCTGCCGCCGCGGGCTACAGCGCCCAGGCCACGATCAGGCCGACCAGGCCCAGGTGCAGGGCCCACTTGCCGAGCTTGTAGCTGCGCGGGTTCTTCTTCTTCAGCTCCTTCATGGTCGCCTTGTAGCCGACCACCGTGCCGCTGAGCCGGTTGCCGATGCCCGAGATGTTGCTGTCGAGGTTGTCGATATAGAACAGGCTGTTGAAGAAGCGCGCGAAGCGGAAGTAGAACCATTGCACCGGCGCCAGCTTCATCGGGCGGTCGATGTCCGTCATCAGGATCAGGCGCGGCGTCTCGGTGTCGTTGTAGGCCGAGTGGATGTAGGTCTCGTCGAACAGCACGCCCTCGCCGTCGCGCCACACGTAGTGCTCGCCGTTGATCATCAGGCCGCATTTCTCGGAGTTGGGCGTCGACAGGCCCAGCGAATAGCGCAGGCTGAAGGCGAAGGGGTCGTGGTGCTGCGTCAGCCGCTTGCCGGGCATCAGCACGGCGAACAGGGCCAGGTTCATGCCTGGAACCTGGTCGATCAGCGCGCGCGTCTTCGGTGCCAGCGCCCGGGCCGAGGGGATGTCCAGGTCGTAGATCTTCAGGTAGAAGCTCTTCCAGCGGTTGTCGCGGTAGAAGCTGCTGCCCGGCAGGTCGTTCTTGACCGCGATATGGCCAGGGCCATACAGGGCCAGCGCCTCGTCCCGGATGGTTTCCCAGTGATCCTCCAGCAGCTTCAGCTGCGGGAAAGTCTGCACCGGCGGCAGCCGCGAGCGCGTCGACACGCGGGACAGCAGGTAGGCCGGCAGGTTGAGCGGCACCGTGAAGGTCGAGAAGTCGGTCAGCTGGCGGCCCAGCGGCAGGTGCGCGCGGTTTCTCAGCCGCACGAACAGCAGCGACCCGGCGTAGATCAGGAACAAGGCAATCAGGACGGTCACGGGGCTTCCCTGCGGCAGGACGTCATCATAGTCCGGACCATACAGGATGACAGGGGCAGATGAATGCTGCATGGCGCCAGGCGCCGCCTGCGGACGTGACGCAGTTTGCGCCTGCGCCGGCCGCGGGGGCCTATGATGCTCCGGCAGGGCCTGGGAACCCTGCGTACGACCACGGGGGCTTTCCATGCGCGACGCAGCTGCCGTAACGCGGTTTCTCACTCATCTGCTGCGCGCGGCCCTGCTGTGCGCCGCCGCCGGCCTGGGCGCCTGCCATGACATCGACGACGGCGGGCCCGACGGCGGCGCCGCTGCGCGCCCGGCCATCCTGGGCGGCGGACCCGCTGGGCTGGTCGACGGCCCGGCGGGAGCGGCCCGCTTCGACAACCCGGTGAACGTCGAGCTGGCGCCCGACGGCACGATCTACGTCGCCGACTTCGGCAACGATGCCCTGCGCGCCATCGCCCCGGACGGCGAGGTGCGCACGCTGCTGGCCAGGCCCGGGTTCGAGCGGCCCTTCGGCCTGGCGCTGGCGCCGGACGGCAATCTCTACGTGCAGACCGACACCAACGACTCGGGCCTGCGGGACGGCACCACCGGCACCGTGTGGCGCGTAAATCCCCGCACCGGCACCGCCGCGGTGGTCGTGCGCAACGTCGGCCGTCCGCGCGGCCTGCTGGCCCTGGCCGACGGCCGCATCGTCTTGAGCGACATCGTGCGCCACGACCTGCGCCTGCTCACGCCGGCGACCGGCGCCATCGCGCCCCTGGCGGGCAACAGCGGCTCGGCGGGCTTCGCCGACGGCGCCGGCGCCGACGCCCGCTTCGACCGCCCCTACGGCATGGCGCTGGCGGCGGATGGCAGCATCCTGGTGGCGGACCAGAACAACCACCGCATCCGCCGCGTCACCCTGGCGGGCGCGGTCACCACCTTCGCCGGCACCGGCACGGCCGGCCGCGCCGACGGCGCCCTGGCCGCCGCCACGTTCAACGGCCCGCAGGACGTGGCGACGGACGGCGGCACGGTCTACGTCGCCGATACGCTCAACTACCTGGTGCGCCGCGTCGCCGGCGGCAGCGTCGGCACCGTCGCCGGCAGCGGCACGCGCGGCTTCGCTCCCGGCGAGGGCCTGTCCGCGCAGTTCTACGGACTCGAGGGCTTCGACCTGACCGATGACGGCAACACCCTGTGGATCGCCGACGGCACCGGCGGCGACGAGGACGTGGACTTCAACCGCGTGCGCCGCGTGCGCGTCCGCTAGGGCCTGCCAACGCTGTAGCGATCGCTGCCATGCGCCCGTACTGGCCGCCGGGTCGCCCCGGCGGCTTGCGGCCTCAGACCACGATGGTCTTCAGCCCCACCTCGATGTTGCCGCGGGTGGCCTTCGAGTACGGGCAGAACTGGTGGGCCGCCGCGATCAGCTTCTCGGCCTCCGCCTGCTCCAGGCCGCCGACCCAGGCGGTGATGTCCGCCTTCAGGCCGAAACCGGTGTCGTCCGTTCCGATCCCCACCGCCACCTCGATCTCCACCGACCGGGGCTTGAGGCCCATCTTGTTGGCCAGGAAATCCACCGCGCCGCCGAAGCAGGCAGCGTAGCCGGCCGCGAACAGATCCTCCGGCGTGGTGGTGCCGGGCTTGCCGGGCCCGCCCATCGCCTTGGGGACGGACAGGTCCGCCTTGACCACGCCGTCGCGGGATTCGGTGTGGCCGTTGCGGCCGCCGGAAGACACCGCGTGGGCGGTATACAGCACGTTGACTGCCATGTTCGTCTCCTTGAGGGGTTCTCTCGTTCCAGTCCGTTCCGCCCGGCCCCGGGAATCCGGGGCCGGGCGGCGGAGCTCACTTCAGATCATAGCGATCCAGGTTCATCACCTTGGCCCAGGCCGCCACGAAGTCCTGCACGAACTTCTGCTGCGCATCGGCGCTGCCGTAGACCTCGGAAACCGCACGCAGCACCGAGTTCGAGCCGAACACCAGGTCGGCGCGGGTGCCGGTCCACTTCTTCGCGCCGGTCTTGCGGTCCAGGCCCTCGTAGACCCCGGGACTGCCGGCCAAAGGCTTCCATTCCGTGTCCATGCCCAGCAGGTTCACGAAGAAATCGTTGCTCAGCGTGCCGGGGCGCCTGGTGAAGACGCCGTGCGCCGAGCCACCGGTGTTGGCGCCCAGCACGCGCAGGCCGCCGACCAGAACGGTCATTTCCGGCGCGCTCAGCGTCAGCAGCTGTGCCTTGTCGATCAGCAGCACCTCGGCCGGCACACGGTGCGGACCCTTCAGGTAGTTGCGGAAGCCGTCGGCCTCCGGCTCCAGCACGGCGAAGGAAGCGACATCGGTCTGCTCCGGCGAGGCATCCATGCGCCCCGGCGAGAAGGGCACGGCCACGGCCTGGCCGGCCGCCCGGGCCGCCTGCTCCACGCCGGCGTTGCCCGCCAGCACGATCAGGTCGGCCAGCGAGACCTTCCTGCCGCCGGGGGCGGAACCGTTGAATTCGCGCTGGATGCCTTCCAGCACGCCGAGCACCTTGGCCAGCTGCTTCGGCTGGTTGGCTTCCCAATCCTTCTGCGGGGCCAGGCGGATGCGCGCGCCGTTGGCGCCGCCCCGCTTGTCGGAGCCGCGGAAAGTGGAGGCCGAGGCCCAGGCCGTGGACACCAGTTCCGCCACGCCCAGGCCCGAAGCCAGCACCTTGGCCTTGAGCGCGGCCACGTCCTGGTCGTTCACCAGCGGGTGGTTCACGGCCGGGATCGGGTCCTGCCAGATCAGTTCCTCCTGCGGCACTTCCGGGCCCAGGTAGCGGGCACGGGGCCCCATGTCGCGGTGGGTCAGCTTGAACCAGGCGCGGGCGAAGGCGTCGGCGAACTGCTCGGGGTGGGCCAGGAAGCGCCGCGAGATCTTCTCGTAGGCCGGGTCGAAGCGCAGCGACAGGTCCGTGGTCAGCATGGTCGGCGCGTGGCGCTTGCCCGGATCGTGGGCGTCCGGGATGGTGCCGGCGCCGGCACCGTTCCGGGCAATCCACTGGTGGGCGCCGGCCGGGCTCTTGGTCAGCTCCCACTCGTAGCCAGGTTCTCGAAGAAGTTGTTGCTCCACTTCGTCGGCGTGGTGGTCCAGGTCACCTCCAGGCCGCTGGTGATGGCGTCCGCCCCCTTGCCGCTGCCGTGCTTGCTGCGCCAGCCGAAGCCCAGCTCCTCGATGTCGGCGCCTTCCGGCTCCACGCCCACCAGAGCGGCGTCGCCGGCACCGTGGGTCTTGCCGAAGGTGTGGCCGCCGGCGATCAGGGCCACGGTCTCTTCGTCGTCCATCGCCATGCGGGCGAAGGTCTCGCGGATGTCGCGCGCGGCGGCGACCGGATCGGGCTTGCCGTTGGGGCCCTCGGGGTTCACGTAGATCAGGCCCATCTGCACGGCGCCCAGCGTCTGCGCCAGCTCGCGGTCGCCGGTGTAGCGGTCGTCGGCCAGCCACTGCTTCTCGGCGCCCCAGTTCACGTCCTGGTCCGGCTCCCAGACGTCCGCGCGGCCGCCGGCAAAGCCGAAGGTCTTGAAGCCCATCGATTCCAAGGCGACGTTGCCGGCCAGGATCATCAGGTCGGCCCAGGAAATCTTGTTGCCGTACTTCTGCTTGACCGGCCACAGCAGGCGGCGAGCCTTGTCCAGGTTGCCGTTGTCCGGCCAGCTGTTGAGCGGCGCGAACCGCTGCTGGCCGCCACCGGCGCCGCCGCGGCCATCACCCACGCGGTAGGTGCCCGCGCTGTGCCAGGCCATGCGGATGAACAGCGGGCCGTAGTGGCCGAAGTCCGCCGGCCACCAGTCCTGCGAGTCGGTCATCAGGGCGGTCAGGTCCTTCTTCACCGCCGCCAGATCCAGGCTGTTGAAGGCCTTGGCGTAGTCGAAGCCTGCGCCCATGGGGTCGGACTTGGCGGAGTGCTGGTGCAGCAGGTCCACGCGAAGCTGGTTGGGCCACCAGTCGCGGTTCGACGTGCCGGCGGACGTCTGGTGGAAGGGACATTTGGCTTCGGTCATGGCTTTCTCCTCGGAAGTGAGCGGAAGTGGCTGCAACGAACGACATCCTGAACCCGGCAAATTGATAAATAAAATTGATTGTTTGTTTTAGGTCGATAGTAATTTCGTTTAATTGATTGCCGGCCCGGATTGGCGTAAATGCCGCCGATCCCGGAGAATTGCGCGCTCTTTTTTACCTCAAACAGCGTTAAGAACCCATGGCGCGTGACCTGCTGCTCGAACTGGGCACCGAAGACCTTCCGGCCCGCTACGTCCTCCCGCTGGCCGAAGCCCTGCGCGGCGGCGTGGCCGGCGGCCTGGAAAAGCGCGGCATCGCCCCGGGCGAGGTGAAGCTGTTCGCCACCCCGCGCCGTATCGCCGTGCTGATCGCCGGCGTCGCCGATACCCAGCCCGACCAGGCCATCGAGCGTACGGGGCCCGCCCTGGCCGCGGCACTGAAGGACGGCCAGCCCACGCCGGCCGCGCTGGGCTTTGCCAAGTCCTGCGGCGTCGAGTTCTCCGCCCTGGGCCAGAAGGACGGCAAGCTGCATTTCTCCAGGACCGCTCCGGGCCGCGCCACCGCCGCCCTGCTGCCGGAGATCTTCGAGGAAACCATCCGGCAGATGGACGAGCTGGTGCCCAAGCGCATGCGCTGGGGCTCGGGCGAGGAAACCTTCGTGCGCCCGGTGCAGTGGATCGTCTGCCTGTTCGGCTCCGAGGTGATCCCGCTGCAGCGCTTCGGCCTCACGGCCGGCAATACGACGTTCGGCCACCGCTTCCACGCGCCTGCCCCCATCCTGCTGAAGACGCCGGCCGACTACGCGCCCGCGCTGCGCGCCGCCTCCGTCTGGGCCGACGTCGCCGAGCGCAAGGCCGAGATCCGCAGGCAGATCGAGGCCGAGGCCGCGAAGCTCAACGGCCATGCCCGCATCACCGAGGACCTGCTCGATGAAGTGACGGCCCTGGTCGAGCGTCCGGTGGCCATCACGGGCCATTTCGAGGAGCGCTTCCTGGAGCTGCCGCCCGAGGTGATCGTCGCCACGGTGGAGACCAACCAGCGCTACTTCACCGTGTTCAGCGACGCGGCGCAGACGCAGCTGACCAATGCCTTCATCACCATCTCCAACATCGAGTCGCGCGACGTGGCGCAGGTGATCGCCGGCAACGAGCGAGTGGTGCGCCCGCGCCTGACCGATGCGCTGTTCTTCTGGCAGCAGGACCTGCGGCAGCCGCTGGCCGCCTACGGCGACAAGCTGGCCACGGTCACCTTCCAGAAGGAACTGGGCAGCACCGGCGACAAGGTCGCGCGCGTGCGTGCCCTGGCCGGACGCGTCGCCGGCGAGCTGGGCGCCGACACGGCCACGGCCGAGCGCGCCGCCGCGCTGTGCAAGGCCGACCTCGTCACCAAGATGGTCTACGAGTTCCCCGAGCTGCAGGGCCTGATGGGCGGCTACTACGCGGCCCGTTCCGGCGAGAGCGCCGCCGTGGCCCGGGCCATCCGCGAGCACTATCTGCCGGCGCAGCAGGGCACCCCCATCCCGTCCACGCGCGAGGGCCAGATTCTGGCGCTGGCCGACAAGCTCGACACCTTGGCCGGCATCTTCGCCATCGGCCAGAAGCCCACCGCCAGCAAGGACCCCTTCGGCCTGCGCCGCGCCGCGCTCGGGGCGCTGCGCATCTGCATCGAGGGCGAGCTGCCGCTGGACCTGCGCGCGGTGCTGAAGAACGCGCTCGACGCGCAGCCGGCCGGCAAGCGCGACAGCGCGCTGCTGGAAGAGCTGGTGGAGTTCGCGATGGAGCGCCTGCGTGCCTGGCTGGTCGGCCAGGACATCGGAGGCCGGCCGGTCACGGTGGAGATGTTCGAATCCGTGCGTGCCATGGGCATCAGTCAGCCGCTGGATTTCCAGCGCCGCGTGCAGGCCGTGCTGGCCTTCGTCGCCCAGCCCGCCGCGCCCAAACTGGCCGCCGCCAACAAGCGCATCCGCAACATCCTCAAGCAGGCCGGCCATGCCGGCGGCGCCGTCGACCCGGCGAAGTTCCAGCATGACGCCGAGCGTGCGCTGCACGCCAAGCTCGGCGAGGTCGAAGCGCAGAACGCCAGGACCGCCGACTACACCGCGCAGCTGGTGAATCTCGCCGCGCTGCGCGAGCCGGTGGACGCCTTCTTCGACGGCGTGATGGTCAACGCCGACGACGCCGGCGTGCGCGCCAATCGCCTTGCGCTGCTGGCGCAGCTGGACCGCGCCTGCCGCTCGGTGGCGGACCTGTCGCAGCTTCCCGGCTGAAAAACCTGCGGGACTTCGTTGGCTGTAATGTAGGAGCGGCCGACAGCCGCTCCTACATGAAACTCGGTGGCTAGGCGGGTGAAGCTGGCAATCCTCGACCGCGATGGGTAAGCCGGGGTTGTCGCGAAGCGAAGCTTCGCGCCGGCGAACGCCCGGCCATGGATGGCCAGGCAGGGCTAGGCGCCATGGATGGGTACGGAGGTGAACTATGAAATTGGTGATTCTCGATCGGGATGGAGTGATCAACGAAGAACTCACCGACCCCGTGCGCTCGGTTGCCGAGTTCCATCCCATTCCCGGCAGCCTGGAGGCGATCGCCCGCCTGACCCAGGCCGGCTTTCGCGTGTATCTGGCCAGCAACCAGCCCGGCCTGGGCCGCGGCGAGGTGAACTACGAGGGTTTCGCCGAGCAGAACGGGCATTTGCAGAAATCCCTGGCCGAACTGGGCAGCCGCATCGACGGCAGCTTCTTCGCGCCGGACCACCCCGACCGCCCCGGCCCGATGCGCAAGCCCAACCCGGGCATGCTGCTGGACCTGGCCAAGCGCCTGGGCATCAGCCTGGAGTACGTGCCGGCGGTGGGGGATTCGATCCGGGATATCGAGGCGGCCCGAGCTGCCGGAGCGCGCCCTGTTTTGGTGCGAACCGGCAATGGGGCTCGCACTGAAAAAGAGCATGCACTAAAAGGGGTCGCAATCTATGACGACCTCGCGGCCTTTGCCTCCGCGCTCATCGCGGCGCAGCAGGCGCTGCCGGCGGTGAACTGAGGCCAGCGTCGTCATGCCGGCGCAAAGCCGGGGGAGCGGGGGCGGCGAATGTCCAGCGGACATTCGCCCCGCCGAACGCCCGGCTCAATCGAGTCGCGGTGTTCCGCCATGGGCAGCATCACTGCTCGCCGGGACTGGATACTGCTTTCGCCGGTATGGCGGAACTGCGACCGGAGCGGCTCAAAAGCCGCAGACTGCGTAGTCTTCCCGCCGACGGTCGATCTCCACGCCCATGGCCTTCACTCCCGGCACCGCGCCCGGCTTGTTGATGGCCAGGCGCAGGCTGAGGATCGGGAACTGCTGGAACAGCTGCCGGGCCAGGCGCTCGGCCAGGGTTTCCAGCAGGCCCACCTGCGTCTCCGACACGAACTTCACCACCGCGGCGCTGACGGCCGCGTAGTCGATGGCGTCGCGTACCTGGTCGCTGGAGGCGGCCTCGCGGATGTCGGTGCCCATCTCCAGGTCCAGGATCAGCGGGCGCGGCGCGCGCTGCTCCCAGGCGTGGATGCCGATGATGGTCTCGACTTCGAGGCCGCGCAGGAAGATCTTGTCCACGGTTCGGGCTCTTATGCGGTAGCGGGAGTGGGGGGCTGCAGTTCGCTGATGGCCCAGCGCGGCGTGGTGAACAGCTTGCCATGCGGCAGGCGGCCCTCGCTGCGGCGGGCCCAGCCGGCATAGGCGATCATCGCCGCGTTGTCGGTGCAGAATTCGTGGCGCGGAAAGTACAGGCGCAGGCCCTGGCGGCGCGCCAGCTCGCCCAGCTTCTCGCGCAGGCGCTTGTTGGCGCCGACGCCGCCGGCCACCACCAGCTGCTCCAGTCCGGTCTGCTCCAGCGCGCGGGCGCACTTGATCGCCAGCGTATCCGTCACCGCCTCCTGGAAGGCCCAGGCCAGGTCGGCGCGGTCCTGTTCGTTGCGGGCCTTCGGCAGCGCGGTCAGCACGGCGGTCTTCAGGCCGCTGAAGCTGAACTCCAGTCCGGGACGGTCCGTCATCGGCCGCGGGAACCTCCAGGCCTTGCTGGCGCCTCCGCCCTCGGCCAGCCGCGCCAGGTGGGGGCCGCCGGGGTAGGGCAGGCCGAGCAGCTTGGCGGTCTTGTCGAAGGCCTCGCCCACCGCGTCGTCCAGGCTCTCGCCCAGGATCTCGTAGCGGCCCACGCCCTGCACGTCCACCAGCAGGGTGTGCCCGCCGGAGACCAGCAGCGCCAGGAAGGGGAATTCGGGGCGCGGGTCCTCCAGCATCGGCGCCAGCAGGTGCGCCTCCATGTGGTGGACCGGGATCAGCGGCAGGCCATGGGCGGTGGCGATGCCGGCCGCCACCGAGGCCCCCACCATCAGCGCCCCGATCAGGCCCGGGCCGGCGGTATAGGCCACGCCGTCCAGGTCGGAGGGCCTCAGCCCGGCCTGGGCCAGCACCTCGCGGATCAGCGGGTTGATGCGGCTGACGTGGTCCCGGGACGCCAGCTCGGGCACCACCCCGCCGTACTCGGCGTGCAGGGCGATCTGGCTGTGCAGGGCGTGCGCCGCCAAGCCAGCCGGTCCATAGATGGCGGCGGCCGTCTCATCGCAGGAGGTCTCGATCCCGAGGATATTCATCAGGATATTGTAGCGGGTGCATTGCCTTTGCCGCCGGCTGCGCATAGAATCTGCGCCCCCTTACCTTGGGGGCGGTGCCCCTTTTGTCCAAAGCGAGTGATTTGAATGCCTTCTGTCCGCGTCCGCGATAACGAACCGTTTGAAGTTGCGATCCGCCGCTTCAAGCGCACCTGCGAAAAGGCCGGCGTTCTGACCGACCTGCGCAAGCACGAGTTCTTCGAGAAGCCGAGCCAGGAGCGCAAGCGCAAGCGCGCTGCCGCCGTGAAGCGTCAGGCCAAGAAGGTCCAGCGCGAGTCGAACCGTCGTATTCGCCTGTACTGAGGCGGTTTCGCGGTAGATGTCCACGTCAGGGCGCACAGCGCCCTGAGTTGTTTATCAGCAGCCCCTAACTGACCTCTTGCTATGTCCGACCTGAAGACTCGCATCGGTGAAGACGTCAAGACGGCCATGCGTGCCGGCGACAAGGCGCGCCTGGGACTGCTGCGCATGCTCACCGCCGAGCTCAAGCAGCGCGAGGTGGTGGAAAGCATCGAGCTGACCGACACCGTGGTCCTGGCGGCGATCGAGAAGATGCTCAAGCAGCGCCGCGATTCCGAGTCCCAGTTCCGCGCCGGCAACCGGCCCGAGCTGGCCGACAAGGAAGCCGAGGAAATCCGCGTGCTTTCCGAGTACCTGCCGCAGCAGCTGACGGCGGAAGAGCTCGACGCCCTGCTGGCCCAGGCCGTGGCCGAAACCGGCGCGCAGGGCGGCAAGGATATGGGCAAGGTGATCGGCTGGCTGAAGCCGAAGGTCCAGGGCCGCACCGACATGGGCAAGCTCTCCGGCCTGGTGAAGGCCAAGCTCGGCTGAGCTTCCCGGCCGGCTGCAAGTTGACGACGGCGCCTGCGGGCGCCGTTTCCGTTTCCGCCCCGCCAGGGCGATCTGCGAGATGCCGGCTCCCTCCTGTTGCAATCTGCGCGCCCGGCGCGTGGCAAGTGATTGATTTTGCTTGCAAGCAGCGGGGCACGGTTCTTGGGTTGTGAGTCAGGCGTCCCGACAGCCGGTGACGCATCCCATCCCCAGAAGGAGGATTTGATTAATGGCTAACCAGAACCAGCGCCCGGATCAGAACCAGCAGGATCGCCAGGGCCAGAACCAGATGCGCAACCAGCCGGACCAGCAGCCGGGTCAGCCGCAGTCGGGCCAGGGCCAGCAGCACCAGGCCGACCGCCCGTCGGGCCAGCAGGGCTCGCCGCAGCAGAAAGGCCAGCAGAACCAGGCCGGCCAGCGAAGCGGCCAGCAGGGCCAGCAGGGCCAGAAGAGCCAGAAGGGCGGCCAGCAGAGCCAGGATGCGCAGCGCGGCAGTCAGCAGGGTTCGCCGCAGCGCGACCAGGACGAGGAGTACTAGCCCCTGCAGCGGGAGCCGGCCGGCGTCGCGCGCATCGGCCGGCTTCTTCCCGGACGTTTAGAATGCGGCGGTGAGCGGCCGCATCCCCGAATCCTTCATCCATGACCTTCTGGCGCGCACCGATATCGTCGAGATCATCGGGGCTCGGCTGGACCTCAAGCGCGCGGGCAAGGAATACAAGGCGCGCTCGCCCTTCACCAACGAGAAGTCGCCCTCCTTCTTCGTGTCGCCGTCCAAGCAGATGTTCTTCGACTTCAGCTCGGGCAAGAACGGCACCGCGATCAGCTTCCTGATGGAGTACGACCGCCTGAGCTTCGTCGAGGCGGTGGAGGAGCTGGCGCAGCGGGCCGGCGTGGAAGTGCCGCGCGAGGGCGGGCGCAACGACCGCGTGGTGATGGACGGCCCGCTGGACGCGCTGGCGGCCGCGCAGCGCTTCTTCCGCGAGCAGCTGCGCAGCGCCCAGGGCGCCATCGACTACCTGAAGAAGCGCGGCGTCAACGGCGAGACCGCCAAGACCTTCGGCATCGGCTTCGCGCCGGACTCCTGGGACGCGCTGACCCACTTCCTGCAGGATCCCAAGCATGCCGTGGAAGCCGGCCTGCTGATCCAGAAGGACTCGGGCGGTGTCTATGACCGCTTCCGCAACCGCGTGATGTTCCCCATCCGCGATACCCGCGGACGCGTGATCGGCTTCGGCGGCCGCACGCTGGGCAACGACCCGGCCAAGTACCTCAACTCGCCCGAAACCGCGCTGTTCCACAAGGGGCGCAACCTCTACGGCCTCTACGAGGCGCGCCAGTCGGCCAAGTCCAACCTGCCCTACCTGCTGGTGGTGGAGGGTTACATGGACGTGGTGATGCTGGCGCAGCACGGCATCCCCGAGGCGGTGGCCACGCTCGGCACCGCCACCACGCGCGAGCACCTGGGCCTGCTGTTCAAGGCCACCAACAAGGTGGTGTTCTGCTTCGACGGCGACCGCGCCGGCCGCTCCGCCGCCTGGCGCGCGCTGGAGCAGGTGCTGCCGGAGATCGACGGCACCCGCGAGTGCGTCTTCATGTTCCTGCCCGAGGGGCATGATCCGGACACGCTGGTGCAGGAGATCGGTGCCGAGGCCTTCCGTGCGCTCGTGGGGGAGGCCCAGACGCTGTCGCAGTTCCTGTTCGGCGAGCTGGGCCGGCAGGTCAATCTCGGCAGCATGGACGGGCGGGCCAAGCTCGCCGCACTGGCGCGCCCGCACCTGGAAAAGCTGCGCGAGGGGCCGCTGCGCGTACTGATGCTGGGCGAGCTGTCCAATCTCACGCGGATTCCGCGGGCCGACCTGGAGTCCATGCTCAAGGCGCCCGCCGCCGCGGAGGCCGGCATGCCGGAGGCCGGGGAGCCGGTTTCCACCCGCCAGCGCCCCTCGGGCAACGCCAACCGCCCGGTCCGGCGCGTCATGCAGCTGCTGCTGGAAGATCCGCGGCTGGCCGACCGCATCGACAACCTGGAACTGCTGGCGCAGGCCGAGGTGCCCGGCATCGAGGCGCTGATGGAAGCGATCGACTTCTTCCATGCCCATCCCGAGGCCACCGCCGCCCACCTGCTGGAGTTCTGGCGCGGCACCCCCAAGGGCAAGGGCGTGGAGAAGCTGCTGCTGCAGGGGGCGGAGGCCCCGGTGGGCGAGAGCGGCCTGGAGGCGGAGCTGCGGCAGATCGTCGGCATGCTCACCCAGCGGGCCCTCAAGGCCCGGGTGCAGCAGCTGCTGGCGGAGAGCCGCCTGCGCCCCCTGACGGAGGCGGAAACCAGGGAAATCAATGCCTTGATGCAGCAGCAGAAGGGCCGCGCGGGTTCCTGAAAAAGTTGGCGAAAATCTCGCCGGCTTGACAAAATTTTGTTAAAATCTCCGATTCCGCGCATTGCGTCCGCAGTTTGGGCGCCCATCCAGAGTGATCATCCGCATGAGCAATAGCACTGAGAAAGCCGACAAGGCTGCCGCCGATATTCAGGCCGCCCAGAAGCAATCCCAGATCAAGGTCCTCATCGCCCTCGGCAAGGAAAAGGCCTACCTGACCTACGCCGAGGTGGCCGACCACCTGCCCGAGATCGTCGATACGGAGCAGATCGAGGACATCATCAGCATGATCCAGGCGATGGGCATCCCGGTCCACGAGGAAGCCCCGGATGACGAGCTGCAGCTCTTCTCCGAGCCTGCCGTCGTCGCCACCGCCGAGGAAGAGGAAGAGGCCGCCGAGGAAGCCGCCGCCGCCATCGCCGCCAGCGACGACCAGTTCGGCCGCACCACCGACCCGGTGCGCATGTACATGCGCGAGATGGGCAGCGTCGAGCTGCTGGACCGCGAGGGCGAGATCCGCATCGCCAAGCGCATCGAG